>Ga0187882_1002156_pt1 | contig 18558 bp, 13 predicted proteins | sample June2016WEW_19_1_3_FD_132991 | JGI IMG/M metagenome (GOLD analysis project Ga0187882, IMG submission 132991) | Peatland microbial communities from SPRUCE experiment site at the Marcell Experimental Forest, Minnesota, USA - June2016WEW_19_150 | ecosystem: Environmental > Terrestrial > Soil >... | reverse complement strand
CCCGAGGGCCAGGCACGAAGCGAACAATGTAAAGCACCTGCTTTTCACGATCATATTGAAATTGCTCTTTGACGCTCCGTGTTTCACAGGCAATTGCCTCTCGATCGAGTTCACTGGCGGTGATTGTCGCGCCATGTCCGCTCGGAGGGCAAGCGTTTTGTGGCGGTTTCCGGCGTTGGCGACCCTTGTTCGGTGAACTTCAGCTTCCATTTGACCGTTTGGGTCGCCGTCGGCATGATGCGAACGCTGGCGGTCCCGTTGTGATTCGCCATCTCGGCCTTCTGGCCGCTGACCTCGGCATTCCCGAGATGAAAACCCCGCGGGAGGTGGACCGTCAGCAGGTACGGATCGCCGCCGACCACGGCGCTCTGGCCCGAGAGAATGTAGGCGTCCTTGTCCCAGCGCTCGTCGAGCAGGCTGACGCCGCCTTGGGAGATATGTCGGGTGGTCGAGAGCACCCAGGGATGGGGCCGCGCCTCGCGGATGGCGAAGACCTGGAGGGCGTTGCTCTCGTCCTGCGCGGGCGCTTTGAACGAGCCTTTGGATTTGCCCAGGAACGCCTGGGTCCAAAACTCGAACACGAGGTAATCCCGGTCGTCCGCCAGCCCAAGGTCCGCAAACTTCACTTCCACTTCCGGCGTTCCGGGCCGCTTCCACTTGAGATCCTGTTTTCGCCAGTTGAACCGCGCCAGCACCGACCAGTGGTCGAAAGGCCGGTCGATTTCAAGCAGCCACCAGGTCGCTTCTCCACCGCGCAAGGGGGCGCCGTAATCCGTGTCCGCCCTTCGGCCGAAGTCATACAGTTGCCCTGGCACGGTAAACAACACCGGCGCGCTTCATACCTTCCAGGTTGCGGTCGTCCTTGTAAGACTCAACCTTGTCGCTGACCAGAAGCACACCCCCGGCCATGGACACAACGCTCGGCTGCTCGATCGAATCGGCCATCACCGCGTCCGCCCCGAAGGTCTTCATCATGGTCTTCTCCTTCAGCCATTCGGCCATGATGTCGCAATGGTCTGGGTCATTGCGCCAGACCACGCCGTTCCAGGAGGTAAAGCGCTGGAGTTCGGCCGGTCCGAATCCGTCGCTGCCCAGCCGGCAACCGTCCACCAGCCCGATGGAACTGAGGCCGGGATGCACGCCCCAGCAGGTAACGATATAGACTCCCCGCCCCAGTTCCTCGCGGGCCACCCGGTCCCAAGCGCGCCGGGGTTCTTCCGGAGTGGAGCCGGTTTTCTTGAAATGTTCCGCACACTGCGGGTTCTTGTAGGCGTAGAGCAGATCGCCTGCGCCGTCGATCTTCACGTAATTCCAGCCCTGTTTTTTGAGTTCACGAAAGATCGGGCGCGCCATTCCGTCCAGGGCGTCCTGGTTTTGCGTGTTCAGCACGTAGAATCCTTGATCCATGTAGAGTGTGCCCTCACGTTTAAGCACAAACCAGTCCGCGTGCTGCTTGCCGATGTCGGCCACGTGCGGATCGCTGGGCCGGTGGACGCGATGCACCCAGATGCCGCCTTCCATGCCAGCCGATTTGATTTTCTTGACCGCGTATTCTGGCCCGCCGGGGAACTTGTTATTCCAGGTCATCCAGTTCTCCGGGCAACTGCCGTTGCTGATTTGATAGGTGTCGTCGAGCTGGATATACTTATAACCGAAATCGGGGAGCCTCTTCCGGGAAAACACGTCCACTAATTCGTCGAGGGTCTTCTGAGTGAAGTCATACTTGTAAGCCCACCAGGTGCAGAATCCGGTAACCGGGCTTTTCCACACCGGATAGGTCCAGGGCTCGAAGTTCGCGATCCCCCGGTGCTTCTGATAAAAATGGGGCCGGAACAGCAGCTCCAGACTGGCCCCGCGGCTCTCCCACGCGAAGGTGATCCGCTGCCTTTCCACCGCCTTTGGTTTGATGTGCGTCGCCCCGTCGGCCGGGCCGATCAGCACCCAGTCCCAGCGACGATCGTAGAGCGCGTTGTTCCGCAGATTGTGGCTCAGCCCGACACTGTTGCGGACCAACGGGAAGCGCTGCTGCGCTTCGGAAGCGGTTTCGGCGGGGAACGCCTCATCGCTGCCCGTGACGACGCCGCGCAAGACCAGCTTCACGCCTTCTTGCGGTTTGGCCAGGACTAACCTCAGGCGCTGCTCCACTTTTTCGCCGAGAGTCGCCGCCGGTTCCAGTTTAACCTCGACTCCCGCCACGGCGCGTCCCGTTGCGTCTTCGGCGCAGATGGCCGCATCGAGAATCACGCCGCCGTGATAGCGAAGCCTCAGGCGCTCGTTGCCGGCATTCCACTCGACAGCAGCCGGCGCATTGGGCGGCTGGACTATTCCCGGTGTAACAGCCCAGGCGCCGCCGGCCAGTGCGGCCATCAAGACAGCGTAGGTGAGAAAAATGGGAGACTTCATGGTCGGCGTATGGACGCACGGTCGAGTTCGCTGGAGGGGCGGCCAGCCAACGCCACCAGGGTCATCTGGACACGTGGCTTCATGATGGTGTGAATGTGCGGTCTCATCGTTGGAGAGTTGGTGCTAAGTTCTTCACTGACGGTGTGGCACCAATGGTGTTTTGAATGGGTGTCGTGCACGATGAGCGACGCGGCTGCCGACACGCGGGTCCACCACTTCATCAGCGACTGGAGGATTTCCTGTTCAGAGAGCTTCATTTAACGAAAAGCCAGTATGGCATCGTCAGTTCGCACATAAAGGCTGTGTTGATCCGTCGCCGGGGAGGCCGCAATGGAGCCCTTGAGATCCGCCTGACGCATGATCTCGAATTTGTCACCGCTCCTCACGACCGTGAGCACACCTTTTGATGAAACGACGTACACGTGGTCGTTGGCGATCACCGGTGAGGCGCTGTATTGCCCGGCGGCGCCCAAGCGTTCCCGATAAATGACTTCGCCGGTAGCCGCGTTCGCGCAGCTCAGTGTCCCGCCGTCGCGGACGGGTAAAGCCGGCCCGAGTGAAAGACGGGAGACGAAATCTCCGGAATGCCGTTGCGAAGGTTCCAGCTCACATGAGATTCGGTGACATCGCCCGTTCCACCCGGCTGGATCGCCGCCAGACTCGGCCGTCCCCGGCCGACGGACATGTCGGCGGTGAGTTCTTCCTTGGTCACGAAACCGTCCTTGTTCTTGTCCAGCCAGTCGAAGATTTTGTTCTGGGCCTCCTTTCGCTTGACCGGATCGCTCGGCAGAGGCAATCCGAATCCCGGATGATCCGACGGCAGTTCGGGGCGGAATGGCAAGGTGAAGTATTCGCTGATCTCGTCCCGTCCGATTCGCCTATCGCCATTGCGGTCGAACTGGAGCATGGCCGTCCAGAAAGGTTCCGGGTCCAATTCCGCGTCTCCGCGGCCGCCCTGCATGGCGACCGAGACGAAGAGTAGTCCGTCGCCCGCGACGGGCACGGCGATGGGTTCGCGGGCAAACCCGCTCACATACCATCGTTCCGCGCCCGTGGCTGGATCGTAGCCATAAACCCGTCCATCGCCGAGCACGACCAGGTCCGTTCCGCGATCGCGTTTCCAGATCACCGGAGTGGACCAAGCGCCGCGATTGTGGGGCCGGGGCGTTTCCCAAACCTTTTCCCCAGTCGCCTTGTCAAGCGCGATGACTTGGGATCGGCTGAGTTTGCTGCCGGGCAGGTTCGCGTCGTCGTCCACGACCAGGATGAGCCGCTGCTCGTACAGGATCGGCGACGTGGACACGCCATACATGCTCTTGGGAGTGCGGATCGCCTTCTGCCAAAGTTCCCGGCCATCGTGGTCGTAGCACAGCAGTCCGTAGGACCCGAAATAAACATAGACACCCTGTTCATCAACACAGGGGGTTGACGCTGCGACACTGTTGGCGGTGTGAACGGGTTGCAACCGCACTTCCGGGGCCAGCCTCTTCCACAAAACCGTTCCCGATTGGGCGTCGAGGGCCAGCGTGGCCAATCGGCCGGCTTCGACTCCGGTCAAAAAGATTTTGGCATTCCACGGAACCGGTGACGATTTACCCCGAGGAAGCGGTGTTTTCCATGCCCCTCGATCCGTGACGATCTTTACCGGCGGTTTGAATGCATTGGCGACCCCGAGCCGTTCGGTCCCCGAAACTGCGGCCAGTTCGCGTCATCGCTGGCGGCGGCAGGCGAGCGGCCAAACAGAGCGAGGCACATCAACAAGGCGAGATTGATGATAGATCGGCAGCTCATTTCACATTGGCGGCTACGTACTCCAGTATCTTGACGAACGAGGCCCCACGGTTTGGCATGGTGGGATCGATCCGCTGTTTCTCCTCCCACAATTGCCCGATTCTGAACCGTTGCGCGTCGCTCAATCCGGCCATGCGCCGGTCCACGTATTCCTGATGCTTCCCGGGGTCATACCCTTGGGGCAGTTCATTGACATCGATGCGGGAAAGCAGTTTTGCGTTGGGTGAGTTCAGCGGCTTGCGGTTCTCATCCGCTCTTACGCGGGGCTGGGCCAGCACCTCGACGGCACCGGGCTCGAGCTCCTTGATGAAGAGGTTGCGATACTCAATCGGACAGGGGTTCTCAGCGCCGAGGTTCTCGCCATGCACCACGATATGCTTCTGCAACCGGATGGGCGCCGGTTCCGTGTGGATCATCCAGTCGTGATACTGGAATCTGTCATAAAGAACCTCGCCGTCATACTCGGCTGAGAAGGTCCGGCCTTTCATGGTCAGCTTGACCGTGTGCCAGACTCCGACTTCCGGATCAATATATCGGACATGAGGTTTCTCTTCCTCCTTGAGGCCCATTTTTGCGGCCGTTTCCTTCGGCAGAAATTCATAGCTTTCCAGTTGTCCCATGCCGCCCTTGGATCTCAGGTTAAACTGCTCCATGTCTCCGGCGTTCGGAATCTCCGGAATGAGCTTGCGAAAGAATATGCCGCTGTCGGATATCGTCGGCATCCGGAAATCGAGCAGCAGCACAAAATCGCGATACGCTTTTTCAGTCTCCAGGTCCGCGCCCCATTCTGCGAGCAGACCGGGCGACTTGAGCACCCCGTCCTCGATGGACCACATTTCTTTGACCTTGAGCCACATTCTCCAGCCGGTGAAATCCTTGCCATTGAAGAGAGCGATGAAACCATCCGGCGGCACATTCAACGCTTGAATTGCAGCCTTCCACGGACGCACACGCACGTTGCGGAACGCCACCGGGCCATAGTCGCCCTGAAGGATGATCGGCCCTTGGGGAAACTGCTGGCGATCCCAGTTGAGTCCGCTGGCATACGGCGCTTCCACGTTCTCCTGGATCACTTGGCCGTTGAGCGTCACCTTGACAAACTTGGCGTGAGCCGTCTTTCTGCCGGCCTGGTCGAATCGGGGGGACTGAAAGATGATGTCCAGCGTCTGCCACTGGCCGGGCGGTTTGGAGGCGTTGACTCTGGGCGGCGAGCCCCCATCGAGGTGGTGGTAGGACGGCTTGGCCTCAGCCCGAGGATAGACCCCGCCGCAGTCCCCGGCTGTGGGTTGCTTCACGCCATAGCTGTCGAGTATCTGGATTTCATGGTTGCCATGAAAGATCACGCCAGAATTGGATTCCTTGGCCACCATGAACTCCACATGGACTTCGACGTCGCGGTAATCGCGCCGCTTCGTAACGAGACTGGGGCACTTGCCCTGCTTGCCGTTGATCATGACGCCCGAGCCGGGCTTCCCGACCAACTGTTTAGGATTGTCCGGATCGACCATGCCGTCGCCGGCCTCGTACCAATCGCCGGTCGGTTGCTGCCAGACGGCGAAGTTGTCCTTAGCGCCAAGGGCTGTCCTGCCATCGTCGCCGGCCGTCGCGGTTAAACCGAGCAGCGACAGCAGCGCCGTCGCGGTCCATAAGCCCAGTCCAAAGGAACGAAGCATTTTCATTTTCATCTTGCTGCCACTCTTCTCTTTCCAGATCCTCGGATTCTTTCTCATACTTCCCACCCCTTCCGGTTTTCGCGCCGGAGGAAACGGTCCGCCTCCGGGCAGTTCGTGGCCTTCAGGTTGACTGGGTCCCACTCGAGTTTCGTGCCGCTGCGATAGGCAACCGTTCCCAGCAGGACCGTTTCGGCCAGGGGGCCGGCATAGCCGAAATGACAACCGGGCCGGGTGGGATCGCCGGCCTTGCACGCGACGATCCAGGCCTCATGGTGGCCCCGTAGGTCGGTGACCTGCGGTCGCCCGACGCCATTGAACCGATCTTCCGGATAGAGCTTGAACCGGCCATAGTCCGCGATCAGCATGCCCTTTGAGCCCACGAAGAGTGTGGCTTCGGGCCAGTCGGGCATCCCGTGCGCCTTCTGCAGCGCGGGGCGCTTCCCGCCGTCAGGGTAGTTGTGCCAGGCCCAATAACCCTCGCCCGCAAGCGCGGACAGTGCCAGCAACCATAGAAACAATCGTTTCATTCGTTGATGAATAAACGCTTCAGCGAGAAAAATCCTGACTTGGCTTCCGACATTTTCTTTTCCCAACCGTGTGGCGTGGGCGACGCATCCCCCAACCCGTCAATTCATGTCAGTCAACACACCAACTGCCAGTGCCAGCCGGGCAACATCCGAGCGAAAACTACGCTGCTTTGGGGGGGCGCTGGCCAAGGCCTCGGTGCCGGCCCAATTGGGCAGCCAGACATCCTCTCTTGCCAAGGCGCATACGGCCGCCGCCAAGGTGTGAGCGTGCTGCAACCGTTCCCGCAGACTATTAACTATCGACATATCACATTGCCAGCCGAGAATCTCGCCGCGGCCATACCGGGGGAGACGCACGAATTCACCAAGATGTATCCGCCCATGTCCGGATCGAAATTGACCCGAAGGAGGACAGGCTGATCATCGTGGAATGACCCTGGAAGCAGGTGGGTTGCCGGGCCGCTTTTCCTGGAGCCTGACCCAGAGAAAGTTACAGAAAGGTCGTTGCTGTAACTTTGCCCATCCCTGATCGCCAAATGATCCAGGGCACGTTTCCGCCTCCTTCCGGTACTCGGAGAAGGTCGGGGGCATCCGAACGCCCCCCAGGTACCAAAGCGCGCGATTGTGGATCTCGGAATCAAGCGGCAAACCCAGAGGACGGGTTTTCGAGTTTTTGTGGCTCAGGCCTTTCCACCAGGGCGAATCCACGCCAACCTCGCTTGGCCTTTCCGTTGGAAACTCTCGCAGGACAATGGGGCGGTTGTTCTCCCTGGCACATCCGGTCACCCGGGCAAAGTCGGGTGGCAAAGCGAGAACGGCGGGCCTTTGTTGAACCCCAATCGCGAACGAAACGGTTTCCAACGGAGCAAGAGCTTCTTGCACGTCCGGCACGGGGCCTTCGCATTTTGGTAGTGCCAGCCGTGCTGTTCGCAGATAGGCGAACGAAGGTCGCCAACGCCGGAAACCGCCACAAAACGCTTGCCCTCCGAGCGGACATGGCCAGACAATCACCGCCGGTGAACTCGATCGAGAGGCAATTGCCTGTGAAACACGGAGCGTCAAAGAGCAATTTCAATATGATCGTGAAAAGCAGGTGCTTTACATTGTTCGCTTCGTGCCTGGCCCTCGGGCTGGTCTTGCCCCTTTCACCCCTGATGGGCGCCTCGGATAAGATTCAGGAAGGGGAGATGGCCGGCTACCTGCTCGTCCCGAACGAGAAAGTTCAGGAGACGTATAACGCCGGGTTCTCCATGTATGTGGCAGCATGGCCTTTGTTAAAGGAATATCCGGGGCATCGTTTTCAAACAGGTCTGTTCGGCACTTGGATGTTCGCCCAGTATGACGGGCGCGCCCCCACCAACATGTACTCCGATATCGAGGGCGGCCTGGGCTGGTGGCGTGACACGCGGTTTGCCACCGAAACTCCGAAGTTCATAATGGGCGGGGTGGCCCCGAATTTCAGCGAATGGGCCAACGGACCCGGAGCCGGCAAAGGAAGGAACTGGGATGAACCGAAAGGCCAGTACGGCGTGGCGCAACTCAGTCCCTGGTTGCTTTGGCCCCCGGATGGCCTGAATCTGAAGCAAGGCACCTGCGGTGAACTGTTCGGCTACGGGTACCTGCCGCTTCCGCTCACCACGGCCAAATCGAGCACCGCCGGGAAGAACGTGCCGACCGGAGACAATTGTTGGACCTTGTTTCTGAACACGCGAAACTTCAAGGGCCCGGTAGCCTTCTTCACTCCCTATTTCTGGTCACACGGGGCGGTGGACGATCCTCGCCTGGCTGGAATGCTTCTGGATACCCGTCCCTCCCAGCCAAACAGGGCGTTGCAGATGGAAACCCAGTATGTCCCCAGCGTCCAGTCCGTTGACGCGAAGGGGGAGACCTACGCCCGAATCGCCCCGACCTCGTTCCCCCGAGGGCTGGGGGGCGACTCGGTGTTAGTGCACGGCGTCACCTCCTACAGCAAGAAGGCGCTCTGGGATGCCGTGAAGGCCTGGTTTGAAGGCGGTGCCCCGGCCAGCGGCGTCATTGATTCCCGAGAGGCCAGTCTGCACGCCTTTCCCGGACGCGGGGGGGCAACCTGGAGGATTTATACGCCCTCTACCCCCAATGAAAAAAAGGTGCCTCTGGCCTGGAAGTCTTTTGCGACTCCCATCGCACTTGATTCAAATACCTTCGGTTACCGGTGGAACTACCAACTGGTTGCGGCAAACGATTCCAAGGATGGCTCGCTGGTGAGGCTCCCCGAATACTATCACCTGGTGACTAATGATAATAAGAAAGCGGAGTGGGCTGCGGTACGACCTGAAGACGTTCCGGCTGAAACAGGCCTGGTCCAGGCTCGCTTTGATCGGCCCCGCGAGGATCGCCCCGAACCCTACGTCACTCCCGAAGATGCGAAGAGTTGCTGGAAGAAGCCCGGGCCCGCGGCAGGACCTTTCCAGGCGCATCTGGGGGACGGCAGCGTGGTGACGTACCACTGGTATCGATTCGCTGACCAGCCTGCATTACTCAACGCCGATTTAACGGATAGACAGCGGGAGAGCCTGCAGGCGCGGGTGGAAAAACTCCACCGGAACTGGAAAAAGGACCGGGACTACCTTCCGCCACCGACGGTTGGAAAACTGGCGGATATTGACCCGGCCTTGATTGTGAGCCCGCCGCCAGGCTTGGAGGCAGGGTATGTCCCCATCGCCACACGCCAAGCGGCGGCAGAATAGGTCGGCTTCCGCCTAATGTCGTTGAACCGCGGAGCGTCAATCGCGACATGAAGTTGTATTCGAGATTGCCTGGCTTGACCTAATTCGCCTTCTTGGGGGACCTGTCGGGGCGGCGAAGCTTGGGCGTTTCCGGGGTGCGGGCGACAGCCTTCAACTCCGGTTTCTGCACCCCGAATTGGTCCATCGGGAAATTCACAAACCCCAGTTTCAGCGCCGGTGAGCCTTCCCGCACGCGGAAATCGCCGTTGGCTGGATCCACGAACATGGCGTCGGCGACGATCGAATGGGCATCACGCTTGGATTGTTCGGCAAGTTTCGTGGCAGGTTCCGGCACCGTCACACCCTCGACATGGACGAAATTATTGTCCATCTCCTTGCCCCACGGGTTAACCGGCATGCCGCCTGCGGGCAGGTAGTGATCGGCAAACATGATGTTGCGGCGGACGACGTCCTCGCTGTGCTTGTACCAGACATGGGGGTGAAAGCCGTTGTTGACCATGATGTTGTTCTCCACGATGCGATAGAAGCCCTCGCGGTTCTTGAGGCCGCCGTTGAGGCAGAGGTTGTCGCGGATTTCGTAATTCGAGGAGCCGTCATCGAGGTCGATGTCCCAGCCATGATCGCAGCGCCAGCGGTTGTTGCGCAGGATGGTCGTTTTAACCGCGTCCAGAAGGACGACATCCCTGTTGGCTTCCCAGGCCTGGTCGTTGTTCAGATCCAGGCCGTCCAATCCCCAGAAACGGTCGCGGCCCCAGGAGTTGAACGAGCCGTGGTCGCCGGTTTCCTTGACCGTGTCGAAAATGTCGCAGAACTCGATCACATGACCGCCCCAACAACCGTCACCGATATTGATGCCGGCGCGTGGCACGTCATAAAGGGAGCAGTGACGGACGGTGATGCCTTGCGACAGCTCGATCTGCACCGGCGCGGTCTGTTTTTCAACCCGGCCCGAGAGGTAGATCAGGCAATCGTCCACGACGCAGTCCGCCGGGTAGTTGGCAGTCTTGGGGCCGGGCGTGCGGTCGAGTTTCGCGAACGACTGAGAATGATCATTCCAATCGCGCGGAACCCGGGCTGAGTCGCGATCGCCGACGAACGCTGCGCCGTTGGCCCCAGCCTTGGCGATGTGACAGCCACGGACCGTGACCCTGCGATTGTAGTTGTTCACGAACACGGCGTTGCCGCCCACCTGGTCGATAAAGCAATCCTCCAACGAACAATCTTCGCTGCCGGTGTAGAAGATGGCGCCGCCACGGTACGTGGTCCAATCACTGCGCACCAGCGGTTCCCTGTTCTCCATGAAGGTGCGCGCGGCGTGGCGGAAGGTGAGCCCTTTGAGGCTGACGAACCGCACCGGGGCCTGCTCCGTGCCGCGGAACTCGACCAGGTGCCGCAGGCGGACCGCTTCGATAATCGCCGTCGCCAAGTCCACGCCCGGGGGCGGATAAAAGTAGAGGAGGCTATTCTTCACATCCAGGAACCACTCGCCCGGAGCATCCAGTTCCTCGAAAATGTTCTCCACAAAACGGATGTCGTGCATGCCCATCGGGCGGTTGTTCTGCCAGCCGCCTTCGTAAGTGACCTTATTGTCCGCATCTTTGCCGGTGATGACATAATGCATGCCGCCCCACTCGGCGGCGTGCAGGGCATGGATGAATCCGCCGGCAGGGTTTTGCCATCGCGCCGCCCGCTGCGGACTGAACGCATCTTTCGCCCAGCCGTTGAAGTGGCGCTCCCTGGGATCGAAGTTCGGATACCGTGCCAGGGGTTGGCGTTCGCCGTTGACGAAAAGCTGGTCCGTGGCAAAGCCCGCGGGCACCTTCGCCTGCATGATGCCATCCTTGTAGATCTGCCATTTAAGGCCTTCCAGCCGGACGCCGCCGCTAATCACCGCCTGCTCCTTCCCATACGCCTGGTACACGACCGGAGCGGCCTTCGTGCCGGAATCCTCGGCGGTGAACATCAAGGTTTCCGGAAGGTAATAAGTTCCCTCCCGGATGAAGATCGTCACCGCTTCGCGCCCTACCGCGTTTCGCGCGGCCTGCTGCGCCTTCGACAACGCGGCGAAGGGCCTGGCCAGCGTGCCTGGATTTGCGTCGTTCCCATTTGTGGCAACGTAGTAGTCACCGGCCTGCGCCGCAGAAATGTGGGTCAAGGCCGCCAGCGCGGCCAACAGGCCATTCGTTACCCTGCACTTGATTCTCATTTTTGAACAAGGCTAACTGCATTTGCCTCCGTGTTTCTCACATTACGTTGTTCATGAATCTACTTGCCTTTTGCGCCGATGTTTCACCAGGTATCCGTGCGGAAAGGCGACGCGGGGAGACCTTCGCGGTTGTAGAGGTTGGCGCCATCCGGGTTCATCTGAAAAGCGTAGCGAACAGCGACCGGTTCCTTCACCTCGGGGGAGGAAACGACGACCGTGTCGTTGTCGATAACGGCCTCAGCCCAATGCCATTGCTTGTCGGCGCCGGCGACCGCGAAGCGCTTGAGCTTCCCCTCCTTGTTCTCGCTCGCCACCCAGGGCTCAATCGGTGTCCCGCCCCAATTGTCATCCACGATGCCGATCGGGACCCCGGTTTGTTGTTGGATTTCCCGGGCGAAATAGAACCCTACCGCGGTAAACCCGCGGGCTGTATCCGGCGAACACACCTGCCACTGGGTGGCCGTTGGGGCGTCCGTGTCCGGCTGGGCGGCCTGTCCATGGTTGAGCTTAATGCGGCGGATTTTCGGCAAGTCCGCGGCTTTGATGTCTTCCGCCGCGCCGAGGCAGCCTCCCAGGTCCATCTCCATGTTCGATTGGCCGGAACAAACCCAGAGGTCACCGATTACGACATTCTTCAAGGTCAGGCTGTTCTTGCCTTTGACGGTCAGCTCCAGGTTTTCGCCGGTCTTGAAGGGCGCCAATTCGAGCGACCATTGACCCTTTTCGTCGGCCTTGGTAGAGGCGCTACTCCCCGCCAGCGTCACGCTGACAGCCTCGCCGGCATCCGCCCAGCCCCAGACCCGCACCGGCAGGTCCCTCTGCAATACCATGTTGTCGGTGAAGATTCTCGGCAGGCGCACTTCCGCCGTGGCGGGGATGGCGATTGCTATGGCGAAGGCACACAGGATCAGGTTGATCCGATGCCGATGGAGGATGGGCTTGCTTTTCTTCATGTGTTTCTCTGTTGTTCAGTTTGTCGGTTTTGCAGGCGAAAGCGCAACCTCGTTGGACGCGTTGAAGACCGCCGCCCCGCTGGACTCGCTGGCGGCATCGGGCTTGTCCCAGAACATCTTTATCTCCTGGTGCGCCTGTCCCTTGATGGTGGGTATTCGCAGCCAAATGGCGGCCGTTCCGGCGTTCGGGTCCCATTCGTCGGTTTGGCAGGCCAGGGGTTCGCCTGTGCCGGTGGCAAAGCGGATATCCTCCCCGTTGGCTTTCGCCTGGCTGAAATCAAACCAGTCCTTGTTCAGCCGCACCACCAGAGGGAAGCCCTCTTCCGAAGCCGTGGCCGGCAAATTCGCGCCTTCGGCCGTGGTCAGGATGTAGAGTGATCCCGAATGCCGCCAGCCCTGGTATTGGGCCGATGCCGCCGGCAAAAGTGCCGCGAGCAAAATCACGCCACAAGCCATTCGCTTCGATCGATTCATGGCGGTGTCATTCCTGGTTGAAATCGATCCGATACACAAAGGCGTAACGACCTGGTTTTTCCCGCGGAACCGAGAGCGCGAGCCCGTCATTGGTCTGACGCCAGGTGATTGCTTCCTTTGAGCCGAGCATCCGCACGGCAGCGATCGCTCTTGGAGCAGCTCCCTTGGGGGCCAGTGCCCTGACGAGAAGATCCTTGTCCGGCCAGGCCAGGCAGATCGCGTAAAGCGAATTACCTTTCGCCGTGAATCGGATATCGACGGCGGACCTGGCATCGCGTTTCGGCGCCTTGCCCGCCTCATCGTTCAATGGTGGTCCGTCGCGAAAGGCCTTCCACGGTGAACTCCCATAGATGGCTTCCCCGTTCGTCTCCATCCACGCTCCGACCTCCATCAGCCGGTCAATGCTCGGCTGGGGAATGAGCCCCTCGGAGGTGGGGCCGACATTCAGCAGGTAATTGCCGCCCTTGCTGACGATGTCCACGAGGCGCAACACAATGTCCTTGGCGTCCACCCAATTGTGGTCGTTCCGATTGAAGCCGAAGCTGGTGTTCATCGAGCCGGGATTCTCCCACTCGAATCCCGGGGCCTTGTCCAGGATCTCGTTGTCCCCGGAGGTGATGTAGTCGCAATGCGGCGGCGGAATCTGGTCGGGGAAGCGGCAGCCCTGGATCCGGCTGTTCAGGACGCACTCCGGCCGCAACTTCCGGATGGCCTGGTAAAGATCCTCGACCTGGGCGTCGCTCTTCATGTCGATCTCATCGAACCAGAGCAGATCCGGCCGATAATTGGTGAGAAGTTCCTCGACCTGTGGCTTCGCGAAGGTGGCGAAGTAGCGGTCGAAATCCGCCTTCGTGGAATCGGGGTAATCCCAGACATTGTTCTGCCGGTAATTGTTTCCCGGGCCCTGGGGCCGATACCAGTCGCGATCGATGGAATAGTAGCATCCAAACCGGAGGCCAGAATCCCGGCAGCATGATTCGTCGGCGCGCCATCCCAGCCAGCGGCCATAGTCGCAACGGCGTAGAGCAAACCACCGTTGCCGGGCAGGTAGGGGCACGGCCCGCCGGTGATCGCTGCGTCTGTCGATCCCCGCTCCGGGACTCATTGCGCCAACTCAGCCTGCAGCGTAAACCATCGGCTGACCGGGTGGACCCAGACTTCGGCGTAATTGTAGCAGTTTGACGGCGGCCAATATGGAACATCTTCCGCAAGGCGGCTTTGGATGCCAACCGGGAGCGACCCGGTGATGTCGCCGCTCATCGCAGTGTATTGCGGGTTGTAGTTATGCCCGACGCCATACATGAGGCTGCCGTTGAAAGGATTGCGGCCCAGCGTCCATTCGGCCTGTTGCCGGGCGAGCGCGCGTAACTCGGGAGAGTTGAGCAGACGCGCCGCCGTGGCTGCGGCGGTGGCCTGCGACAGCAGCACGCCCAGGTTGCCGCGGAAATCGCCCCATACGGGGAACCGGCGCAAATAGACGCCCTCCGCCAGCCGCACACCTTGGTCGATCTGCTTCCGCTCGGTGGCGCTCGGGTTCTCCGACAACTGGTAGATGCTCGCCGAGCACATCTGGTAGGGCGCATTGAAGGCGGCCGCGGCCAGCAGGTAATCCCCGTAGCGTTTCACACCCGCGCGCCAGCTCGCCGCTTTGGGGTCATCGGGGAAGAACGTGGCAAGGTCGACCAGCGCCACTACCGGCGCCTGCTCGTGGCTGCGGTGGAAGTAATGTGAAATCCGGTTGCGCTGCGGCGACGCATAAAAGAAACCGGTGAGCGGTTTGTCCCAATTTGGTTTCTCCACCTGCTGACAGCTCAGCAGAATGTCGCCAAAACTCGCCGCCGTGGCCGCGTATTTCTCTTTTTTGGTCAGCCGCCACAGCTCGATGCTCGATTGCGCAGCGGCGCCAGCCAACTCGAGATTCGGGTTGCCGGCGCGGGCCTCGGCAAAACCGTAATCCAACTCGGCGGCGGCGCGGCAGCGCTCGGCCAGCGCGGGATCGGATTGAGCATAGGCGCGCGCGGCCGCGGCCTCGGCGGCGGCAGCCAGAAAGTTCTCGAAAGGTGAGTTGCTGCCTTTCACGACCACGTCATCGACATTGCCTGGAATGCCATCCGTCCAGAAATCCATCGTTGCCCAGGTAACCCGGGCGCCGTCCCCAAACCGGGTCTTGAGCATCCACTCGACCCCCCAGTGTGCCTCCTCGCGAAATCGTCGAGCCAGTTCGGGATCGCTTCGCTCCAGGCGCTCCAGCAGGCGGAGCATCGACCACGCCGCCTCAGAGGTGTTGACCAACCCTTGCGAGAGGTCACCCGCATCGTGCCAGCCGCCGTTGATCGCCAGGCTGCGCCCGGCGTGTTCCGCGCGCCAATCCTGGTGGCAGACACCATGAATGCCGCGCACCGCGAACCCGCATCGTTCGCAGTAAAAGAAATTCAGCCCCGCAATCAGCGTGATGCGCCAGGGGTTCGGCTGGATCGGAAACGGCTCGGATTCGATCCGGCCCACCCGCAGCCGGTAATCGCCGGGCCGGCGGAAGCCTGAGAAATCCAGCACTCGAATCCTGCCGGCGGGTCCCTCGACGCCGCGGGTGTCGCCGGACCAAGCCGGTCGGCGGGAAACAGCCTCAATCAGCTCGAAACGGGTCTCGGCGCCCGGCCCGGTGAAAGCCAGCTTCGGGTCATTCGGTCCGTAACCGATGTGGCAATAAGCGATCTGGTCGGGCGCAACGTCCCAGCCGCGGAAATGGTCGGGCGCAACCCGCTGCAACTCGAGCTGGTCGAAATCGTAGCAGACGCGGTTGGTGGCCCCGGGTTCGTTGCCCTGGAGCCGATAAGCGAGTTCCAACGCTTTCACCTGTTTGCGATCCAGGTGTGTGATCTCCCACGTCACCTGGTTCCATTCGTGGTTGCGCAGCAGCACGAAATTCATCCCGCCATCCGTGTAGCTGCGGCCCGCCGTCCCTTCACAATTGAGCGCCAGCTTGAGCGAGACGACCTTGAATCCGGGCAGATCGGGATACACCCAGACGGAAATGCGGTTGAATCCACTCCAGTCTTCGTTGCTGAACTCGCGCCGGACCCCGGTTTCCCCAAAGGGCCGCCCTGGCGTGCGCGGGGGCTCGGTGCCTTTGGTCGGCGCGGTCAGGCGGATGGACTGCTTGCCTTCGAGCTTGCGCTCGGTGGTGAAGGTCATCTCACCCGGGCCGAACAAACGCCAGTTCTTCGGCGACTCCATGTCGTCGAGCAGACGCGATTCGAGGACCGGCTTGGCTAACTGCCGCGCCGTGGTCGAGTGCTGCTGATCGACCGGCAGCGGGAACTCCGGCACCGGCGACAGCGCGGCCCGCGTCGCCGCAACGCAACAAAGTGCGAACAGACTCAAGTACGACGCCACCGAAGGCGGCGGCCAAGGCGCGGTCTGGGACTTGATCATAGGACTCGGGTTGGGAGGGTTGTCGGCAGTATTCGTTCGGGGGTTGGAAGGTCGGGGCGACACAAAGAGCAGGGCAGCCCGTTCGCGGTTGGAATTCCCGAGCGCCTGGTTTCCACCCCCAATGCCAGGCCGCTCCGGGTTCTGCCTGGCGGTTTGGATCATTGGACGGGCATTAATGTGCATCATGATTCATACACACCTCGCCCACTTACCTTCGGAACCCTGGCGGACGCACTCCGACCTGGCTCAAGTCGATGGGCTGGAAACCGAGTTTCAGCGCCGGGGAATCGTCGCGCAATCGGAAATCATACCAGCCCGGAGCAACGAACCGGGGGTCGGCCACCAGCGAGTTCAGGTCATGCCCGCGCTCGCGCCACTGCTGGAGCGTGGCGCCGGAAAACCGCAGCGCCGCGGCGTCAGCGCCGGGCCGGGCGTCAAAATAGACATTCCCGTCGATGACGTAGTTCTCCTTGCGCCAATTGCTGCCGAGCAGTTCGCCCGAATCGAAATAGACAATGTTATTGGTGAAGAAGAACGAGTTGTGGGCCTCCTCGCGCGTGCGCATGAGCTGGCTCTTTTGGTTGAAAGCGAAGATGTTGTTGCGAAGGATGTTGTCCCGCCCGTAGTGCTGGTGGAACCCGGCATCTTTGCAGCGATAAACCACGTTGTTCTCGAGGAGGATGCCGGTGCTGCCTTCGTCGGTGTAGAGGCCCCAGCCGCCATAGTTGTCGGCGCACACGTCGTGAATCAGGTTGTTGCGAATGATCGTGCCCGGCTGCAGGCCCAGCGTATAGACGGCGCCCATGTCGCTCAGCATTCCCTGCCCAAGATCGTGCAGATGGTTGAATTCGACGATATTCTCGCGACACGGCGACTCTCGATACCCCCAGGTCCAGCCCAGCGAGACCGCGGTGTAATACAGGTGATGCACGTGATTGTGCGCGATGCGGTTGCCGCCACTCTGGAGAACGAAAATACCCCCTGCCGGCGGATAGACCAGTCCACCCTGGTGAATGTCGTTGTCGGTGATGGTGTGCCCGTGGTTTTGGTCGAAGGCAGCCTGGCGAGCCCGCGGTTCGCCGACGCGAATGCCCCCGCCGCCCAAGTCGCAAAACTCGTTCCCAACGACGCGGTCATTCTGGCAACCCCTGCCCAACTCCAGCCCGTAATTGCCCAGGTGCGTAAGAGCGCAGTTCTCCACCACGCACTCCACCGCGCCGGCCGCGAAAATGTCCCCGCGCACACCCACAGCCGCCTGGGTATCGGCGTAGCCCCTCTCGTCCAGCTTCCAGTCGGAGTAGGCAAAGGCCAGACCGTGCAGCACCACGTGCTTGACCGCTTTCTCCGCGGCAAAATCCCCTTCCAGGCGCAGCAGCGTCTGCAACCGCGGCGCGACGACCTCGGCATGAGCCATGTCTTCTCCCGCTTTCGCCCAGTAGGTCAGTACGCCCGTCTTGCGGTTCAGATACCATTCGCCGGGCATATCGAGGGCATCCGGAGCATTCTCGATGTAGTAACGGGCGTTGCCCTCCTTGTTGGAGCGTTGCGGCGCGGCCGACAACGTGGCGACGAGGTTGGTCTCGTCCAAACCTCGGAGATACATCCGCAGGTCGGCCCAGGCCAACAACGCTACCACTTCCACTGCGCCGTCGGCGACCCACTCCCGCTTGAGATCCCCGGCCTTGAACTTGAATTGGGCCGGATTGCCTTCGGGACTCGCGCCCTGAACACGGGGAAAGCCCTGGTTGGGCGTGCGGGCGCGCTGCCGCCGTTCGCCATTGACAAAAAGTTGGCGGAAGAGCCACTGGCCGGAATGAACCTCAGGAATCTCCGCTCCCCACCACCCCGGTTTGCCTGCGACCTCTCGCCAACCGGTGATGTGGCGTCCGCCGCTGAGCACGGGAGTTTCGCCCGGATAGGCCGCAATGAGCAGCGGAGCATCAGGTCGCTGTCCCGAGTCCTCCGGGCCAAGCTGGACCGGCTCCGCCAGTTCATACGTGCCGCCCCTCAGCAGGATGCTCACTCCGTGGCTTTTGGCCTCCGGGCTCGCTTTGCGAGCCGCTGCAATGGCCGCCTTCAGCGTGGCCAGTGGACCGTCTTTGCCATCCGGCGACGCGTCTGCCACCTGGCCGGACCAATTATCATTGCCGTTAGGCGCTACGTGGAGCACGAGCGGTTTGGCCATTCCCAGGCTCAGGCCGGCACTCAAGGTCATGAGTATAGACAGCGTTCTTCTCATATAATCCTCAACCACTGCCATCCCATAGAAATGTGAAAAAAACGGTTGGAATTTTCTGGAAACCTGCCACAAGGCAGGCAAATGAAAAACCAAAACATTCCAACCGCGTCAAAATTCACCGTTCTGCGTCAGCT
>Ga0187882_1002154_pt1 | contig 18565 bp, 17 predicted proteins | sample June2016WEW_19_1_3_FD_132991 | JGI IMG/M metagenome (GOLD analysis project Ga0187882, IMG submission 132991) | Peatland microbial communities from SPRUCE experiment site at the Marcell Experimental Forest, Minnesota, USA - June2016WEW_19_150 | ecosystem: Environmental > Terrestrial > Soil >... | reverse complement strand
GTGGGACTGAGGACACTAAAAAATGCCACTCTACATGGACATACACTACAAGATTACCGGGCTTACGGCGGAAGCGATTATGGCCGCACATGCAAAGGATCTTCAGGTTCAGGGAAAATACGGAGTGAAATATCTGAAGTACTGGTTCGACGAGTCGACAGGCAAAGCGTTTTGCATGATCGACGCCCCCAACAAAGAAGCCGCCGCAGCAGTCCACCGAGAAGCACATGGCCTCGTTGCAGACGAGATTGTTGAAGTCAAGGAAGGCTCCTAACCTTCCATCGGACCGCGGGTCCAAAACACAACTTACATCAGCCATGAACAACAGCTTTTCGTGTGTGTGCCTTTGGAGTGTCGCACCCCTCGTGAGGGCGTATGCCACCCTCTCATGAGTGTATGCCACCCAACACAGGCGCCATTTTCGGATACTTCCTAACACGAAGAAGGATTTTGTCTGTGGTTCCATTGGTGCGAGCATCGTAATTTGAACAGTCATTTTTTGTGTGTATGTGTTGGGTGGTGCGGCCGCCGGAACTCGAACCTACCTACGTGAATCCTTGGGACGCAGGGAAATCATCTAACTCGTGCGGGGAAGGGGATTCTGACCCCAACCTACCGGTACATATAAGCTGCCTGAGTTCGGTTACGCACGAGCTGACGCACCCGCATATCCACACACACCAAAACTACGTTTCAATTTCCGTTGCCCGCACCACTAGAGGCACACACACACACGAAATTTCTGACGACGGCGGTTCGATTTGCACATCATACCAGTGACTGATGATGCCCGTTGTAAAGAAAACTATCGCTTTTCATCCCATTATGGATGGGTGGGTAAGGAGGCTCTATGCGGTTCTCGGTGAGAAAGGATATAGACTCGAACCTGTGTCAATTCTAAATTGACAAGCGCGCTCCGAAGCTATTTCATTCCTGGACTGAGCACCGGTCATAAAAACGATTATGGCGCGGCCTCTAAGGCTACCACCGCTTAGGTTTGTCAGCCTCGAACTCTTTTGACAGCTTCTCGATCAATTTTCTCTCCTTAGGCGTGTCGTCGAATTGCGTGTTCATTAGCACAGAATTAATGCAGGCGTCCGGATTTTTCGGATTGCTAAACTAGTTTTCAGTCTCTAGGGTTGTAGTCTTGTCCTACGAGTTCAAGGAATGTTGCAGTCGTCAAACTGATTCTACAAGAACGCCAGAATACAGGCCCGCCTAAGAGCGCGGATTTAGAAGGTGAGTATAATTGCGGTGGACAAACCTTAACTTTGATCTTCACGCAATGACGCGCTACCTGACAACTGCTGGTAAACCACTTGAAATGTCCGACTTGTCCAGGCTCCTTAAACAACCATTGCTGTAGATGCGGCCGCATTATCCCTCCAGAGGATCAATTCCTGAGGGCCGGGCCGTTCAGGAGTAAAGTCTACAACGACCGTAGCGAACACTTGTATTGTGATTCGTGTTACGAAGAGAGAAAAAGAGAAGCTTAGCAGTGAGTTCTGTATCCACGTCTTAGTGGAGCGCTTACCCACTTTTCGGCGAGTTCGACTCCTACTTGCCTGAAATCATTCTACCTGCGACAAGAGTCAGAACGAATATTGTTGTTCCAAATATCACAATGGGTGGTCCGGCTGGCAGGCCGAAATACCTCGACAGCAAAATCCCAGCGGATACGCTTACGACACCAATCGTACTACTCAGAACATAATAATAGGACAGATTGGGACTGATGTTCTCCGCGGCTGCGGCTGGAATGATCACTAAGGCTCCGACGAGCAGGGTTCCTGCGATCTTAATTCCCATCGCAACTACGAGGGTCACAAGAAGCAGATATACTAAATTGACCCGCCTGACATTAACCCCAGTTGACCTTGCAAGTTCTTCGGAGATCAAGCTCAAAATGATTCTATTGTAATAGTGACGCATCGCCATTATGATCAGAACTGAGATCACAACCGTGCTCAGAGTATCGAGCAGTGTAACTTTTGTTATGTCTCCAAACAACGCCTCCAGCAAGTCCGGTTGAGGTGATCCAACAGACGTTGGAACCCGCTAGGGCCTTATTCACGCGATAACTCTTCGAACACTTTGTGTCTCAATGTGGACATCGACGTTAACTCGTTGGTTGACGATTCGATGAGTGACCGTTAAGGAGGTGAGGCTGTTTTGAAAAAGGATTCGGAATTGCAGAGTGATGTTATGACTGAGCTCAAATGGGAACCGAGCGTGAATGCGGCGGAGATTGGTGTTGCTGTCAAGGATGGTGTTGTAACGCTGAGCGGCTATGTTGATACCTACAGTATGAAATGGGCTGCCGAGCGTGCTACCAAACGGGTTTCAGGCGTTAAGGGGTTCGCCGAAGAGATCAAAGTCAAGCCGTATAGTTTTGGAAAGCGAACCGACGAAGACATTGTCAAGTCGGCAATGAGCGCTCTCGACTGGAATGCAGTAGTTCCGCGTGACCGAGTCAAGGCGATGGTGGAGGCTGGTTGGGTAACCTTGGGTGGCGACGTGGACTGGTACTACCAGAAAAGCGCTGCGGCCGATGCCGTACGTGACCTGACGGGGGTCCTGGGAGTAACTAATAACATAACCATCAAACCAACAGTGAAGCCTTTTGAAGTGAAGAACAAGATCGAAGACGCGTTCAAGCGCAACGCTAGACTTGACGCTCAAAACATACGGGTTGAGGCTTCAGGTGACAGGGTAACTCTCCGCGGCAACGTTCGCACTTGGTTAGAGCGTGAAGAGGCCGAGAGCGCAGCTTGGTCTGCTCCGGGCGTAATTAGCGTCGAGAACAAACTAGATGTCACAGGCTAAATCAAGCGAGCATGATCTAGCCAATTCACTCCCTCCCTTTTTTCTATCCCCAATACGTTTCGTATCAGTTTCTGCAAAAGGCGTTGCGAATGACCACAGTTGTGCGCCTCCTACTATCGTGCCAATTCTAGAGGCTCATTCACGCTCTAAGATGGTTCAATTCACTAAGTCCTTCAGGATTTTCTCAGCGTCTTCATTAGATTAATCAGTGGTTGTGTAGTTATAATGTCCTCTGCCTCCGCCCATCCGCGTCTGGCTATGGCTACGCCCAATCGAATGTTCTTCAACTGTTCGTGATTATGAGCATCTGTGTTTACGGCGAGTCTGCAACCAAATTCTAAAGCCAACCTAACGTTGGCGTCGTCAAGGTCAAGTCTTTGCGGTTGTGAGTTTATTTCCAAATACGTTTGTGTTCGTTTTGAGGTTTCGAAGACTCTCTCCATGTCGATCTCGCAGGGCTTCTTTTCGCCTATCTTTCTACTCGTTGGATGCCCTATCACGTCTACATAGCCGCTCTCCATCGCGGATATAATGCGGTTAGTCATTTCTTTCTTGGTTTGTTTGAATGTTCCGTGTACGCTCGCCACGACGACGTCCAGCTCCTTCAGAAGCTCCTTTCGAGCATCCAAACTGCCGTCCTTTCTGATGTCGATTTCGGCGCCTTTCATAACTCTAATGCCGCTGAGTTTCCCGTCTATTTGATCTATTTGTTTCATTTGATTTCGGAGTTGCAGCTCGGTTAGGCCACGGGCGATCTTCATGCGGCTGTAATGATCGGTTATAGCAATGTAGCTGTAGCCAATGTCCTCAGCAGCCTGAGCCATCTGTTCGATTGTTTGTAATCCATCGCTCCATTTTGTGTGAGTATGCAGATCACCCTTTATCGCGCCGTATCTTATGAGGTTGGGCAGTTCGTGTTTCTTTGCTGCTTCTATTTCTCCGTGGTCTTCTCTCAGCTCAGGCGGTATGTAATCCAAATCTAGGTGCTTGTAGACTTCTTCTTCCGTTCGGCCAGCTATTTGTACCGTGTCATTGAACAGGCCATATTCATTCAGTTTGTAGCCTTTCTCCATGGCTATTCTGCGCATTGCAATGTTGTGATCCTTCGACCCAGTGAAATACATCAGTGCAGAGCCAAAGCTCTTCTCTTCAACTACCCGTAGATCAACCTGCATATTGTCTTCCAAAAGCACTGAACACTTTGTTTCACCTTTGTCGAGAACCTTGCGAACGCCGCGCATCGCTGCGAAAATGTCTAATACGTGCCTTGGCTGCATACAAGTCGCGAGTATATCGATGTCGCCGACAGTCTCCTTCATCCGCCGCAACGACCCTGCGACTTCGACTTCTATTACGATCCCGTCTGCCGCAATTGCTTCCTTCAGTCCCTCACTTATCCTCTCCGCGATCGGTAGGGCAGAACCTAGTAGTACACGTTCCTTCTTGCTTCTAGCAAGCTCTATGCTCCCGAGTATGTTTTCTTCAGTCTTCGAGCCCAAACCTTTGATCATGCGAATCTTATGTAGTCTGGCGGCGCGTTCGAGATCGTCAAGCGACTTGACTCCCAATCTTGTGTAGAGCAATTTGACAGTCTTCGGCCCAATTCCTTCTACTGACAGCAGACCCTCCAAATCGACTGGCGTGCGCTTCCTGAGTTCCTCGTAGTACTTCAAGGAACCAGTCTCGATAATCTCCACAATCTTTTTCGCGATATTCGCTCCAACGCCGGGCAATTCATCTAGCTTGCCCTCGGCAGACACTTGTTCTATAGGCTTCGAAAGTGCCTCGACGCTGCGCGCAGCTTTGCGGTAAGCGCGGGGCTTGAATTCAACATCTTCCATCTCAAGCAGGTCTGCAATCTCATATAGGATTTTGGCAACAAGCACATTCTTCATACGCATCACGCGACCACATAGTAACGGATCATAGAGAACTGCCCAGTTGATTAGGCTTAACCAAGTCCTGTAGCATCAACGAGGATGCCCCTAGTCTGAACAGGCCAGTCGATTTGCTTTCGGAACTCTAAGAGAGACGGCGTGGCGCCATGTGTGCACAACGCCAGACTAACCATTCAATATCGGAGAGCGTACGCTCTCCAGTGCGTACCTAACGTACTTTGGGGTAGTACAGGGTGGTACAAAGTGGACGCCCTGCTTAATGGTCTACCGCGTCCGAATCTGTACACGGTGAATTAGGTGAAAAATTTGGAGAAACAGGAAAATGCCCAGGCGAAGCTGAAGAAAGAAATCGGACTCATTGGGCTTACTTCACTTGCAGTCGGAGGCATGATCGGGTCAGGGATTTTCTCTCTTCCTGCCGTAATGGCTTCCGTAACTGGGCCTTCCTTGATTCTCGGCGTTTTCCTCACGGGTATACTGGTTGCTGTTCTGGCGTTACCGTACGCGGAGCTTGGCTCAGCATTCCCAATTACAGGAGGAGTGTATTCGCTGCCGAGACTCGCGCTCGGCGATTTCGCAGGATACATAATGGGTTGGGGTTACGCTCTAGGCGCTATCACTGGAACTGCTGCGATACTCGACGTTTTCGTCACGTACTTGAACTTCTACGTCCCAGGCTTGGCCACGGGCATGACGTTAACGTGGGTTGGAGTTGTCTTATCCGTAGTGTTTCTCTGGCTCTTGACCGTGTTGAATATTGTTGGGGTAAAGTGGGGAGGACTTTACGCCATCATTACAACTTTGGGTAAGCTAATTCCGCTAATTGCCTTCGGGATGATCGGTTTCCTGTTCATTAACACTTCAAACTTCGCGAATCCGTTTCCGTTTGGATTCGGCGCAATCGGACTTGCTATGTCTCTAGGGTTCTTCTCGTTCATAGGGTTCGAGGCGGTAGTCATACCATCTACTGAAGTGAGGAATCCTCAACGCACAATTCCGATCTCCATTCTACTAACCGTTGGCATTGTTACTGCAGTCTACATATTCATTTCGTATGTATTCACCGGCATGATTAACTGGGGAGCTCTTGGATTTCATGTGGGTGACTGGGCTAGCGTGGGAGGATTGTCTTCACCCTTGGCGAATGTCGCGGTGGCCGCCGGTCTACCCGTGCTTGCCATAATTGCGACAATTGGCGCCATAATCTCAACAGCTGGAGCAGGAGGAGACTGGGTGCTCCTACAAGGCCGACTGCCTTTCGCCATGGCGGCTGATAACCTGTTTTTCAAAACGCTCGGTTCTGTTAGCCCTAAGTTTAGGACGCCGGCCCGCTCACTGATCTTTGCATCGGTGATCACTATGATCTTCCAGGTACTAATCTGGAACTTTCCGTCTGTCGCATTGATTTCATCCATCACTACGTTGATTCCATACGCCGGAGCCGCCTTAGCACTGCCCGTGCTTCGCAGAATCAAACCGGACGCCACAAGACCAGTTAAGATCCCGTTCGCCATGGCATTTGCAGCGTTAGGATTCGTTTTCTCTACGGTGTTCGTATATTGGGCATCGTGGCCGTGGACAATCGTTGGAGCGGTCATAATGTTCATCGGAGCAGCATTGTTCTTCTGGTTCAAGAGAACTGGAGTATTCGCTGAACTGAAGAAGGCTCCATGGATCTGGGTATACCTGATTGGGCTTGTTGTGATCTCATACGTTGGCGATCCGTTCTTCACTTATCAAAACTTCCTACCTGTAGGGCCTATGGGACTAATTCTGTTCCCATACGACGTCATTGTGTTAGCGATATTCGCGCTCTTGATGTTCGTGTGGGCTTACAAGTCCGCTGTCAAAACCAAAGCGTGAGAGTCATGGACAGGGTATTTGACGTAATATTCGTTCGACCGCCAGCTGATAGTTACAATCGGTGCGTCTCGACAAATCCAGCTAGAGACACGATTGACGTGACCCTTGCGAAGCGTCAACACAAAAACTACGTCTCGATTCTAAAGGAATCCAAGAATCTCAAAGTATTCGAGCTACCTCCCCTTGCGGACCTTCCGGACTCCGTTTTCGTAACCGACCCTGCTATTCTCGGAGTCGGAACCTGCGTTATCGGTCGATTCGGCGAAAAGACGCGTCGCGGAGAGAATCACGCGTTAGTCGAAGATCTCCGCAATTACAGCGGCGAGGTTGGTGAAATAAAGATTGTACAAGATCCCGGCACTATGGAGGGCGGAGACATACTAGTGACAGAAAAACAAATTTTCGCAGGATATAGAAGCGGGGAATCAACAAGAACCAACTTGCAAGGTGTAAAGCAGCTTGCAAAACATGTCAAGCTGAATGTGCAACCGATCAAGTCAAACACGTTCCATATGCTATGCGCTTGCAGTTACCTTACCGGAAACGAGATGTTGTTAGCTTCGGACGTTTTGCCGGCAAGTCTTTTTCCCGGATTCGAATTTGTTTCAGTGCCTAAAAGCGAGCTTTATGCCTCCGAGGCTCTTTATCTTGGGGAGAAACGGGTTATGCTTCCTGTAGGCAACCCCCGAACCAGTAAGAATCTCAAGGATGCAGGGTACGAACCGATTGAAATTGATCTATCTGAGTTCTATAAGGGAGACGGAGGAGTCTCCTGTCTATCAGCACCCGTATACAAGATGCTTTGATGCGCTCTGTCAACACTTTGAATGTCTTGCAGTACTATGAAACATCTGCTCCGACGAATCAGCCAGCTGGGGGCCGACTTGACATTCCTCGGCATACCACTTTTCATTCGTGACCCGTTCTTCACGTACCAGAACTTTCTTCCAATAGGACCAAAGGGTCTAGTGTCGTTCCCATACGATCTCGTATTGCTTGCTGTTTTTGGCCTTGCCATCTTTTTGTGGGCGTACAAATCGACTGTCCTCCGGGGGCCCTGAACGTGCCGAGATCGTTCTTGTCCGTTGCCGATGTATCCAAACAAGAACTCACCGTGATCCTCGACAAGACTAGAGACCTCAAAGCTCTGTTCCACAAATCGGCGCCAACAGCACAACTAGGACACGAACACAGTTCCTCCGGTCCCATAACTAGGCTTGAGGAGAAAATCGTGGGCCTGCTATTCGAGAAGCCATCAACCAGAACTCGAACGAGTTTTGAGGTAGCCGTGCTAAAGCTCGGCGGAGAGGCGATCTATCTTCCCTCAAGCGAACTTCAATTAAGCCGCGGAGAACCAATCAAGGACACAGCAAGAATCTTGGGCAGTTATCTAGATTGCATTGTGGCCAGAGTATACGCTCATGAGACAGTCAAGGAGCTTTCAGCACATTCAGGACTTCCAGTAATCAATGCTCTCAGCGATTTAGAGCACCCCACGCAGATAGTATGCGACCTATTCACCATGATGGAAGCAAAAGGCGAACTCGAAGGATTGAACCTAGCATACATCGGTGACGGAAACAACGTCTGTAATTCTCTACTCCTAGCAGCCGGCATTACTGGAATGAACATGAAGGTGGCGTGCCCTGTCGGCTTTGAACCGAACAAGGCCATTCTGCAGAAAGCTAAGGAAATTGGGTCTTCGACAGGAGCAAGAATCAGCATACTTAGAAAACCCAGCGAGGCAGCAAGAGAAGCCGACGTTCTCTACACTGATGTATGGGTGAGCATGGGTGAAGAGAAAGAGAAGCGTCGAAGAATGAGGAAATTCCGCGGCTACCAGATCAACTCTCGACTCCTGCGAACTGCCGCTGAGGACGCGGTCGTCATGCACTGTCTCCCCGCTCACAGGGGATTAGAGATTACCGATGTTGTTCTAGAGGGAAAACAATCATTAGCATGGATGCAAGCACAAAACAAACTTTACGGCGCCGCTAGCATACTCGATTTTCTTCTCAAGTGAGAGACAGCAGATAGAGTATCCTGCTACCTGCGATGGGTTGGGGACTGGTCCTATTCGTATGGACATATTCTCTGATCACGTTCTTGGCGACAGACTTTCTGAAACTTCACGTATACGGGCTATTGAACCACACCGGATTGGAATTCCCCGATAAAGTCGACGAATACTCAGACCCAGCTGGAATAGAGGGAATACCTTGTCGATGATGTATGTCCCAACTATGGTTGACGCCAATCCAAAGCCTGGGAAGCCCTGAATCACTCCCCCCGAAAGGTCCAATCCCTTGAAACGGCGGATTTCGACCACCGGAGTCTGCAGTATCAGCGCTCCTCTCAATCGTCGCACTTTCTCCGCCGTGAAAGTTGTGCAGCGAAGACGAGTGTCGTCATCAAGATGATCGATGCCCCTAAGGGAAATTCTGGTATTGCTATACGGGTGCCGACGTTGTTGGTTGAACCGTCGATTACAGAAACGAACTGAGACCCGAGGTTGGTTACGTAGACCTTGTTGACTTCTGGGTTCACGGCAACGCCGGAAGGAATGTAGCCTAACGCTATATCTGTCACTAAAACGCCTGTGTCAGCATCAAGTACGTAAATCGAATTAGAATCGCCATTGGCGACGTAGATTCTGTGCGTTTTCGGGTTGACAGCGAGGCCGTACATGGCGTAGCCAACTGGAATGTTGGATGTGATCGTATTCGTTGAACCGTCAATTACAGTAATTGAGCGAGTCCCCAATGTCGTAACATAGATGTTGTTGGTATCAGGGTTCACACCTAGACCAACAGGCATGTAACCGACGGGAACACTTGCTACAATATTGTTAGTTGCGCCACTGATTACGTCGAGTGAACCAGATCCAAGGTCCGTTACATAGACCGTGTTCGTCTTCTCGTTTACTGCTAAGGCATAGGGAGAAAGCACAGAGACGTTAGCGATTAGGTGATTTGAAGATGAATCAAATATGAGCAGCGAGTTTGACGAAAGATCTGTCACGTAGATTCTGTTAGTGACAGAGTTAATCGCAGTGCCGAACGACGTTAGCCCGACCGGAATGGTGGCAACCGTGGAATTAGAAGTTGCGTCGACCACGAGAAGAGAATGGGCCCACGCATATGTTACGTAAATTCTGTTCTTGACTGGATTGACAGCTATGCCTGCGGGATAGACGCCAACTGGAACTGTGGCCACCACTGTGTCCGTCGAGCCATCGATAACAAATAGCGAATAACTAGGAGGGTCGCTCACGTAAATCCTGTTAGTGTTAGGATTAATGTCCACGCCAAACGGTGCGTCACCCACCGTTGGTATGTCAGTCACGAGGGTGTTCGTTGAACCATCTATAACTGAAACTGAATGAGAAAATCGGTTGACCACATAGATTCGGTTGGTGTTGACGTTGACGGCCACGCCGACAGGATACTCGTCTACGCCGATGCTTGTGACTACAGCGTTTGTTGTGCCGTCTATCACAAATGTAGAGTTCGATTCGACACTATTGACGTAAATCCTGTTCGTATTCTGGTTGACTGTGATTCCCCACGGAAAGGCTACCGATACAGTGTCCAAAACTGTGTTTGTGGATCCGTCGATTACAGATACAGAATCGGATCCACGGTTCGTGATGTAGATCCTGTTGGTGCTGGGGTTTACTGCAAGGCTGAATGGTGATTGGCCGACGGATACGGTAGCAATCACGCTGTTTGTTGAACCGTCGATTACAGATACCGAGTTGCTCTGAGAATTGGCAACATAGATCTTGTTTGTATTCGGGTTGACCGCTACTTTTCTAGGGGATTTACCTACAGCGACATCAGTGATGTGGGCATTGGTTGCGCCGTCTATGACTGACATCGAGTTAGAGGCGATATTTGTTACGTAGACTCTGTTTGTCACGGGGTTGACGGCTACCGCGTATGGTACATCTCCTACGGGTACGCCTGTAATCAAAGTATTCGTAGAGCCATCTATAACAATAAGAGCGTGAATCCAACCGTTCGCCACATAAATCCTATTCGTGGTCGGATTCACAGCTACCCCATAAGTAGCTGGATCGACCGCAACTACAGTTGGGTGATAATCCAAAACTGGAGCTCTCGCATCCACAGTTGAAAACTGGACCGTCCAGGATAGAGTAACCAGGAAAACGGTTATCAGAAATTGAACGTCGATCCTTCTCAACTTTCTAATCACTAACTGCAAACATCTCACCCACTTCGATTCAGAACACATGTCATACAGTGAGCACCACCATAACCGCCAGTAATCTCCTGGAGCATGAGGGGCGTCACTTCGACCCCAAGGTCATTGAACTCTTTTTTGTGGGGAAAGAATTGGCCTGTCTGTCTGAGGTCTCGATAGTCCTTCTTTGCTTGTCTCAGAAGCTCTCCGTATCGTCGGGGCTGTTGATCTGTTTCTCGCTCAAGGTTTTTGAGAACTTTATCAACTACTTTTTCAACTTCGACGGCAATTATCTGGCGGTCTTTCATGCATAGGAAGTTTGACGCGTAGCTCATCTGCTCAAGCGTAGTGATAGGTACGATCTTGAATCCTCGTTTCACAAGGAAATCGTGAATGTTCGTATTCGAGTCTTCCTTTGTATATTTGCCTCTCGAACGCCGGCGGTAGATCTCGACGTGAGCACGTTTCAGGAGGGGAATGCATCCTACTGCTATCCCTTGACCTGCGAGATTCAAGTACGTGTCTAGATGCATGTTAATCATCGGATCCCGTTCCTCGCCTGGTATGAGAGGGTGGGCAGCTTGATGGACGACTGCTACTTCGTTGAAATCTAGTCCTTTGTCAAGAATCTGTTTGATAGCGTTCCGGTTTGTTCGGTCTCCGAGACCGATCATCGCGAATTCTCCCGCCGGAATGAAATCTCCGCCCTCGAAAGTCCCTGGAGGTTTGATCTGGTGGGCGATCTTTGCTCCCATGAGCTGCAGAATTCTTCCCGTGAACGAGGGTTCCATCATTCGCTGTGGCTTCGACATTCTGCCAACAACAAACCCCTTGTCGGTGAGCGCCTGTTGGTCGCGCATGAAATATAGGTTCGCGAGTGGAACATTCAACACGGGATGCGGAAACAGTACTCGGGTTCCCTTTCCCTGCTTAAGTTGGATGCTGGGTCTGAGAAGAATGATGTTGAAGATCGTTTCTGCGTCGAGTTCGTCCACGTTCTTGCTGAACTCTTTCCTGGCCAATTCGGCCTTTGGACCTTCGAATTTCACTATTCTCTTCGCATCTGTTCTTGCCTCATCGAATATTGCCGGGTTTTCCTTCGCAATCTCGACAGCTACCCGCTTGAATCGAAGCACTTTAGCGCCTGACTGGCTAAGGACATGTTCCAGTTCGCGGTGTTCATAGATGGCCTCGTCCATGCTAAATGCGCGTTCGTAAAGGAACGCGTATGGATCCAGTAAGCCGAAGAGCATTTCCACACCGGGACGGTGAATCATGATGTCTGTGAGCTTATGCCACTCGGCACGTGCATGGCCGTATTTTTCCACTGTATTCGTAACTCCCGCGACTAACGCGCTTGGTACAGATTCGTTTGATATAGATAACGGCCCCGTGCACATTGAGACACATCGTGCCACGGGGTTCCCCTTGGAGCGCCAAAACCAGGTCAACGGGCGTATCTTTTACAGCATGAAAGTCAACAATATGGTCGAGTCACTCTTCGTTCTGCTTTGCAGAAAGCGCAGCAAGACCACCCTTGAGTCTCGGCTCTGTTATCCATGATCATAATGTATCTTTTTCCTTCGCGATACTTTGTGTCTCAATGTGAACGTGAGCGTTAACTCATGGGAAGCCTGAACCCTTTTTAACATTTGAAGAGTGAGAAAATGGAGGAAATGCTTTTCAATTGAGAAGTTTTCTCTTGGTGAAAGCTAAAACAGGTATGGAGAAGAATGCACTAAATCAACTTGAGCAGTTGCCAGAGATTCGCGAAATACATGTGATTACTGGCCAGTACGACTTATTGATTTGTTTAGATACGAAGGAGACTGATCTCGACCCGAGGCGGAAAGTGCTTGACTTGGTGGTCGAGAGGATTGACAAAATGGGCGGAATAGCTCGGGTTGACACCATTATTCCGGTCGATTCCCAAGGTCATCGTCCCCCCACCTTCGAACGACCAGTACGGAAAGCTTTTGTTTTCATTCAAAGCAAGCCAGGCAAGGAGAAGGACCTTATGCACAAGTTGTTAGAGATACCGGAGGTCATCCAAGTCCACCTCTTGCTCGGGAGAGCGGATCTGCTCGCGGAGCTTGAAGTTGAAAAGAGTTTCATCCAGCCGTCACCACGTCACATCGCGGACATAGTCGAAGAGAAAGTGGAGAGACTAAAGGAAGTCCTCAACACGACCACCTATGTTCCCATAGAATCAACTATCAGATGATGGCTCCAAAGTGGAACGAAATGAAGCACCGAGTAAGAATCGCGCGAGAAACAAAGCTTCCGCGTCTGCTGTTCAGGAAGATTCTGGTGCCAGTAGATGGTTCAGAGAATTCCAATAGAGCGATTCGAATTGCCACCGCCATTGCGAAGAAGTATGCGGCACGGTTATTCATAGTACATGTGATACCTACCCCCGTCTACCTGTACACGGGACAAGTATCTTCAAGCCCATTCGTTGGACAGTACATGGAGATCGCGGATAGAGAAGCGAGAAAAATTGTTAACGAAGGAGTCTTGCTAGCAAAAAGTCATGGAGTTAAGGCTACAGGAAAAATCATAAGACATGTTCCATCAGTTGTTGAAGCCGTCGTGGGCTATGCTGCGAGGAAAAGAGCTGACCTAATCGTCATAGGGACACGAGGCTTGAGTGGTTTTAAGAAGCTTCTCATGGGCAGCGTAACGTCGGGAATAGTGAGTCACGCCCACTGCGAAGTTCTTGTTGTTAGATAATTTCTGCATCGTGCCATTCATGGAGCCTATCGCTTGATACGTAGGGCAATATCTGCTCGAAGCCCGGACGTATCGCGCTGTGAGCCTGTGAACTGTTTGGTAACCGGCGAATATAGCGTGATGCAACTCCACATTCAGGCATCTGGACCTAATGACAGCGTGAATCAATCTGGTGTTGGTGAAATTCACAATGGGTTCGCATTCGAAGTTTTTCAATCTGGAATCTGTAGCGGTAAAATAGAAAGAGAAGGGGAGACCGATCTTTACCCGGTTTGTGCATAGCACTACTTGACCTTCACTTTGTGCTTCGTGATCTCCGTGGGAGTCTTCTTGGGAAGTTTCACTTCGAGCATGCCGTTCTCGTAGTTTGCCTCAGCTCTTTCTGGGATTACTTCCTCGGGGAACTCCATACTACGGTAAAGCTTGGAGTATGCCCTCTCCCTACTTACGTATCCTTTCGCCTCATGCTCGTCAGTGTCGGTCGCTGCTTCGGCTGAAATCTCAATGCTATTCTTGTCGACTGTGATGTTGATCTTGTCTTTAGATATGCCTGGCATCTCAGCGCGCAGTTTGTACTCTTTCCCCGCATCTACGAGGTCGCAGAACGGCGCTCTAATCTCGGGCAACGTCGTCTTGGGAGTTCTTACTAGCCAAGGCCACAATGTCATAGGCCATCCAGGCGCGTCAGGCCAAGGCCAGCGTCTCTCAATAGGTGGCCATAGTGGGAATGAGGACAACAGGCGGTCAATTTCCTTCGCTACGTCAAGAGGATACGCTGAAATTTCTTCACGTATTCTTTTGTCCCTCGGGATCTTCTCAATCTCTCCCTTCTTCTCGCTCATCAGCTCACCTCCTAGTTTATCCACAGATTGTTCGACATTGCCCAGTTTTATCTAACTGGACAACATTAGATAGGACTCAACATGCGAGTTAACGTCGAGGTCCACATTGAGACACAAAGTGTCGCGGAAAATCCGTTGAAGTATCCAAACGTCTAGGTTTGACGGATGCGGTCGGTGCATCCAACGCGGTCAGTGGTCCGAATTGCCGTTTTTCTTTCGCTTTCGTTCGGAGGCGCCTGGCGGAAACTGATTACTACGCGGGAGTGCACCGACTACTTCAGCGTAAGTCCTGCCCAGTGATCCGGGCGTTGACCTTCTCTCTCTTTGAGAGCATTTGACGAAGATTATCAAGTGGTCGCGGTGAACTATCTCGTGACCGCTTTATATGGAGCTGAACCAAGTCACCCGTCTTCAGGTTCGCTTGACCATTTCTCAACGGATCTCAGGAACCTAACTTACTGAGCAATGCGCGAATTTTGTCCGAGGTTATCCTTGTCGGATCATAGCTCACCTGAACCGTGTGTGCGAGGTGGTTGATTGACACGTCGTTCACTCCTTTCAAGGCGCGAAGTTCACGCTCTGCTATTCCAGCAGGGACCAACCAAGATAAGGAAAGTATTGCTCGTTCCTCGACGCGCATTGTGTTCTCATTCTTGACCAATACCATGCTCCTCTTTCACGCGTCAGGGTGGGAGAAGTGATGCATTTAGGTCGGGCGTACACAGCGAGACACTATGTGCCTCAAAGGGCGTGCCTTGCCGCTATCTTCGCCCACGAATGGTCCGTTTCAGGATGCAGATCTGACAGGTCTCAGATAGTGAAGGTCACGTAGGAATCGGCAACGTCGTATTTGGCTTGGCATCCGGCAGCGGCAAATGCTCCGTTGATGTAATGGGCGATGAACTGAGACCACTTGGGACCCATTTCGTGCATTAGTGTGATGGTCGAGTGTACGCCTTCATTCTTCTCCGTGTACTCGAACCAGTTAGCGTAGGAGGACAGATTGTGAATTAGTTCAATCACGCGGCCTACGGTAATTCCGCCGTTGATTGCAGTTATCAGTTCTGCAGGAGATGTCTTACCTGTGTTCTTGCCAACCTTCGTGGCGATATCCTCTGATAGATGGTCGATAAACTCGCTGAGTGTCTGTTGACTTAGCATCATGACGTGCATGCGTCTCATATACCGTCCGAAACTAGCATAGTTCATCACGAGTTGATTCACTAACGTGTTTAAGCTTAGAGTCTGAGAGCGAGCTTCTTCCCGAAGTGCTTCAAGGGCGTCCTCGTTGATTCTGAAGGACTTGGCCACAGTCTTCCTTTCGCGAGCCAAACGGGGTCAATAGGAATAATGTACGTAGTATCTCCGCAATACGCGTTGCGTACCACTATTGAAGTAAAGTCGCCGTAGTCGCTCACACCAGCGGCACAGCGATGATTCCGCTTAGGAACACCCCCGTCGAACGTCCCAGATCCGCCTATGCTCACAACAGGAGCGCCCAAGCGATCAATCGCATTCAAGTTCGTCAGATCTGCTCCAATCAGAGTCCCAAGAGTACCAGAAACATACGCTACAACATTCGGCGCTGCACGGGCCAGCAAATAGGCGATCTAGAGATCTAGATATCCCAACCGTCCACAGTGAGGCACAGAGTGTCGCAGGTTCGCTCGCGATATTGTGTGTTTCAATGTGGACAGATCAATTAAATCGTCGAGACGCATGGTCAACCAATTGAAGGGCAAAAACATGTCCAACACGCAATTCGATGACACTGTAGGCTTCGTAATGACAAAGGACCCTTTTACCATTGGTTCGAGCGCCCCGGTGAGTGCCGCTTTGCAGACAATGATTGAGCATGATATTGGAAGCGTAATTGTCGTGAAGACGGATTCGGCATTGGAAGAGCCATTAGGAATCATCACTGAGCGAGACGTGACGCGCAGATCGCTTGATCCGACCAAAGAAATGGCAATATACGACAAGCCGGTCTCCGAGCTAATGAGTCAGCCGCTGATTACGGTTCCTCCAGCCACTCCTGTGTGGGACGCATTTGAAATCATGGTGACCAAAAAGATACGGAGGCTGCCAGTCGTAGACGGGCGTCATCTTATTGGAATCGTGACGGAGAGAGACCTATTCAAATGGGTACTTCGAGCCTTCTATCAACCAAACATACCTGAACGTTTAAGGAAGTTCCTGGAATAACGAAAGAAACACACTAGATTCGACAGGAGTTGCGGACAGTTGCCAATGAGTCCGGATGAGATCGAATCGTTGGGCTTGAAGGAACCTCTTGATAGGAAGAAGATAGTGGATTATATGCGGGAGTTCAAAATCACACCGTACTGGAGCGAAGGTGAGGGCTTAGGGGGGTTGGGGTTCCGGCCTCATATAGGTTGGAAAGCAGGCCAGAGGTTTCAGGAAATCCTGCATCTGTACAGCAAAGAAGAAGTGGAGCACCTGAGCGCCGAATTGAGGTCGCCAACTGTTCCGAGAGACCGTGCTGACAAGGACAGGTAGCCTTTTCTTTCTACATGATTATTGTAAATCGCATGGTAGTCGATCGGGAGCTCTTCAAACGCATTTTGGAACATTACAAGCACAGGCTTGACGAATTCCTCCAAGACGAAAAGATAAAACCGCTCGCCAGCGGGCACCTCGCTAGACACATAGCTGATCTAAAGCGAGAAGTCGACACTTCTCTAGCAGCGTTAACGTCGCTTGAAACCGACCTCGACACCGAAACTAAGAATTGGATACATGTTCACACAAAAATCCTGAAACCCGCAGTCACACAGTACGAGAAAGATGCCAAGCAATTATTGGAAGAAGCACGGGACAAGTTGTCTGGACCCAACCTTCACGAATTGGAGATTGAATTGGCCAGAATAGCCGCTGAAATAGCCACACTGCTGAATCTCTAGGCATGCCTTTCCAAGGAGTCTGAACGATTACCAGCACGTACGTACCTGCTACATATTGACAGTTGGGTGTCCTTGGGCGCCGACCCTACATATTCAATCGTCGAAGCCATACTTCAAGCAGCATCCTCATATGACATCTGATCGTTGTAGGAAGCAGAGGGCTCAGCGGTTTCAAGAAATTGCTCATCGGCAGCGTATCAGCTGCTGTCGTAAACCACGCACACTGCTCGGTCCTGGTGGTCAGATAGCTACTTGAGCTAAGGTTGCAAAGCCATGAGCGTCGCGAACCCCACCCTCAAATACGTGAAGACGATCAAAACAACAGCAGACTTCCAGAGGACCATTACCGCCTTCAAGAGGCTGCTGCGGTACCACAAACCATACGCAGCGTTCTTCGCAGTAATCGTGGGACTTTCCGCGGTGAAATCTTACCTTTTCGCGTTGGAACCATTATACACCGCAGAAATCATCGACCAAGTAATCACTCAAGGAAATTATAGCCTCCTTGAACCGCTGGTACTCGACATAGTACTAGTGGTGAGCTTCTACGCGTTGCTGAATTATGTGGTCACTTACTCCCAAGCTTATACTGCGCAACGGATCGAGCGAAACATCAGGTCGGACTATTACTCTTCACTTCAAGAGAAGCCATTCAAATTCTACGATTCAACACAGGTCGGCGATCTAGTATCACGAGCCACTATGGATTTGCAAATGCTCGAAATGTTTCTCAACACGTGGGTTGGGACGATTGCAACGGCAGTTTTCACAATGGCCGTTATGCTCTACATCATGTATACCATCAATCCGATATTGACGCTGATCGCATTCATTCCAATGGTCTTCTCATTCTACTTCAACGCTAAACTCTTCACGTTAACAATGCCACTCTTTCGAAAGATGCAGCTAATCTTGGGAAGGTTAGGATCGTATATTCAGCAAAACATTCTTGGAATGAAAGTTGTGCGCATCTTCAGACGAGAAGAAGAATTGGAAGATGGATTCAAACAGGTTGAGGGCATCTACGTTAACACCGCGATCAGCGCTGGAAAGATTCAATCCAAGTACATGCCCTCTGCACCAACAATATTGACGTTAGGCATTACGATGGTTTACCTGTATGGCGGTCACTTGTTCGCGTCACCCGGATCTATACTAACCATAGGCGACCTCACGCTATTCGCCAGGTACATGCTCAGGCTTGCTCAACCGTTGCGGGACACTAGCATGCTCATAGGTGTCTGGATTAACGCCTCCGCAGGACTCGAAAGAG
>Ga0187882_1002146_pt1 | contig 18605 bp, 15 predicted proteins | sample June2016WEW_19_1_3_FD_132991 | JGI IMG/M metagenome (GOLD analysis project Ga0187882, IMG submission 132991) | Peatland microbial communities from SPRUCE experiment site at the Marcell Experimental Forest, Minnesota, USA - June2016WEW_19_150 | ecosystem: Environmental > Terrestrial > Soil >... | reverse complement strand
TTTGCCGAGTTCCGAACGCCAGTCGTGCTTCAGGCCCTTAGCATCCGTGATCACAGCGTCGCCATAGGCCTTGAGCGCCTTGGCAAATACCATGTAGTAATAGTAAACGGTTTTTTGGCCTACACCGGGATTTTCATCCACCGTGTAGTGTTCCTTGATCCAATTCACTGCCGATTCGACACGCGGATCGCCTTTTTTCACGTTGGTATAGCTATAGCTGAGCAATCCGGCATAGGTCATGCTGCCGTAAGATTTTGTTCCGGTGCCTTCCCAACCCAGACCCGGCCCATAAGCAAATCCGCCGTCATTTGCCGTATAGGACTGGTCGTTGGATTCGCTGCGGTTCTGCACACGCTGGATGAACGTGACTGCACGCTGCCAGATCGGATCGCTGTCTGGAAGCCCGGAAGCCTTCAATGCCTCCATCGCATACTGCAGGTTGGGCAAATCTGCGCGGCCTTCGCCGTTGTACCCGATACCGCCGTAGTTCTTGTCGGTCTTCGGAGTCTTGCCGTCTGCGCCAATCTGAATGCCGGTCATGTACTTCTGGCCCTTTTGAATCAAGGTCTTATACTCAGGATTGCCGGCGGCGGCCAAAGCCATGACGGCCACTGCCGTATTGTAGTTCTCATGGTCTGATTGATAGATTCTGCCGTCCGGCTTCGCCTGCTTCACAATATAGGCAAGCCCCGTTTTGACTTCGGGTGCCTGTTTGTGGGTTCCTCCCGGCTGCTTCAAAATGGCGGTGGCAGCTAAGGAGGAGATGCCGGAGTGGTTTTCCCAGCTGCCGTCGGTCTTCTGATTCTTTAGCAGGTAGACGACTCCGCGCTCGATGGCAGCTTCAAGATCCTTGCGCATCTGCGGCGTGATCTGGCCGGAAGGCGCGGCAGCGGCCTTCTGCGCCACAGCGGTGGCCTTTTGCGGCGCCGCGGCCGTCTTCTGCTGCGACATCACCATCAAAGGCAGGCATAGCGCCAGAAGAATTACCAGGCATACAAGTATCGGTCGGAAACACATGTACAGAGCTCCTTTCGGTCAATTGGAAGGCGTTGCCATTTTGAAAAGACGCACTCGCGATCGCCAATACAAAAACAATGAAACCAATAGATACAATGAAGCCACGGAATACCAGGAAGGGTAATAGAACCGGCGCTGGCCGATCGGACAGATTTGATAAAAGGGCTCGGTTCTGAATATATCGAAACGCAGCGCCGAAGCCATGCCCACAAAAGGGTTGATCAGCAGCGAGCCTTGAATCAGAGCAGAGGCATGCGATGTCGATTCGATGCCAGGACCGATCCAGACGGGCTCCGTGCAAACAAAGACAATGATTAGCAGCGCCACTCCCGCCGAGGAATAGGGGCACCTGCAGACGAGCACACAATAGAGGCCCAGGACAAGCGCGCACATTGCGAACGACAGAACCACTAATGACGTTGGCAAAATGTCCGAGAGCGGGATGCCGCCGAACAGCATGCGCGCGATCAGCGCTGCCGCACAGGGAACGGTGCAGAGAACCAGGGCGGGACGAGCTGACCGAGTCCACTCCGCGAGTGCCTTCCCGGGAAAATTGGCGGAAACCGGTTGCCGCTGGACCGCACGCTTCCATGGGATCCCCCGGTCAATTCCCCAAAGCGGAACAAAAAAGAGAATAAGCACGGCCGCACTCATGAAAAGGGCTACCACAGGCGCGCGCTCGACGCTGAATTCACCCCTTGCAGAAAAAGCAAGCCCGATCGCTCCGCCAAGGCACAAGAGGACGTAAAGCAGCGAAAGAAGAACGAGCGCGCGGTTGCCTTTTCGACCGGACCGCTGGTCAATCGAGAGCCTGATCATAGGCGCTGAGATCATTCCTGATTCTTTTTTTGGATCGCCTTTATCGTGAGCTTCAACGGAGTTCCACCCGCAATGTTGAGGTTCGGATTGATATGGATGGAGCCGTATGCGCCCATTCCAGCACCAAGGGAGTTTTCGATGAGGGAGGCCGGATCATGGACGAAGCCGATCAGCACGCCGTCCATCTCTGCCATATACCTCCCGTCCGGCAGCACGGTCGAGCCGGTGTACACCCATCCCCCCGTTTGGGGAACCTGTTTGGTTCGCAAATCATAGAGCAGCTCTTCGCCGCGCACCTTGCGGATGGAATCGCCGCTGCCCCATTCCACCCAAATCTCCACAGGGTCGCCGGCAGCCTGGGCCGGATCGAAGTGGCCTTTGGGCACCACCGCATTGGACTTCTGCAGGCCGATCAGAATCAGAGCGAGATTGAACGATACGGCATCCGTATCCAGTTCCATGGCGCTTTCATACAACTTGTAGCCCGCCTTTTGGGATGCGAGAAACTCCAGCGTCCGATCCGGCAGCATCTGCCCGGAAACCGTGACTTCCTTTTTTTGGGTGTCCACCAGAATACTCCCCAGCTGGAGAAGAGTGTCGCTGATCTTCTTGACTTCAGGGGGGCTGGAGGGCTGGCCGGGAGGCTTCGTCCCAGGGAGGGGCGGTGGAGTCGGCGGAGGTTTCTGCGGTGGATTCTGCGGGGTCTGCTGCCATGGACCGGCCAGTAAGATTGAGCCAAAAACCATGGCGACAATTGCACTTCCCGCCAGAATCCTGATTGAGCTTCTACTGCATGGATACATATGCACCTCGCAGACCAGAATCATGCATCGACATCAAAAGCTTGCGGCTTTATGGAAATGATGGTTCTTAAGCACATATCTCATTTAGCCGCACAAATTAGTCCGTCACGAAGGGTAACCTACCGGCCCCAATGAGGTCAGCCTGTGGCCCCGTCGAATCATCGATACGTGAGGGTGACCACACATTGATTATAGGGCAGAAACACGCTATTCCAGAATGATTTCCTCCAGGAGCCCGTCCGAGAATTAGGAGAGGTCGCGCGCATGGGGCTTGCGGGGCGAGCTCAAGGCTCGAGGAGGGGGCGATGCCGTCGTGCATCGTCGACGACGAGCAACGCGGAGATCGCCCGCAACCCCCGTGCGCCCTTCGGGTTCCGGCGGCGCGGGGGCATCTGCGTCGTTGGCGCTCATCGATCCCAGCGTCCCGCGGCGCGCAGCCTGTCTATCTCCTGGCATGCCATCTCGCTCAGCCTCACGTAGTCGATCTTGGCGACGCGGTTGAGGGGCATCTGCCCGGGTTCAAGAATCACATAATGGAGCGGCCGCATGTAGGATGCCAGACCGCGCGTGTGCTTCCTGAGCTCCCCGACGGTCAGATCGATCGCGGGTTTTTTCTCTACAAACGCAACGATGGCTTCCGACAGAAGCCGGTGCTCCGCGCCGACCACACCGCAACTGGCAACCTTCTCTTGAAGAGTGCAGACGTGCTGTTCGATATCGCCGGGGAACACCTGGTACCCAACTGATTTGATGACCCATTTGGCGCGCCCGGAGAAATGGAGTCCCCGGGCGTCCTTCCGACCCAAGTCGCCTGTATACAGAATTCCGTCCGAGGACACGGTCTTCGCGGTAGATACGGCATCATTGACATAGCCAAGGAATGTCTGCGGCCCGGAAAAGCAGATGTTTCCTACTTCACCGTGCGGAAGAGGAGCGCCGGCAGTACCCTCCTCCCTCATGTCCCCGCGGATGGACATGGCGTACACAGGCATGTCATATCCAATGGTGTCCAGGACTTCATCAATGGATGAAGTCATCGGTGTGTAGGTGCAAAAACCGGCGGTTTCCGTCAAGCCAAGCCCGGTCGCGATTAGGGGAGCCATACGCGCCATGCGTTCCAGAAACTGGCGTGACACACCCTGTCCTCCATACACCACCTTCCTCAGGGTCGAGAGGTCGAAGCCGGGAAAATCGGGCAGCCGCCACTCGAATTGGAACATCGCAGGAATCTGGCCAAGCATGGTGACACCATGTTTCTGTACGGCATCGAGGGATTTGAACGGGTCAAAAACCTCAAGTGTGACGACGCTTCCTCCCCAGAAAAGAGCCGTCATCAAGACCTCCGCCTGGCCGCCGACGTGAGAGGGCGGTAAATTGAGGAGAATGCGCTCGTCCCGGAATCCGAAGGCGGTCCCCAGGCAAAGATTTTGGCAGGTGATGTTACGGTGAGACAGCAGCGCGGCTTTGGGTGAACCGGTCGATCCCGTTGTAAAGACAGCCTGCGCGCCATCATCTTCCCGCAAGGCCGTCAGAGCCTTCCCAAAGTCCGCTTGGAGACCGGGAGAGGCCGAGGCGGGGCCTCGTGCAATCATCTCGGCAAGATCGGTTTGGGCCCAATAATGCTCGACGGACCCGCAGTGGCTCTTGACCGCAACAGCCATTTCCGGGTTCAGATACGCAAAGCCCCTCGGTTGGATCATTTCGAGGCATCGCAGCACTTCCGGAAAGCGCAGCCGCAGATCCAGCGGCGCGTGAATCACTCCTGTCTTAAAACAGGCGTACTCGAGAAATATGTGTTCGAGGGACAGCGGCAGCGAAGTGGCGAGAAAGTCGCCTTTGCGGAACCCACGACGGAACAAGTCGAAGGCAAGCGCCGAGGAGATGTCATGCAGAGTAGCCCAGTCGATGGTTTGTCCGCGATCATAGCTGATAATGGCTGGGGCATTCGGTTTACGCCCAGCCCACCAGGATAGAACCTGGTGCAGCAAATGCGGACCTCCATGATTCTGCTCAAAGTCCCCCAAGGTACATTCCGGCAACCTGCGGCGAAGCGGAGAATTCATGTCAGCAAAATAGCATTTTCGAGGCAGAGTGCGACATTTTTTTCGATATTGGCAGCGTCCCGTCAGGGACGCAAAGCGCTCGGCTGTTTTTGCCTTGTCCCTTTTGGACGCAAAGCACGCGGCTATATTCACCTCGTTCATACGCAACGCAAGACGGCGAAACTCCGAGGATTCCATCGAGATCAAAACTGCAGCTATTTCGGCACCGCCAGCATTCCGGAACCTGTCGTCGGTTACAATGTCTGGGTCGCAGGTGAAAAATCCGCTTCTTGATTCGCGGGAATTCATGATCAGCCCCGGTTCAAGACGGATATAATTCAGTAGAGGGTCAAACGTGCGTATCATGATTCGATTCGGCAGGGCCTTGGCGCTGCCGGTGATTTTTCTGCTGGCGGCAGGGAGTGCCATGCCACGGCCGCCCCTGCGGCACAGCCAGTCCGCGCAGGGCGATGCTCAATCCGGCAAAGCGGACTGGGTGACGGATCTGCCGACGCTGTGGAGGAGCGTAAATGCGGTTGCGTACGTGCGTATTCAGAAAACTCTGGACACAAGGACAAGGCAAACAGGTTATGAGAGCGACGGCCTTTACGTGGAGTATCAGGCTGTCAACCTCGAAGCGTTCAGGCGATTCTTTGGAAATCCCCAGTCGACTTTTAGTTTTCTGCAGGCTGCTCCGGATTCCCTCTACCCCAGCGCGGGGCCAGGTACAGAAATCGATGCTCCATGCAAGCAAGGCGAGGAATACATCGTTTTCTTGCGCTGGAATGATATAGAGCATCTGTTTCAAGCGCATCTAGTCGTGCCTGTCCGGGAAGGGCAGGTGCAATCTCCTCATATCGAGGAGATTCGAACTGGCATGAAACTGGAAGCCTTTCTCACAAAACTCCGCTCCATGCAGGAATGACCGTGGAAGATTTTCAGCTATTTGTCGCCGGGGAGCTTTTCCGAGGTGCGCGTGATCGGGAAAAGCTGCGGCTGTGCGGCCAGTGAATCCTCCATCAACCCCCATGCAGCAAAGCTGTCTTCCGAGCGCGGCTCGAGAAGCAACACAGCAAGCCGCCCGAGCGGCTGGTCGATGCGCACCACGAGCGTTCCCACCGGCACGTTGAGATCCGCCGGTTCCCATTTTCCTGTGATCGTGCGCGCCGTATGCCCTTCGTACGCCGAGGCTGCCAGGGCCGAGGACTCGATCCGGAACTGTTCTCCCTTGATGGTGATCGGCTGATCGAGTTTCGTGAAGGGTATGCCGTGTGCTTCGAGGCGTTCTTGCACGTAACGCGTCGCGGGCACCAGGTAAGCACGTGGTGCGGTCGTGCTCTCACTCGCTTCAAAGGATATGTACTGGTCGGCAGTGACCGAATGGCGCACTCCGGTGGTAGTCGACATATTCTGACCCGTGTACGGGTTCTTTACGGCGGTCAACTCAGTGTACAGGAATTCGAATTTCTCGGGCGATTTTGCAAGAGCGCCTCGTAGGGCAATGTCCTGCCCGACGATCGACTTCTTGTCGGCATCATCCGTTGCTTTTTGAATCTCCGGGCTGTGCTGCTGCGCGTAATTGATGATCTCTTCGACAAATCTGCGCGCTGCCTTGATGCGGTCCTGGAATGGCAAGTAGCTGAAGGTCTCGCTCAAGATGCCGAGTCGGTTGCGTAAGCCTACCATGTTTATGCCGTAACGTGCCGTGTAATCCGTCGTGGTAAAGCAGGGTCCAGTACAGGCAGGACCGCCACGGCCTCCCGGCATCGCTCCACGGCCGCCTCCCCCAGCAGCGCCGGCTCTCCCGCCGGCCGCAGCACCTTGCGCACCGGCCGCCCCGGCGCGTCCTGCCGCGGCGCCCTGGCCGCCGCCCCTGCCAGGTCCCCCGGGTCCCATGCCGCGTCCGCGGGACAGCTCGGGAACATTCATGATGCCCTCAATGTAATAGTAAGAATCCATGCCGTCCTTGGCCTTCATCACCTTCGTCACTGCCGGCAGCAGGCCGTTGCGCAGAATGTCGACAACGCCGGCGGGCGTCGCGGGATGCAGAGGCGGCGCATAGGTCATTTGATATGCATGTGCCGAGCCGTCGGTCGTGTGAAGATCCACGACGATGTGGGGATCGTAGCGGGACATCATCAACTCGAACGAGCGTGTCTCGGGCGCGTCCAGTTTCATAAAGTCCCGGTTGAGATCGTAGTTCTGTCCGTTGGCGCGCTGGCCCTCGCCTCCGATGGGACCGTTCTGCGATGGCCGGTTGCTCAGGCTGATTCGTTCGTTGCCGTCGGGATTAAAGATCGGATTGATCATCAACACCACGGAATTGAACCAGCCCGCATGCTGTCCGAGCGCTATCGAGCGCAGCAGTTCGAGCATCGCCTCCTTCCCTTCGACCTCTCCGGCGTGGATGTTGCCCTCGATGTATATTCTGACTTTGCCCGTTGCCTTAACCGCTTCAGGGCTGGCATCCTTGGCGCCGATCACCACCAAGGGCAGCGCGCGTCCTTCAAAGGAATAGCCGTAGGTTGTCAGGTGGATGCGCGGAGACGCGGCGGCCAGCACGTGCAAGAAATCGATGACATCCTGATAGCGGCTGGTTTCCGTGTAATTGGTCCGTTCGGGGCGCGTCTTGAGCGCACTCAGCGAGGCCGGGACTTGAGGCGCCGCCGGTTTGCCGGCATTCTGCGCCGCCACGGGACCGAGGCTTAGCGCAAACAGCGCCGACATCATGAGGGTTCGAATAAGAATTGATCGTTTCAGCACCATGAGATTCCCTCCCATTGGAAATTCGCAGAACAGTGCCTGCCGGCACACCTCCCAACACTGAATGAATCGGCGCTAAACTGCAGGATCGGCCAAGCGATCTGCTCCGATGCATTCCTTATGATCGGCGCCATATGTGCGCGCCATCATAGCGCGGTTCCAAGTAGCAGACCATAGAATTCCAGCAATAACAGTGCGGGGCTTGGGGAACGCTCAGGATTGTCACCATGACCGAACGTCGCGACAGAATCCACCTATGCCAGCTGCGATTGGACATGCTTGCGGAACTCGAGTGGATCGGCAATTTCCCGGAAGGGTTCCTTGGTTCCTCCGGTTCCCGTCACGATGATCGTGCCATAATTGAAGATCCGTCCGGGAATGTTTTGTTCGACGCCGATCGTCTCCAATTTCGCGAGTACGAGTTCGAGCGTGTGTCTGTTTATCAGGCCGACTTTGAAGACCACGCGCTTGTTGGTCACCGCAAACTCAGAAGTCGCATAGCGAATGAAACGTGGAATGGCGGTCAGGAACGCAAGCCCGAAACCTAAAGCGGCCACATACCATGAGTGCGCGAGCCAGGCCAAGACCGCGCCGAGCACCGCAATCAAGAAGGGTAGGGCAAAGATCATCCAGTGAAGCCGCGCGCGGTACGCCACAGCTTCCCCCTGCAGCAGATTTTTGTCCACGTAACTCATAGGCTCCTTTCCGGCGGAATTCCACGTCAGACTGGTTGGATCGGAGTTCTATGATAACGCGATTGTGAAGGAGCATCTACCTGATTCGCTATTCGCTTACGGCTCCGGCAAAGTGCCGCGCAGGACGGAAATCGATTGCAAAGTCGGGGACAGTCACTTGCTTTCGCCACCGCTGGTCGAATCTGCCGAGTTTCTCCTGGCGAAAAGAGGTGACTGTCCCCGACTTCGGGCGCCTCACTTTTGCTAACCGGGGAGGAGCGAGCGGCCGATAGAGCCGCTAGGAATGGATTTTAGGGGGAACCAACCGCATGAGCATTCCGGACAAAGTGCTGCATGGGATCGATAGGCTCGAACCGCTGCCGATGACGGTCCAAAAACTCATGGTCGCGCTAAACGGCGACGAAGTAGATTTCAATGAGATTGCGGAGACGATTGAATATGACGGCGCCATTACTTCCAACATTTTGTGCACCGCAAACTCGGCTGCATTTGGCGGCCGGAACCAGATCGAGCACGTCCGCGAGGCTGTGATCCGGTTGGGAACCATCACTCTGCTGGATATCATGCTCATCGGCCACCTCAGGTCGATGCACATGACCAATTCCGCCAACCGCCGGTCCGAAGATGAGCTCTGGCTTCATGGTGCGACGGCTTCCCTGGCCGTGAAAGCTATTATCAAGGAAACGCGCAACCGGAAGATCCCGGAGGCATCCACCATCGCCGCGCTGATTCACGACATCGGCAAGCTGGTCATGGTGCGCCATTTGAATGCCGAAATGCGTGCGGTCACGGAAAAATGCCTGCGAGACAACATGTCGGTCCTTGAGGCGGAAAAGCAGCTCTTCGATTGCACCCACGCCGAGGTGGGCGCCGCAATTGCTCACAAATGGACCTTCCCGGAACCGATCACCCAGGCTATCGAGCACCATCATGAAATGCCGCCCGCGGAGCCGAACCCGATGCTCGATGCTGTGATCGTTGCGAACCTGGTGGCGAATACCGTCGCCGCCGCGCCGAGCGAGGATGGATTCCCCGCTGATGTCGATTCTGCCGGTTCTGATGCGCGCATCGGTCTGGTCGACGGGGGGCTCCAGCGCGTCCACTCGCAAACAGCCGCATGGATGCAAGCCCTCAAGGAAAGTTACGGCCTCCGGAAGTAGCAGTGTCTGAATCGCGCGTCAGTCTCTCCCGCGGTTGACTGGACTGTTCGGCTCTGATATCAATCAGCCATTTCGGAGGACCTATGTCCAGTTTCAACGCGCAGGGTGACTCCGCGGATGCGCGGGCTTATGATCGCCTCCAGATCATTGCGCATGAGAAAACCCACAGCAAGGTTTTGGAGATCTTCGGGCGGTTCCCTTTCCGCGGGCCGTTGCTGGAGATTCCGGCGGGCGAAGGCGCTCTTGCCTGGCAGCTGCACAAGCTGGGCTATGAAGTTACGGGCGGTGATATCGACCCGGGGTTTTTCAAGGTCCGGCCGCTCAAGTGCATCTACCTCGACATGAACCGGCCCTTTCCTCTTCCCGACGGAAGTTTCGATTTCATCAGTTGCGTAGAAGGGATCGAGCACCTGCAGGACCAGTTTCAGTTTGTGCGCGAATGCTATCGGATACTCCGGCCCAACGGCCATCTGGTCATGTCCACTCCCAACATCCTGAACCTGGGGTCGCGGCTGAAGTTTCTTTTCTCCGGATTCTATTCTCTGATTCCGAGGCCGATCAACGAGTTCAGCCAGGTCCCGGTCTTCGATCACATTCACCCGGTGACCTACTATCAACTCCGGTACATGCTGCACACGCAGGGTTTCCAGATCACGGAAATCGCCACGGATATCTTCCGCCGCAGCGCAGCGGGGCTCTATTGGCTGAAGCCGGCGATCCGGCTTTACAGCATCCGGACCATGCGTAAAGAAAGAGATCCGCAGCAGCGTGCCGCCAATCGCGAAATTCGCAGGATCCTCGCATCACCGCGGCTATTGCTGGGACGCACCTTGATTCTCGTGGCACGCAAGAGGGATCGCCAGGCGATTCCAGTCGTGCAAGCCTCGGCAGTGCAAGAACCCTGACGAATGACGAAGAATGGGTGGAGATCAGCCGCCCCCCGTCACACGTCACTTCCCGGTGAAGATGGGTTTGCGTTTTTCGAGAAAGGCGCGCACGCCTTCTTCTCTATCTTCGCTGGCGAAGCACAACGCGAACAGATCGCTCTCAGCCTCCAGCCCGCAAGTGAGATCCGTGCGCGCGGCGTTTTTCACCGACTTTTTTGCCATGGCCAGAGCCACGGGGCTGAGCTCAGCGATCCTGTTGGCCAACGCCATCGTGCGCGACTCGAGTTCCTCCGGCGGCACGACCTGATTCACCAGTCCCAGGCGGAGCGCCTCCTCGGCATCGATCATATCACCAGTGAGGATCAGCTCCATGGCCTTGCCTTCCCCGATCAAGCGCGACAGACGCTGGGTGCCGCCGCCTCCGGGGATCAGGCCCAATTTGACCTCCGGCTGTCCAAACTTCGCCTTTGCGGAAGCGATGCGGATGTCGCAGGCCATGGCCAGTTCACAACCCCCGCCCAGCGCGAAACCGTTGATCATCGCGATGACCGGCTTCGGGCAATCTTCCATGGCATCAAACGCCCGGCTTCTCTGCATGATCTCGCGCTGTTCGAGCGCAGTCCGGCCCGCGAACTCGCTGATATCAGCTCCTGCGATAAATGCTTTGTCGCCCACTCCCGTGATTACCACGACCCGGACGTTGGCATTCCCGGTAAGGTCTTTGAAGGCCGCCAGGATCTCCTCGCGCGTGCGGACGTTGAGAGCGTTCAGCTTGTCCGGTCTGTTCACCGTGATCTTAGCCACGGCGCCCCGCTCCTCGACGATCAGGTTTTCGTAGCCCATAGAGCCTCCTTGCTCATTTGGTAGAATATTCTAATTGATCTATGCTATCAGTCCGCGAATTTTTTGCGAGAAGGCAAGTTTGAGATTCGGGATTCGAGATTCGATATTCGAGATTCGAAATTCTCAATCTCGAATTTCGAATCTCGAATTTCGAATCAGGTCTCCCGTGAGCCTTTCGAATTCCATTTCATCCCGTATAATAAGGGATTCGTTGGAACGGGGGGAGAGTGTGCCTGTGGAAGATCTGAAACCAATACCGGAACGCGAAATCAAGGGACTGCTGGCGCTCAAGGATGAGAGCACCAAGGCAGGACTCGACAGGATCGCACCTTATGACCCGCTCAAGCGGTATCTGTACGAGATCAAGAAATTCAGTCCGCTCAGCCGGGAGGAAGAGCACGATCTCGCCGTGCGCTACCGCGACACCGGCGATCGCGAAGCTGCCTATCGCCTGATTACCTCGAATCTCAAACTTGTCGTGAAAATCGCGATGATTTATCGCAAGGTCTATCACAACCTCCTCGATCTCATTCAGGAAGGAAACATCGGATTGCTTCAGGCGCTGAAGCGCTTCGATGCTGCGCGCGGCACGCGCCTGCCGACATATGCAGCATGGTGGATCAAGGCATACATTCTCAAGTTTCTGCTCGACAACGCGCGATTGGTGAAGATTGGGACCACGAACGAGCGGCGCAAGATCCTCATGAATCTCAGTAAAGAGAAACACGAACTCGAGGCCAAGGGAATCACTCCCACCACTCGCCTTCTGGCGGAAAACCTCGGTGTCGACGAACAGGAGATCCTGGACGTGGAAAGCGGAATGGCGGGGCCCGATCTGTCCCTGGACGCTCCCATCGCCGGAAACGACGACAACCCGCGCTACATCGACACTCTCCACCTCATGGATGAGAGCGTGGATGACAAGATCGCGCACGGAGAATTTCGTGAGCTGCTCGATGCCAAGTTCGCGGAATTCGAAAAAACGCTTTCCGGGCGGGACCAGGTTATCCTTAAGCGCAGGCTGCTTGCTGAGGAACCGGAAACCTTGCAGCAGATCGCCGATCTTTATGGAGTGTCGCGCGAGGCGGTGCGCGTGGCGGAAAAGAAACTGATTGCCAGGCTGAAAAAATATATGACGGAATCCTTCCGGGACGTCCTTCAGATCGAATTCAATGGTCGAGAACTCCGATGACTCTGGCTCATGCGCACATCGCGCATAAGCCAGAGTCACCGGAGTTCTCAACAGCATCTCGTGGGGCGGGAGTATTTGTCATTCAACCGCGCCAGGTAGAACTCGCTCTCCGTGGGCATTCTCGTTCCGGGATGAAGTGCGCGCAGATGTGCGCAGTACCGGTCGTAGTCGGAGTCCCCGGTCAGTTCCGCCAGTATTTTCCAGAGCGTGCGCAGGACCTTCACGACTGCTCTCCCGCCATCGCCGAAACGACATACGCCGCCTCGCGCAAAACCGGCACTTTCCTGCGGATCAGAATGGCATACCATTCACGCACCGAATCGAGAACGATTACCAGCACCAGGACAGCGAACAGCGCGGTGACCGCCGCATCGAGCCGGTTGTTGAAAATGAGCCGTTCCGTCGTGGCGACCTCTACGGCGCCCGTGCCGCCTCCTGAGATCAGGCCGCTGAGGCGACTCGCCTCTGCCAGGAAGCCGATGCGCGGGTCTGGATGGAAGATCTTTTGATATGCGGCCGTCTGGGTCGCCAGCACGAGCCAGATCATGGGTGCCAGCGTTATCCAGGCAAAACGCGCTTTGTTCATCTTGATGAGGATAGTCGTGCCGACACAGAGCGCCACGACAGCAAGCAATTGGTTGGCGATGCCGAAAAGTGGCCACAAGCTGTTGATGCCGCCCAGTGGGTCCATCACCCCCTGATACAAAAAGTATCCCCATGCACTGACGACGACCACCCCGGTCATGAAAACGCTTGGATACCAACTCGTGCGGCCAAGCGGCCGCCAAAAATGTCCGAGAAGATCCTGCAGCATGTACCTCCCTACACGGCTTCCGGCGTCCAGAAGAGTAAGAATGAAAAGAGCCTCAAACATGATCGCGAAGTGGTACCAAAAGGCCAGCAACCGCCTGTCGCCGAGGGTTCCGGAAAAAATGTGCGCGATGCCGACCGCCAGCGAAGGAGCCCCGCCTGTGCGCGCGAGCAGGCTTCTTTCTCCAACCATGTTTGCCAGATCCTGCATTTGTTCCGCGCTCACCGGGTATCCCCAGGAGGTGATGGTCGCGGTGGCCGCGACGGGACTCGCTCCGACGACGCCTGCGGGGCTGTTGATGGCGAAATAGACGCCCGGCTGGAGAACGCAGGCGGCGACCATGGCCATGATCGCGACAAAAGACTCCATAAGCATCGAACCGAACCCGATCAGGCGCGCCTGGCTCTCTTTGGTAATGAGCTTCGGCGTGGTCCCGGATGAGATGAGCGAGTGAAAACCGGACACCGCACCACACGCGATGGTGATAAACGCAAAAGGAAAGATCTTGCCCGCAAAGACTGGACCCGTGCCATCGACAAATCGGGTCAGCCCCGGCATCGCCAGCATTGGCCGAACCGCCAGAATACCCAGCGCGAGTAGGAAGATGGTGCCCAATTTGACGAACGTGCTGAGGTAGTCGCGCGGCGCGAGCAGCAGCCAGACCGGAAGCACGGACGCGGCAAACCCATAGGCGATGATAAGCAGGGCAAGGTGCCGTGCATCGAAAGTAAACAGGCCGGCGAGCGCGGGAATCCTAGCAACGGATTGCCCGCCGGCGACCGCGGCGAGGATCAGCACCAGGCCGATCAAGGAGGCCTCAAGCACCTTGCCTGGACGCAAAAAACGCAGGTAGATTCCCATCAAAAGCGCAATGGGGACGGTCATGGCAAGAGTGAACGTTCCCCAGGGACTCGATTTGAGGGCGTTGGTCACGACCAGGGCTATGACAGCCAGAAGAATGGTCAGGATGGAGATGACGGCGAACAGGGCCGTAAACCCGGCCACGGGACCCACTTCCTCCTTGGCGATCTGGCCCAGAGACTTGCCGTCGCGGCGCATCGAGGCAAAGAGGATCACAAAATCCTGGACGCAACCCCCAAGGACCGCACCGATTATGATCCAGAGGGTACCTGGCAGGTAACCCAGCTGCGCCGCGAGCGTGGGACCCACGAGCGGACCCGGTCCGGCAATGGCTGCAAAATGGTGTCCCAAAAGGATCCACTTGTTGGTAGGAACGTAATCGCGTCCATCATCGAGCCGCTCCGCCGGCGTCGCTCTCCTGTCGTCGAGTTCCATGACTTTAAACGCGATGAAGCGGCTGTAGAAGCGGTAGCCGATCAGGTAAATGCAGGTGGCTGCGACGATCAGCCACATGGCGTTGATAGGCTCGTGGCGGTGGAGCGCTACGGCACCGAGCGAGACGGCTCCGGCCAGACTCATGCTGATCCATACGGCACCCCGTGCCAAACTGGACCACCTGCGCCTGATCGTGAGGCTCATATCATCTCCTTAGGGTTCGCGCAAAAATAAGTTGGCGTTTTGGCGCGAGCCCTTAAGCACCCTCCGGACGAATTTGCTTAGACTATTCGGAACCGTCTGTGGATTTCAATGAAACAATTGACATGCCGGGCGGGAGGGGACTATGCTGCGCCTTCTCATCAAGTGGGTCGAGCCGCGACAAGCTTCCCGGGCACACGCGGATTTGGCCGTAAAGTCGGGGAATGACAGGATTGGTTTCTGCAGTTTATTCAGGACCCCACTCTGGGAATCGTAAGGAGCACAGAAAGCATGCAGCAGATAACTCATGATGTCGTAATCCTGGGTACCGGTCTCGCCGGTTTGCGGACCGCCGTGGAGATTTGCATCCGTACAGGCGGCAAAGCAGATATCGGCATCATCTCCAAAGTCCAGATCATGCGCGCGCATTCGGTTTGCGCAGAGGGCGGCACTGCCGCGGTCATGCGCCCCGAAGAAGGGGATAGTCTGGAGTTGCACGCCTGGGATACCGTGAAGGGCGCCGATTTCCTGGCGGATCAGGACACGATCGATCGATTTGTGAGAACTTCGCCGGATGAAATCCGTCTCCTGGAGCATTGGGGGGTGCCCTGGTCGCGACGTGACGATGGCCGCATCATGCAAAGGCCGTTTGGGGGCCACTCGTTCCCAAGAGCCTGCATGGCCGCCGACAAGACCGGTTTTATGGAAGTGCAGGCCCTGTACGACAGTTTGCTTCGATACAACAATTTCAAACGCTATGACGAATGTTTCGTCTCATCGCTCATCGTGGAAGAAGGCCGATTTGCAGGCTTGACCCTGATCGACGCTCCGACAGGCCAATACTACGTGGTGCGTGGCAAGGCCCTCCTGATCGCCAGCGGCGGGCTGGGCAATCTATATGGATTCACGACCTACTCTCAGACCGTGACGGGTGACGGCCAGGCCATCGCTTACCGCGCCGGTTTGTCTCTCGAGGATCCTGAGTTTCTCCAGTTTCACCCGACCGGGCTCGTTCCCTCCGGCATCCTGATGACGGAAGGGTGCCGCGGCGAAGGCGGCTACCTGCGCAATAACAAGGGCGAACGATTCATGGAAAAGTACGCTCCCAAGATGATGGAGCTGGCGCCGCGCGATATCGTCTCCCGATCCGAGATGACTGAAATCCTTGAAGGGCGCGGCTTCCCCGGACCAGAAGGGCTCGACTACATTCAGCTCGACATGACCCACCTGGGCGCGGAGAAAATCAACAAGCGCCTGCCATTGATTCGGGAAGTCTGCATGAAGTTCCTGGGAATCGATCCAATCACGACTGCGATTCCAATCCGTCCCGTGGCTCACTATTCCATGGGAGGCATCGAAGCCGACATCAATGGGCGCACCAGAGTCGAAAATGTCTGGGCCGCGGGAGAGGTTGCGTGCCACTCCATGCATGGCGCCAACCGGTTGGGGTGCAACTCCACGGCGGAGTGCCTCGTCTGGGGCGGAATCACCGGCAATGAGATTTCCAAGTACCTGGGCCAGGGAGCCCGATTAAGCGACATGCCTGAAGCAAAGGCCCGGGAAGAAGAGAAGAGGATATTCTCCGGCCTCCTTGCGAGGACCGGCAAGGAAAACCCGGCTGTGATCCGGCGCGAACTCCGCACGCTGATGGACAAGCATGCGGGCGTCTACCGCACCGGCGAGTCCATGCGGCAGGGGTTGGACAGAATTGTGGAATTAAAACGCCGTTTCCAGAACATCGGCGTGCAGGACAAGAGCCGCGTCTACAATACCAACCTGATCCAGACGCTGGAAACGGAGAATCTGCTCGAGCTGGCGGAGGTGTTGCTTACCGCGGGTGTGGCTCGCGAGGAATCGCGCGGCGCCCATTCGCGCACGGATTTTCCAACGCGCGACGACGTGAAGTTCCTGAACCACTCCATGGTGTATTGCACCGGAGGCAAGCCAAGGCTTGAGTACAAGCCGGTTACCATCACGAACTGGAAACCTGTCGAGCGCAAGTACTGAGAAAAAGGACAAAGGAGGCCGCCATGGCCGTATTGAACAGGTACGACAACAGACTCGGGCTGGTGGGTTGGCTCGGGGGAGGACGATGGGGGATGGAACGCTATGCCTACATCCTTCACCGCGTCACCGGTCTGGGCATCTTGCTCTATTTCTTGATGCACACCGTGGTCACCAGCCTTCGCGCCACCGGGATTTATTTGTGGGTGGAAGGAGCATATTTCGACAAAACGATATTCAAGTTCGGCGAGTTCCTCGTGTTCGCGGCTTTCGCATTTCACGCGTTCAACGGAATCCGTCTAGTGTTGATTGAACTTGGATTCGCAGTCGGCAAGCCTATCGAACCCGTGTACCCATACAAAACATCCCTGAATGTCCAGAGGCCCTTGCTCATTTTGATGATGGTATTGGCGGCGGTGTTTCTGGCGGCGGGCGGCTATGAATTCCTAGGATTGGGGCAGTAGGAGGAAAAATGCGCGAAACAAAATACTGGACCTGGCACATGACGGCAGGAGTGGTCATCCTCGTTCTCCTCGGCCTCCATATGCTCATCATGCATGTCGGCGGCATCACCCACCTGTATGCGCCGAATGGGGGAGGCGCCACGGCGAAACCAAACAGCCTGTTGCGCGATGCGATGCCGTTTTTCACGGTGACCTATATCATTCTTCTCGGCGCAGCCCTGTACCACGGGCTCTACGGCTTCAGAACGATTCTTTTTGAGTTGACGCTGAAACCCGCGGCGGAGAAGGCTGTCACTGTCCTCCTTCTTGTTGTGGGCCTGGGTCTGTTTGCCCTGGGAACCTGGGGGGCGATCGCCGCACACATGAACGCGGTTGCGCATATCAGCGCCGCACTCGGAGCAAGGGGGTAGCCATGGCAGAGAGCGGCAAAATCACGCGCGAAGTCACCTTTCACGTCACACGCTACAACCCGGAACGGGATCGTTCGCTGCACGTGCGGGCTTACAAAGTACCAGTACGCGAGGGTATGACGGTGCTCGACGGCCTGCACTATATCAAGGAAAACCTGGATCCGTCCCTGGTCTGGCGCTATTCCTGCCGCATGGGAGTCTGCGGTTCGTGCGGCATGCTCCTCAACGGCCATCCTACGCTGGCCTGCAACACCCAGATCCTGCACATCGCGGATAAGGATCTCATAGTCGGACCCTTGCCGAACTTTAAAATCATCCGCGACCTGGTTCCCGACCTCACTCCCATGTTCGAAAAACACCAATCGATCAGGCCTTATATCGAGCGTGCGGACGAGGCCGAGGTCAATGACCCTGGAGGGGAGTTTTATCAGACCCCCGAAGAACTTGAGGCTTATCTTCAGTTCACCTATTGCATCAAATGCGGCTGCTGCATGGCCGCCTGCCCGACGCTGGCCACAGACGCAGCCTATCTGGGTCCCATGCCTCTGGCTGCCGCTCAACGATACAACGTCGACACGCGCGACGACGGGAGGCGCGAGCGCAACCAGCGCACCGGCGGATCTCATGGAGCGTTTCGTTGCCACTATGCGGGTGAGTGCTCTCGCGTCTGCCCGAAGGGCACCGATCCCGGGAAAGCCATTCAGCACCTGAAACGCAGGCTAGTCATGGATTACCTCCACCTCGGACGGCGCAAGAAACCGTGCGGCAAGTTGCACGGACCGGGTGAAGGCAAACCGCTGCCCAACATCCCGGCCGCACCCGCGAGAACCGTCTAGAGGAATCCCCATCGCCGCCTCCTCGCACCTTGCGCTCGGTGCGCAAACCCCGAGCTTGCGCCCCCTCCTGATTCTCGGATCGCCTTCTGCAATGTATCGCAAAGCGATCGTCAGCACATTCAGCCGTAAAATTCTTCGCTCAATCCGATTCCGCGCCAGTTAGTCATGTTGTGGCTACGGCTCTGCAGGAAGCTGAATGAGAGGAATGATGATTCTGGAATATCCAGCGGCAGTATTCGAGAGGGAAGGGAAAGACTGCCGTGGAGATCCAGTTATGTCCGGCGAGAGTTTCGTCGTGTGCGAAACAACCTGCGAGTACCGTCCCCGCCGGCCGGAAGAGACTGTATTATACGGCGTTGTGG
>Ga0187882_1002142_pt1 | contig 18624 bp, 15 predicted proteins | sample June2016WEW_19_1_3_FD_132991 | JGI IMG/M metagenome (GOLD analysis project Ga0187882, IMG submission 132991) | Peatland microbial communities from SPRUCE experiment site at the Marcell Experimental Forest, Minnesota, USA - June2016WEW_19_150 | ecosystem: Environmental > Terrestrial > Soil >... | reverse complement strand
TCCTCGATCATGGACTGAATTTCCCCGGGGTCGAAAACGAGGTCCGCTGTCACCGGGGCAGGGGCATCACAGTCCATCTCTTCCCCCGATGCAAAACAGATGCCGGTCTCCCCGTATGAATATCTCTGAGCCTCGGATCGCCGGCGTCGCCTCCGTGTGCTCGCCGATCGCAGGGCTGCCAATGATCTTCAGGGCGCGGTCCGCGGCGAGGATCCGCATCACCCCGTTGCGGTCCAGGGCATAGATGCGCCCCGCGGCGAAGAGGGGAGAGGCATAGAAGCCGGTGGTGAACTCCGACTTCCACAGCACGTCCCCGCTGGCCGCATCCAGGCACGACACCACGCCATAGCTGGCCGCCATGATGAGCAGCCCTCCCGGGATCGCCAGCGGGCTGGCAACATCGGGGAAGTCCTCGTAGACCTCCCAGCGCTTTTCCCCGGTGGCCGCGTTCGCCGCCGCGAGGCTGAGAAGCTGGTTGGAGGAGAACACCCTCCCGTCCGCGAAAGCCGGTGACGGGGCGTTTTCGCCCATCATGCCCTCGAGCGACCACAGCTCCCTGCCGCTTGCCGCCTCATAGGCGGTGAGCACAGGGGTGCCGTTCACGAAGATCCGCGCATCCTTGCCGCTGCCCGTCACAATGGGCGACGCCCAGCACGCCGCGACGTTCCGCCTGGCCTCCCACCGGGTCGCCCCGTCCTCTGCCTTGATGCAGAGCAGCCGTCCCCCTTCGCTCTGATCAAGCTGGATGATGAGCGAGTCACCGCAGAGTGCAGGGGAAGAGGCATACCCGTAGTTGAGGTCCAGAGGGCCGAGGCTGCGGATCCAGATGATAGCCCCGGAGAAGCTCAGCGCCGTGATGTCTCCGTTGGGAAAAACGGCGAATGCGGCGCTTCCATTGACGGCCATCGTGTTCGGGGCGTATCCGGCAGTGTCTGCAACAACGGCCGGCCCGGAACCTGCTGGAACTGGAACAGGCGTTCGCCAGAGCAGCTTCCCGGTGGCGGTGTCCCAGCAGAAAACCTCCCGGGCCGATTTGTCAGCACCGGTGAGAAAGACCCGGCCGCCCCAGACCACGGGCGAGTTGCGCCCGGGCAGCGGCATGTCTGCTGCCCATCGGATGTTCCTGCCTGACATCCCGTCCCAGTCGATCGGGGGATCCGCGGCGGAGGACATGCCAAGACCGCCCGGGCCGCGGAACTGCGGCCAATTGGTTAGGGTCGAGTCCCCGGGGTTCGCCGCTGCCGAAGGAGCCGCCGGCTTTGGCGCAGGGATGGCGGGCGCCTTGGTCTGCTGTACGACCTCCCCGGTGGATGCAGCCGGGCCCGGTTCGGGCGCGCTCGCGCGGAGCGCCACGACGCTGGCCTTGCCGGAAGTGCTGGCTGCGGCGGATGCGCCGGTCTCGGGGGGAAGGAATCGCGCGCTGAGAACGGCCGCGCCGACCCCCGCGATTAGCAGGACAAGCCCGAGAGCCGAAAGTGCAATGCGCATGCCCGCTGCCTCTTTCAGCGGACCGGCGGGAAGAGCCGCCTTGGGGAACGGCAGGCTGCGGGAGAGCGCGCCGGCAAGCCTGATGCAGCCGAGCATCACCGCAACGCCGACGGCCAGCAGAACGCTGCCGGTGCGCGCCTGCCACTGCCGCGTGAAATACACCCGGCGCGCCGCCAGGTCCATGGCGCGTATCTGCTGTGCCAGCGAATCATCCGTCGGGGCCGCACGGTAGCGCTCCCTCAGCGCGGCGAGAGCCGGGTTGTCCAGGGGTTTCAGGGTGGCTGCCTCGATGTAGTTTGCGACGAGCAGCGTGGCAACCGCGACGCTGAAGACGGCTGCCACCACCGCGACTCCCCGGCACGTGCTCACGAGCAGCCGGGCCAGCCGCGCGTCGATGCGACGGGTGAAGGGCATCATGCAGCGCTCCCGGTCTGTCCCGCCGGCCTGCGGCGCAGATGCTCGCGAGGGCAGTGGGAGAAGCACCGGCCGCAGGACACGCACGCAGCCCTGTCCATGGAGTACTCCTCCGTCCGCCGGCGGACGAAGCTCCCCAGAACCGTCAGCACGAGAACGAGCATGGTGAAGCCGGCGGCAACGGGCGTGCCTCGGGCGAACCGCAGGCGCACGTCGGCTGCCGCACGAAAGAGCTCGTCGGTCGTGGCTGTCTGGGACCTGAACGTGACGCTTTCCAGCGTCGTGGCGGAGGTTTCCCCGGCATCTTCCCGCCGCACCTGTTCGGCCAGGCGCACCGTGGGGTGGGCCTGGGCGATGGCTGGCGAAGCGAGGAAGCCCAGCCAGGCTGCAAGGCCGACCAGGACAGGCGTGGCGAGTATCGACAATGCAAACGCCCGGCGTTCCCCCGCGGGGGGAAGGCCGGCAGGCGGAGAGAATGCGGGCCGGATCGCACCCACGGGGCAGGCATCTTCGCAGAGCCTGCACTGCACGCAGCTATCAGGGGAAATCGTCGGGTGCCGCAGCGCCAGATGCGACATCCACCCGAGGATCAAGCCATAGGGACAAAGAAAACGGCAATAGGGCCGCGCAACCACGGTTCCCAGCGCGAGAAAGCAGGCGCCAAGGGCCAGAATCGGGGCCCTTCCCCCCAGCCGGAAAAAGGATACAAAAGGGTCGAAGCGGCAGATCACGAACTCGCCACCGGTCGCCGCAAAGAGCACCGCAAGAGAGAGATACGCGGCGGGCAGCACGCCCAGCGGCACCGAAAGCCAGCGGGGGAGGCGCAGGGGCCGGACGATCACCGCCTCCTGCAGCGCGCCGAACGGGCATACACCTCCACAGAATGCCCTGCCGGTGAGAAGCGCAGCGACCAAGGGAAGCACGAAGAATGCCACGGCGGACAGCGGGAGGGCGTATGTCGGGTCGGAGAGCGCGAGGGCGACATTCTGGATCGACCCGATCGGGCAGATGCAACCCTTGCGGAAGAAACCGAAGTACCCGATCGAGAAAACTCCGAGCAGGAAAATTCCCTCCCGGCTGCGCGCACGCACCGAGAGCCAGCCCGCGGCAGCCAGCGCGAGCCCCAGGACGAGCACGTCGAGGGACTGGAGCCATTCCGCGCGCGGAAGCGGATTCTGTATGGAGGGTGCCTGGTAGTCGGAGAGGAACTCGGGCCGGGGGACCCGGTCCGCTGCCGGGAGCAGGGCAGGTGCGCCCGCCAGAATGGCGAAAGCGATGAGGATCGCCGCGGCGCGGCGTACCGCGTCACGAGCATCCGGACATCGACCGTCAGGCATCGCGCGCCTTCCCCTTCAGCAGGTAGGGATGGCGTGCGCTCACCCTCTTCACGGCCCGCGAGGGGCAGTTGCGGGCGATCGAGCAGGAGTTGCAGTGCATGCATCGGTCGTGCCGGATCTGGAGGAAAAGAGAACCGTTGCCGAATGCCGCGCATCCCTTCACGCATTTGCCGCAGCCTGTGCAGAGCGACTCATCGATGGTGTATTCGAAATAGGGATCCTCGATGAACCGCCTCCGAAGCGCCGAGGTGGGGCAGAGACGCGATTCCGCGGAAGTGTCGAGCTTCTTCGCTCCCTGCTGCAAGTATCCGCTGCACAAATCGCAGTACCCGCACACGTCGTAAGCGTGCACCGCCTTTACCGCGGATGGCGACTGCACGCACTGCGTCTGGCAGTTGCCGCATTGCACGCAGACGTCGGGGTCGATCTGCCACACCGTTCCGTCGATCGAGGAACGCAGGGAAAGAGCCCCGGCCAAACCTCCCAGCCCCAACCCCGCCGCGATACCGGCGCCCAGGCGGAGAAACTGCCGCCGCGTCATGTCCCCCGGTGCGCCCATGGCGCTTCCTCCTTCATCGAGAGAGCCTGCGGGAGCCCGCAGGAAGCAAATACCGGGCAGCCCCGGCAAACGCTGTCATTCACGCAGGTCTCAGCCGTAGGCCGGGGCTTGCCGTGCAGGAGCCGCGCTCCGAGCAGGGCAAGTCCTCCGAGCGCGCCCAGTCGGCCCAGGGTCCGGAGGAACTCCCTTCGCGTCATCTTTTCAGTCATCGCCGGCCATCTCCTTGTGGCAGTAGACCCGCACGGCGCGTTCTCCCGGCACGAGGATGAGCACCTCGCCGCCGTTCGCCTTGCGCGTCGCGACAGGAAGGCTCACGGTGCCGGCGGGGAAATCGGCCGGGAGAGCGACCACGGCGCTCAACCGTCCATCCGGCTCGTACACTTTCACGCGCGGCACGCCCTTTTCGCTCGTGACCACGGATCCGCAGGGAAGCACGGCGATGTGCGCGGGGTTGCAGCATCCAAGAAAGCCGTCCACATCGGCTGAAGCCCTGCCCCACGATCCAATCAGCCGTCCGTCGGCGCCGTAATGCTGGACGCGCTGCGCCCCCGGGTTGGCTACCCACAGGCTCCCGTCGGCCGAGGAGGAGGCATCGAAAAACGGGCTTGGCACGCGGAAGCTGCTGTCGACGATGCCGCTGAGCTTGCCGTGCGTGTCGAAGCGCAGGAGCATGTGATTGCCTGCGTCGGTTACAAACACGCTGGATCCGGACACGGCGATCGAGGTCACGATGGCCTGCGAGCCGAGATCGGGCCAGGCCGTTGCCGCCCCTGTCGCGGCATCGAGCGCCGCGACGTGGTCACGCAGCCCAAGGTAGATCATCTTCTCTCCGCCCAGGGCCACGCAGACCGGCTCCTCCTCCAGGTCGAACCTGGCCTTCAGCGCGCCCGTGCGGCCGAGCACCACGACAGCCTTGTCGCCGCATGCGACCAGGGTGCCGTCCTGGCGCACAGCGAACCCGCGCGGCTGGTCGAGCGGGACGGGCACCTTCAGGCGCAGCCTGTAGAGGAGCAATTCCGCGGGGACCTTGCTGAACGCGCTGAGCGAATCAGGCGCCGGCGCCTCCGCCGTTGCCGCGGGCCTCGTGATCTCCCGGCCGACGATAAGCCCGATCCCGAAGGTCGCCAGAACTGCCACGGCCGCGAGGCCGATCTGCATCAGTCGTTTCTTGCCGTCGGCCATCGCCTCATCCTTTCCCCCGCAGATCGACACAGACCATCCGGCGCGAGTCGCGGGCAATGAGACGGCCGGAAACGAGCGCCATTGGAGCCCATGCGTCCGGTCCGGGAAGAATCTTCGCGCTCCCGAGGGGCAGGAACGCCTCGGTGGAGGCTTGCGCGATCCACAGCACGCCGTCCTCGTTGAGAATCACGAGCTTTCCGTCTGCGATGAGATACGGGCCGAGCCCGAACCTGCGGGTCTGGCCGCTCGACCACACCCAGCGCCCCGCGGGGTCCCAGCAGGCAAGCTCGCTCCGCCGCGGCCCCGCGTCCTTGGGCAGGATGCCGATGAGCATGCCATGGTAAAGGAGCGGAGTCTGGTGCTCGCACGCGAACCCATCCGCGGGCCCATATCGGTACAGAACGCGCGCCGTAAAGGTCGGACCCGTGTGGGACACCTTCAGCATGATGCTTCCCGCGCCGTAGCCCGCTGTCACGAACACGCGTCCGTCACCCAATACCACGGGGGAGGGGGCGATCACGGTCGCATCGAAGGCGCGCGACTCCCAGAGCAGGGTGCCGCGATTGCCCGGCTCCGCGGACACGCCGACGATCCCGCCGATCGCGGCGTACACGTACGTGCGCGTCCCCTGAATGGTCGCGAGCATAACGGAGGAATGCGATGTCTTCAGGCCCGAAGGGTTCGGCGTCTGCCAAACGACCTTGCCGGTGGGCAGATCAAACCCGACAAGCAGCGCGTTTCCTCCCACTGCCATGACCGCCTGTTTCCCGTCAATGAGCGGGCACTGCCCGGTGTACCAGAGGGGAACCTCCCCCCCGAAGCGCGCGGGAAGGTCGGCGCCCCAGAGCAGCTCACCCGTGCGCGCATCGCAGCACATCGCGATGCAGGACGGCCCGATGGTCACCACGAAACGGCTGTCCACTGCAGGGACCGTGCGCGAGATGCCGTGGTTGCGCTTCAGCCGGACGGTGTACCAGCGGCGCCAGATCTCCTTCCCGTCATCCAGAGAAAAGCAACGAAGAGAATCGGCCTGCCGGCGCTCGTCGTAGTCCAGCACGTAGACCCTGCCGTTCGCCACCGCTGCTCCGGCATGGCCTTCCCCGAGCTCGACGGTCCAGAGCTCCTGGGGATGCCATCCCGCCGAGGGGGACACCAGCGGCACCGATTCGTGGCTCGTGTTGTCCATATAGCTTCCCCGGAATCGGGGCCAGGAGGCAGTGAGAGCAGAGGGGGTGCCGTCGAAGGAGCGAAAGAACTCTCCGATCTTTATCTCCGTGCCCGACGGCCTGGCCTCGGGCCTCCCGTCCGTCCCCGGCAGGTTCGGAGCAAGACCCTCGACAGGGTCATGCACAACGAGAAAGCTGAATCCCGTCAGCGCAGCGCACGAGGCAAGAGTGACAATGGCAGCGCGCAGCAGCCGGTAGATCAATCGCGTAAGACGGCTGACAGCGAACGAAGCGCGAGCGCGCCCCGTTCAGTTGACCCGATCATTCTCCCTTCCCCCCTTTTGGATCCGTCTTGCGATCGCTTCGATTCAAATTCTGAATGGCCGTATTATATCACACGACATCCGACCGGCAACGATTCGCGGGTAGACGGCGGAGTCGGACGTCTCTACAATTGCCGCACCGCCGAAATCAAAAGGAAGGACGACGTATGACTCGATGCGCGGCCGTACTTCTGCTGGTGTTCATTTCACTCTCCGCCCAACCTGCAAGGACCCAGGCGGCGAACTGGCCGCGGTGACACCGTGTACAGCTTGAGCAGGGAAGGACACCTGTTCGCTCTGGATGCATCGAGCGGTGCTGTCCGCTGGGCGAAGCACCTGGTGACCGATTTCGGCGTCTCGCCGCCGGATTACGATTTCGCCGGGTCGCCGGTCGTTTCAGGCGGTCTGCTCCTCCTGAACGCCGGCAGGTCGGGGCTTGCAGTGAATAAAACTACGGGAGCCAGGATCTGGGACAGCGGAACGGGTCCCGGGGGCTATGCCACCCCTGTGCTCGCGGAGCTCTCCGGTACCCCGGCCGTGGTCATCTTCGGCCGCATCGCGGCGTACGGCGTGGCTCTCGCGAATGGCGCCGTCTTGTGGTCCTTCGAATGGCAGACGGGAAGCGACGCGAACGCCGCCGATCCAGTGGTTATGGATGGCACGATCTTCGTTGCGTCCGCGTACGGCAAAGGCTGCGCCCTGTTCGACGTAACCGGCGCCCGGCCGACGCCGCTCTGGCGAAACGACGCTTTCCAGACCCACTTCGGCAGCTTCGTGCTTCTCGACGGGTATCTCTACGGCATTGACGGCGATGCACGAATGCCGGCCCTCGGCAGCCTGCGCTGCATGGATGTCCGAAACGGCGCGGTTGCCTGGAGCGCGCCTGTGGGATTCGGCTCCCTGATTGCTGCGGGCAGCCGGCTCGTCGTGCTCACCTCGACGGGCACCATCCTCGTGGCCGAGGCGTCGCCCGCAGGCTATCGTGAGCTCGCCCGGTGCATCCTGCCCCGCAATCAGTACTGGACCCCACCGGCTCTTGCGCAGGGTCGCCTGTTCGTCCGCAACCTCACGGGCGATCTCTTTGCGATCGATGTGAGGTGATCCGCGCGAGCTACTTGCTGACGTCTATGCAGACCAGGTCACCCGCGTAATTGCGGCAATAGATCAGGCCCGCGCAAAGCACCGGTGCGGAGGCGAACCTCCGGCTGGTCTTTGCCCCGGCCAAAACATCCGCGCTCCCCAGTTCCTTGTACCCTGCCGGTGTCGCCTCCGCGATGTGCAGCGTCCCCGTCACATCCAGGAGAAGGAACTTCCCGCCTGCCACGGTCACCGAGACATTTTTCATGGTCCGTTCCCATACGACGCGGCCCGTGCGGAAATCCACGCACCGAAACGGAAAGTCGTGCCTTGTCATTCCCGCCCAGTCGTCTGAAACGAAGCTCACGGAGTCCGGCCAATGGCTGCCGTACAGGTAGCCATCCACGGCGACAGGCGTGGCGATGCCCGTCGTGAAACTGTCGCTGTTCGTCCACACAGGGGTCGAAAGGGTGGACGCTATCGGAAGCACGACTGCCGCGGCATGGCTGGCAAAGTAGACGAACGAACCGGACGCGACAGGGTCGGTGATTATCTCGTCGGGCTCGGGATGGTCGTATGCCCACATGGCTGTCCCCGTGGATACGTCCACGGCCACGTACCTGCTGGCCCCTTCGAAAAGCGCCACCCTCTTCCCCTGGAGATCGCAGACTACCGGCGTCGAGTACGATCCCCACGAATCCCGCGGCACGCGCTCGTCGATCGACCACACCTGCTCACCGGTGAGCTTGTCGAGCGCCAGCAGCTTGCTGTTCGCGTTCAGCAGCAGAAGCGCCCCTTCGACAACCGGAGAAGACGCCCATTCTTCGGTCGTCCTGGCGTAGGCTTTGAAATCGAAGCGGAGATCCTTCTTCCACAGCAGCGCACCGTCTGCAATGCTCAGGCAGAACATCGTGCCATCACCGCCAAGACCGTAGATGCGCTCCCCGTCCAGCGCAGGCGTGGCAGCGATGTCCCAAGGCACCGTTATGGGCAGCTTCGACGACCAGATGGCTGCACCGGTGACCGCGTCCAGACAGAAACAGGTGAAGACGCGCTTGATCTGCCCGCAGGTGTACACGCGGTTATCCTGCGCGACCACGTTCGAGAAGCCAAAGCCGACATTCACATCCCAGAGGATCTTTGCCCCGCTGGCAAGGGCATCGGGGTTCCAGTCAGTTTCCGCGGAAATACCGTCACCGTTAGCGCCCCTCCAGCGGGGCCAGCTCGGAGCCTGGGCAAAGAGGATTGATGAGATGATGAGCAGAATAAGGACGATCCCAAAACGCTTCATTCCTCTGCCTCCCTGCTGTTCTTCATGCCTGATCGACGCAATTTATATAGCCATCTTACCATCCCCAATGGCCGCCCACAAGGCGCCCTCCTCCATCTCGAGTCTCCTTGCCATCGGGCGTGTGCAGTTCATGAAACACTACGCCGGCTGACGTCAGGCGATTCGATCACCATCCCTCTTCTATGAGAAATCCCCAGCTTCCCCCGACGCCGGGCCGCTGGAAGGGCCACGCCCAATACAGCTCGACAATGGCTGCGCCGAGCAGATTGAAACGGATCGCGGCGCCCGCGCTGGCCACCGGCACGCGCGCCCCCGGGTCCGTGGAGGCCGCTAAGACCGGGGGAGCGTTCCCCGTCCACGCAACTCCCGCATCGAAGAAACCGACAAGCGTCAGCGGCACATAGGGGAAATTGAGGAGACCCAGCTCGGAGTTGCCCAAAAGGGCAAGCCGCAGCTCCGCGTTGAACACGGCGATCCGGGAGCCGAACAGCCGGTCGATCTGCGGCACATCCCCGCCCGCGGCGCCCTCATTGGCCAGCAGGGAGTAATACTCGTACCCGCGTACCAGGTCAGGCTCGCCCAGAAAATAATCGGCCAGCAGGGGGCTGTCTGAATCGCCAAGATATCGGCCCATGTGCAGGCCGCGCAGAGCAAAGGCGAAGGGCTTCAGGAACAGGTATCCCCGCACGTCGTCCATGGTCGAGAGGTAGGTGAGCGATCCCGCGTTCCCGTCGACTTCGAACCGGTAGCGGTACCCCTTCATCGGTTCGGTGAACCCGGAGTAGGAATAATCGCCCACGTATGCCAGACCCGCCTGCACGATGTCCAGAGGCGCATTGACCTCCGCCATGTTCGCCTGGCCCTCGCCGACAAGGGCGCCCGAAAGGAAATAGTACACGGGCGCCGTCTGCTCGTACCAGATATGGGAGTAGCCGATCTGCGCTTCCAGCCTGCGATTGGCGCTGAACGGGTACAGCCCCTGCAGGGCCACCTGGTCCGTGTACACCTGCTGCTCCACGATTCCCGTGTCAGCTTCGGCGGCCGGGAGCGCGGAGGAGGGGAGCAGGTAATAGCTGGCCTGCGGGGTATGAGCAACGCCGATGTCCCAGGCAATCCTGCGGGAGCTGTTCTCATACACGAGCTGGCCTCCAAGGGTGTCGACCCCTCCGTTGATTTGCGCGATCACGTCGATGAGATGGTTTCCCAGCACGTCTTGAAATGCCGCTTCGGTTGACCCGCCGATCGCGGTGCCCAGCGGGCCCAGACTCACTCCAAGGCTTGCGGCGCTCGCCGACAATAGCTGGAAGCTCGGGGTGTACGGGGTGACCGTTCCCACGGGCACGGAGGGCGACGGAGAACCGGCGTCAAGCGCAACAGAGGGCAGGGTAATGGCGCCCGGGAAGTCCACGGCATCCCCCCGCGCCTCTTCCCCTTCAAGGACATGCACCTCGTAGTTCCTGTTGTTGAACACGGAAAAAACAAGCTCGCCCGTCAAGCTCGACACCGACAGGCAGGGGGACAGCCGCGTGAGACCGCTGATTCCGGTCGCCACGCGCGTGATCCGGTAGAACCGGCCCGTGTCCAGGCTGAAGCGGTACACGTCGGGGATTCCGTCGGGGTCGGCCACGAAGTAGATGCTCCTGCCATCCGGGGAAAACTGGGGATCGATGTGCGTGGCCCCGTCCCTGACGGAGAGAATCCGCACGGACCCGGTTGCAGCGTCAATGACGCCGATGTTCATGGAGCCGAACGCAAGCCCGCTCCTGTCGGTCTTCCCTCCCTGGTCCGTGGCGAACACCAGCGTCGAGCCGTCCGGCGACCAGGAGGGCTGGATCGCCGCCGAACGGCCGTGCGTAAGGGCCTGGAGGCTTCCCGTGCCGGGATCAAGAAGCCAGATGCCGCTTACCGCGTCCGACGTTGCCGATATCGCGATGCGCGATTCGTCCGGCGACCACGCTACGCCCGACACGTCGGCGATGCGCGCGAGCGGGATCACCTTTTCAATGCGCCCGCTGGGAATATCCGCTATGGCAATTGCGTCGCTTCCCTCCCGGGTGACGGGAAACGCAAAGGACCGGGAATCCGACGACCATCCTCCCGAGGCGTCGATGAAATGGAGGGCATCGAAATGCGCATCCGCGCCCGATGTGCCCAGGCTCTTCAAGATGCGCCCTGTCCTCGCATCCGCGAGAGTAAGGCTCATGCTGAAAGGGTCCTTCTGGGAAAAGACCGCGAGGTACCTGCCGTCGGGGCTGATGGTGGGGCCGAGGTTCGTTCCCGCGCCAAAGCCCGGCAGGGTCCGGCCCACCTCCTTGGGCGGGGTCGTGCCCGCCATCTGGGGCGCGGTGGACTCGGTGAGATCCTGCTTCCACTGCGCGGAGAGATCGGAAACGCGCTTCAGGCCGAGAGCTGTTTTCACCGCCGAACCGACGCCATCCGCCGCCGCGTCACTGAAGAACGAGCTCACGCCAGCGTCGCCCCAACGCCTGCCTATAAATGCCCACAGCGCCTCCCCGAACCTGTAGGGGAAATACTTGTCCGGCTTTCTTGCCATGTCATCGACGCTGGGAACATCGCCGTGCAGCACCGCATCCCTCATCCACATGTCCGTGAGGGGATCATACTGCCCAATGGAAAGGTATTCGGCCATTCCCTCGATGAGCCACGTGGGAAGCGACGCATTGCTGGACGCGTTTCCGCGGTTCTCTCTCATGACCCGGAATTGGAAGGCATGCACCAGCTCGTGGCCCAGCACGTGATCGTCATCCGCCTCGATGCCGGTCAGCGGAATTACGATCCTGTTGCCCAGGCTCTCCGTGACCCCGCCCTCAGCCTGGGAGATGAGCCCGGGGACCGCATTGGCCTGCTGGAAATCGACGAAGCTGTCGTATAGGATCACCTTCTGAGGACCGGAAAGATCGATCCCGAAAAGGTCCGCGTGCCGCGCGTACCATTTCTCCAGCAGGCGCGCGGCATCCTGCACCGGATCCGCGTTCTTCGGGTAATGGTAGATCTGGAAATGCTTGGTCTTGAGAACAGAGAATTCGATGTTCCGGTACACCACCTTGTTCCACCCGAACTCCTGGGCGGAGACGGACGCGGCGAGGAGGAAGAGAATGGCCGCCATGAGCAGCATTCTTGCGGATGCCGTCTGTGGTGAGAAACCCCTGTCGTGGCGCACGATGCTGTCAGGTCTAAAGATCCCCCTGTCAGGGAAAACCGTCAAGTATGCGGTCAAGCAGCACTCTCTGCGCGTTTCGGCAGGAGCGCTGATGCGGTCGCCCTGCCCCGCCGGTTTTGAGTACTTTTCTTCCAAAGGGGACTGAGGATGTCTGAAACGCCGATCCCGCGGCGCAAGCCCGAGTGGCTGAAAGTGCGGCTGAATGCAACGGAGAGCTTCATTGCCATCAAGGGCCTCGTGCGGACGGAAGGGCTGCACACGGTGTGCGAGGAGGCGCGCTGCCCCAATCTGCATGAATGCTGGGGCACCCATGGCACGGCAAGCTTCATGATCCTCGGGGACACCTGCACACGACGGTGCCGTTTCTGCGCCGTTGGAACCGGCCTGCCCGGCGCCGTGGACTGTGGGGAGCCCCTGCGTGTGGCAGAGTCCGTGCTGCGCATGAAGCTGAAGCACGCCCACATCACCATGGTGACCAGGGACGATCTGCCGGATGGAGGCGCCGCCCTGATGGCCGCAACCGTGCTCGCCGTCAAGAGCCGGGCGCCGGGCTGTTCAGTGGAGGTGCTCACCTCGGATTTCATGGGTTCACGGGAGGCCATCGCCGTAGTGCTGGAGAGCGCGCCTGACATTGTGAGCCACAACGTGGAGACCGTGCGCAGGCTTACGCCGCGCGTTCGTTCCCGTTCCAGCTACGACAGATCGCTCTCGTTCCTTCGCATCGCGCGGGAGATTAGCCCAAAGGCGGTCACGAAGTCGAGCATCATGCTGGGGCTTGGAGAGACGCGGGAGGAGATCCTGGCGACCCTGGACGATTTACGGAAAGCGGACGCGGACATCGTGAACATAGGCCAATACCTGCAGCCGACCCGGAACAGCATCCCTGTCCAGAAATACTGGACCCCGGAGGAGTTTGCCGAACTCAAGGACAGGGCAATGGAAAAAGGCTTCCTCTACTGCGAGTCCGGACCGCTGGTGCGATCCTCCTATCACGCGGGAGAGCAGTACCAGGGGTTCCGGCAGCGCCTCCAGCAGATCAGGGGCGCATCGGGGTCTCCTTCTCATTCAGCCGAGGCTTCCAGAGATACTTCTTCAAATTGACCCGGCCATCTTCTGACACGGCGATCCCCTCCGCCTCCAGCAGCGCTTTCTGCTCCTCAAATCCAGCGCCGGGCAGGAGGGAGATCGACCCGCTGCTCCCGATCACCCGGTGCCAGGGGAGCCTCTCGACCCGGGAGAGGGTATGCAGCACTCGGACCACCTGCCGGGCGGCCAGCGGGCTTCCCGCGACTCCGGCCAATTGCGCGTAGGTTGCGACCTTGCCCTTGGGAATGGCGCGGATGATCGCCACGGCCCTGGCTGTAAAGGGAGCGTAGCTTTTTTCTCCCCGCGGAGCGCGAACAGCGCGCATGCCGGCAAGTAGAGCAGATTCTCGCGCGGGAGTCGAGCCGGGGAACCGGCAAGGGCGCTTGATGCCGTTTCTCCCCACGCGCGCGCCGTGTCAGAGTATATTCTGGATGAAGGGGACCATGATGGGAAAAACACGGATCGTCATTACTGGATCAACAAGGGGTCTTGGGCTCCGTCTGGCTCGGGAATTCCTGTCCCGGGGCTGCGCGGTCGTCGTATCCGGACGAACGAAAGACGCCGTGGAGTCGGCGGTGGCCCGGCTTTCGGCAGAGTTTCCCGGCGCTGACGTACGCGGGTTCCCCTGCGATGCCGGCATCTTCTCCCAGGTGGAAGCCTTGTGGGCGGCCGCCGCTCAGGCCTTGGGCGGCGTCGATCATTGGATCAATAATGCCGGCATCGGGCAGGCCACTGTCCCGATCTGGGACCTCCCTCCCGAGGATATGGAATCCATCGTGCGCACGGACCTGCTGGGCGTGCTGTATGGCGCGCGCGTGGCCATGCGCGGAATGACGAAACAGGGCTCGGGCGCGATCTGGTTCATGGAGGGACACGGCTCGGACGGCAGGATCATGAAGGGCCTCTCCGTCTACAGCGCCGCAAAGCGCGCGCTGCGCTATGTAGCCCACGCCCTTGCGGTGGAAGCCAGAGGCACGGGAATCCGGATCGGAACACTGAGCCCGGGGATCATGGTGACGGATTTCACCATGAAGCGGATTGACCGCAGCGACAGCGAGTCGTGGGAGCGCACGAAAAAGGTATACAACATCCTTGCCGATAAACCGGAAACCGTGGCGGCCTTTCTGGCTCCCCGGATCCTGGCGGCGCGGAAGAGCGGCACGCATATCGCGTGGCTCACCAGCGGCAAGATCATGTTCCGTTTCATGACCGCGGGCATCGCGAAGCGGAAGGTGATCGAGGACTGATGCGCCGTCTTCAGCGCACATCGCCCACCGACGGCCGGGTATAGGGGGATAATCACGCGCCGGCGCTCAGTCCGGCAAGCAGGACGTCGATCTCCGCGATCTCGTCGCGCGAGAGCTTCCAATCGGCTGCCGCGACCAGCTCCTCCACCTGGGCCGGCCTGCGGCCTCCCACGATCGCGGCGGTCACCTCGGGCCTCCTCAGCACCCATGCAATTGCCAGTTCCCCGACGCTCCTGCCGTTCCTTTTCGCGATGGGGCGCAGCTTCTCCACGAAATCGAGGGTGCGGGTCAACGCAGGCTCCGCGAAGAAGGGGTTCCGCGTGCGCTGATCGTCCTGCGGCAGCCCGGCAACGCGCTGACGGGTGAAGGCGCCCGTGAGCAGCCCCATCTGCATGGGGCTGTAGCAGATCACTCCTATCCCGTTGGCGGCGCAATAGGGGAGCAGCTCCTTTTCCACGTCCCTGCGCAGCATGCTGTAGGGCGGCTGCAGAGAGGCCACGGGATGGATCTTTCGCGCCCGCTCCAGCTGGCTCACGTTGAAGTTCGATACCCCGGCGTAACGGACCTTTCCCGCCTTCACCGCCTTCGCGATCTCCCCCCACCCCTCTTCGATATCGGGCTCCGGGTCCGGCCAATGCATCTGGTACAGGTCGATGTAGTCCGTGCGCAGCCTGCGGAGGCTGGCCTCCAGCTCACGTCGGACGCTGTCCGCCTTGAGCCGGCCTTCGATGGATCCGTCCGGGTTGCCCACGCGGCCGAATTTCGTGGCGATGAGCGCCCTGTTCCGCCTGCCCGCCAGCGCCTCACCCACCATCTCCTCGGAATGGCCGATGCCGTAGACCGCGGCGGTGTCAATCCAGTTGATCCCCAAATCGAGCGCCCGGTGGATCGTGGCAATGGAATCCCGATCGTCCTGCGCGCCCCACGCGAACTTCCAGCCGGAGCCTCCGATGGCCCACGTGCCCAGCCCGATGCTCGTCAGGGCCAGGCCGCTTTTCCCCAGGGGTCGGATCGTCATGGAGAGCTCCTCATCGTGACCGTCGAACGCGTGTCAGCCGCTTCCCTGCAGCGCAGGGCCAGCTCGCTCACGGCAAAGGCCTCCTCCGCCGTGATGCGCAGCGGCGCCCCCTCCTCCAGGTGACGGACGAACTCCTGAAAGAGGGACAGCGGCTCCTCCTTGGGAAGCTGGCGCGGCGGGGCGTCGTGGGTAAGGAGGCTCGCCTCGTTGCCCGCCACCTCCACCACCCCCTTGTCTCCCGCCACGCGCAGCCGGTCGTCGCCGTGCGTGGGCGCCGCGCCGGGCCTGAAATAATCGAAGGAGAGGGCCGCGCAGCCGGTGTTCGCCAACCGGAAAAGGCATGCCCCCGAGCTTTCCATTTCCCCGTGGCCATGGTTGCCGATGGCCGTGTGGGAGGCCGCGACCTCGGTGATCCTGCCGCCGGTGAACCAGTGGATCCAGTCGATGCCGTGGATCGCCACCCACGGGATGGTGCCGCCATAGGTGGTCCGGTGCGTGTACATGGGATGCCGCGTGCCCAGCTTGTATGATTTCTGCGCCGTGATGAGCAGGGGCTCGCCGATGAGGCCCTCCCTCACCGCCTGCCAGGCTGCGTGAAACGCCGGATGATAGCGGTAGGGGAGCATGGGGCAGAGAACGGCCTTGCCCTGGGCATGCGCGCGCCGCAGCCGCTCCAGCTGCTCCATGGATACGGCCATGGGCTTTTCCACGAACACGTGGATCCCCCGCTCAAGGCATTCGCAGGCAATGCGCGACTGCAGGAAGAAGAAGGGCGCCACGATGGCGATCTGCGGCTTTTCCCTGTCGAGCATGCGCCGATAGTCGTCGTAGAAGGGGATCAGCGACGGCTCCAGTTGGTCAACGAAGAACTCGCGGGCATCCTCGTCCGCCGACCCCGGCGCCACTCCGACAAAGCTCACCTGCGGCAGACGGTCGCGCACCTCGAGGGCAAGGTCGATGTGACCGCTGGTGCCGATGATCGCTGCCTTCACGGGGATTCCTCCGGCGCCTACTATACAGCAAACGCCGCGACCGGCATACACCTCTTTCACGAAATCAGCTTGTCCCCGATCATGAAAACGACTACTCTAGAAACGTCATGAATACCGCCGCGCACCGCATCGCCAATCGCGTCACCACCGCGCGCGCTCGCGCGCTTCTCCTGGTCTCCCTTCTGCTGCCTGTCACGGCCGTGTTGGCCGAAGCACAGCAGCCGGTCCCGGTGCGCCTGCTGGTGTCACAGACCACAGCGGCCCTGCCCTTTCTCTTGATGGCAAAGGAGCAAACCGTGCCGGGGGTCGACCTGCGCGTCGATTTCTTCGCCAGCCACGCGCAAGCGCTCGCCCTTCTGCTTCGGGGAGACACGGACCTGCTGCTCAGCGGCACAAGCCAGGGCTGGGAGAACCGGCTGGACGGCAGCCCCATCGTAATGATAGACACCGGCGTCTGGGCCATCTCTTCCCTGGTAGGGAAGGATTCCTCCATCACGGGATTCGCCGATCTGAGAGGAAAAAGGATTGCCATGCCCTTCCCCGGCTCTCCGCTGGATTTCCAGAGCCGGACCCTCCTTGCCTTTGAGAAGATCGATCCTGACAGGGACGTCACCATCAGCTTCAGCCCCTTTGCCCAGAGCGTGCAAATGCTGCTCGCCGGACGGCTGGACGCGGCGGCTTTGCCCGAACCGCTTGCGACCACGGTGGTGAAAAAGAACGGCCTTCTGCGTCTGGTGGAGTATTCCCAGGCATGGGCTCGCTTCACCGGCGGCGACAGGGAGTCGCCCCAGGTGAGCCTCTTTGCGTCGGAAGGATACGCGCAGGACCACGCGGCGATCATTGCCTCCGTGGTGGCGGCATGGGACGAGGCCAGCAGGAAGGTGACGGCCGGCCCGGCGGACGCGGCGGCCCAGTTCTCCGCAGCGCTCGCCACGGACCCGGCCATCCTGGAGGAGGCCACGCGCAACACGCTCCTCGCCGTGCCGTCCCCCGCGGAGTGCAAGGCGCGCGTGCTGGCCTATTACCAGATTGTCTCCAAGTACTTCCCCGGGGGGCCGCGCCCCCTTGACCAGAAATTCTTCTTTGTGCCGTGACCATGCCGGACGCGACCCGCCCCGCGCAGTCCCCGCGGCTCCGATTGCTCACTGCCGCGGGGGTCGTGATCCTCCTGGGAGGCTGGGCCGTCGCCAGCCTGGCAGTGGGTTCGTATTTCGTGCCCGGCCCATGGACAACAGCCGTTGACACGGCGCTTCTCCTGGCCAGGGGCTCAACATGGACCCAGATCCTCATCACCCTCCTGCGCATCTGCGTCGGCTTCCTTGCGGGGTTCGTCACCGGCCTGGCCGCGGGCATGGCAGTAGGAGCAAGCCGGGATCTGGCCGCGCTTTTCAAGCCGCTCGTGCTCTTCTTCCAGGGCATGCCGCCCCTGCTGTGGGCCATCCCCCTGGTTGCCTTGATGGGGATCGGCCATCTTCCCACGATCATCGTCATCGCGCTCATCACCTTCCCCCTAGTGACCGTCACGATCGCGGAGGGAATGAGCACGCTTCCCCGGGAATACGGGGAGATGCTGAGAATCTTCGCGCCCGGTTTCGTTCCCCGCACGCGCGAGCTGGCGCTTCCCCACCTCGCGCCGTTCATCGGGGCGTCGGTGAACGCGGGCCTGGTGCTGGCGGTGAAGGCCTCCGTGACCGCGGAGTACTTCGGGGCGAACAACGGCATCGGCTTCCAGATCCAGGCCGCGTACAACCTCCTGGCCATCCACGGCCTGTTCTCCTGGGCGGTGATTCTCATCCTCATCATCCTCCTCTTCAACCACCTCCTTCCCCGGCTTCGGAGCGCCGGGCCCATCGTCAAACGCATGTTTGTCGATAAAGGCCCCGTGGCGTGCGGCATCGAGGACATCCGGGAGCTGAAGCGCGTCTTCACCGCCCTCACCGGCTCCCCCCGCATCGCGCTGGCGGGGGTGGGGTTCTCCTACCGGCATCACCCCACGCTCCTGCGGGAGGTGAGCCTCGACGTTTCATCCCGGGAGATAGCGGTTGTGACGGGAGAGTCGGGGATCGGCAAGACCACGCTCCTCAAGCTCGTTGCATCCCTGCTTTCACCCCTGGAGGGCAGCGTGTCCAGCCCCGCGCGCATCGGATACGTGTTCCAGGACGACCGGCTCCTGCCCTGGCGGACGGTCGCGGAGAACACGGCACTTCCCCTTCTCTACCAGGGCTTCCCTCGAAAGAACGCGTTCTGTTTCGCGTATTACCTG
>Ga0187882_1002117_pt1 | contig 18751 bp, 18 predicted proteins | sample June2016WEW_19_1_3_FD_132991 | JGI IMG/M metagenome (GOLD analysis project Ga0187882, IMG submission 132991) | Peatland microbial communities from SPRUCE experiment site at the Marcell Experimental Forest, Minnesota, USA - June2016WEW_19_150 | ecosystem: Environmental > Terrestrial > Soil >... | reverse complement strand
GCCCTCGGCGAAGCCACCCACGGCACCCGCGAGTTCTTCCAGCTCAAGCATCGCATGCTGGAATTCCTGGCCACCGAGATGGGCTTCACCATCTTCTCCATCGAAGCCAACATGCCGGAAGCCTACCGCCTCAACGATTACGTCCTAGCCGGCAAAGGCGATCCCAAGCAACTCCTGAAGGGCATGTACTTCTGGACCTGGGATACGCAGGAAGTCCTCGACATGATCCTGTGGATGCCGGAGTTCAACAAGTCGGGCAAGGGCCGCGTCGAGTTCACCGGATTCGACATGCAGACTCCCAACGTTGCTCTGGACATCGTGCGCGATTTCGTCGCCAAGACCGACCCGGACTACGGCGCCGCTCTGCGCCAGGCCTCCGACACGGCCCTGGCGCCATTCCGCTCAACGCCGGCAGGCCAGAACTTCGGCTACGCGACGGGATCGTTCGACGTAAAGGTCGCGGCGGGTAAGCGCGTCCGCTTCGGCGGCTACATCAAGACGGAAGGCGTCACCGGTGGCTATGCGGGGTTGTGGTGGCGGGTGGATGGCGCATGCGGGGTCCTGGCCTTCGCCAATCTCCAGGACCGCGCCCCCACCCGGCACCACGGACTGGAAACACTACGAGCTTGAGATCCCCGTGGCAGCGGACGCCAGGAACATCAATCTCGGCGCACTCCTGGCGGGCGCAGGCACGGCCTGGTTCGATGGCTTGACCGTCGAGCTGGATGGCGTGCCTTACCAGGACTCGACCGCGTTTGATTTCGATTTCGAATCGCCGTCGCCGAGGGGCTTCTTCACCGGCGGCGATGGATACCAGGTGCAGTTGGACAGCCAGGTATTCCACAGCGGCAAACAGAGCCTCCGCATGAAGCGAGTGGCGGCAGCGGCGGATGATCCGAAATCCGTCGATCCCAAGCCGGCGGCCTCCGTCTGGCAGGAGGTGGTCCGGCATCTCGAGACATCGCGTGAGGCGTACCGGAAAAAGGGCGCTGCGGCCCGCGACATCGAGTGGGCCATTCAGAACGCCAGGGTCGTCCTCCAGTGCATGCGGATGCGGGCCAACGAAGTCACGCGCGACCGCAGCATGGCCGAGAACGTCAAGTGGATTCTGGATCGCTCGCCCGGCGCGAAGATAGTGCTCTGGGCTCACAATGGCCACGTTGGTGCGGGTGGCTCCCCCGGATACCAGCCGATGGGAGCCGCGCTTCGCAAGATGTTCGGCGACCAGATGGTGGTGTTCGGCTTTGCCTTCAACCAAGGCTCGTTTCAGGCGATCCGCCAGGGGGGGGGACTGCAAGACTTCACCGTTCCGCCGGCGTCCGCCGGCAGCCTCGATGCGACGCTGGCCGCAACCGGGATCCCGCTGTTCGTACTCGATCTGAGGCAGGCTCCCAAGAGCGGCCCGGTCGCAGCGTGGTTGAGCGAACCCCACGGAACACGCTCCATCGGCGCCGTGTACTCCGAGGATTCGCCCTCTGGGTACATGGCGGACATGGTGGCGCCGCAGTCCTTCGACGCCTTGCTTTTCGTGGAGAAGACCACGGCAGCCCGCAAGAACCCTGCCGGGCCTGGTCATGGCTGAGTATCTTACTCGGATCGGCAGCCACAACGCGAGCGCGCTTTTCTTCGCCCGCGTGCCCGCCACGGAACTCCATCTCTTCCGCGAGCGCTTCGAGCGGATCGCCGAGACGCTCCAGATCCCGTAGCTCCAGTGCTGCTGTCTTACCGTAATAGCCCCCGGTTGCGTGAATCTGTGAGGCCGTCTCCCTGGATCGGCTGCCCGCAGCATAGGAGGGCCGACGAGGGCGTTGGCCCGCGGCCCCCGGGGTCCGCCCCACGAAGACAAAGTGAACAGTACTGGCGCTAGGGCGCTGAACCTGCAGGCTTCCCGATCCCTTCCCCAAGGAAGTTCACCAGCTCGCGGTTCACTTCGTCCGCGTGGGTCCAGGTTATGCAGTGCGGTCCATCTTTCACCACCACAAGGCGGGCCCCCTCGATCAGTTTGGCGGTGCGGAGTCCCGAGACACCGACAGGCAGAATCCGGTCCGCATCCCCGTGAATGACCAGCGTGGGCACGTCGATGCGGGTCAGGTCCTGGCGGAAGTCCTCGTACCATGTGGGCACGCAAGCGAGACTGGCCGTAGCAGAGGCGCTGGCTGCGAGGCTCCAGCTCGACTGCACGGTCTGTTCGCTGACGCGCTTCCCCAGCAGGAGATCCGTGTTGTAGAAATCCTTGAAAAAGCCGGTGAAGAAGGCGTAACGATCCGCAACGATGGCCTTCTGGATCCCCTCGAAGACACTGCCGTCCACACCCTCCGGGTTGTCCGGCGTCTTCAGCAGGAAGGGCGGGACCGCCGAGATGAATACCGCGTTGCTCACGCCGTTGGATCCATATTTCCCGAAGTAGCGCGCCACTTCGCCGCCTCCCATGGAGAAACCGGCCAGCGCGAAATCACGCAGTTCGAGCTGCGTCACGAGTTTGTGCAGGTCCGCGGCGAAGGTGTCGCAGTTGTAGCCGATGGTTGGCTGGCTGGACTTGCCGAATCCTCGGCGATCATAGGTGACGACACGGCGACCCGCAGCCAGAAGCACCGGGATCTGCTTCTCCCAGGAAGCACCGCTCAGCGGATATCCGTGGATAAGGACAACCGGCAGCCCCGAGCCGTGGTCCTCATAGTAGAGATCAATGCTGCCGGAGTTTTCCTTCCCGACAGTAATGTATGGCATTGAGATTGTCCTTTGCGCACCAGTATACTCCCGACCGCCGCGTGGCAGGCGGAAGCCGGCCCCACGGGTTCAGCGTGCGCGGGCTGGTGGTTGGATGGGGAGGAGGGAGGCGAGGGCGAGGACGGCGCAGAGCCAGGGGAACCAGTCGCCGTAGCGGGAGTAGAAGGTGACGGGGGTGAGGTAGGAGTAGCTGGTTTGGGCGGCTGCGGCGGTGTAAGAGGGGAGGTTCTGGTAGAGGCGGCCGGCGGGATCGATGGTCGAGGTGATGCCGTCATTGGTCGAGCGCAGGAGCCAGCGGCGGTTCTCGGCGGCTCTCATGCGGGCGATCTTCAGGTGCTGGTAGCGGGCGGCGGAGTTGCCGTACCAGCCGTCGTTGGAGATGTTCACCAACAGGTCCGCGCCGTTTGCGGCGAACTTGCGCACGAAGTTCGGGAACACCGATTCGTAGCAGATGAAGACGCCGAGCCGATGCTGGCCCGCGGGCAGCAGAACCTGTTGGCGACCCGGCGCAAAATCGCCGGCTTCGGTAGAGACTTTGTCGACCAACGGCTTGAACAGGGCGGGGACGAACTCGCCGAAGGGCACCAGGTTCATCTTGTCGTAGCGGCCGACGGGCTGGCCGTCGGGGGAAATCAGCAGGGCGGAATTGAGTGGCGTGCCCTGGTTGTCGTGCGGGACCGCGTTCAAGAGCAGATAGGCGCCAGTCTGCCGCGCCAGGTTGTCGATGGCCTGGCGGTAGCGTGCGCTTTCGTAGTAGTACATTGGCGCGGGGATCTCGGGCCAGATGACGAGGTCCGCCTGGCGCCCAATGCCGAGCGAGAGGGAGGCGAGCCTGCGGTGGACGTCGTCGATCCAACCGGGCGTCCACTGCGCGGTTTCGGAGATGTTGGGCTGCACCAGCACCGCGGTCTGGGCGCCGGGCTGCGGCGGGGGGAGTTGAGGGAGTAGATAGAGCAGGGGCAGGAGCAGGATCCCGGCCAGTTGGCGGCGCGGGCGCCGCAAGGCCGCCAAGGCCAGCGCCGTGGCGGTCATGGCGAACAGGAAGGAGAGGCCCCAGACGCCCGTGAAGGGGGCCAGGCGCATGGGGAGGTTCATATCGATGCCGGCGTTGCCGAGGGCCAGCCAGGCGAAACCGAGCGAGCCGTGCGTGCTCTCGATGGCCACCCAGAGCGCGGGCACGGCCGCCAGCGCCCAGGCGCGCTGAACCAGCAGGCCCGCAAGGAGCGTGAAGACCGCCAGGTGCAGCGCTTTGGCGACCGCAAATAACGCGAAGGCGGCCCAACTGACCGGCAGCGACATGGCGCCGTGGACCGTGAGCACGCTCTGGATCCAGTAGCAAGCGCCTGCCCAGTAGACGGTTCCGGCCGCCCAGCCGAGCAGAAAGCGCCGGCCGTGCCGCCGCTCGCGCGCCGCCGCCACCAGGAGCGGGGCGAGGGCCAGCGGCGCCAGCAGCGGCAGATCGAAGCGCGGGTACGCCAGGATCATCAGGAGGGCGGAGAGGATTGCGAGTGCAAGGTTTAAGTGGATATCAGTCCCTTTCCCCGGCCAGGGACGGCAGGGTGCAGGAGGGGGCCGGGTCGAAGATCTCGGCCTTCTGACGAGGCAGCTCCCGGTACTCCTGGGCGGCGTTGGTTCTAATGGCAAGGTTCATGGCCACGTGGATGAACGGGTGGGCCAGGTTTGCCGGCAGGCGGCGCAGTATGGAGGATAGCTTCGAGAACTCCCTCTTGACCCAGGTCTTGCCTTCCTGCAACTCGTAGGGGCTCATGTTCGTGGGTCGGAAGACCACAGTAGTGTGGTCGTAATACCTCCAGTCGCCGGTCAAGAGGCGGTCCTCCCGCCGGAACTGCTCATAAACCTTTGTGCCCGGGTAGGGCGTAAGAACGTTGAACGTTGCCGTGCCAATTCTGTTGCGATTAAGGAACTCCAGGGTCTCGGGGAAGACGGCCTTGGTGTCCTCGTCGAAACCGAAGATGAGAGAGGCGTGAAAAAAGATTCCGACGTCACGGACCCTCTGGATGGCATCCTCCACCAAGGCGATGTCCTTGAGCGATTTCCGCATCTTCCGAAGCTGGGCAGGTGAAACGCTCTCGACCCCGAAGAACAGCCCGCCGCAGCCGCTGGCGGCGGCGAGTTTCATGAGTTCCCGGTCGCGGCAGAATGACACCGAAGCCTGGCCAACCCACTTGATGCCGAGCGGTTTGATGCCGGCGAAAAGCTCGCGGGCATAGCGCGGGTCGCCGATGATGTTGTCGTCGAGGAAGAGATACTTCTTCGCGCCAGTCTCCTGGATGAAGCGCACAACGTTGGCCACCGGCACGTGGCGGATTCGGTTTCCGAACAGGTGAGAGACGCAGCAGAAATCGCAATTATAAGGGCAGCCGCGAGTGGTCATCGCAGGGAGGATGTTGAAGAGATTCCTCCGGGCGAAGCTTCCCTTCCGCATCGGGATGTACGTTCCCAGATCGGTGTCGGGGCAATGGTAACGACGCCTTAGGACCCCCGACGAGGCGTCGGCAAGCACCTCATTCCAGACTCCCTCGGCCTCCCCGACCACCACTGCATCGGCGTGCGGGGCGGCTTCCTCAGGGAGGATGGAGGGGTGGACTCCGCCAAGGACCACCTTCCTGCCCCGCCGCTGAAACTCATGGGCCAGATGATAGGCACGGGGAGCGTTGGCGGTCATGCAACTGATCCCCACCAGGTCGCAAGGCTCGTCCAGGTTGAGGTGGTCGACTTCTTCCTCGACGATCTTCACCTCGTGTTGGGGTGGTGTCAGCCCCGCGAGGATGTGGAGGCCAAGCTGGGGAATCATGAAGGCAGCCGGGGTCTTCCAGGGCAATCCCGTGCAGGGGGAGACGAGAAGTATCTTCATGAGTTACCAGTGGCCGAACCCCAGCATAGGAGTCCCCGTAACAGGAAAACTAAGCCTAATACTGTTCACTTTGGCTCGTGGGACAGGTTTCAGCCTGCGGCCGGGCGGTAGCCGCTTGGCGGGACTAAAGTCCCGGGCGGACTGAAGTCCGCCCCACCCCATCCTCAATACTTTCGGACAATCATGTCCTTGAAGCCGAGGGCCAGGAGATCCGAGCGGGCCTTAGCGAGGGAGGCGGCATCGGGGAGCGGCCCAACCAGCGCCCTCCAGCGCGTGCCGTTGGGCACTGGAGCGACGAGCGCGGAGAAGCCCCTCTTCTTCAGTGACTCCATGACCAGTTCGGCCTCCGGCTTTCCCACCGCCGCAACTTGCAGGTAGGTCTGTCCGGGCAGAGGGACCGCGGGTTCGGCGGCGGCGGGCTTGGGCTTCTCAGGGGGCTTGAAGTCGGGGATGGGCGTGGTCGCGGGGGTCTCCGTCTTCACCTGGCCGGCCGGAGCAGCTCCGGACGGGGTCACCTTGGCTTGGCCGGGCGCCAGTGGAGCGTCGGCAGCAACGGTGGGAGGAGCCTGCGCCTCAGCCGGCGGCGGGGAGAGCGGCGAACGGGGCTGGGCGGGGTTCTCGGCGGAGGCCATCTTGGCCTCGGGGCCCTGGGTTGGCGGCTCAGGCGCCGTACTCCGCCCCACGAAGTAGCCCATCGAGAACACCGCCCCGAACAGGACGAACATGACGAACAACACGCTCAGCAACTGCCGGTTGCCAACCACCAACTCAAGTTCTCCTTCTTCGTTTCTCCGCATAGGAATGCGCTACACGCTCTGGGGCGGCCCTCCGGCGGCCCGATCCAGCGCCCTGCCCAAGGAAGAGATGATGTCTAGCGGCAGCGGGAACACGATGGTGGTGTTCTTCTCGGTGCCGATCTCGACCAGGGTCTGGAGATAGCGAAGCTGAATGGCGACGGGCTGTTTCTGAATGAGTTCCGCGGCCATGGCCAGCTTCTCCGCCGCCATGTACTCTCCTTCGGCGTGGATGACCTTGGCGCGGCGTTCGCGTTCGGCCTCCGCCTGGCGGGCGAGCACCCGGATCATCTGCTCGGCCAGGTCCACCTGCTTGACCTCCACCATGGCGACCTTGACGCCCCAGGGGCCGGTGTGCTGGTCGAGCACGGTTTGCAGGCGCAGGTTCAGCTTCTCGCGCTGGCTGAGCAACTCATCGAGCTCGACCTCGCCCAGCACGCTGCGCAGCGTGGTCTGCGCCAGTTGCGAAGTGGCGTAGAGGTAGTTCACGACCTCGATGACCGCCTTGACCGGGTCGATGACGCGGAAGTAGATCACGGCGTTCACCTTGACGGTGACGTTATCGCGCGTGACCACGTCCTGGGGCGGCACCTCGAGGGTCTCGACCCGCAGGGAGGTCCGCACCATGCGGTCGATGGGCGCGAAAACCAGGAAAATGCCCGGCCCTTTGGGCTTGGCAAGGACGCGCCCCAGGCGGAAAATGACGCCCCGCTCGTATTCGGCAAGGATCTTGATCGACGCCAGAATGTAAAGCGCGATGACGATGAGCACGATGTATTCGACAGGCATAGCGATCTCCGATCAATTCTCTGTGGAGTCGGGCGCCGGCTCGACCTTGAGCATCAGCCCCCGAACCTCCGTGACCCGCACCCGCGCGCCCGCCTCCACCGGAGTGGAGGAGACCGCGCTCCAGAATTCCCCGTGAATGAACACTTTCCCCGCCGGGGCCAGCGGGGTGTGAGCGATACCGATTTCGTCGACCATCCCGGCCGAGCCGGTGATGACCTTGTTGGCCCGGGCGCGAACCACCAGGGTGACCAGGAACGTGGTGATGATGGCGAACGGGAGAGTGATGCCGATGGCCGTCGAGAGGTGGATGCGCAACTCGGGCAGCGGGCTCTCAATCAGCAGCAGCGCGCCCAGGATCATCGACACCGCCCCGCCGACCGCCAGAACGCCGTGGGTGGCGAACTTGGCTTCCAGGATGAACAGCGCAGCGGCCAGCAGCAGCAGGGCGGCTCCGACCCAGTTGATCGGCAGCACGGAAAGCGCGGACAAACCCATCAGCACCATGATCGCTCCGATGACGCCGGGCGCGACGAGTCCCGGCGAGTGGAACTCGATGTAGATTCCGAGCGCCCCGATCACCAGCAGGATCAGCGCGAGGTTGGGGTCGGCGATGGCGCTGATGATGCGCTCGCGGGTGGTCTTCCCGTATTCCACCACCTGCGGGGCTTCGAGGCGGAGGGTCTGCTTGCGGCCGTCGAAGCGGGTGATCTCGCGGCCGTTCAGCTTGCGGAAGAGTTCCCACTGATCGGCCGCGACCAGATCGACGAGTTTGCCGTCGAGGGCCTCTTTCTCGGTGAAGGAGCGGGCGTCGATGACCGCTTTCTCGGCCAGCTCGCTGTTGCGCCCGCGCTTGGTGGCGACACCGCGGATCATGGCGGCCACGTCGTTCAGAGCCTTGCGCATCATGACCTGGTCGGCCTGGCCGCCGAACAGAGACACGGGAGTGGCCGCGCCGGTGTGAGTGCCGGGCGCCATGGCGGCCACGTCGCCGGCCTCGAGGAGGAAGAAGCCCGCGGAGGCCGCGCGCCCGCCGCTAGGCTCGACGAACATCACCACCGGGACGGGCGAGGCGAAGACCTTCTCGATGATTTCGCGCGTGGCGTCGAGCAGTCCGCCGGGGGTGTTGAGCCGGATCAGGGCTATCTCGGCGCCTTCCTGCCTGGCCTGATCGAGGGCGCGGGAGACTATCTCTACGGTGATGGGGTGAACCATCCCGTCAACATTGACCGCCACGATTTTGGGGGCCGGGAAGGCTATACCGGCGGCGGCCAGCGCCAGAGTGGCGAGCGGGGCTTTTCGTCTCAAAGCACTAACAATATAGCACCAGTTCGGCCTGGAGGCCGAACGCGGGCGTGGACGCCCGCCCTACGCAGTCGCGCTGAATACTGGTACGCTGGACAATTCCCATGAGCCGGCGACTGCTTTTTCTCTCGGAGCGGTATCCGCCCGATTGGGGCGGGGTGGCGGCTAGTGCGAGCCGGATCACGCGGGCGCTGGCGGCGATGGGTAACGAGGTGGATGTCGTTACCTGGACGCGGATGCTGGAGCCGGGCCGGGTGGTGCGGGAGGAGGGCGCTCCCGCGGTGTACCGGATGGGACGCTTCCGCGCGTGGGACATGACCATGCCGCACACCCAGATCCTGCTGGACTGGCTGGCGGGCCGGGAGCCTTACGACGCGGTCTGGGGCCACTACCTGTTTCCGGGCGGATTCCTGGCGGTGTGGTTCGCGCGGTTGAACGGGATTCCCAGCGTAGTGAGCGTTCGCGGAAACGACATCGATCGGGACATGTTTCCGCCCGGCGATTTCGCGCGGCTTCGGTGGACTCTCGGAGAGGCCCGTCTGGTGGCAGCGGTGACGCAGGACCTGGCGCGGAAGGCGGGAGCGCTCGCGGGCAGAGACGACGTGGCGTGCCTGCGCAACGCGGTGGATACGGAAGTGTTCGCGCCGGGGCCGTGCGCCGATCGGACGAAGCTGGGGATTCGTCCGGACGAGGCGGTGCTGGGATTCGCGGGTGAACTGCGCGAGAAGAAGGGGCAGCGGCACCTGCTTCAGGCGCTCGGCGACGTGCAGAGAGTTCGCCCGGCGTGCCTGTTGATCATCGGGGAGGTGCGTCCCTCGGAAGCGCCGCAGGGCATTTCGGAAGAGCAGCGCATCGTGATTACGGGGCACCTGGCCGAGGCGGCCGAGGTGAACGCGCACCTGCAACTCTGCGACGTCTACCTGCAACCGTCGCTGTGGGACGGCATGCCGAACGCGCTGCTGGAAGCCATGGCGGCGGGGTGCGGTTGTATCGGGAGCGATGCGGGCGGCATTCCGGAGATCATCGAGCCCGGGGTCAACGGCATGGTGCTGCCGCGGTGGCAACTGCACCGGCTCGGGGAGGCGGTCCTGGAATGGCTGGATGCCGCGCCCGAGCACCGGGAACGGATCCGGCAGGCCGCGCGAGCGCATATGCTGGCGGAATTCAGCCTGGAAGGCGAGCGCCGCCAGCTTCAGGCGTTGCTGGAGCGGCTGATCCCGAGTTGGGCGTAGGCGGCGACCAGCGCGGCGCCGGCCCGCTCCCAGGTGTGCGTGGCTTCGACGTGCGCGCGGGCCTGAAGCGCCACGCGCGAGGCAAGCTGGGGGCCGGAGCGCAGGCGCAGGACCGCTTGGGCCAACTGGTCCACCGATCCTGGCTTCACCAGCAGGAAGTGCTCGCCGTCGCGGCCGAGCTCGCGAACCACAGGGAGGTCGCTCGAAATCACGGGCGTTCCGGCGGCCATGCTCTCGAGGATCTTCAGCGGGCAGCAGCCTTGGACCACGTTGCGGTCGTTGATGCCCAGCGGGGCCAGTACGGCGTCCGATTGATGGAGATGCTGGAGAAGCTCGGGCTGGCTCACGGGCGGGAGCACCTGGAGCCGGCCGCCGACGCCGAGCTTGGCCGCCAGATCGAGCAGCGCGCCGATCCTGCGCCGGCTGCCCGCTCCGATAATGGCGAGAACGGCGGGGGCCTGCTGGCAGACCTGGGTGAGCGCGCGGATGGTGAGGTCCACTCCTTGCCAGGGCGCCAGCGTGCCGAAGTATAGCAGACGGAAGCAGTCGTTCCGGCGCGGGGGCGGGTGAAAGCAGAAGACGCGCAAGTCGACGCCGTTGGGGATGACGGCGATCTTCTCAGGCGGAACACCGCGCTGGGAAGCCAGGTAGTGCGCGGTGACACTGCTGGGGGTCACGATGAGGCTAGCGGCGTTCAGGCAGGCCTGCTCCTGGGAGAGCAGCTTGACGTTGAGCTCGCGATCGTCGGCGGCGCGCGGGTAGTGATACTTCAACTCGATGGAGGGCAGCCCGTTGACCTCGAAGACCAACCGCGGCGCGGGAGCGAGGCGGAGGAGCGGCAGCCCCTCGAAGATGGAGCGGAACTGAATCGCCTGGAAGCGGCGAGGATGGAGCCAGCGCTCGAGAGCCCGGCGAAAGCAGAGCACCCGGTCGATGAGGCTGGGGCCGGTGGCGGGCAGCGCGGTGTGGAGAACACCGGGCCAGCGCTCGACCGGCGGAATCGCTTCGCGGCCCGGAGCGGCGGTTACCAGGTCGAGGCCGCCAAATGCCTCGGCGAGGAAGCGGGCGAAGGCCTCGATATGGGTGGCGGCGCCCTTGGGAGCGGGCACGACGTCGAAGGAGAGGTAGGCGGTCCGAAAATCCGCTTGCGTCATGGGTGCCGTTAGCTTAAGATAGCCGGGAACAGGTGGCTATGGCTATTGACGCGGAGAAGTTGCGGACTGGCGGTGTCTATGAAGCCCAGGCGCCGCTCGAGTCGGTGCTGGCCGATGCCGGAGACATCGACAAGGCGGAACAGCAGTTCGCTCGGGTTCGCAAGAGGAAGCTCCGGCAGGGATTCCTGAGCCTGGGCGTGGGTGTGCTCGGGGTAGTGCTGGCGGTGTTCGCCGAGCCCCTCAGCCTCGTGGGCGTGCTCCTGCTGATCGCGGGAATCGTCTTGGCAGTACTTCTGTGGGTTTCCGCGTACCGATACGGGCGGAACCTCAAGACCTACCGATGGCGCTTTGAGCTGCTGGGGCGACTGGGCGCGAGCCTGCAACAAGACAGCGACCCGAAGGTTCCGGTCACGGTTTCGTTGGGGCTGAAGGACCGGGGACGGTTCCTCAAGGAAGAGGTCTGGCCGGAACGAAAACGCGGCAAGCAGCGATATTCCGAGGATGACTGGCTGTCCATCGAGGGCCGGTTCCTGGACGGCACGCAGTTTACGGAAACCATCCAGGAGCTGATTCGAAAGCGGACGTACGTGAATCCGCGGGGCAAGAGCAAGGTGAAATACCGGTCACGGCATTTCATCAGCGTGCGGCTGTCCTGTCCCAAAGACCTGTACGGAGAACTGCGGCCCTTGGAAGAGGGACTGAAGAAGACCCTGCGTCTGCCGGCCTCGGCGACGGTTCGCGGGCTGAAGGTGGGAGGGAAGGCGGTCTTTCTGAAAGTCCGGGTGGACCAGGCTGCCGACCTTCCCCAGGCGAATGCGATGATGTACCTTGGCCTCTACCGGGCGCTGAATCTCGCGCGCCAACTGCAAGGGCGGCAAAAATGACCCCATCGGATTGGACGTGCCCGCGGCGAATCGGCTTCCTGTTCCCGCATCCCTGCGGGAGGACGTCTCCCATCGGCTGCCCGGAGTGCCAGAACGGGCAGATCGAGGATCCCTACGCGCAGAGGACGGACCGGGAGGGCTACGACAACTACGGCGATTACGATTCCGCTGACTGGCCCGGCGCTGCCGGCGCTGCCGGCGCGCCGCTGGATTTCACCGAGGCCGATGGGGAGAACCTGGTGAAGCCGGAAGAAGAGTTCGAGGGCGATTTGACGGCGAGCTGACCGTGGGCAGCCGCTCCTCGGGTCTCTGGCTCATTTATGCGCTGGGCGGCGGCTGGGGACACCTGACGCGGGCCGCGGCGCTGGCCCGGGTTGCCCGCGGGCCGGTTCGCATCCTTACCAACAGCCCTTATGCGGGGGAGGTGCGCGCCCGGTTGCCGGATCTGGATATCGTGGCGGTGAACCCCGAGCTGCCCGTGGCACGCGCACGGGAAGAAGCCGTGCGGCAGGTGAGAGCTTCCAACGCGGCTTGCCTGATCGTGGACACGTTTCCTCGCGGTCTGGGCGGGGAACTGGCTTCGCTGTTGCCGGCTTTGGGGGCCGTGAGGGTGCTGATTCATCGCGACCTGAATCCCGAGTACGTGCGCGGGAAAGCGCTGGACGAGTTTGTGCGCTCCAGCTTCGACGTGGTGATCCGACCCGGCCCGGCTGAAGCCGCACCGTTGGCCGGGTTGCCGCGGGTGAGAACGACGGCGCCGTGGTTGATTCGCTCGGCCCAGGAACTGCCGTCGAGGGAAGCTGCGCGCCGCCTGCTGGGCGTGGAAGAACGGCAGTGCGTGCTGGTCTCGGCGGCGGGGAACCGCGATGAGCAGGAGTGGTACGGGAGCATCGCGCGGGCGCTGATTGCGGGGCTCGAGGGCGTCGGGGTTCGTTGCGTTGCACCGGCTCGCCCGCCGGGCTGTCCAGGCGAGGCCTGGCTGTGCTGTTGGCCGGCGATGGACCTGCTGCCGGGTGTTGACGTGGTGGTTGGCGGCGCGGGCTACAACACGGTGAACGAGTGCGCGGCGTGCGGCGTGCCGCTGGTGGCGCGCGCCTGGCCGCGCAAGTACGATCGGCAGGCACTTAGAGCGGGACAAGCAGAAGCCTGCGTCACCAGCCCTGACGAGGCGGTGGTGGCGGTGAGAACGTGCCTGGGGAGGCCGGGCCGGTCCGAGACCCGCCGGGACTTCTCGAACGGCGTCCAGGAGGCGGTGGAGATTCTGGAGAGCGTTTAGGCGGCACTTTTACACAGCCTTACGAACTTTTCCGCGCCAGCGGTGTTTCTACTAGTGGAAGGAGAGCGCAATGAAACTTCGAAGACTGTGCGGGATTACGGTGCTGGGCGCCCTGGCTGGAGGCATGTTGCTGGCGCAGGGGCCGGGACCGAGAGGGCGAGGGATGGCCATGCGCGGCCATGCCTCCCAGGAGTTGTTGGCGGGCTACCTGGGTCTGACGGACGCGCAAAAGGCGCAGGCGAAGACCATTTTCGATAACGCCAAGACGGCAGCCCAGCCGATCCGCAGCCAGATGCAGCAGGCCCGGGCCACTCTGAGTGCCGCGATCAAGGCGGGACAGGCCGTGGATGCACCGGCGGCTGCCGTTGGGAACCTGTTCGGGCAGTTGACCGCTATTCAGGCCAAGGCGCGGGTGCAATTCCGGGGCATACTGACTCCGGAGCAGTTGGCGAAGCTGGACCAGTTTCAGGCCCGCGTGCGGAACCGGGCCGGCCAGAAGGCCGCAGCGGCGGACACGCCGTAGAAAGGCCGGGGTGGCGCGACCGGGGACAGCCTGAGCCGTCCCCACAGCGGACGGCCGAGGCAGTCCCTCGGTTGCTATTCGTAGCGGAGGGCTTCGACGGGGTCGAGGCGGGCGGCCTTGACGGCCGGCCAGGTGCCGAAGAAGAGCCCGATGGCCACCGAGACTCCGAGACCGGTGAGAACGGCCCAGAGCGGAACTTCGGAGGGCAGGGAAGGCACCAGGGCTCCCACCAGCATGGTCATCAGAACGGCGAACACGATCCCCAGAAATCCGCCCGCTCCGGTGAGGGCCATGGCTTCCATCAGGAACTGGGTCACGATGTCGATGCGCCGCGCGCCGATGGCCTTCCGGACGCCGATCTCGCGGGTGCGCTCGGTGACGCTCACCAACATGATGTTCATGACGCCGATGCCGCCCACCAGCAGGCCGAGCCCGGAAATGGCGATGGATACCATCACAATCAGGCCGGTGACGCTGTCGAACTGCTTGATGATCTGGTCGGGGGTCGAGAGGCTGAAATCATCGGGATCGCCGGCCGGAGTGTGACGTACCTTGCGCAGGATTCCTTCGATCTCCTCGTAGGCCTGCTGGCGGAGGCCGGGCCGGGCCTTGGCGGAGATCATGTAGCGGTCCAGTTGCGGGTAGCGCAACTGGGCGGTGCGCAAGGGCAGGGTGATCTGGCTGTCGACGCCGTTCTCGCCGAAGAACCCGCCCTTGGCCTTGGCGAAGACTCCCAGGACGGTATACTCGGCTCCGTCCACCTGGACGGTGCGACCTACGGCGCGCCCGTCCGGGAATAGCGCCTCGGCGATTTTGAAACCCAGCAGGGCCACACGCGCGGCGCGGCGTTCCTCCTCGTGGGTGAAGAGGCGGCCGGCGGCCATATCGCGCGGGATCATGGCGAAAGCGTTGGGGTGGTCGCCCACCACGATGATCTGGTCCGAATCCGCCCCGGGCACTTTGGCCACCAGCGGCTTGCCACCCATCACGGAGGGCACAAATAACGCCACCGTGGTCTGCTCGACCGAGGGGCAGAGCCGGCTGATGATGTCGGCATACTCGACGCGAATCGCTTTGCGGCGTTGCTCCTTCGGGGGAACGTAGGGGTTGTTGGGGTCGCCGGTGGTCTTCGACAGGAAGATGTTGTCAGGCCCGAGTTCCTGGAAGAACACCACGATGCCCTGGCGAAGGCCGGTCAGCAGGGAACTCACGGTGACCACCGTGGTGATGCCGATGACGATTCCCAGCACAGTGAGGAGCGAACGGAAACGGTGCGACCAGACCGCGGAGAGCGCCATGCCGACGTTTTCACCCCAGGTGATCTTCATGAGGTCATTCGCTCCGTAGGGCGGTGATGGGGTCAAGACGCGCCGCGCGCACCGCGGGATAGGCGCCCGAGACGATGCCCACGGTGCTCGAGACGATCAGCGCCAGGGCCACATAGGATGCGGTGATTCTGAGGCTGATCTGGAAGATCTGGGCGAGCAGTTCCGTAAGGGCCGCGCCGGTGAGCACTCCAATGGCGCCGCCGAGGGCCGCCAGCAGGACGGCCTCGATCAGGAACTGCAACCGGATATCCGACTGCCGCGCCCCCAGGGACTTGCGGATGCCGATCTCGTGCGTGCGCTCGGTCACGCTCACCAGCATGATGTTCATGATGACGATGCCGCCCACCACCAGCGAGATCAGGGTCACCGGCACCACGACGGCGGCGATCATGGCCAGGATCTGTTCGATGAAGGTCTGCATGGCGTCCGGTGTGAGCGTGTCGAAGCGGTCGGGCTGGCCCGGGCGGACGTGGAAGCGGGTGCGCAGAGCCACGCGGGAGAGGTCCAGGGCCTCGTTGACGGACAGGCCGCTTTCGTCACGCGCGCGGCCGAACACCACGATGGAATTGCCCGGGCCGTACAGGCGGGTGAAGACCGTGTAGGGGATGTAGACGCCGTTGTCCTGGCTCTGGCCGAACGCGGAGCCCACCTTCTCCTGGACGCCCACTACGCGAAAGTCGTTGCCTCTGAACTTGATGGTCTGGCCCACCGGCGAGGCGGTTGGGAAGAGCGCGGCCACCAGGTCCTGCCCGATCACCGCCACGAACTGTTTGGTCCGCTCTTCCTGGTCGGTGAAGAAGCGACCGTCCACCAGGTTGATGTCGCGCATCTCCGGCATCACGGAGGACACGCCCAGAATGCTGGCGTCCTCGATGCGCAGATTCTCGTGCCAGACATCCTCCGAGCGCCGGTTATAGGGGCTGTAGAGGACCTGATCGCCAGTGACGGCTCTGAGGTACTGCACGTCCTCGAGCCGGACGGGCTTGTTGCGCTTCAGCTTCTCGAAATACAGCTTGCGACCCACCGCCCCAGCGATCTGCGCGATCAAGTAGGTCTTGCTGCCAAATACCTTGGCGGTGCTGTCCTCGGCATAGGCCCCCAGGCCACTGATCGCGGCGCCCACCATCACCACGCTCGCCACGCCGATGATCACCCCCAGCAGGGTGAGGAAACTGCGCATTTTGTGTGCGCGGATGGAATCCAGGGCCAGGCCGGAGGCGGTCTTGAGGAGGTAGTGGTAACGGATTAGCACGGAAGTGAGGCGGGCCATGGCCTATATTGATCGTAGAATGAACTGGCGCGCCGCACAATGGGACAAGGCTGGAGCCCGAAGGGGAACGGCCGGGGAAGCACACCCAGCGGTGATAGCATGGGTGGCAATGACCGCGAGAAGGCAATGGGTGCTGCTGGCGTTGCTGGTGGTCTCGATCGGGATCAACTACATCGATCGCAGCAACCTCTCGGTGGCGGCCACGGACCTCAGCCGCGAGCTATCGCTAGGCCCCGGCGATCTGGGCCGCTTGCTGAGCGCGTTCTTCTGGAGTTACGCCGTGTTTCTGTTGGGGGCCGCGTGGCTGGTGGGACGTTGTAATGTGTACCTGGTTTACGGTCTGGCGTTCGTTGTGTGGTCGGCGGCCACGGCGCTGATGGGGTTTGCGCACAGCCTGAGCGGGCTGTTTGCGCTGCGGCTGGTGCTGGGCATGGGCGAGTCGATGGCCTATCCGGCGTATTCGAGGATGATCGCCTGCGACTTTCCCGCGCGCCACCGCGGCCTGGCCAACTCGGCGATCGACGCGGGCGCGAAGGCGGGGCCGGCGCTGGGGACGCTGGTTGGCGGGCTGATCGTGGCGCGACTGGGCTGGCGATACCTGTTCTACTTCCTGGGGTTCGGCGCCATGCTCTGGCTGGCGCCCTGGTTTGCGATGATTCCGCGGGGGCAGCGCGCGACGGAGGCGGCGACGCTCGAGCCCGCCGGACCTTCATTCTGGGAGATTGCGAAGAAGCGGGATTTCTGGGGAACCGTGGTGGCGTTGTTCTGCGGAAACTACGCCTGGTATTTCATCCTGACGTGGCTGCCTGCCTACCTGGAGACGGAGCGCCACTTCTCGAAGACGATGATGGCGGTCTACGGTTCCATCCCGTACTGGGGAATCGCGATCGCCTCGATTACGAGCGGCTGGTTCTCGGACCGGCTGATCGAGCGCGGCGGTTCGGCGGTGCGCGTGCGGAAGACGCTGGCCGCGAGCGGCCTGCTGCTGGCAACCCTGGTGTTGCCGGCGAATCTGCTGACGAACCAGGTGGCGGCGATGGCGCTGATGACGGCCGGGTGCCTGGCCTATGGGCTGTTCTCGTCGAACTGCTGGGCCATCACGCAAACGCTGGGGGGCCCGTCGGCGGCGGGCAAGTGGACCGGGATGCAAAACTGCCTGGGCAACCTCGCGGGCATCGCAGCGCCATGGCTCACCGGACTGATCGTCGAGAAGACGGGCCAGTTCTTCCTGGCGTTCGTGGCCGTGTGCGTGTGCCTGGTGATCGGCGCGTGCTCGTACCTGTTCGTGGTGGGAAACGCGGCGCCGATCGAATGGGGGGCGGAAGCCAGACGAAATAGAGGTCTGCTATACTCGGGAGGCAATCACTGAAGTTCGAAGAACCGGCGCGCATTGGCGCGCTATCCCCTTTGGAGCAACTATGGCAGGACGCGGAAGGGCGAGTTTCCAGAAGAGACAGAAAGAGCAGCTCCGGCGGGAGCGGCGGGAGCTGAAGGCGGTGCGGAAGCAGGAGCGCAAGTCGGGTCAGCCGACGGAGCCAGAGAGCCTGGAGCCGCTCACGGAACCGATCCCGGAGCCGATCACGGAGCTGATCCCGGGGCTGATCCCGGACACGAAACCCGACACGGATTGAAGAGCTGAAGCGCCGACAACAAAAAGACCCCATGTTGAGCGAGAAGTTGAAGGAGTTGGGCGTGGTCGGGGCGGGCGGCGCGGGGTTCCCGACGTACGTCAAGGCGAAGTCGCAGGTGGAGTTCGTGCTGGCGAACGGGGCGGAGTGCGAGCCGCTGATCCACAAGGACGTCGAGTTGATGCAGAGCTTCCCGGCGCAGGTGGTCGCGGGGATGCACCTGATGATGAAGGCGACCGGGGCGCAGAAAGGGAAGTTCGGGATCAAGGAGAAGAACGCGGCGGCGGCCGAGGCGATTCGGGGGCAGGTGCAATCGAAGCCGATCGAGCTGGTGCTGCTGGGGGACTTCTATCCGTCGGGCGACGAATACGAACTGGTGTACAGCGCGACGGGGCGGCTGATCCCGCCGGGCGGAATTCCGTTGCAGGTGGGCTCGGTGGTGAACAACGTCGAGACGCTGTATAACGTGGAGGCGGCGAGCGAGGGCCTTCCGGTGACGGAGAAGTTTCTGTCGGTAGTGGGGGCGGTGCGGGAGCCGAAATCGTTCTGGGCGCCGGTGGGGACGAGCTTCGGCGAGCTGATCGAGGCGGCGGGCGGTGCGACAGTGGCGGAGTTCGCCGTGTTTGTCAGCGGAATCCTGATGGGGACGCTGGCGCCGGGCCTGGATGAGGTGGTGACGAAGACGACGGCGGGGCTGATCGTGCTGCCGCGAGACCACTACCTGCTGACGCGGAAGGGGAGAGCCGAGCAGGACATGAACCGAATCGGGAAGTCGGCCTGCGACCAGTGTAGCTATTGCACGGAGTTCTGCCCGCGGTACCTGCTGGGTTACGAGGTGATGCCGCACAAGGTGATGCGCAGCCTGGGATTCACGCTGACGGGAGCGGACAACTGGAACCAGTGGGCGCAGTTGTGCTGCTCGTGCGGGCTGTGCACCCTGTATGCGTGCCCGGAAGACCTGTTCCCGCG
>Ga0187882_1002113_pt1 | contig 18765 bp, 16 predicted proteins | sample June2016WEW_19_1_3_FD_132991 | JGI IMG/M metagenome (GOLD analysis project Ga0187882, IMG submission 132991) | Peatland microbial communities from SPRUCE experiment site at the Marcell Experimental Forest, Minnesota, USA - June2016WEW_19_150 | ecosystem: Environmental > Terrestrial > Soil >... | reverse complement strand
ATAACTTATATGTATTCTTATGTAACGTATATAGCTAACATTTTTTCCGGTAAAAAGCCCATTCGGCGGGCCCATCTGGACCAGAATGTTATGCTAAATGACCCCGTGGAAATCGAGGCTAGCGCAAAGGCATTTTTCTCATCTCCGAGATTTTTGGCTTCTCTTTCCATTCTCCTTGCCCAATTTAAAACTTCACCCAGCGGTGCTTTATAGTGTGCGATTACCACTCCTGCAGAAAATGTCGGTTTCTTCTCTATAAAATGATGTAAATCAATTTTATCAAAACGTGCACGTAGCTCATTCATTACTTTAAACAGATCTTTCAGGCTGATAAATCCCAGAAAATCGTCGCCACCGGCATATACAGTTATACCGCGTGGAAGGCATAATATCTGTGTACTCGCATCCTTTGCAAAATCAACAAGTTGATTGCTCAGTCCTTGTTGAAATTGTTCCAATGACTCATCTATAGCCAGATAATCACCGCCTAGCCATTTTCCCATATTGTCACCATCGAAATGAATCAAAGCATAGTAAGCGGTCAGGTCCTCTTCTTTTCCTTTAAAGAATGCAAATGTTTTTTTTGCTTGCCGCCACTCTTCAGCAGTTACATTTTTAGGTTTGGGTCTGCCGTTTTTCCAGTCAAAAATAAGCTCCGGGTCATGATCCAATGACGGCAGTTCGTTTTTATATTTTTCTAATAGAGGCATTAAAGCTATCTCGGCCGTGGAAGGGAAATTATGCTTATATCCTGTTTTTTCCTGGTAACAGACTTCTGCACAACGTTTGACAAAAGCGATTGCCCCTAGCATCTCTGCGCTTTCCATATATTTTTTAGGAACTGTATCCGGCAAAGCCACAGCATAATCCGGAACAAATGCTCGTTTGTTACCCTGTCTGTAAAAGAGTACCGTATGCTCGCCTGTTATTGCACATCTACGGCAAGGGGATTGCTCAAGTTGATCAAAGTTTCGCACATTCTTGATTGCCCCAAAACGATTCTCGATGTTGTGATAAGCCGCTTTGTATGCTCCCTCGTCAAAAGATTCAAACAGCCAGAAGATACTCCAATACTTATCAATTTGTTGATCATATCCTTCTGGCTTTGGAATATTTAACCTTGATAGTATTTGCTCTCCTATATTGAGAAAACGCATTTTCACTTCATTTTCGATCTCTCGGCCCATTATGTTGAGATTATCAGGATTAGTCTCATCGCAGACCGCCAGAAAACGATTGATCAGGGATGTCTCTGAACAATTTTTTTGTGATGGGAAGATGATTGTTGCGCCATATTGATTTGTCATCTTTAACAATGCCGTATGGCAGAGATGCGACAATATATAGCTTCCAGAATAAAGGTCCTGCGTCTTTCTGGCCTGTGCTATGAAAGCCTGCACAGGCGTAATACTGAAAAGCAACAGGCTTTTTATAAGATCGCCCCCTTGAAACTAGCCTGAGTATTGAGACCTGTTAGTCCTGATGGACAAGTAAGTGTAGTTATTACCGGGTAATATTGCTTTGAATCTTTAATGACTGACACATAAACAGGTGATGCTAGGCGAGGATTGCCAGACCCGGTATAGCAACTGTTATGATCATGAGAGGCCTGCCCAATCGTTTTCAATAACATATCCATACTTTGACTTGGTCTACCAACTTCTATTTCTTGAATATAGGGATAACTAGGATGAGCGGTTAAACTTGAAGTAATTGTCATAGCTGGAGTCTTGTGATAAAGTCCGGGCTTTAAAAGATCCAGTAATGTGAGTATGTAATCAATGTTGATTGCTTCATCAAAGGTCCTCCCATCGATCGATACGATACGGAAACTGCCAAACCCGCGTCGGTTCCTCTTGCCCGCCCCGCCAAGAATTGATGTAAGTAAAAACAATGCCTGGAGATGTTTGGGATCAAAAGATGAATTACGAAAGCTAAAAACAACGTTAAAATTGGTGTCAATAATAGCAGCGCGGTTGATGCAACTATTGTCGGTACGATGGGGAAGCATCGGGTATTGCCTCTGAGTTAGTTGGGGCACATTTAATATTCTGATACAAAAACTGCTCCTTCCTGGCTGATCACCTGTTCCGCCAAACAGTTGCATTTCCCACTTTCTAAGCCCTTTTATGTCATTTTCTGCCTGGATGGCTCTCCACCAGAACCGCATTATTCCTTTTAAAGATGGCGCCCTCAACTCAAGTGAACGGTTATCCGCACCTGACATAAACATTGGGGTAATAGTTTGGCATTGAAATATAATGTTTTTCATCATAACACTCCCGAAATTTTAAATAATGGTTAACATTTTCCAAACATGCCAAAATTTTATTATAGGAATTAGATTATTGGCATACTCCTGCAATAAAGCCACCAATTGCCCTAATTGCACCGCCTACTGCCGCTCCGACACCCGTGCCAACGGCTGCTCCAAAAAATGTGCCAACAGGACCAAAAACGGTACCCCCAACAGCACATACTCCCGCTACAACAGACCACCTATTGAAGCACCTGCAGCTCCGCCAGCTGCTGCACCAATAAACCCGCCTACCATCTTCTTCGAACCTTTTGTTGGCATGTCCATTTAAATCAATCTCCCTTTAATTTGATTTGCGTTTTTATGAACCATAATGCTATTCTATATTTTCAGTACGATATACGATAGAAGTATATCATCCAGGATCTTTTTAAACATGGTAACTGATTCACATGCTGATAAATTCACGTTCTGGGCATTGTCATCATGCTCCTTTCCTTGACTATGGCGAAATAGGGTGCCAGTTCAGCGATCAGAATGCTACGGCCAACAGTGACGTCGGGGAAACCCAGCCACTCGTTCAGCTTGTTGTAGACCGAGGTTAACTGGTTGGCCACAGTGCGCTCCGTTTTGCGTAGTTTGGCTGCAATTCTGCTGTTATCCAAACCCTGGCAGACCAGGGTTGCTACCTGACGCTCCGCCCTGGTAAGTTTACGCTCCACAAACTCTTTACGCCGGCGCATCAGCTTGTTGCGGGCAAAGCCATCCTGCCAGCGCAAGGCCTCGGTAGGATCGTCGATCTGCACGAGGTTGAGCAACAGGGAGGCGTCTTCCCAGCGCAGTACCGGTACTTCCACCATAGTGCGCTGTTGGGAATCTGCCGGGTGCATGATCTGGTCGTCACCAGGCCTCCAGCCCTCGGTGATCAGGTGCCAGACTCTGTCCTGCGGGCTAAACAGCAACTGCGCCGCCACCATCGCCATGATCCCCATCACCTTGCGCCCGCCGGAGATGCAGAGATGAACCACTTTGCCAGTTTTTTTCGCATCCCTGATCTTTTGATAGAAAAGCTGCAGCAATGCTTGTACATCTGAATTATTCCGGAAATCTTGAATTTCTCCGTATTGCCCATGCAAACTCAGGGTATCCAGGGTGATGTCTCCGTAAAATCCACTCTCGAATTCGGCCTTTACCCTTTTTAACGCATCCAGAACTACGGGGGCGACCGTATAGACCACGGCTACCCGGTCAATGTTATGACCTGAGCTTAGCAGGGAATCAAGCGCGATCGTGATCACCTGTGGCTCTGAACCGAGGGTAACAATCAACAATTCCGGGTTTACACTGTTCATCAGACCAGGCCTCGATATCTTCCAGGGTTATCTGCAACTTCTTTTTCCGTCTTCGACATTATATTGTATATTCCTGCTATTTTTGTTGCATTGCAGTTGTTTTTGGAAGAATTTCTTTCAAGTCAGGTTTGCTTTTACCGGCCTCAATACCATTACTTAACTCCCGCAGGGTGACGTGACATACGGCAGGGTGTTTCCTGCATCAATTGCATTCTAACAATGAAAATGGACACATAAGTGTCCATAATGATCATTTTTTCGGTAAGGGCTCCAATCCGGCCAGGGAGACGCATCTGCCTATCGCACCGTCCCCAAGAACTCTGATATCGCGTCGTGATCCAGGGACGTAGCCGCTCTTACCCCACCGCTTCAAAGAAGCGGGGGCATTAGAGCGGGCAGTCATCGTGGTAAATTCTAATTCAATCCCATCCTGCTCCTTCTTGGCCGCTCCTTTTCTCAGTAATCCAGAAACCATGGTTCGACATTTTTCAAGCAAAATATTTTTCTGGGTTGCCTTTTTCCAGTTGACGTAATATACTGAATCCGACAACTGAATAAAACATTCCTTCGTTAGGTGAGGCTTCTGCGTAGACAGACGCCACTGCCCGGAAACGTCGAAAGACGCCAAATGGGTCAACAGGTATTACCGGCTTAAGGTTCTACCTAATGTGGCTGAGAAAGACTATCTCTAAGCTGCGCACGTGTCAAAACTCGACGAGTGGGGGGATGAGGTTATAAGCATTTATGAGACTGAGTCTTCCCGCGGGAAGACTTTTTTAATTGCTTAAATATTGCATCACTGCCATTTCAAAAGTCAGAGGCCAGATTTCGGATGTCAGAAAAAGTTTTAGAAGCAGTAGTTACAGCAGCAATAGAAAGCACGCAGGTCTCGTATCCGACCTCCGGATTAAAAGAGCGATTCTAGGCAGATTAATACCGGGGCGCCAGTCCCGCTGGGCGAGGAGGGGAAGGCTATGAAAAGGATCACATCGCAGAGGGAATTCTTCTTGAGTCAGACGCTCGGCAAGCCGATCTACGACCGAAACGGCAAGCTGGTCGGTCGCCTGCGGGACATGGCGGTGCGCTGGGATAACCACTATCCCAGGGTGACGGGGATCAAGTTCGCCAAGGACGTCCAGAAGCACATCGGGATCAGCCAGATCGAACAATGGGACGAGCGTGGCATCAGGCTCAACGTGGCCTTCACCGATGAATTGCAGCTCCTCACCGAAGAGGAGCTTTACGTCGGCAAGTGGCTGCTCGACAAACAGATCATCGACACCAAGGGTTCCAAGCTGGTGCGGGTCAATGACATCATGATGGCCTGGATCGCGAGCGGCCCCACCCACGACCTGATCCTGGTGGCGGTGGACGTGGGCGTGCGCGGCCTGCTGCGCCGCATCGGCGTGGAAATCCTGGTCAGGGGATGGCCGCAGAACCTGGTTGACTGGAAGTACATCAAACCGCCGGAGTCCAAGATGGACAACCTGCGCCTGACCCTGGAGCATCCCTCGCTGAAAGACCTGCACCCGGCAGACCTGGCCGACATCATCGAGGATATGGACAGCGTCAGCCGGACCCAACTGCTGGCCGGCCTCGACCGTCAGACTGCCATCGAGGCCCTGACCGAGGCCGATCTGGACACCCAGGTGGAGATCATCACCGATATGGACAGCACCAGCGCCTCCGAGATGCTGGCGGACATGCCGCCGGATGAGGCGGCGGACATCCTTGGTGAACTGTCTGAGGAGAAATCCAGCGAATTGTTGAACCTGATGGACAAGGATGAGGCGGAGGACGTCCGGGAACTGATGGAGTATGAGGAAAACACCGCCGGCGCCCTGATGACCACGGAGTTTATCTCCTTCCCGGCAGACACCACCGTCGAGGGCTGCATCAACCGGCTGCGCCAACTGGCGCCCTCGGCCGAGACGATCTATTACCTCTACATTATCGACCATTCGGAGGCTCTCATGGGAGTGGTGTCGCTGCGCGACCTGATCGTCGCCCAACCTCAAACAGAGTTGGGCGCCATCATGCGCTCCCGTGTCGTCACCGTCCGGGGAGACGACAATATAAAGAGGGTGCAGGAGACGGTCACCAAGTACGACCTGTTGGCGCTGCCGGTGGTGGATGAACATGGTGTGCTGCTGGGGATCATCACGGTGGACGACGTCATGGAGACAGTGTTCCCTGACCGCGGCGGGCTGGAGAGCTTCACCGACTTCATGACTCACAGCAAGTCCTGGATGAGGTGGAAGCCGTGAAAACATTTAAGAAATTCAACCTGTTGCTACCGTCTCTGATCCTGTTCCTGGCGATCATGGGTCCGGGGATCATCACCGCCAACGTGGACAACGACGCCGGCGGCATCACCACCTATTCGGTGGCCGGGGCCTCTTTCGGATTGAAGCTGCTCTGGATTTTCATCCCGATGACCATCGCCCTGATCGTCACCCAGGAGATGTGCGCCCGCATGGGCGCCGTCACCGGCAAGGGCCTGTCCGACCTGATCCGGGAGCGCTTCGGTGTCAAGGTGATCATGTTCGTGATGGCGGCCTTGTTGATAGCCGATCTGGGCAACACATTGTCCGAGTTCGCCGGCGTGGCTGCCAGCGGAGAAATCTTCAACATCTCCAAATACATCCTTGTGCCAATCGTCGCCTTCCTGGTCTGGTTTATTGTGATCAAGGGTTCCTACAAGATGGTCGAGCGCGTTTTCCTGGTAGCCTCCGCCCTGTACCTGTGCTACATCCCCTCGGCGATCATGGCCAGGCCCAACTGGGGAGCCGTGTTCAAGGCAATGGTCGTGCCATCCTTCAGCTTCAGTCCGGTCTACCTGGCCATGCTGATCGGGCTGATCGGGACGACTATCACCCCCTGGATGCAGTTCTACATCCAGTCGGCAGTGGTGGAGAAGGGAATCACCGCCAAGGATTACGCATACTCCCGGACGGATGTGATCGTGGGCTGCTTCATGACCGACATCATCGCCTTGTTCATCGTGGTGGCCTGCGCCGCCACGCTGTTCGCACACAACATTCAAATTGCAACAGCCAAGGATGCGGCCATCTCCCTGCAGCCGCTGGCCGGCAGGTGGGCCGGCCTGCTGTTCGGCTTCGGCCTCTTCAACGCCTCGGTCTTCTCGGCCTCGATCCTGCCCCTGGCCACTTCGTACTATGTCTGTGAGGCGCTGGGTTTCGAGGGCGGCATCGACAAGACGTGGAGCGAGGCCCCGGTCTTCTACTGGCTGTACACCAGCCTGGTGGTCATCGGGGCGGGGCTGATCCTGATCCCGAACGCCCCGCTGATCGCTATAATGCTCTGGTCTCAGGTGGCCAACGGGGTACTGCTGCCCTTCATCCTGATCTTCATGCTGATCCTGATCAACAACAAGGATATCATGGGCCGGTTCACCAACTCCCGGGTCTTCAACGCCGTATCCTGGGCGACCACCGTCATCATGATCGCCCTGACCGTGCTGCTGGTGGCAATCTCCATCTTCCCGAACCTGCTGGCCTGACGCCATTAGAAACCCGAATTTCCACAGCCGCCGGGGACACAACACCGGCGGTTTTTTAGAACTCTATCCCCCCGGCGTCTAAACCAGCACCTCGTTCAGACTCCCGGTCCGGTAGCCGTCCAGGTCGAGGGTAACGTAGGCAAAACCACAAGCCCTGATCCTGCTGGAGATCATCCGCAACGATTCCCGGTTCAACACCTTGTCCAGTTCCTCCGGAGCGATCTCGATCCTGGCGATCTGGTCGTGGTGCCTGACCCTGACGTTGCGCAGGCCGAGCTCTATCAAAACGGCCTCCGCCCGGGCGACCTGCTCCAGGCTCTCCAGGGTCAGCGGCACACCGTAGGGAATCCGGGACGCCAGGCAGGCCTGGGCGGGCAGGTTCCAGTTGGACAGTCCGAGGCGCCGGGCGAGCTGCCGCACCTCCTGCTTGCCCAGGCCGCACTCCAGCAGCGGGCTGTGGACAGTGTCGAAGCTGCGGATGGCAGCCATACCCGGCCGGTAGTCGCTGCAGTCGGAGCGGTTGGTGCCGTCCAGCACCGCCAGGTAGCCCTCCTGCCGGGCGATGCCGGTCAGCAGGTTAAAGGTGTTTTTCTTGCAGTGCCAGCAGCGGTCCGGCGGGTTGGCGGCAATTTCTTCCACCTGCAGTTCATCAGTGGCGATGATCCGGTGCCGGGCGCCCAGAGACTGGGCCACTGCCTGCGCCGACCCCTGATCCCGCTGAGGCATCAGCGGGGAGACCACCGTTACCGCCAGCACGTTCTCCGGCCCCAGGACATCGAGGGCCGCCTTTAGCACCAGTGAGCTGTCGACCCCCCCGGAAAAGGCCACCACCACCCGCTTCAACCGGGAGATATATGCTTTCAAGTTATCCAGCTTGCCTTGCAGGGCATCGCCCTCGCCCTCTCCCCCACTCTCCGCAGGCCGGTCCGCCCGTTCGTTCACCATTTCCCCTCCTGACAACCCATCTATCTTCCCGCCTCTCACTTCTCAATTATGCCGCCTCCCAGCACCACGTCGCCGGCGTAGAGAACCACCGCCTGGCCCGGGGTGATCGCCTTCTGGGGCGCCTGGAAGTCCACCCGGAACCGGTCTTCGCCAATGGCTGCGGCCACCGCCTCCATCTGCGGCGCCTTATAGCGGATTTTGGCCGTGACCGGCCGCAGCCGTTCGAAGGGCGTCCCTGAGATGTAGTTGACATCGCCGGCGATCAGGCTGCTTTGGTAGAGCTCCCGCTCCGCCCCCACCCACACGGTGTTGGTCTCGGGATCGATCCGGGTCACGTACAGCGGGTAGTCATATGTCAGCCCCAGGCCCCTGCGCTGGCCGACGGTATAGCGGCAGACGCCCCGGTGACGGCCGAGGACCTGCCCATCTGTATGCCTGAACAACCCCTCAGCCCCCGTGGAGCCGGTCCGCCCGGCCACGAAGTCGGCGTAACTCTGCCCGGAGACGAAACAGATCTCCTGGCTCTCGGCCTTTTCCGCCACTGTCAGGTCAGCCTGGCGGGCGATCCGCCGCACCTCCTGCTTGCGGTATTCTCCCAGGGGGAAGAGAGTATGCTCCAGTTGCTGCTGGGTCATCTGGTAGAGGGCGTAGGTCTGGTCCTTGGACGGGTCCGCCGCTGTGCGCAGTTGCCACCTGCCGTCATCGCCCCGCTCGATCCGGGCGTAGTGTCCGGTGGCCAGGTAGTCCGCCCCCAGGCCGCGGGCCTTGTGCAGCAGCGTCCCAAACTTGAGGTAACGGTTGCAGGCGATACACGGGTTAGGAGTGCGGCCGGCGTGGTACTCCCTGCAGAAGTAGCTGATCACCCGATCCTCGAACTCCGCACGGAAATCCAGGACATAGTGGGGGATGCCCAACTGCCAGGCTACCCGCCTGGCATCGTCAAGGGCCGACAGCCCACAGCAACTGCGGTCGCCGCTGGAGCGCGGCCAGACCTGCATGGTGACGCCGACCACCTCGTATCCCTGGCGCTTTAAAAGCAGGGCGGCCACGGCGCTATCCACCCCGCCGCTCATGGCCACCACCACCCGCCGCCCCGGGCGCGGCGGGCGCCGCACCGGGCGCGCCCGGTCCTCCGGACCCGGCACCGCCGCTTGCGGGCGCACCTCGCCGCCGCTCATCGGGATGTTCCGGCCTCCATGACAATCCGCTCCGGGTGGGCGTAAATGTTGCAGCGGTTGCCCCTGGCGAAGCCGGCCACCGTCACCCCCAGGTCGTCGGCCAACTGCAGCGCCAGGTCGGTGGGGGCCGAACGGGAGATCAGCACAGGCACCCCCATCTTGGCGACCTTGAGCAATATTTCCGAGGAGACCCGGCCGCTGAAGACGATGGCCTTATCCTCCCGGGGGATCTCCTCCAGAAAGCACTGGCCGTAGATCTTGTCCAGGGTGTTGTGGCGCCCGATGTCCTCCCGGAAGATCAGGATCTCCCCGCCTTTGGCCAGAGCTGCCCCGTGCACGCCGCCGGTGCGCCGGAACAGGTGCGACTGTTCCTGCAACTGCTCCGCCAGGCAGAGCACCGTGGCCAGTGGCACTTGCAGGGGAGCGGTCACCGGTTTGCAGAGCATGGCGTCCGCCGCAAAGTAGAACGAGGCGCGGGCGCGCCCGCAGCAGGGTGTGATGTAGCGCTTGAGAAACACCTTCTCCCCCAGGTGATCCCGGCGGGTGGTCACCCAGGCCATCCCCTGCTCCTCATCGATGCTGATCTGTTCGAGGTCGTCGCGCTGGAGCAGGATCCCCTCGGCGCAGAGGAAGCCCACCGCCATATACTTGAGGTCCACCGGGGAACAGACCAGGGTGGCCAGTTCTCTGTCATTGACGTTGACCGTGAGCGCCGCCTCCCGCACGACGATATCTTCGTCATCGGTGGCTCCGGCCTCATCAACCCTGGTGATGCGGCGCCTGATCACCGCTGGACCCCCACCCGCTTCGCGGGTACCCGGAGCGGATACCCGGCTCCAGTTGTCAGCGTTCTCGTCCTGACTCATGATCTCTATCCTTTCAATCCCTATGTGCAGGTGTGCCACCCGCCACCAAATTTGCCGCGCATACGACCCTTGGTACGCATCGGCCATGATTACTCCTTATCATTGCTTTGCGTTTCCCCTTCGAACTTCGAACCTCGAACATCGAAAAGGTACCGCTCAACGAGCCGCGCCGCGGCGCTGGCCGAATCGGGATGCTTCAGGCGGACAGCCGCATCCCGCATCCGGAGGCGCAGGCCCTCGTTCCGCAGCACGTCGCAGAGCAGCGTGCCGAGCTCGGCCAGATTCCGGGCAGACAGGGCCGCCCCCTCCCGGGCCAGAAAATCCCGGTTCAGTTCCTCCTGGCCGGGCAGCGCCTTGTAGATGATTATTGGCACCTCCGCCGCCAAGGCCTCGCTGACGGTGATCCCCCCCGCCTTGGAGATCAGGCAGGAGGCCGCAGCCATGAACAGGGGTACCTCCCGGGAGTAGCCGATGATGAATACCTTGTTCGGCCCCTGCTTGACCGCCTGGCGCAGGTTCAACCGCAGCTTGGGAAAACGCACGCCCAGCACCACCACCACGTGAGGTACCGGCAGCCCGGCCAGCAGGCGGCAGATCCGGCTCAGCTCACCGCCAAAGTTGGTGGCCCCGCTGATCACCAGGACCAGGGGCAATCCCTGCAGTTCCTCCGGCAGTTCCGGCAACAGCCCGGGCAATACCCGGTCAGCCTTCTTCGCAAAGCGCGGATCGATGGGAATACCGGTCGCCGCCACCTGTTCGGGAAGCACGCCCCGCCGTACCAGGTCCTCGGCCACCAACCCGTTGGGTGCGATATAGAGATCGGTGCCCGGCTGGATCCACATCTGGTGCAGCACGTAATCGGTGATCACGGTTACCAGGGGGCAATTGACCAGGCCGCGCTGCTTCAACCAGGAAACAACCGCCGCTGGGACCGGGTAGGTGCTGACGATCAGGCCCGGCCTCTTGCGCCTGATGTAAAGGAGAAAGGCGGGCACCCCGTAGGTCTTGATGATTTTCTGAAACAGGGAGCCCTGGGATTGGCGCTCGGTGTACTGAAAGAAGCAGCGGTAGATGGGCGGCACGCGGATCATCAGGTCTTGATAAACCGCCCGCAGTATGATGTCCAACAAAGAACCGGCAAATTTGAAATAGTTGACGACCTCTACTTCAATTTCCGGGTGCGCCTCTACCAGCGCCCTCTTGAGCGTCAGGGCAGCCTGCCAGTGCCCGCTGCCGAAGCGTACCGCCAGGATCAGAACACGCTTGGTCTCCGCCATATTCGCCCGATTACCCCCAGAGGCTAGCTTGAAATCTCTTTTGTCACCAGTTCCAAAACAAAGGGGAGGCTGGCCGCCACCTCGGGAGTCAGTTCCAGGCCGACCTCGATCTTGCCCGGCTCGACCCCGACAATCACCACCGGCGGGAGATGCCCCTCCATCAGCTCCAGCATCTTCAACACGTCCATGATCCCGATGTCGTGCAAGGAGACGGCGCCCTCATGGGGCTCCTGCTCAAAATCCTGCGGTGTCAGGCGGTATACCGCTCCGGGTGGCTCTCCGCCCTGTATGGCATCCACGATGACGACCCTCTCAGCCCCGGAGATCAGCGGCAGGAGATCACAGCCCGCGGTCGCCCCGTCGATGACCTCCACGTCCAGGGGAAACTGGTATCCGGCCAGCGCCTTCACCACGTGAATCCCCACGCCCTCATCCCTTAAAAGCAAGTTGCCGACCCCGAGCACGACCTTTCTTCCCACTGCCGCTCCCCCTGTAATGTGCGCTGTTCAAACCGGCGCTGGTCAACATGGCCTTACTAACATGGCTTAACAATAATTATACCCGAAAACAATTCAGTTTGCTGGGAAAACCGGTAATGGCAAGTATGCCATCTTAATGAAAAGAGGATCCAAGTAGACTTGAACTTGTCACAACTTGGCAGATCTTGTGTCAAGAATGTGCGGCCAGCAAGCCTCAAAAAAACCAGCCTACCTCTACCACAGGTAGGCTGGCGATTTTTTGATGCAAGACGGGCTGCCGGAGTTCAGTCTAGCCCTTGACAGCCTCCCTATGCACCAGAGGGCTCTTGTGCCGGTGATGAACTTTCACCGGGCGCGTGCCAGTGAACATCCCGACGATGTTGGGGATCCCCTCGGTTAAGTCCAGGTACACGTGGGCAAGCACGCAGTAGACGAAGACCCAGGCCACGATGTAGTGGACTTCCCGGATCCACTTGATGCCGCCGAGCCACAGCGCCCAACTGGAAAAGGTGACTGGCCAGTACATGATCATCCCGGTGTAGATCTGGATCAGCAGCAGCGGGGCAAAGGTGGCGTACATCCCCTTCTGGCCGGGGTTGTACTTCCCGCCCCAATCCGGCTCCTCATCGGTGATGAACAGGTAATACAGCATCAACTTGACCATATTGGCCATGTCCTTCGGGCCCATGGCAAAGTTCTTGTAGTCGCCGGAGGCGAAGGCGTAGTAGAGGCGCCCGACCAGTCCGGCGATCACGCAGTACATGAAGATGAAGTGGACCTTGCGGGCGGCGTCCATGTCGTAGAACATCCACCGGAAGAACCCGTACGGGTTGTGGATGTAGAAGCCGCTGAAGATCAGGGCTAAGATCGACACCACGTCCCACCAGTGGAAGAAGCGCACTGCCAGGGTATGACGGTCTTCCATATTTGCCAATTAGTTCCCCTCCTAATAGACCCGGAACTGGCGAACTTTCCGGTCCGGGGTGATCAGGTGCACGGCGCAGGCGATGCAGGGGTCGAAGGAGCGCACCACGCGCACCAGCTCGATCGGGTTGTCGGGGTCCTTGACCGGGGTGCCGATCAGGGCCTGTTCGATCGGTCCGGGCTGGTCGTTGTCATCGCGCGGGCTGGCGTTCCAGGTGGTCGGCACGATGGCGTTGTACTTCTGGATCTTCCAGTTATCGATCACGATCCAGTGGCCGAGGGCGCCGCGCTCGGCGTCGTTGAGGCCCATGCCCTCCGCATGCTTCGGCACCTCATTCGGCACGCAGGTGGGGCCATCCGGCACCAACTGCATCAGCCAATCAGCCATGGCGTGGGCGACACCGGAGGCGTCAATAGCCCTGGCGGCATGCCGGCCCAGGACCGAGAAGGCTGCATCTCCCGGCAGCAGTGACTTGAGCGTCGCATTATTGTTGACCCAGAGCTTGGCCAGCGGTCCAACTTCCATGACGTTCCCCTCGTAGCGGGGGGACTTCAGCCAGGAGTAGCCGGCTGCCTTGTCCGCCTCTGGGGTGATCACGCTCTCGTACGGGAGCTTGCTGCCGCCGGAGCCGTCCACGTACCAGGAGTGCTTGACATCCTCGGTGATCTTCGTGGGGTCGAGGGCGCCAGCCTGGCCGTTGATGTAGACGCCGTTCGAATAAAAGCGCTTCCCGTTCCACCCGTTGTTGTCCTGCGGGAAACCGCCATAGCTGAGGAAGTTCTTGCAGCCGACGCCGATGGCCGCCCAGTCTTTGTAGACCCCGGCTACCGCTATGACATCCGGGATGTAGACATTGTCGATGAAGTCGGTTACTTGGGCCAGGATGAACTTGGACTGGACGATCTTCTCCGTATCGACGTTGGCGGTAGAGCCGCCGGGCACGATCCCCCTCTGGCCGGGGATGCGCCCGCCCCAGATCGCCAGCAGCGTGTGAGCCATCTTGCGCATATCCAGGGCCTGCAGGTAGTGCTGTACCGCTGCCGCGTTGACGGCGTCAGGCAGCCGGTAGTCGCCGGCATACTGCGGCACCAGCGGCGGCAGGTTCGGGGCCTTCACGTAGTCCAGGGCCGCCAGGTGGTAGAAGTGCAGGATGTGCGAGTGCAGGTAGTTGGCGCCGAGGATCAGGTTGCGCACGATCCGCCCGTTGTCGGGGATTTGCCCGGTCAGGCCGAAGGCGTCATCCAGGGCGAAGGCGGCCGCCGTGCCGTGAGTGACCGGGCAGACGCTGCAGATCCGCTGGACGTAGTCCTGAGCGTCCCGGGGGTCGTGGCCCTGCAGGATCAGCTCGATGCCGCGGAACAGCGTGCCGGTGCTTCTGGCGTCGATAACCTTGCCACCGTCCACGTCGCATTCGATCTTCAGGTGGCCCTCTATTCTGGTAATAGGATCAACAACAACTTTAGTTGCCATTTTCTACTCACCCCCCTGCTCTTCTTTGCCGCTGAGGCGGCCATTTACTGCATTGCCAACCAGGTGGGCAGCAATGCCGACCACCGCTACCGCGCCCAGGGTGACCCCAACAGCGTCGGCGCTGGCGTCGATGTTAGGCAGCTTCACGTCTGGATAGCGCTGGTAGATCGGGGAGGACCCGTCCGGGAAGTTCATGTCGGTGCAGGCCATGCAGGGGCCGTTGGCCTTGATGCACCAGTTCACGCCGCCGTTCCACTGCCGGTTGAAGGCGTCGCAGGCGGCAAATGGCCCCTTGCAACCCAACTCCAGAAGGCAGTATGGTTCGCTGAACATCTTGGCAAACTTGCTGTTGTCGAAGTACTGGCGCCGCGGGCAGTTGTCGTGGATGATCTTGCCGTAGAACATCGTCGGGCGGTTGTACTTGTCCATTGGCGGCAGTTTCTTGTAGAGCAGGAAATGGGCGAGGCTGCCGACCATCCAGTCCGGGTGCGGCGGGCAGCCGGGAACGTTGATCACCGGAGTGGTGATGCCTTTTTGCTTGAAGAAGTCGAGCACGCCCATGCACCCGGTGGGACCACCGTGGGTGGTGGGATTGCCGCCGTAGGTGGCGGCGGGGATACCGCCGAAGGCGGCGCAGGTGCCGACTGCCAGCACGGCAGCGGCCTTGGAGCCGAGTTCCGCCACCCGGTCCATGAAGGGGACCGGTTTGCCGTCCTTCTCTCCCACAGTGCAGTATATGCCGTTGTCCTTGGTGGGGACAGCGCCCTCCACCACCAGGAAGTAGCCGCCGGCAGCCTCTGTATCGTCGAGGACCTTGAGAGCCAGATCACCGGCAGCACCCATAACGTTCGGATGATACTTGAGGCTGATGACATCCGTCAAAATCTTTGCGATGGCAGGCTGTTCCGAGTTCAGCAGGGAGACGGAACAACCGGTACAGCTTGCGCCCTGAATCCAGAGCGCCGGGGGATTTCCAGAAGCCGGAGCTGCCTCCAGCAGGTGCGGCAGCAGCATCTCTGACAGGCTGACAGCCGCGGCAGAACCTGCGCATAACTTCAGGAAATCGCGCCGACTGAGTCCCTTCACACCAATCCCTCCTCTTTAATCCTTGCTTGAAACCTGGTTGATAAAAGCTAAAACGGAGTATGACCCACTACGGTTTTCAGCCCCTCTGGCGAGGGGACTGCCCGACCACCCCCTAATATTGCAGCCAATCTCTTGTAAACACAATCATGAAAGATGCATCTTCCCATCACTCTTTCCGAAAGAACGATCACGCTTCAATTCCCCGGAGGGACGTTGCAAACAGCAACCACGCGCAACTCCGGCCGTCGTCTCAGTTTCATGATGGGATGCTTTGACATCAAGCCCTTAAACGCGATCAGGCTGCCCCGTTCACCACCCATGCGCCTCTGGAATGCCTTTTCAGTCCCCTTTTTACCGGGTCAACGACTGCAACGGCTCTGGGGCATCACAATGCGATATAACTATCGTAGATGTGTATTCGAGGGAAAAAGCCAAATTCCTGCTGTAATCTTCAAAAAACTCTGCAGCGTTTTAAAAATGAGTTGCGGGACAGTTCTCTGATTCACCGAAACATTTTTGCCACGATGACTACCCGCTCTTGCCACCGCCTGTGTGCCGGCGGGGCCTTCAGCCTGAAGCGTAGCTTCAAGCCGGCCTTCTTAGAAGCGGTGGGATAAGAGCCGGGCGCCGCTTGCGGACGCCGCCCCTGTTACTCGTATCCAAATGATTGCAGGGCGCTCTCATTGTCCCGCCATTCTTTCTTCACCTTGACCCACAACTCCAGGAAGATCTTGTTTCCGAACAGGGCTTCCAGTTCCAACCGGGCCAGCCGGCCAATCTCCTTCAACATCTGCCCGCTCTTGCCGATCAGGATCCCCTTCTGGGATTCCCGCTCCACGTAAATGACGGCCGGCAGGTAGAGAGTCTGATTGGCCCGGGTCTGCATCTCCTCGACGACCACCGCTATGGAGTGGGGAACCTCCTCCCGGGTCAACAGCAGCACCTTTTCCCTGATGATCTCCGCTGCCACGAAGCGCTCCGGCTGGTCGGTCACCATCTCCTGCGGGTAGTAGTATGGCCCCTCCGGCAGGTTGTCGAAGATCAGTCTCTTGACCTGATCCAGGTTGGCGCCGGTGAGAGCCGATGCCGGCACTATCTCCAGAAAGGCGCCGCGCCTGGAATACCATTCCATGACCGGCAACAGCCCGTCCTTCCTGATCAGGTCGATCTTGTTCAACACCAGGATCACCGGAGTGCGCACCCCGCCAACCTGGTTGAGGATGAACTCCTCCCCGGGGCCGGTCGGCGCGGCGGCGTCCACCACGTAAAGGAGCAGGTCGACTCCGTCCATGGCCCTCCGGACCACTTTCAACATGTACTCCCCCAGCCGGTGGCGCGGCCGCTGGATGCCCGGCGTATCCAGAAAGACCGCCTGCCCCTCGTCGTTGGTGCAGATGCCCAGGATGCGGTTCCTGGTAGTCTGGGGCTTGTCCGAGACGATGGCGATCTTCTGCCCGACGATCTGGTTGAGCAGAGTGGATTTTCCCACGTTCGGCCGTCCGATGATGCATACGAATCCCGATTTGATAAACACTCACTCCTATTAGTCGTTGGCCGCTAACCACCAATTAGCATGCGCAGGTGCGGCAGGAATATCAGCACCCCCACCACCGCCGCGTTCAGGGCGGAGACCAGCACCGCCCCCGCCGCGATATGCTTGGCCAGGCGCGCCAGCGGGTGATAGTTATCCACGAACAGGTCGACCGTCCTTTCCAGGGCTGTGTTGAACATCTCCGCCGCCATCACGAAGCTGATGGCGAACAGCAACAGCGCCCATTCCAGGCGGCTCAGTTTCAGCAGCCAAGCGGCCACCAGGACCGCGACAGCCACAACCATGTGCACCTGCATGTTGCGCTGGGTACTGAGGCAATACCCCATCCCGGACAGCGCATCCCGGAATGACATCTTGAAGGAGCGCCTATACATCCCTGACCGCTCCCAACCCCAGCTTGTCCATCACCTGACGGGCAATCTCCATCATCCTGGCGGCGCCGGGATCGGTCTCATCATCATAGCCCAGCAGGTGCAGCATCCCGTGCACCGCCAGGAAGACCATCTCCTGTTGAAAAGAATTGCCGTAGGCAGCAGCCTGGTTGAGCGCCCTGGGGACCGAGATGACGATGTCCCCCAGCAGCACTTCCATTTGAGAGGTGAGAGGTGAGAGGTTGGATGTGGGATCTTTGATAGCATTGGCGGAGCTGACGTGCAGGCGTGCTTTCAGCCTGGGCGAAGCCCAGAGCCTGCCAATGCCTTCTTTTCCCACTTCCGCGCCCGCTCTGGCGGGCACCTGCTCGCTTCCCACTTCACATATATTCATCGGGAAGGACAACACGTCGGTGGTACCGGCAATGCCCCGGTACTGCCGGTTCAGGGCCGCCATCCCGACGTCGTCGACCAGGGCCAGGCTGACCTCCATCTCTCGATCCCCGATCGCCAATCTGCAGGGTGAGCCGGCTTCACCGGCCAGCACCTCCTTGAGGGCATCCTCGATCAGCGAGCAAATCTCCTCGCCGACCGCGGCCTCCTTCTGCTCGTTACTGATTAACAACTGCACCCCGTGCCCTCCTTCTTTCGATCTCGGTGATCATCGTTTCCGGGTATTCGATACGGGAGTGGAAGATGCCGCCGAGCACCTGTATAAAGGTGGCGGCGATGGTGTTCAGGTCTTTGAACGTCAGGTCGCATTCATCCAACTGCCCGTCGTGCAGCCGCTCCTTGATGATTTTTCTGGTCAGGCCCTCCAACCGTCCCGGAGTCGGCTTCTGCAGGGACCGGATGGCCGCCTCCACACTGTCTGCCAGCATCACCAGGGCAGCCTCCTTGGTCCGGGGCTTGGGACAGTCATAACGGAAATCCGCCTCGGTCACCTGTTCCGGACGATCGCTCTCCAGTGCCCGCTGGTAGAAGTAGGCCACCAGGCTGGTGCCGTGGTGCTGTTCGATGATCGCCTGCACCCCGGCGGGGAGCTTGTGCTCCCGGGCCTGCTCCAGGCCGTCCCTGACGTGTGAGGTGATGATCAGGGTGCTCAGGCTGGGAGCGATCTTTTCGTGCGGGTTGTCCCGGGCCACCTGGTTTTCAATGAAGAAGTATGGCCGCTTGATCTTGCCGATATCGTGATAGTAGGCTCCCACCCGCACCAGCAACGGGTCGGCGTGTACCGCCTGGGCCGCCGCCTCGGCCAGGTTGCCCACCAGGATGCTGTGGTGGTAGGTACCCGGCGCCTCCACCAGCAGGCGCTTGAGCAGCGGTTCATTGGGGTTGGCCAGTTCCAGCAGCTTGACGGAACTGGTGATCCCGAACAGAGCCTCCAGGTAGGGCAGAAACCCCAACATCATGATCGAAGACAGAAAACCACCGGCCACGCCTAGCCCCACTCCTATCATCACGGTGGTGGCATCGGAGGTGTT
>Ga0187882_1002111_pt1 | contig 18777 bp, 19 predicted proteins | sample June2016WEW_19_1_3_FD_132991 | JGI IMG/M metagenome (GOLD analysis project Ga0187882, IMG submission 132991) | Peatland microbial communities from SPRUCE experiment site at the Marcell Experimental Forest, Minnesota, USA - June2016WEW_19_150 | ecosystem: Environmental > Terrestrial > Soil >... | reverse complement strand
GAGCCTTGAGCCGGCGTTCAGGCCGGGCGTTAGCCCGGATACGGGCGCCCACCGCTTCAGATGTACTCCGCATTCTTCAGGCCGGGCTGTAAGCCCGGATGCGGAGGAAGCGGGGGCATTAGAGCGGTAGTCATCTGTGGTAGAGGGTGCAGAACCTTGGAAATAATGCAGGTTGTTGCCCTGGGTCTGATGGTTGCGGTTTTTGCAGTGCTGTTGCGCCGGGAACGCCCTGAAATGGCCCTGATCCTGGCCCTCGGTTTTGGCGTGATCGTCTTTTTGATGGTGCTGAAAAAGCTGGGGGCGATCATCACCGTGTTCGAGGATGTGACCCGGCGTGCCCAGGTGGACGAGCTCTACCTGACCACCCTGTTGAAAATACTGGGCATTGCCTACATTGCCGAGTTTGGCGCCCAGGTGTGCCGCGACTCCGGTGAGGGTACGGTGGCCAATAAGATCGAGCTGGCAGGAAAAGTCCTGATCATGATCCTGGCTCTGCCAATCTTTGCGGCAATCCTGGAGGCCATCGTGCGCTTGCTGCCGTGATGGAGGGGTGAGCTACTTGAAGCAGATGCGATTAATACTGCCCCTGTATATACTGCCCATATTGGCGGTCTTGCTGTTGCTAGCGCTGCCGGCGCCGGCCGGCGCCCTGACGCCTGACACGAACCTGCAGGCCGCGACTGGCGGGGACACGGCGCCGCGCGTTCAGGCGGCGACCGGCGGGGACACTGACCCGCGCCCAGAGGACACCCGAGGGGAGCAGCCGGATCCCGGCGCTCTGATTGCCAAGCAGTTTGATCAGTTGAATTTGAATGACCTGGAGGGGTATGAGAAGCAGGTTGACAGCGATCTTCAGGCGCAGTTGTCCAGCTTCAGCCTGGTAAATACCCTGGAATCCATCCGCAGCGGCCAACTGAAGCTGGACCCGAAAAGTTTGCTCCAGGCGCTGGCAAAGATCTTTTTTCAAGAGGTCCTGACCCATGTCGCCCTGCTGGGCAAGCTGCTGGTGCTGGGAACGGTGCTGGCCCTGCTCGAGCACCTGACCGGCGCCTTTGAAGAGAATACCGTCGCCAGGCTGGCGCATGGTGTGGGGCTGCTCGCCCTGCTGACCGTTGCCCTGAGTTCCTTCACCCTGGCCATGAACACCGGAAGGGACGCCATCGTCAGCATGGTCGGGCTGATGCAGTCGCTGCTGCCGGTGATCCTCACTCTGACGGCCGCCATGGGCGGTCTTACCACAGTTTCCCTGATGCAGCCGGTGATCATCGTGTCGATGAATTTATTGGGAACCCTGATCGACAACGTGGTTTTCCCCCTGATCTTCTGCGCCGCCGTGCTGGGTATAGTCAACCAGCTTTCCGAGCGCCTGCAATTATCGCGGCTGGCCAACCTCTTCAGGGATGGCAGCGGGATCCTGCTCAGCCTGTTTATCACGATTTTCTTGGGGATTCTGACGGTGCAGGGCGCCGCCGGGGCGATCAGCGACGGGGTCGGTATCCGCACCGCCAAGTTTGCCACTGCCGTCTTCATTCCGGTGGTCGGAAAGATCCTGACCGACGCCGTGGACGTGGTGGTGGGCTGCTCTATGTATATGAAAAGCGCTATCAGCATCGTCGGGGCGGTTACCCTGATTTTTCTCTGTGCCCTCCCGGTAATGAAAGTCCTGTCGGCGGTAATTGTCTACAGGGTGGCTGCAGCCCTGATGCAGCCGCTGGGCGCCCAGCAACTCGGTGACGCTCTGCAACTGCTCGGCAATTACCTGTTCATCGTGTTCGCCGCAGTCTTGGCGGTGGGGATCATGTTCCTGGTGGTGATCACCATCGTGGTGGGGCTGGGCAATGTCACCGCCGTGCTGCAGTGAGAAGCGGCCTGTGCGCCGCATTCCCGGATGCGGAGGAGGTGAAAGGGGGCGGTATGGAAACCATTCGCCAGCTTGTCCGAACCCTGGTTTTTTTGGTGATACTGGCGGCTTTTCTGGAGATGATGCTGCCGATGCAGGGAACGCGCCGCTTTGTCCAGGTGATTATCGGTCTTTTTATCATGCTGGCGGTACTGGGGCCGATCGTGACTCTGTTCAGGCAGCCGCCGCCTCTGAACTTTTCCTTGCCTGTCAATAGCGAAAGCGGAGGGGTCGGTTTGGACAAGATCCTGGAGCAGGGACGGTCGATGCAGGCAGTGACCTCCGCCCAGGAGCAGGCCGCTTACGTCCAAAGCCTGGAGGACCAGATCGAGGTCATGTGCAGGCTCGTCCCGGGCGTGAAGGCGGCCAATGCCACAGTGTCGCTGAGCCCCGACGCCTCTCTGAAATCGCTGGGGACGGTGCAAAAAGTGGTGGTAGAGCTGCAATCCGATACCCAGCAGGTGGTCAGTCCGGTAAAGCCCGTACAGATCGGGAGCGCTCCGAAGGCGGCGTCAAGTCCCCCCGCTTCCCGGCAAGAGATCGTCGACCAAGTGCAGGAGACTGTGGCCAGCCTGTTTGGATTACAAAAAGAACAGGTCAGCGTCAATTTTAAGGAGTAAGGTAGGTGTGTAGTATGCCGGGCAGTGTGACAGAGATGTGGCGTGATCTGGTAAAGCGGTACCCTTTTCTGCGTGGGCCGCAGATGTGGCAATTGCTGTTGGTGTTTGGGATCGGATTGTTGCTGCTGGTTTTTTCGGGCTCCTGGTTTTCGCCGCGCAGCAATCCCCCGGCCAGTCAGCCTGCGCCCAGCGTCGAAGAGCAGCCTGCTGCCGGTGATGACCTGACACCGGTGGAAGAACAGCTTGAAAGCCGGCTGGCGGCGATCCTGGGCGCGGTGGACGGGGCCGGAAGTGTCCAGGTGACAGTTACCCTCAAGTCCGGGGCGGAGAGCGTTTATGCCCAGAACGTCAACAAACAGGACCAGACGATCCAGGAGAAGGACCAGGGCGGCGGGAACAGGACCACCAACGAGGTGAACGAGCAGGACGACCTGGTGCTGCTGCAGTCGGCGAACAGCGGCAGCAATGCTCCGGTCGTCGTCAAGGAGTTGCATCCGGAGATCGCCGGGGTGTTGGTGCTCGCTGAAGGCGCCAACAACCCGGGCCTGAAGGAGAAGCTCATCCAGGCGGTGGAAACGGTGCTCGATATTCCCTCATACCGGGTGATGGTATTACCGAAAGGAAGGTCATGAACGTGAGAGTGTTGTATGTCAACAAGAAATCGGCGCTGTTCTGTCTCCTGCTGGCCCTCTTCATCCTGGCCAGCGGTTATTCCCTGGTTGCCAACCGTGCCCAGGCCCCCAGGTCCCCAGCCCCGGTTGCGCCGACAAGCGACAAAGCGGCCAAGACCCAGCAACAGGGTCAACAGCAGGTAGATCTCTTGCCGGCCATGCCCGACCTGACCAGGGAGGAATTTTTTGTGGAGTGCCGCCTGGACCGGGACCGGGTGCGCAGCGAGCAGATGGAGACCCTCAAGGAGATTGCCGGCCAGGCCGACTCCAGCAGCGAGATCCGTGACAGCGCCCAGCGAGACCTGATGCAGTTGTCTGAGAACATGTCCAAGGAGACGGAGTTGGAAAATCTGGTGATGGCCAGGGGCTACAATGATGCCGCGGTCATGATCCTGCCTCGCTCGGCCACTGTTGTCGTCCAGGTGCGCTCGCTGCCGCCGTCAGAGGTGGACCAGATCAAGACGCTGGTTGCCAAAACCACGGGCCTCGATGCCGGGAGCGTATTCGTCATCCCCAAGGTTTGAACTGGCTGCGCCTCACGCATCCCGCATCTCGCTTCGTACATTGTATACTTGGATACCGCCGGTTGCAAAATCACCTGTTGTAGGATACAATTTACAATAACTTTAGGCGGGCAATGACACGGTTTCTTTGCGATGAGGTGAGGAGGAACCGGCAGTGAGGCCAAGAATCACAGATACGACCCTGCGCGATGCCCACCAGAGCCTGTGGGCGACTCGCATGCGCACTGAAGACATGGTTCCGATTCTGGAGGAGCTTGACAAGGTCGGCTACTGGTCCCTGGAGATGTGGGGCGGGGCTACCTTTGACGTCTGCATCCGCTACCTGAACGAGGACCCCTGGGAGCGGATCAGGGTGATCAAGGCCCACGTGAGGAACACGCCCCTGCAGATGCTGCTCCGCGGCCAGAACGTGGTCGGCTACTCCAATTACGCCGACGACATCGTCTATGCCTTTGTAGATCAGGCTGCCAAGTGCGGCATCGATGTCTTCCGGATCTTTGACGCCCTGAACGACGTGCGCAACATGGAAGTGCCGATGAAGGCGGTCAAGAAGACCGGAGCGCATATCCAGGCCAGCGTCGTCTATACCCTTAGCCCGGTGCACACCTTCGAGCATTACCTGGAGACGGCCCTTCAGTTGCAGGACATGGGCGCTGACTCCATCTGCATCAAGGACATGGCCGGGATGATCTCCCCCTATGCATCATATAACCTGGTGTCGCTCTTCAAGGAGAGGCTGCAGGTGCCTGTTCACCTGCATACTCACTATATCGGCGGTATGGCCATCGGCGCCTGCCTGAAGGCGGTGGAGGCGGGAGTGGATATCTTCGACGCCTGTTCCGGCCCCCTGGCCTTCGGTTCGTCCCAGCCTCCGGTAGAGACCATGGTGCGGGCGTTGCAGGGAACCGAACACGATGTCGGCCTCGACCTGCACCACCTGTTCGAGATCGCCAACTACTGGGAGGATCTCCGGCGGCGGCGCGGCTTTGAGCGTGGCGTCACCCGGATCAACGACATGATGGTGTTCGACCACCAGGTGCCGGGAGGCATGATCACCAACCTGGTGAGCCAGTTGGAGGAGCAGAAGGCCCTGCACCGCATGCAGGATGTGCTCAAGGAGATACCACGCGTCCGCGCCGAACTCGGCTATCCGCCCCTGGTCACGCCCACCAGCCAGATCGTGGGCATCCAGGGTGTGCTGAACGTCCTGCAGGGCGAGCGCTACAAGATAGTGCCCCAGCAGGTCAAGGACTATGTCCGGGGCTTTTACGGCAAGCCGCCCGCTCCGATTGACAAGAAGATCCAGCGCCTGATCATCGGCGACGAGGAGCCGATCACCTGTCGCCCGGCTGATCTGATAGAGAACAGGTTCGAACGCATGAGGGAAGAGATCAGGGACCTGGCAGAGTCCGAGGAGGATTACATCACCTACGCCCTTTTCCCCGCTGTAGCCAGGAAGTTCTTCGAGTACCGTAAAAAGGTACGGGAGGACGATACTGGGTGCTCACCCGCGGTTGCGGAGGCGGAGGAAAAAGCAACGCCCAGGCCTGCGGAGCCGGCTAAAAGACCGGCGGAGCCGGCGTCCGGGCGTCCTCCGGGCGCGGCGTGGCCGCCAAGAACCCCTGCTTCCCAGGCATCCAGGGAGGACGAAGAGATGAACATCGAAGATGTGAAGGAGTTTATCAGGCTGGTCAGCCAGAGCGAGGTCAATGAGCTGCAAGTAGAGACAGCCGGGATGAAGGTCAAGATCAGGAAAGGGGCCGCCGGGGAGGACTCTGCGTGCAAGAGCGCGAGCAGGTCCAACCTCGGGGTGGCCGTGGGAGAGGCGGAGCAGGCTGGTCCTCCTGCTGCCGTAGAGCCGCGGACCATGTTGGGCGAGAGCAGGGCCAACCTGATAGAGGTGGTGGCCCCGATGGTAGGCACCTTCTACCGGGCGCCGGCCCCCGATGCCCCACCCTTCGTGGAGGCCGGGAGCAGGGTCAAAGAGGGCCAAACCCTGTGTATCATTGAAGACATGAAGTTGATGAACGAGATCGAGGCGGAATCCGCGGGCGAGATCGTGGAGATCCTGGTCGAGAACGCCCAGCCGATAGAGTACGGGCAGGTTCTCTTCCTGATCGAGCCGGAGGGTTGAGAAGTGAGATGTCGGGTGCCTGCTTTAGCGGGCGTGTTAGAGGCGAGATTCTAGTGGGCATTGGCGGAGCCAATGCCCTTCTATGTGTAAATGCGGCTCAAAAAGTTAGCTTCATACCAGAAGCAGGAGGTCACATTCTGACTTCCGACTTTGAGGAGGACCACCTGTGTTCAAGAAGATCCTCATAGCCAACCGGGGGGAGATCGCCGTCCGGATCATCCGCTCCTGCCAGGAGATGAACATCAAAACGGTTGCCGTCTATTCTGAGGCGGACCGGGATGCCCTCCATGTGCGGATGGCTGATGAAGCAGTGTGCATCGGGGCGCCGCAGCCGTCCCGCAGCTACCTGAACATTCCCAATATCATCAGCGCTGCTGTCAGCAGGGGGGTCGAGGCGATCCATCCCGGCTACGGCTTTCTGTCCGAGAACCCCTATTTTGCCGAGATCTGCGAGACTTCCGGGATCAAGTTCATCGGGCCGCCCGCCTCCGCCATCGAGGCGATGGGGGCCAAGGCCCGCGCCCGGGAGTTGATGGCTGCGGCCGGGGTGCCCGTGGTGCCGGGATCCCCGGGGTTGGTCACCAGGGATGACGGGATCGCCCAGATTGCCGAGAGCATCGGCTATCCGGTGATTGTCAAGGCCTCCGCCGGTGGCGGCGGCAGAGGGATGCGGGTGGCCAACAACCTGAATGACCTGGAGAAGTCGGTCACTGCAGCACGCACCGAGGCGGAAGCAGCTTTCGGCGATGGTGACGTCTACCTGGAGAAATACCTGGAAGAGCCGCGGCACGTGGAGATCCAGGTACTGGCGGATCAGCACGGCCATGCAGTCTACCTGGGGGAAAGGGACTGCTCCATTCAGCGCCGGCACCAGAAGCTGGTTGAGGAGACCCCCTGCCCGTCGCTCACCGGGGACCTGCGGCGACAGATGGGCGAGGCGGCGGTCCGGGCGGCCCAGTCTGTGAGCTACAGCGGGGCCGGGACGGTGGAGTTTTTGTTGGACAAGTCCGGAAGCTATTATTTCATCGAAATGAACACCAGGATCCAGGTGGAGCACCCGGTCACCGAATGGGTGACCGGGATCGACCTGGTGGCTGCCATGATCGACATTGCCGCCGGTGTACCGTTACCCTACCGCCAGGAGGAGATCGCGCCGCGGGGAGTGGCGATCGAGTGCCGCATCAATGCCGAGGACCCGGACCACGATTGGCGGCCCTGTCCGGGCCGGGTGACCGGTTACCTGCCCCCGGGAGGTTTCGGGGTGCGAGTTGACAGCGGCATCTACATCGGCTACGAAATTCCCCACTATTACGACTCGCTGATCGCCAAGCTGATCACCTGGGGGAACGACCGCCGGGAGGCGATCAGGCGCATGCAGCGAGCCCTGGGTGAGTTCCAGATCGACGGCGTGGTCACCACCATTCCCTTTCTGCAGCGCATCATGAACAACGCCTGGTTCCAGCGTGGCGAGACGTATACCAACTTTATCCAGCGCAGGTTGGAGAGCCTTTGATCTGCCTTGCAAATCCATTTTTGTCTGGTATAATGAGGCTGGTAATGGTAACAATTTGTATGCCGACGAAAACCGGGGGTGGTGCAGGGTGGTTGATGGCAATATCGTGGGGGAGACAAGCCAGACCCCTCTGGGTACGATCCGTATTGCCAACGAGGTGGTAGCGGTCATTGCCGGCCTGGCAGCTACAGAGATCGATGGTGTTGCCGGCATGAGCGGGGGCATTGCCGGGGGCATTGCCGAAATGCTGGGCCGTCGCAACCTGGCTCGCGGTGTGAAGGTTGAGGTTGGTGAGCGCGAGGCGGCGATAGATCTGTTCGTCATCGTGGAATTTGGCGTGCGCATCCCTGATGTGGCCCTGCGGGTCCAGGAGAACGTCAAACAGGCGATAGAAAGCATGACCGGCCTGGCGGTGATCGAGGTCAATGTTCACGTTCTGGGCGTTTCCTTTGCCGAAGGGCAGGATGAGCAGCAGCGCGTCAGATAGCGGCGCATAACAGAGGTCAGAGGCAAGAAGACGTAACAGAGGCCGGAAGCAAGAGGTCAGAAGCAGGAAAAAGAATGGAACAGAAGCAGGAAAAAAGTTAGTGGGAATGGAAAGGAGCCGCTCGGGGCATATGCAGCCAGCGCACCGATTGCTGTCAGCAGTATTTGCCATAATAATCATGATTTTTGCCGGGATCGTGCTTGCGCTTGCCCTGGGCTGGGTTATTCCCCAGGGGTATCTGCAGTCACTCCTGGTCATTACAGATAATCGCTGGATTATCGGCGTCGTCAGCGTGCTGGTGATTTTACTGGCCTTGGACCTGATCGTTGCCGCCGTCAGGGGCTCTCACCGTTACCGGGAGTTGATGATCCAGGATACCAGTTACGGTCGGGTGGACATCTCGGTGCCGGCCCTTGAGGATCTGATCCGCCGGGCTTCCCGGCAGATTCGGGAGATCCGGGAGATCAAGCCCCTGTTGCACTATGAAAAGGGCGGCGTTGCGGTTGACCTGCGCCTGAATGTCAGTCCGGAGGCCAACCTTCCGGCGATCTCCCAGGAGGCCCAAGAGGCGGTTCAGAATTACCTGGAAGAAAAAGCGGGCATTCATGTGCGGCAGGTACAGGTGTTGATTGAAGGCGTCTCGTTCGAGTCACGCGCCCGGGTCGAGTAGCGGCTGTTCAACTGGGTCTTGGCTTCAGCGGGGGATTGATACCCCCACTGAAGCTTAGAGCCAGTTAATACAGTGACTAGCCGCTCTTATCCCGCCGCTTCAAGGAAGCGGGGGCATTAGAGCGGGTTGTCATCTGTGGTAACGGAAGCCGTAAGTCGGAAGCCGGAAGAAGCTCTACGGCGTGAGATTTCAGTGAATCCGGCCGTATGGCGCCAAAAGAAGGTATGAACCTCTGAGCGGCAATTGTTCAAGTCAGGACAACAGAAGGAAGGAGATTTACATGCGGGATGGCCGATCCGTATTCGAGATTCTGTTGGATCTGATGGACAGGCATAGGGGCGCGGTGGTTGGCGCTGTCGTCGGCCTCTTGGTGGCCCTGCTGATCATCATCTTCGGCTTCTGGAAGTCGGTAGGCATCGCCATCTGCGTCCTGATCGGATATTTTATCGGCAAGCGATTCGATGAAGAGGGCAGCCTGAATGCTCTGTGGAGGCGTCTGTTTGGCGAACGATGAGGCCGGAAGTAAGTCAGGGGAGTGTTCCGTTTGAGTAGGCGGCGGGCGCGTGAGATGGCCATGCAGGTTTTGTTCCAGGTGGACGTGGGCAAGGCCAGGCCGGAGAGCGCCCTGGTCTACACGCTGAATGAATGCAGGGCGACCGGCGCCACGGCGGATTTTACCCGCACCCTGGTGGCAGGAACCCTGGAGCATCAGCAGCAGATCGACGATTACCTGACCCAATATGCCACCGATTGGGATCTGCCCCGGATGGCTAATGTGGACCGCAACATTCTGAGGCTGAGCCTGTTTGAAATGCTTTATTATCCTACCACACCGGTCAACGTTGCCATAGATGAAGCCCTCGAACTGGCCAAAACTTTCAGCCACAAGGACGCACCGCGTTTTATCAACGGCATTTTAGGCCGCATTGCCAAAGAAGTTGCTGCCGAATCTGGTTAAACTACGCCAGGTTTTTTTGTTTCAGGACAAACAGAAACTTTTTGGCATCAGGCAGGAATTTGATTGATTCACAGAGAATTACCCATGAAAACCCCCACGCTGGCCCTATGCCGTGGGGTGAGAGGTATGTCTATGCAGCCGAACGCGGTGTGGGTTTAACAAGAAAACGAAAGGGGGTCATACCCGGGTTCTTGATCACGTAACAGTTCGCTCCCGCTGGGAGGGAGCGATTGGAGAAAATAATTTTAGGGAGGTAAAGCAAAGCGATGGCTGCTCAACTGTTGTTAGGAAAACCGCTTGCGGAGAAGATCAAGGGTGAGGTTTCTAAGGAAGTCGTCGAGTTAAAGGCCAAGGGAGTATCGCCGAGCCTGGTCGCCATCCAGGTGGGGCAGAACGATGCGTCCCGCGTTTACACCAACGCCCAGCGCAAGGTTGCCGAGGCTGTCGGTATCAAGTATGACCTCCAGGAACTGCCTGCGGACTTGACCCAGGACCAACTCCTGAAGCACATCGCCGGCCTGAACAACGACCCGAACGTCACCGGCATCATCCTGCAGATGCCCCTACCGGCCCAGATTGACGGCAAAGTCTGCCAGTGGAGCATTGCCTACGAGAAGGACGTCGAGGGTATGACCCCGACCAACATGGGCATGGTAACCTTTGGCAAGCCCCGCCTGGTTCCCTGCACCGCTCTGGGTGCCTTTGAACTGGTGAAATCCACCGGAGTGGACATCTACGGCAAGGAGGTAGTGATTGTCGGCCACAGCGACATCGTGGGCAAGCCGACAGGGCTGCTGTTCCTCAATGAATTCGGTACTGTCACCATCAGCCACATCGCCACCGGCCAGCGCGGCATGTCCGAGTACCACGTCAGAAGGGCGGAGATCCTGGTCGTGGCTGTCGGCGTGCCTCACCTGGTCAAGGGCGACTGGATCAAAGAGGGCGCCATCGTGATCGATATCGGTATCAACGCCACCAAGGACGGCAAGATCGTCGGCGACGTGGAGACCGAGATCGCTGCCGAAAAGGCGGCCTATATCACCCCGGTGCCGGGCGGCGCCGGAACTGCCACCACCGCCATCTTAATGAAGAACACCGTGGAAGCGGCCAAGTGGCAGCTTGAGAAGAGAGGCTAGAGGTTTAGGACGGCTGATCGGAGAACTGGATGCTGCAATGGTCCAGTTCTCCTTTCCTTATTATGGGACAGGGGACGGTGACGCGTCCCACACAAGTTCAGGGTCAAATAACATTTTAGGAGGGTTGCATACGTGGCAGCAGTGCGTATTGTCGGAAAGGAGATCGCCGAGGAGATCAGGCAGCAGTTGGCCCAGGAGACGGAGGACCTCAAAAAGAAGGGGATCACTCCCAAGATGGCCCTGATCTTGGTCGGGGATGCCCAGGACTCGGCCCTGTACGTCCGGACCAAGGCCAAGGCAGCCGAGAGCGTGGGCGCCCTGGGGGAGACCCACCACCTGCCCGAGGATGCCACTCTCGAGCAGTTGATGGCCCTGGTGGATAAGCTGAACCGGGATGACAGCGTGCACGGGATCCTGGTCCAGTGCCCTCTGCCGCACCACCTGCACCAGTATGAAAAACAGGTAATGGGCGCCATCCTGCCGGAGAAGGACGTCGATGCCTTCCATCCGGTCAACATCGGAAACTTGCTGATCGGTGACAAATGCTACTGGGGAGTCACCGCCTATGCCTGCATCAAGATCCTGGAAAAGCAGGGGATCGATTTCAAGGGCAAGCACGCCGTGGTCGTCGGCTTCTCGATCGAGATCGGCAAGCCGGTCACCGTGATGCTGTTCGAAAAGGGCTGCACCGTGACCCTGGTCAGCCCGGATGTGGATTTTGCCCCCTACACCAGGCAGGCCGACATCGTGGTTACCGAGGTCGCCAGGCCGCGGGCGGTCACCGGCGACATGCTGAAGCCGGGCGCCATCGTCATCGATACCGGCTCCAACTGGGTGGACGGGAAGTCGGTCGGGGACGTGGACTACGACAGCGCCGCCGGGGTGGCGGGAGCGATCACCCCGGTGCCGGGCGGAGTGGGGCCGGTGCGGATCATCATGCTCATCTACAATTTGCTGATTGCCGCCAAAGACAAGGCTGGGGCATAGAAAAAAATGTTGCGCCGGGTCTACAGCGTGGGGGAAGTAACCGGATACCTGCGGGATCTCCTGGAAGCGGATGCCCTGCTGGGCAACATCTGGGTTCGGGGAGAGATCGGGAACTGCAAGCATCACACCTCCGGCCATCTCTACTTTACCTTGAAAGATGCCGCCAGTTGCATGCGTTGCGTCATGTTCCGCTCACGCTGCAGCCAGTTGAACTTCCTGCCGGAGAGCGGGATGAACGTGATCGTGCGGGGCTACGTCAGCATCTACGAGCGGGACGGGCAGTACCAGTTGTACGCGGAGGAGTTGGCGCCGGACGGCATGGGAGCGCTTTACGTGGCATATTGCCGTCTCAAGGAGCAGTTGCAGGCGGAGGGGCTGTTTGCGCCGGAGCATAAAAAGTCACTGCCCCGTTTTCCCCGTAAAGTCGGCGTGGTCACCTCACAAAACGGAGCGGCGTGGCATGACCTGGTAACGGTGATGCGGCGCCGCTGGCCAAGTATTTCCATAGTGCTAGCGCCTGCCGCCGTTCAGGGTGAACAGGCGCCCCGGGAGATCTGCGCCGCCCTGGAGGCGCTCGACCGGCGGCAGGATGTCGATCTGATCATTGTCGGCAGGGGCGGGGGCTCCCTGGAGGAGTTGTGGGCCTTCAACACGGTGGAGGTGGCGCGCATGATCTTCAAGCTGCGCCATCCGGTGGTGAGCGCCGTCGGACACGAGACCGATTACTCCATCGCCGACCTGGTCGCCGACGTCCGGGCGGCCACCCCTTCGGCTGCCGCAGAGTTGGCAGTACCCTCGCACCTGGAGTTGGAAAACAGGCTGCGCCAGCTTCAGGGCCGCCTGGTCCAGGCGGCTGTTCAGGGTACGCTCAGGCAAAAGCAGCGGCAGTTGCAGGAGATCGGCGAACGGGAACTGGATCGCTATCCCCGGCAGCTTTGCTCCCGGTACAAACAGGAGTTGAAGCTGCTGCAGGTGCAACTGCTGCACAGGATGCAGTCAGGGCGCGACCAGGCGGGAAACAGGAAGCAGGTGCTGGCTGAGAAGCTGGACAGCCTGAACCCGCTGGCAATTTTAAAAAGAGGTTACAGCATCTGCCGCCACCCGGACAGCGGCATGATTATTCAGAGCAGCCGCGCCGTCAAGGAGGGGGATCTCCTGGAAGTGATCCTCGGCGAAGGAAGCCTGAACTGCGAGGTGCGGGAGAAACAGGAGCAGTGGGAAGCGGGAGGCGGGAGTGATATCGCCTCACACATCCCAATACGGTAGTTGTCAGTCAGTAGTTGTATTCCAATGGCCGACGGCCATAATTGGAGGATGCGCTATGGACCAAGGAAGCGCACGATCCCCGAAACCGGATATAATTGAATCGGAAATCACCTTTGAAGATGCCCTCGCCCGCCTGGAAGCAGTGGTCACCGAACTGGAAAAGGGTGACCTGACCCTGGCGGAGTCCTTGGAGGCGTTCCGGGAGGGGATAAAGAACCTGAGTATCTGCGTCGGGCACCTGGATGCCTTCGAGGAACAGGTAGAGGTGCTGCTGTCGGAGTATTACGCCTCTGCCCCCTCCTGGCTGGGATCTCAGAAGTCAGAGGCAAGAGGTCGGATGTCGGAAAAAGATTAGAAAACAGGCGGATTTAGCCAGCTAGAAAGCTTTTTTCAGGACAGGAAGCAAAATGACCGTCCCTCTGCTTCCAGGAGAAGGTGACAAGCCGATGAACTGGGAACGGGAACTGAGCGCCAGGGCTGAAATGATCAACAAGGCCATGGACCGCTATCTACCTTCTGCCGGCAGCCAACCGGTTTCCATCCATCAGGCCATGCGCTACAGCGTTTTTGCCGGCGGGAAGCGGTTGCGCGGGGCGCTTGCCCTGGCTGCGGCCGAGGTGCTGGGGCAGCCCCCGGAGCCTTTGCTACCCGCCGCGGCAGCCCTGGAGATGATTCACACCTACTCTCTGATCCACGACGACCTCCCGGCGATGGACAACGATGACCTGCGCCGGGGCAAACCAATCTGCCACAGGGTGTACGGCGAGGCGATCGCCATCCTGGCGGGCGATGCCCTGCTGACGCTGGCATTTGGGACGCTGGACCAATTGCGGCCCGCGGGTTTCAACGCCGGGCCGGTCATGAGGGTGATGGCGGAGATAGCGGCAGCGGCCGGCACCGACGGGCTGATCGGCGGGCAGGTGGTCGATCTGGAGTCAGAGGGGCAGGCAATCGATCCGGATCAATTGGAATTCATCCACCTCCACAAGACTGCCGCTCTGTTTCGCGCCGCCCTGAGGACCGGCGGCATCCTGGCAGGGGCGGGCGCCCGGGATCTGCAGGCCCTGACCGGCTACGGCCTGAGCTTCGGCCTGGCTTTTCAGATCACCGACGACATCCTGGATCTCACAGGGGACGAGGCCCTGCTGGGGAAACCGCTGAACAGCGACCTGGCCAACCGGAAAGCCACCTACCCGGCCATGTACGGACTGGAACAGGCGCGCATGCATGCCGAAGCGCGAGTGAACAAAGCCCTGCAAAGCATTGCATGCCTGGGAGACGCGGCGGCATTTCTGATTGGAGCCGCCCGGTACCTGTTAAACCGTCAATCCTGAGATAAACGCCCATTTGTTTGTATTTGGCCGGTATGTTATAATGAGTAAGTAGTATAGCCGGTTCAATCCGGCAGCGTTGCTCCCCAAACGGGGAGCGTGGAGAGAGGAGCGGGTGGCGCAGTATTCTAGTCGGGGCAGCTGATTTCAAAGGCGGGCCTAAAAATCCGTCACCGGCATATCGATGAAGTTCCTGGTGCTGGCTTTCGACGCCCAGTCGGGGGCTGGTGCTGGGAGTTAAGGAGGAAGGGCGATCTACAATGGCATGTAGGCGTTGACCCTGCCTCCGCGGAGGTCCTAGTGCGTGGGATGAAACTACGGCTAGGGTTGGACCTGCATGCGGTACCCATTTAGTGCTGTGTGCAGCGTAGCCTGCCTTGAGTGGGGTTGGTGAACAGCAGATTCCTCGTTTTCAGCGTGCCTCTGCGTACTTATGAGGAATTGAATGAGGAATTGAAACAAACCTGCTCTGCAAAAGAGGCTAGAAATCGGTTGCAACGCCGGGGAAAACCCCTAGACTGCCTGCTCAAACAGAGCCTGACCGGGATTAAAGTGTGGACTGAGTGGTAATCTGGCCCTGCTTTCGGCAGCGAAAGCAGAACAGGGCTTAAAGGGGAACCACCAGGACGGCGACGTTCTGGCGTCCTGTTGGGAAAACATGCTAGACCTAAGCCACAATATTTACCTGTCGGGCGTCCACCCGTAAACCTCAGAATTCGGAAGTCGGATGCCGGAAGTCGAAAGTCAGACGAAAGACTTTTATGGCTTTTTTTTTAGTTTTTTCTGCCTCTGACCTCTTGTTTCCGACATCCGAAATGGTGGGTGACTGACGAAGATGCCGGAGCGAAACAAATGGCTGCGCAGGGGATTGGGCAACGCCCTCCTCACCTTTATTCTGAGCTTGATGCTGACTTACGTAGCCAGTGTATTCCTAGGGGTACTGGTGGTTTATTTTGCGTTGCTAGTCCTGCTGCTGGTCATCCTGCTGGGGGTTGGCGCCGACATGGTCGGTTTTGCGGCTGTTGCAGCGGATGTCGCTCCGTTAAACGCCAAGGCCGCGAATAGGGTTTCAGGAGCACGCCAGGCGGTCCGCCTGATCAGGAATGCCGACCAGGTAGCGGTCTTCTGCAGCGATGTCATGGGGGACATCTCCAGCACCCTGGCCGGCGCCATGGGCGCCGTCATCGTTTTCCGGATGATCACCGAGCGCCACCTGGTATCCAATTGGTACACGATCATCATGACAGCTCTGGTGGCGGCGGTAACGGTGTGCGGAAAGGCTCTGGGTAAGGGCATTGCCCTGCAGGAGGCCAGCGAGATCATGTTCCGGTTGGGCCAGGCGGTAGCCTGGGTGGAGCGACTGACAGGCCATGAATTCTTTGTTCCTTCAAGTTCGAAAAGGCCGAAAAGGTGAATTTGCGGTGGTCATAGAGAAGATTGCAGAACCGGCTGACCTAGGCGCCCTCTCTTTTGCAGAGTTGGAGACTCTGGCCCGGGAGATCAGGTCGATGCTGGTGGAGACGGTGTCCCGCACCGGGGGCCACCTGGCGCCGAACCTGGGCGTGGTAGAGTTGACCATAGCTCTACACCTGGTATTCCATACCCCTGAAGATAAGATCATCTGGGACGTCGGCCATCAGTGCTATGTCCACAAGATCCTCACCGGGCGCCGGGAACAGTTGGCGACCATCAGGCAGTACGGCGGCTTGAGCGGTTTTCCGAAAACCAGGGAGAGCGCGCACGACTGCTTTGAAACGGGCCACAGCAGCACCTCCATCTCCGCTGCCCTGGGCTTTGCGCTGGCCCGGGACCTGAACAGGGAAAGCCATGCCGTGGTGGCAGTGATCGGAGACGGGGCGCTGACCGGGGGCATGTCTTTCGAGGCCATGAACCATGCCGGCCATTTAGGGACCCGGCTCATCGTCGTCCTGAACGACAATGAGATGTCCATCAACAATAACGTGGGAGCGCTGTCCGGTTATCTGAGCAGGCTGCGCACGGACCCGCTCTACTATAAGAGCAAGGGCGAGATTGAAGACCTCCTGCTCCGCATTCCCAACGTCGGCCGCCGGATGGTCAAGACCGTCGAACGCCTTAAAGACAGCCTCAAGTATCTATTGGTGCCCGGGATCTTCTTTGAAGAGCTGGGCTTCACCTATCTGGGGCCGGTCAACGGCCATGACCTGAAGGTTTTAAAGCAGGTTTTCGAGCGGGCGCGGGGGGTGGGCGGCCCGGTCCTGGTGCATGTCTATACGAAAAAAGGGAAGGGTTATTCCCCGGCGGAGCAGAACCCGGACATTTTTCATGGCGTTGGTCGGTTTGACGTCAAAACAGGCGAACTCGTAAAGCAGGGCGACAACCCCACCTTCACCAAGGTGTTCGGGGACTGCATGCTCCGCCTCGGCGAGAGACGCCCGAAGCTGGTGGCCATTTCGGCGGCGATGGCTGACGGAACGGGCTTGAAAGATTTCGCCACCCACTTTCCGGACCGCTTTTTCGATGTGGGGATCGCCGAACAGCACGCGGTCACCCTGGCGGCAGGCCTGGCCAGGTCCGGCTACCAACCAGTGGTGGCCATCTATTCCACTTTTCTACAACGGGCCTACGACCAGATCGTTCACGACGTGGCCCTCCAGGGGCTGCCGGTGATCTTTGCCGTCGATCGCGCCGGGATTGTGGGGGAGGACGGTGAGACGCATCAGGGCATCTTCGATCTCTCTTACCTGCGCCACATTCCGGGTCTGATCCTGATGGCGCCGAAGGACCAGAACGAGCTGGTGACCATGCTCCAGAGTGCCGTCGACTACCGGAAGCCGGTTGCCATCCGTTACCCCCGGGGGCAGGGGCGGTCGGCGGCCATCGATGAAGAGCACCCCTACCTGGCGCCGGGGAGAGGAGAATTGCTGCGCCCGGGCAAGGACCTGGCGCTGCTGGCCATCGGGCCCCAGGCCTACACCGCTCTTGAGGTTGCAGAAATCCTTGAGAGACGGGGCCGGCAGGCAGCCGTGATCAATTGCCGGTACGTCAAGCCGCTCGACGAAGACCTGATCATGGAGTGGGCCGAGAGAACGGGGCATTTGCTTACCATCGAGGAGAATGTGGTGGCGGGGGGATTTGGCAGCAGCGTCCTGGAACTCCTGTCCCGGCTCAGTTGGCGCGGCCAGGCCTTTTGCATGGGTATTCCCAACTGCTTCGTCCCGCATGGCGACAGGGAGTTGCTGTACCGGAAATACGGGTTCGACGCCGGGGGCATTGCCGATCTTGTCCAGTCAAGGGGATGGTAAACTGAAAGTGATGAGTGATGAGTGATGAGTGATGAGTGATGAGTGATGAGTGATGATGGTGCAGTCAAGACATCGGGTAGCGGGGGAAAGAAGCGGATCGATCTGCTGTTGGTGGAACAGGGGTGGTTCCCAAGCCGCGAGCAGGCACAGCGGGCGGTGATGGCCGGCCACGTTTTCTATGACGGGCGCCTGATCGATAAGGCGGGCGCTGCTGTGGCGCCGGGAGGAGAGATCGAGGTCAGGGGCGACTCCTGCCCCTATGTGAGCCGCGGCGGGATCAAGCTGGAGTCCGCCCTCAGAGAGTTTGGCATTGACGTGGCCGGCAAGGTGGCCCTGGACGCCGGCGCCTCTACCGGCGGCTTTACCCAATGCCTGCTCCAGCGTGGCGTCAGCCGGGTCTATGCGGTCGACGTCGGTTACGGGCAACTGGCCTGGGAACTGCGTCGTGATGAGCGGGTGCGGGTGATCGAGAGGACCAACCTGCGCTACCTGACTCCGGAGGTGCTGGGGGAGCGGGTGGAGTTCGTCACCCTGGACCTGTCATTCATCTCCCTGGCCAAGGTCCTTGGCGCCGTTAGAGAATTGCTCAGGCCGGGCGGAGAGGTACTGTCCCTGGTAAAGCCGCAGTTTGAGGCAGGCCGGGAGCAGGTGGGCAAGGGCGGTATCGTCAAGGAGGCGGCGGTGCAGAAAGCGGTTCTGGAGCAGGTATCCGTCGCAGCCTGCCAACTGGGATTTCAGATCAAGGGAGTGACCTATTCCACCATTCCGGGAGCGGACGGCAATATAGAGTTTTTCATGTGGCTGGGTTGTGATCCGCAGGCAGTGCGGGGCGACGCCCTATCGCCGGAACAGGCGGAGCAGGTCGTGGTGGCCGCTCGATCACGGATGTCAGAGGCGAGAGGCCGGAAGTCGGAAAAAGATATTTAGAGCTATCTGGCGCCTTACCTGTGTGCTGGTGGCTTTCCTCCGCAGTTGGGCTTTCCTCAGCAATGAGTCATGAGAGTCCTCGAATTTCTCTGTCTTTACACTCATCACTCATTACTCATTACTCATCACTCATTACTCATCACTTCTTTTAGGATCTGCTCCGCATGAATACGGGTGATCTCCTCATCTTCGGCGCCGCCGAGCATTCTGGCGATTTCCGATACCCGTGACCGGGAATCCAGGAGCTTGACTACAGTCCGGGTCAGGTCGCCGGTGATCACTTTTTCGATATTGAAATGCCTGGCGCCTCTACCTGCGATGTGGGGGGAGTGCGTCACGCACAAGACCTGCTTGTGGCGGGACAGGACG
>Ga0187882_1002100_pt1 | contig 18888 bp, 16 predicted proteins | sample June2016WEW_19_1_3_FD_132991 | JGI IMG/M metagenome (GOLD analysis project Ga0187882, IMG submission 132991) | Peatland microbial communities from SPRUCE experiment site at the Marcell Experimental Forest, Minnesota, USA - June2016WEW_19_150 | ecosystem: Environmental > Terrestrial > Soil >... | reverse complement strand
CATCTTCAGGCTGAGAGCGCAGATATCCTTCCAGAATATCTCCCTGCTCATCCTTAACTACCGCAAAAATATTCGGTTTATCCTTCTGTTCGCCCTGCTCGTCGGTTTGACCGAAGGCAAGGGAATAAGAGAAAAAGAATATCCAAATCAAAAAGAAAAAATTTCGTCTCATCAGAAAATTAACTCCCGGGAACATTTAAGGAGGATAAACTCCCCGCACTCGTTTTCACTGGGGCATCTGCCACATTCAGAATCGGCACCTTGATTCTCCACGTAACTAATAAATTTGACCTCATCGCCAAAACAGGCTGGCCGGGGATTTTGTTTTTCGAAATCTTTATCTACCGAGTCCATCTTGGCTCATTTTCGCATATTGAGGCCGATTTTTCAACCCCTAAGAAGGGGCAGGATTCCAGGGATCTAGGGGCAAGAGTTCAAGGAAAAAATATTTTACTTTCATTTTACTTGGCCCCGAGCCCCCTTCTTTTCTCCTTGCTCGCTAGAACCCTTGACCCCTTGGACCCTTTGCTTTTGGCCGGGCCCTTTGGCGGTTGCTTTTGAGGGGTGGATTTGTTAAACTTTTAAAAAATTATGGGGAAGGCGTGAATCTGAAGAATTTTTTCGACCTTTCTGGATTCAAGATTGCCCTTTTATTGACCCTGGTCGTCTTGGGAATTTATTATCTGGATCCCGATTTCTTGTCCGTTCTGGAGCTGAAGACCCTCGATTTACGTTTCCTTTCCCGGGGGAAGATTCCCACCAGCGGGAAGATAGCCCTGGTGACCATTGACGAGCAATCCCTCGATGAACTCGGACGGTGGCCCTGGCCGAGGGATCGTATGGCCCGGCTCATGGATGGACTGGTGAAAGCGGATGCCAAGGTGGTGGGTTTCGACGTTGTTTGGGCTGAACCCGATGAGAACGCCGAACTCAAGAGTCTTTCCGCTCTGAGGCAGAAGCTGGCCACGCAGAAATTGCTGAACCGGGATCTGAAAAATTATTTTTCGGAAGCGATAAAAAAGGCCGATTCCGACCGGATTCTGGCTGATTCCCTGGCCCGCTCCCGGCGGGCCATCCTCGGCTACTTCTTCCATTTTGCGTCCAAGGACGGTTCCGGCAGGAAAGAAAAAACTGCCCAGAAAAACCTCCCCGCCCTCTCTTCTTTTAATCCGGTAAAATTTACTTCAGCGGATGCTGCCCGGGTTCCCCTTTTCGAGGCTGAATATGCCGAGGTAAACATTCCCGTCATCTCCGAGGCCGCAGAGGGGGCCGGGTATTTCAACGTATTTCCCGACCGGGATGGGACCGTACGCTGGATCCCCCTGGTCATCAGGTATCAGGATCGTTATTACTGCGCACTCTCCCTGGCGGTGTTGCAGAAATTTATGGATAATCCCCCCCTGGCCCTGCGCATTGCCGAGTTTGGCGTAGAACAGATGCGCCTGGGCAATCTTTTGATCCCCACGAACGAGGAGGGCAGATTACTCATCAACTACCGGGGTCCCCAGAAGACCTTTCCCCACTACTCGGCCACGGATGTGATTCACGGCCGGGTTCCTGAAAAAGCCTTCCAGGGAAAGATCGTTCTGGTGGGGGCTACGGCCATCGGTATTTATGACATGCGGGTGACCCCCTTTGAACATGTATTCCCCGGGCTGGAGATCCACGCTAACGTAATTGACTCCATCCTTCAGGGGCAGTTCCTTTACCGTCCCAACTGGATTACCCTGCTGGACATCCTGGCCATCGTGATCATCGGGGTGATTCTGGGAGTCTCTTTGCCTCAGGTCAAAGCACTCTGGGGAGCCCTTATCGGTGGTTTTTTCTTCTTCTCCATCCTGGTACTGGGAAAATTCTTATTCGAGGCCCAGGGGGTCTGGATGAACAATACCTACCCTCTGCTCAACCTGGTCCTGGTCTATCTGGGCGTCACCGGGTACCAGTATATGACCGAAGAGATGGAGAAGAAGAAGGTCCGGGGGGCCTTCCAGCATTATCTTAGCGCTCCAGTGGTGGAAGAGATGCTGAAGAATCCGGAAAAGCTGAAGCTCGGGGGGGAGAAGAAGGATTTAACCGTCCTCTTCAGCGACATCCGGGGATTCACTTCCATATCGGAACGCATGACCCCGGAGGCCATGGTCAAGTTCCTGAATGAATACCTCAGCCGGATGACTGACGTAGTCTTCAAATATGACGGGCTTTTGGACAAGTACATAGGAGATGCGATCATGGCCATCTGGGGCGCTCCCCTGGACCAACCGGACCACGCCCATCGGGCCTGCACTACAGCCCTGGATATGATGGCGGAACTCCGGAAACTCCAGAAGAAGTGGACCGCCGAGGGCCTGCCCTCTTTGAATATCGGTATCGGGGTCAACGCAGGTCCCATGGTGGTGGGCAACATGGGTTCAAACCGTCGGTTCAACTATACGGTTATAGGAGACAGCGTAAACACCGGTTCGAGGCTCGAAGGGTTGAATAAAGTTTACAGAACCAATATTATCATCAGTGAGATGATCTATGAGCGCGTCAGCGGGCAATTTGTGGTTAGAGAATTGGACTTGGTGCGCGTAAAAGGAAAGGATGAACCGGTAAAGATATATGAAATGCTGGGCCGGAAAAAGAAAGTTTCACCCGAACTGGATTTTCTGGCAAGCGAATTCCAGGCCGCCCTGGGCGAGTACCGGAAGTGCAACTGGGAAAAGGCCCGAGAAAGATTCCAGGCCATTTTGGCCAAATTTCCCCAGGATGGGCCGGCCAAACTCTACCTGGAACGATGTGACACCCTTTCTAAGAACCCGCCCCCCGAAGGCTGGGACGGGGTTTACACCATGACAACGAAGTGAGGACGGCCATGGGGCGCCCTACAATCGCAGAGATTGACCTGGATGCTCTGCGGTTCAATCTAAATCAACTGCGTGGAATGAGCGACGGAAAGGCCGACATTCTGGCCGTGGTAAAGGCCAACGCCTATGGGCATGGAGCGGTGGAAGTGGCCAAAGAGCTGGAGAACGCCGGAGCAGGTATCTTCGGGGTTGCTACCACGGAAGAAGGAATTGAACTCCGCCGGTCCGGTTTATCTTCGCCCATCCTGGTTCTGGCCGGAACTTACCCCGAGGAATTCGAGAAGGTGATTGAGAATAAGCTGTCTCCGGTGGTGTTTGACCTGGAGATCGCTCGAGCTCTCGACGCCCAGGGGAAAAAAGCCGGGCAACAGATCCCGGTACATCTGAAAGTAGATACGGGGATGAACCGGCTCGGAATTCCCTGGCGGGAATGGGAGCCGGCCCTGCAGGTGCTGCAGTCCTTAAGAAATCTGCGGGTGGAAGGCCTGATGTCTCACTTTTCCGTGGCCGAGAGCGAGCAGCCGGACGATCTGTCTTTCACGGAAGAGCAGAGGCAACGTTTTCAGGCCTGCGTGGATTCTGCCCGTAGGATGGGGATGCAGCCGCGCTATATCCACCTGGCCAACAGCGCAGCCAATGCTCGGCTGGAACCGGCAAGGTTCAACCTGGTAAGGCTAGGGCTCATGCTGTACGGACTGCATCCTGCGCCCGCTCTTCAGAGCCGGGTTTCCCTGCGCCCTGTGCTTCGCTGGAAGACCGCCATCCTTTCTCTAAAACGTGTGCCTGCGGGGGATCCGGTCTCCTACGGTCGGACGTATTCTTGTAAGAAGGAATCCCTGATTGCCACCCTCCCTGTAGGGTATGCCGATGGTTACAACCGGCGTCTTTCCAACCGGGGGGAAGTGTTAGTCCGGGGGAAGAGGGCGAAGATCGCCGGCATTGTCTGCATGGATCTGACCATGGTGGATGTCAGCGAAATTTCCGGTGTACAGGTGAAGGATGAGGTGATATTGCTAGGAAAACAGGGATCGGAGGAGATCGGTGCTGCCGAGATCGCTGGCTGGTTGGAGACCATTCCCTATGAAGTCCTCTGCGCCATTGGCAAAAGGGTGCCCAGAATTTACCACGGTGGGTCAAAGTCGCAACCAAAAGAAGTCATTAGCTTTTAACCAGTAGCTTAAAGTATTATCATTTTTTTATTGGAATTTAGAGAATTTGAAGGGAAGTAGTAGAGGGCAATTTGATAAAATAAGGGTGGAGAAAAAATAAAAAGTCAAATATGCTCGGTCTTTTCGATTTCATTGGGGTTTGGATCCTGAGGTTCCTGGAAGAATCCGGGCGGGTGATGATCCTGTTTCTCAAGACCGTCCATTTCATCTTCCGCCCGCCTTTGGACACCCGGAATCTTCTCAAACAGATTGAATACGTGGGAGTGAAATCTATTCCCGTAGTGCTGATCACGGGTGGTTTCACAGGGATGGTTTTGGCCCTCCAAAGCTACACCGGCTTCAAACGCTTCAATGCCGAGGCTTTTGTCGGAACGGTGGTGGCTCTATCCATGACCCGGGAACTGGGCCCCGTGCTTTCGGGTTTGATGGTCTCCGGTCGGGTAGGGTCGGCCATGGCCGCGGAGCTGGGAACGATGCAGGTGACCGAACAGATCGATGCCCTTTACACTCTGGCGATCAATCCCATCAAGTATCTGGTCGTTCCCCGGTTCCTGGCAACTCTGATTGTTATGCCCATTCTGACGGCCTTCGCCGATGTCCTTGGAATCCTGGGGGGATATCTGATCAGCGTATTGCTTCTGGGGAGCAACCCGACGATTTACCTCCGCAGGACTTACGACTACCTGGACCTGGAGGATATCTACTTCGGCCTCCTAAAAGCCTGTATCTTTGGGATGATCATCGCTACGATCGGGTGTTATCAAGGAATCAACACCCGGGGAGGAGCCGAAGGGGTGGGGAAGGCCACGACCAATGCCGTGGTCATTTCCTCCCTGCTGATCCTGGTGGCCAACTATTTCGTTACCGCCCTGCTATTTTAGGGCTGAAGGCGAAAGTAGGGGCAACCCGGCGGGTCGCCCCTGCTCAAGGTTCACAACCTATGATGGAAGAAACGAAAGGCCCGAACGGAAAAGTCTGTCGGACCCACAATGAGCCCATGATCGTGATCAAGGAGGTTCACAAATCCTTTGGGGAGAATCGTGTGCTCCGGGGGGTAACCCTGGAAGTCAAGTGTGGAGAGACCATGGTGGTCATTGGAGGGAGTGGAACGGGCAAGAGTGTTCTGCTCAAGTGGATTATCGGGCTGCTTCGCCATGACCGGGGAGAGATCTACGTCGATGGGCAGGGGATCTCGCACCTGAAGGAGAAAGAATGGAACGCGCTGCTGAGCAAATTCGGTATGGTCTTCCAGCGCGATGCCCTCTTTGACTCCATCACCATCTGGGAAAACGTCGGCTTTGGCCTGCGCCAGCACACCCATCTTACGGATGAAGAAATTAAGGCCATTGCCATAGAGAAACTGAAACTCGTGGGACTGGAAAACGTCGAGGACCGCATGCCGGCAGAAATCTCCGGGGGCATGCGCAAACGGGTGAGCCTGGCCCGAGCCATTGCCATGGAGCCGGCCATCATTCTGTACGACGAGCCCACCACCGGTCTGGATCCGATCATGGCGAATGTGATCAACGACCTGATGGTCCGGATGCGGGAAAAATTGGACGTCACTTCGATCGTCATCACCCATGATATGGAAAGTGCCTACCATATTGCGGACCACATTGCCATGCTCTACCGAGGGGAGATCATCGAGGCGGGAACCCCGGAGCAGATCAAAAACAGCTCCAATGAGATCGTTCGGCAATTCATCCACGGAGAGGTGGAGGGTCCGATCACGAAGGGGGCAGACTTTGGGCAGGAACATCTTACCAGTCATAGGAGGTAATCTATGAAAAGCATGTTTGCCACAGAGACGAAAGTAGGGATCTTCGTGGTTTTGGGGATCCTGGTTTTGACCTACTTTACCGTAAAGGTGGGAAAAATTTCCATCCGGGAAGAGGGTTATCCGGTTTACACCCATGTGGATTCCGCCGCAGGGTTGGATAAAAACTCCCCTGTGCGGATTGCCGGGGTTGAAGTCGGCAAAGTGGAGTCGATTGGCCTGGAGGGTTCGAAAGCCAAAGTAACCATGCGTCTCCCCTCCAAAGTGCAAATTCCAGAGGGGTCGAAGCTCTATGTGAAATCCTCCGGCCTGCTCGGTGAGAAGTATATCGAGATCGTCCCCGGACAGGGACCGCAGTATATCAAAGCCAATGGAACGATCGAGGAAGGCGGACCTTCAGTGGATGTAGACCGGGTTCTCACTCAACTCAGCACTATTGGAGGCGATATCCAGGCCGTTACCCGGTCTTTGAGCCATGTTTTGGGGGGGCCAGAAGGGGAGGAGAACATCAAAGAGATGGTCGCCGGGGCCAAAGAAACCATGGTCAACCTGCAGAACATTACCCAGACCATCGATAGAGGAGAGGGAACCCTCGGAAAACTGGTGAAGGACGAGAAGCTATATGCGGATGTGAAAGAAACCATGTCCAACCTGCAACAGGTCACTCTATCCATCGAGGAAGGAAAGGGGACACTGGGGAAATTGGTAAAGGATGATGCTCTTTATGCCGACACCCGGGCAACGATGGCCGAGGCCAAGGAGACGCTGGCCAACCTGAAGAAGGTATCCGACCAGATCGAGAGAGGGGAGGGGACGCTGGGGAAGCTGGTTAATGATGACGCCCTTTATGTCCGGACTAAAGAGACCATGGAGGAGGCCAAAATGGCCCTGGCCAACATTAATAAAGTATCTCAGCAGATTGAAAGCGGGGAAGGGACCCTGGGGAAACTGGTGAAGGACGATACCCTCTACGTCAAGACCGCAGAGACGATGGATGAGGCCAAACAGACGCTCGAGAGCCTGAGCAAGGTTTCCAAACAGATCGAGAGTGGGGAGGGCACTCTGGGGAAATTGGTCAAAGACGATTCCCTTTATGATGATACCAAGAGAGCCATCAAATCCGTACAAAAGGCGGCTGAGGGAGTCAGCGAGGTCACACCCGTAACGGTTCTGGGCGTGCTCCTGGGCCAAGTGATTCGTTAGGGGGCGGCCATCGCGCGGATTGGAGGGGTTGGGATAAAAGCGTGGGCGGGATTGGCACTATTACTGCTCGGGTTGTGGGTTTCCGGGTGCGCCACTCTGAATCCGGGGCCGCGAAGGGAAAATTTTGCCCCTCTCTTTATTTACAGCGAGGATGAGAAGAGAGAGGGGAAAGCCCTGGACATTCTGGGCCCCTTTTTCACCTACCGCAAGGACCAGCAGGAGAAGGATATAGCCTTCCGGCCTTTGTTTTACTCGAAGACAGAACCGGCTCGATACAGGCTGGACTACCTGTACCCCATGGGCGGATACGAGCGGACGGAGCAGAGAGAACACTCCTATTTCCACTTTATCTATTCCACCAACCGGGATCTGACCCAGGAACCCACGCCGAAAAAGGAGAGGAGCTTCCTCCTGGCCTTTTGGGGGGCAACGGACAAGGGAGAGCCCTACGGGGGTTTTTTCCCCCTTTACGGGAACCTGAAGAACCGGTTTGGCCGGGATGAAATGAATTTCTTCCTCTGGCCCCTCTATTCCGATTCCCGACAGGGAGAAAGTAAGGCCTACACTTTTCTCTGGCCCATTTTTTCCTATTACGGAGGCGACCGGGAGGGATTTAAAATCTGGCCGCTGGTAGGCTATGACCGGAAAGAGAACGATTACCGGAAGACCTTTTTTCTCTGGCCCGTTTTTGACTTTGAAAAACGTTACCAGTATAGCGACGACCCCCAGGATATCAACATGGTCTGGCCGCTTTACGTATCCTTCACATCCTCAAAACAGGTTTACCGATCGACCCTCTGGCCCTTGTTTGCTTACACCTATGATGACTACTATTCTTACACTCAGTGGGATTTTCCCTGGCCCTTTTTCCAGTGGGGTAAGGGAGAGGGCCGGTCGCTTTTCCGGATTTTTCCCATTTATAGCCGCCATTATTGGCGGGGCTTTGAGAGTGGATACATCCTCTTTCCGGTCTATTGGTACAGTCATACGGACGACGACGAGTATCGACACGTGACCGACCGCTACCTCCTTCTTTCCAAAGATGAAGTCGAGGTCTGGAAAAAGGAAGACCAACGGGAGCGAAGATTGCGGGTCTGGCCGTTTTTTTACTATCGTCAGGAAAAAGAAGGAAATGTGTTTCTTTACTGGCCATGCATAGTCCCGGTTGACTTCGAGGGGTTTGAACAAAATTGGATACCCTTTACGACTCTTTACGAGTACCGCCGGGATCCCCAGGGCGATAGCGAGTCGAAGTTTCTCTGGGGAGTCTATGTGCACCGGCAGAATCCATCCCGTGAGCTTTACGAACTTAGCTTCATCCTAACGTACTACACCGCGGAAGATTTAGTTTATTTCTCCCTGCTGAAAGGGCTTCTGGAATACCGAGGCGATGGGTCGAAGCACGTCCTTCGGGTGCTCTACTCGCCCTGGCCGATGGAGTGGGAATCTTCTTCCGCAGGGGCAGGAGGGAAGAATAACGGCGACATTCCCGCGCCAGAGGGAATCCAAGAAAAAAATAGTTTGCTGCTTTTGCAGGAAGGGCAAAAGGAATGATAGGGGGATATCCAATCTCTTGGTTGAAAGGGAAAGAATCGTGAATGAACGAACCCGGCTGACCGCCCTGGTCCGCGCTGCGGGGTGAGCAGCGAAGCTGAGTCCGGAGGACTTGGAAAAAGCGCTTCGTCCCCTGCCCCTCGAAAAGCATCCCAATCTTTTGGTGGGTACGGAAACCGCCGACGATGCCGGGGTTTATAAAATCTCTGAAGAGATGGCCCTGGTGCAGACTGTGGACTTCATAACCCCCATCGTGGACGACCCGTTCCTTTTCGGTCAGATTGCGGCGGCCAATTCCCTGAGCGACGTTTATGCGATGGGGGGGAAGCCGATGACCGCCATGAATCTGGTTGGGTTTCCTCGCCAATCCCTCGACATTTCGATTCTCACCGAAATCCTCCGGGGGGGACTGGAAAAAATCCATGAAGCCGGGGCCGTACTCATGGGAGGCCATACGGTTGAGGACCCGGAGCTGAAATACGGCCTTTCGGTGACCGGCACCGTGCATCCTAAGAAGATCCGAACCAACAGGGGAGCCCAGGTAGGAGATGTCCTGGTTTTAACTAAACCTCTGGGGACGGGCATCATTGCTACCGCCCACAAGGCGGAGATGGCTGAACCGGGAATTTTAAAAAGGGCCATTGATTGCATGGTCCAGCTGAATGATAAAGCCGCCGAGGCAATGGCCGAATGCCTCGTTCATGCCTGTACGGACATCACGGGCTTCGGCCTGATGGGACATGCTTCCGGGATGGCCAGGGGAAGCGGCCTCTCGATTCGGCTTTTCTACTCATCGATTTCTATTCTGGACGGAGCCAGAGAATATGCCACCCAGGGCCTGGTCCCGGGCGGGGCATATTGTAACCAGAGATTTTTGGAGCAGGAAACCTACATCTCCGGGAAGGTTCCCGAGCTGGAGAGAATTGTTCTCTTTGACCCCCAAACTTCGGGGGGGTTGTTGATCGCTTTGCCAGAATCTGAGGGAGAGGATCTTTTGAAAAAATTGCAGGAAAAGGGTATAAAGGAAGCCTCTCTCATTGGAAAGATAGTTCAGCGGGAGAAGAACTTAATTACGGTTGAATAATAAAAAAGCGATCAGCGGTCCGCATTCAGCAAAAGATATTTTATAAGGATCATCTCCAAATTATAATTAGTTGAGGGGCAAAGAGCTGGTATAAGTAAAATGTGCAGTTATTTCAGGGGTCCGGAAGGAAAGTCATCTTGCTTGCAATCATGAGGCAAGTATCTCTGATTAGCTGGGGCGGGAGTGTTCTCTTATCCTCCGAACTTTTCCTTTCACGCCCCCGCTGCGCTTTGCGGAAGGCAAGCAGGGAGTTTATGGAAAACGGATATCCCGCCGATGCTTGCGGCGCAATCTGCCTTTCCTTCCGGCCCCTTGCCAGGCTTTCATAAAATATTTCGATCAACTAATTTGGAGATGATCCTTTTATAAGAATATTGCATTTGGCTGATTGCTGAAAGCTGACCGCTGATCGCTATTCCAGAAAGGAGCTCTTCATGGGAAAAATTCAAAGAGCCATCATCAGTCTGTCCGACAAGAGTGGCATTGTCCAGTTCGCCAAAGACCTGCAGGCCTTCGGGGTAGAGATTCTGTCGACCGGAGGTAGAGCCAAAACCCTGCGGGAAAGCGGCCTCAAAATCATGGATGTCTCGGAGTACACGGGTTTCCCGGAGATGCTGGACGGAAGAGTAAAGACTCTGCATCCCAAGATTCACGGGGGCCTCTTGGGAATCCGCGATAACCCTGAGCATGCCAAGAAGATGAAAGAGCACGGCATCATCCCCATCGATATGGTGGTAGTCAACCTCTATCCTTTTGAGGCCACGGTGGCCAAGCCTTCCTGCACCCTGGAAGAGGCCATCGAAAACATCGATATTGGAGGCCCCTCCATGCTGCGAGCGGCGGCTAAAAACTATCCCTACGTCACCGTGATCGTGGACCCGGTGGATTACAAAACCGTTTTGGAGGAGATGAAAAAAAGCGGCGGCGTAGTCAGTAAGGAGACCAATTTCCGGCTGGCTAAGAAAGTCTACCAGTTGACCTCGCGCTACGACCGCGCCATCTCCGAGTATCTGGCAAAGAAATAATTTCTAGCCACAGAGGGCACAGAGAACACAGAGAATTTAATTTTAAAATTCGGGATCAGATTTTGCGGGCAAGCCCGGATGGCCATCCTTTTTGCGGATATCCCAAGAGTCCCGCTTCTCTAGAGAGATCCAAAGGAATTAATTTTCTCTGTGATCTCTGTGTCAAAAATTTGGGAGAAAAAATGAAAGTCCTGGTCATTGGAAGCGGCGGCAGGGAGCATGCTCTAGTCTGGAAGATTTCCCAGAGCCCGGCGGTGAAGAAGATTTACTGTGCCCCGGGCAACGCGGGTATCGCAAAACAGGCAGAGTGTGTGCCCATTTCGGCCGAGGATGTAAAATCGCTGACTGCCTGGGCGGAAAAAGAGAGGATCGATCTGACGGTCGTTGGCCCGGAAGCTCCGCTGACGCTGGGGATTGTAGAGGTCTTCGAAGCCCGGGGCCTGAGGATTTTTGGGCCCCACCAGAAGGCGGCGGAAATCGAGGGAAGCAAAGCTTTTGCCAAGGATTTAATGAAGAAATACAACATTCCTTCCGGAGACTCTCAGACCTTTAAGGATCACGAGGCGGCAGCAAGGTACGTGAAAGATAAGGGAGCCCCCCTGGTGGTCAAGGCTGACGGCCTGGCTGCCGGCAAAGGGGTAATCATCTGCCGTACCGTGGAGGAGGGGCTTGCCGCGCTGGACCTCATCATGGTCAAAAAAAGCTTCGGCGCGGCGGGGACGAAAGTGCTGGTGGAAGAATTCCTGGAAGGAGAAGAGGCATCCTTTCTGGCCTTCACGGATGGAGAGGCCGTTTTACCCCTGCCGACTTCCCAGGACCATAAACCCATATTCGATCATGACCAGGGGCCAAACACCGGGGGGATGGGGGCTTATTCGCCTGCACCGGTGGTGAGCGAGAAGATACACACAGAGGTCATGGAGAAAATCATGATTCCTACGGTGCGGGGAATGGCTCGGGAGGGGAAGCGGTATCGAGGGGTTCTCTACGCCGGGCTCATCATTCGGGATGAAAGAGCGAAAGTTCTGGAGTTCAACGCCCGATTGGGAGACCCGGAGGCCCAGCCTCTTTTGATGCGCATGAAGACCGATTTAATCCCCGTGCTGGAGGCAACGATTGATGGGAAGTTATCCAGCATGAAAGTGGAATGGGACCCCCGATCGACAGTATGTGTGGTCATGGCCTCCGGTGGTTATCCTGGAAACTATGAAAAGGGTAAAGTGATCTCTGGTTTGGAGGATGCGGCCAAAGTCCCCGGTACCTTCGTCTTCCATGCCGGGACGGCCCTCAAAGAAGGAAAAGTGATAACCAACGGGGGAAGGGTTTTGGGAGTGACTGCCTTAGGTGAAGGAATCCGCGGGGCGATCGAGAAAGCTTACGAGGCGGCGGGTAAAATTTTCTGGGAAGGGGCCTGTTACCGAAAAGACATAGGGCAGAAAGCCCTCAGAAGAGAGATGGGAAAGAGGTAAGGGAGTATGAAATTCAAAAAACCACTGGTGGCAATCGTCATGGGAAGTGAATCGGACCTTCCGGTTATGGAAGAGACAGCTAGAATTCTGACCGATTTCCAGGTTCCCTACGAGATGACCATCAGCTCTGCGCATCGATCCCCGCAACGTACTGCTGAATATGCCCGCAAGGCTGAGGGGCGGGGGATCGGGGTCATCATTGCCGGCGCAGGTGGGGCCGCCCATTTAGCCGGGGTGATGGCCGCCCACACGATTTTGCCGGTCATTGGCGTCCCTATGGAGTCGGGCATGATGGGGCTTGATTCCCTGCTTTCGACCGTTCAAATGCCCGGTGGAGTTCCCGTGGCCACTATGGCCATCGGCAAGGCCGGTGCCAGAAATGCGGCCATTCTGGCAGTTCAGATCCTCGCTGGAAAGCATAGCGAATTAAAAAGATCTTTGCTTCGATACAAAGCGTCTTTGGTCGAGAAAGTGGGAGAGCAGGCCAAGAAAAGCAGAGGAAAATAGTTCACCACAGAGAACGCAGAGAGCGCGGAGATAAATCAGGTCAAACGGCACAACAACCAAAGCCCAAACGGACAATTAGTATATTTACTTTTATTTCCTCCGTGCTGTCCGCGTGCTCTGCGGTGAAATATTTAGGAGATTGAATTGCTTGAGACTCCCTGGTTGAAGAACTACGAAGACGGGGTTCCCCCTTCTTTGGTCTACCCGAAGGTTCCCTTGACCCATTTCCTGGAGGAGTCCGCCCAGTCTTTTCCCGAAAATATAGCGATGATATTCGCGGGGAAGAAATTCTCTTACCGGGAGCTCCAGGAAAAGGTCGATGCTCTGGCCAAGGCCTTCATCACGTTGGGAGTGAAAAAGGGAGAACGAGTAGCCTTGCTCCTCCCCAACAGCCCCCCTTATGTTATCGGATACTATGCCATCCTGAAAGTGGGAGGGATTGTCGTCACCCTGAATCCCCTGGCAGTAGAACGAGAAATCCTCCATTTCTTGAAACACGCAGAAGTCCGCACGATCCTCGTGGCTGAACCCCTCTTCTCCCGCATCGCCCAGGTTGCTCCTCAGAGTTCCCTGGAGAATATTTTGATCGCCTGCCTGCGGGAGTGGGCAGAAGTAAAGAAGCCTTTTGAAGGTCCCAAAGTTTCTTTCCCTCCGAAGAGATCTAAAGGAATTTATCTATTGGAACCGCTGCTGGAGAGACACTCGGGTAAAAAAGTTCCGGCCATTTCTCTGCATCCGGAGGACGAGGCAGTCCTGCAATACACAGGAGCGATCTCGGAGGGAATCAAAGGGGTAGTCCTGACCCACGGCAACCTGGTGGCCAATACCCAGCAAATCAGCAGCTGGATCGTCCGGGCTCGCAGGGGGAAGGAGGTCGTCATCTCCGTCCTTCCTTTTTTCCATGTCTACGGGATGGCTGTGGCCATGAATGTCCCCATCCATCTGGGCGCGACTCTGATCATCCTGCCCCGATTTGAGGTCATGGGGACCTTGCAGGCTATTAAACGTTATCAACCCACCTTCTTCGCCGGTGTTCCTACCATGTTCGTAGCCCTGTCGCAGGAAAAGAATGCGGAAAAATACAACCTTTCCTCTCTGAGAGTATGTTACAGCGGTGCAGCCCATCTCTCCGTGGACGTCCTGGACGATTTTGAAAAACTGACCGGAGCCAGGATTATTGAGGGATATGGGCTGGCCGAAGCTTCCCCGGCCACTCATTGCAACCCCGTCTTCGGGAAGCGCAAAACGGGGAGCATTGGATTCCCCTATCCGGACACTCTAGCACGAATCGTGGACCTGGAGACCGGAGAGGAAAGCCTTTCTCCGGGAGAGATAGGAGAGTTGTGTATTAAAGGTCCCCAGGTCATGAAAGGTTACTGGAAACTGCCCGAAGAAACCGCCAGGACTGTCCGGAACGGCTGGTTATACACCGGGGACATCGCCCGCATGGACGATGAAGGCTACTTCTATATTCTGGATATCAAGAAGGACATGATCATTGCCGGGGGGTTCAATATCTACCCCAAAGATATCGATCAGATCCTGGCTGAGCACCCCAAGGTAGCTCAGGCCGTGGCTGTAGGAATCCCGGACCGGTACCGGGGCGAAACCGTAGAAGCTTTCGTGGTCCTTAAACCCGGTCAATCCGCCACGGAGGAGGAGATCCTCGAATTCTGCAGAAAGAACCTCGCCAAGTATAAAGTCCCAACCCAGGTCGAATTCCGGGAATCCCTTCCTAAAGCCAGCTCCAACAAGATTCTAAGAAGATTACTTCGCCAGATGGCCATCGAAGAAGAAAAAAAGAAGGTGGGATTCAAGGGTTCCAGGGTTCTGGGGTTTGAATAAAAACAAGTTGCTGGTTGCTTGTTGCTGGTTACTGGTTTGAAAGCCGAGGATCAGGAAAGAGCGACGATAAACAAGTAGCGAGCAACGAGAGACGAGTAACGAGTAACCAGTAACGAGAACCCCAACTCCGAAATAAACATGGCTTGTCCGATCTTTAAAGCAGATCCTCCCGGAATTGAAGAAGCAGCTCAAACCATTCTCCAGGGCGGTGTAGTAGCCTTCCCCACCGAGACTTTCTATGGTCTGGCAGCCGATGCTTTGAATGAGAGGGCACTGCAAAAGATTTTCCAGATCAAAGGAAGGGAAGAAAGTAAACCTATCCTTCTATTAGTGCCGGATCGGGGTTGGGTTCCCGGGTTGGCGCGAAAAATTTCTCCCCTGGCTCAGCGCTTGATGGAAAAATTCTGGCCCGGGCCTCTGACTTTGGTCTTTGAAGCCTTACCTCATCTCCCCGCCATCCTTACCGCTAACACTGGAAAGGTAGGCCTTAGGATCTCCAGCCATCCTGTGGCTCAATCTCTGGTTCACGCCGTTGGCCGGGCCATAACCGGTACCAGCGCCAACCTTTCGGGGCAGCCAAGCATTTCAACGGCTGAGGGAGTTTTCCAGGCTCTGGGAGGAGAACTCGACGCCATTCTCGACGGAGGGAAAACGGCCGGAGGCTTGGGCAGTACGGTCCTGGATGTCTCCGGAATCTCAACGCAGGTCCTTCGGGAAGGGGTTATCTCGCGAAGAGATTTAGTCCGGTTTCTCCAAAAAGATGGAGATTTTTCCGCTTGACGGAGATTTCGCCCTCACGATAAACTATTTTTATATAGACGCATTTTATTCCAAAGGTTGCCTTGCGATTTGCCAGATATTGAAAGGAGGTAAGACTTGAAAAGGAAGATTTGGAAAACCGCGATTATCAGCATCTGGATCGTCTGCTTCATGGGTCTCGGGATGGCTTACGCCCAGCAGAAGAAGGTGGGTGGCGGAGATGTTAAGTTTACTCCCAAGGGGGCGGAACCGGTCACGTTCAGCCATGAGAATCACGTGAACACGGCCAAGAATAAGTGCACCGACTGCCACACCAAAATTTTCCCGATGAAGAAACAGGATTTGAAAATGACCAAGGAGATGCACGGGACGGACAAATTCTGTGGTGTGTGCCACAACGGGACAAAGGCCTTCAGTCAAGCGAAGGAATCCGAATGCGTTAAATGCCATAAGAAATAGCCCCATCCAAAAGTGAGTCAAATATCACTGGCGTTGGGCAAGAGCTCAACGCCAGTTTTTTTCTGAGGCAAGATTGTCTGCGGGAAAAGAAAAGGGATTTTGGTCGTCTCTCTGGGACTCCCTTTCATCCGTTCGTCTAACCATCCCCCTGCTGATCATTCTGGCCGTAGCCTCCATCTTCGGCACGGTGATTCCCCAGAATGCCTCGCTCGAAGAGTATCTCCAAGTCTATAAGGTCACCACTTACAAGATTTTAAAGATCCTGGGATTCCTGGACATGTACCATGCAGGGTGGTTTTTCTTTCTCCTGGCCCTCCTCAGCCTGAACCTTTTGGTCTGCTCCCTGAAGAGGTTCCGGTCCGTTTTAAAATTCTTCGTGCAGCCGGAAATACGTCTGGAGGAAGGCCAGTGGAAAGCCATATCCCCGAGCCGGAAAGTCTCTCAGCCCCTTCTCCCGGAGAAAGGTCTTACCCAAATTCAAGAGACCCTCTCCCGGGTTTTTGGGCGACCTCAGGTCCTTAAGGCTGAGGGGTCCCACCACCTCTTTGCGGAGAAAGGAAAATTCTCCCGCCTGGGCTTTTATTTCATCCACCTCAGCATCCTGGTCATTCTGACTGGAGCTTTGATCGGGCTATATTTTGGCTTTCGGGGTTATATGAACATCGTGGAAGGGGAGACAACAGACCGGGTGGCTTTGCGAAGCGGGCAACAAACCCATGCCTTCGGGTTCAAGGTGAAATTGGATAAATTTAACGTTTCCTTTTACTCCTCAGGAGCTCCTCAGGAATTTAAGAGCACGGTGACTATCCTGGAGGGAGACCGCAAGGTCCTTACGGAACCAATCCGGGTCAATCACCCCTTGACCTACCAGGGGATCTCTTTTTATCAATCCAGTTATGGCCTGGCCAATGTAGAAAAAGTAGTACTGACCATTCAGGACCGGAATACGGGTAAAGAGACCACGGTCCCGGGGCAAATCGGAACCCGTGCGCAAATTCCCGGTAGCTCCAGCGCTTTTGTCTTGACCCGTTTCATCTCTGATCTTCGAGGAGGAGGTCCAGCCTTTCAGGTCGTATTATCAGAACCCAACCGGCCCATGGAAACTTTTTGGATCCTCCAGTACCATCCCGAGATTGAGGCCAGCCGCCCCGGCCGCTATTATTTCAGGGTCAAAGAAATCGAGCCCCAATATTACTCCGGGCTCCAGGTGACCAGAGACCCTGGCGTCTGGGTAGTCTGGAGTGGCTGTTTTCTCATGATGGCCGGATTTTACCTGGCTTTCTTCGTGTCCCACCGCCGGGTATGGGTGAGGCTCACGGAGAAAAAAGGGGGGACGCTCGTGGAAATCGCCGGCTCCAGCCGTCGGGACCGGCTCGAATTTGAAAAAGAATTGGAAAAAATCGAGCAAGCTATAAAAGGTATATTTCCCAAGGGGGAAAAGGAACTGAAAAAGAGGGAGGACCAGAAATGATCAGTGCCAAGATGGTCAGCGCCGTGACCTTTCTTTACCTCTTTTGCACGGTCCTTTATATCAATTACCTGGCTTTTCGGTCGGAGCGATTGGGCAAATTCGTTTCCCTGGTGGCCTGGATCAGCCTGCTAATTCAGACTACGGCCATCCTCTGGCGATGGGTGGAGTCTTACCAGATGGGCATTGGCCACGCCCCCCTGTCAAACATGTATGAATCCCTGGTCTTCTTTTCCTGGTGCATCGCGCTTCTCTACCTTCTGTGGGAATGGAAGCTGAAGTCCAGGGCCATGGGGGCCTTCGTCATGCCTTTCGCCTTTATCTTTATCGCCTATGCTTCACTGGCTCCGGGAATTTCCGCTAAAATCGATCCTCTGATCCCGGCCCTGCAGAGCAACTGGCTTCATGCCCATGTGATCACCTGCTTTCTCAGCTACGCTTCCTTCGCCTTCTCCTGCGGAGTCAGCATTATATACTTGATAAAACTCAACAAGCAAGAAAAGGGAAAGAAAGAGGGAGGCCTGACTGCCCTGTTCCCTTCGCTCGATTCACTGGACTCCCTGGTCTATAAGACGATCACTGTGGGCTTTCCTCTCTTGACCCTCGGCATTGTCACCGGGGCGGCTTGGGCCAATTATGCCTGGGGGTCCTACTGGAGCTGGGACCCCAAGGAGACCTGGTCATTGATTACCTGGTTCGTGTACGCCCTGTTTCTTCATGCCCGGTTCACCCGGGAATGGCGGGGGAGACGCACGGCCATCCTTTCCATTGTCGGTTTCGTAGCGGTCATCTTCACCTACTTTGGGGTGAATTACGTTCTTTCGGGCCTGCACTCATACGCGTGAGCGAACCTATCGGTCCGCTACCTTTAACCATTAAACTGTAACTTGTAGCGTCAAACCCGTAACCTTAGGCCCACTGCCTATCGGCAATTACCTGTCATATGGGAGGTCATCATGGGAAAAAAGATCAAGATCAAAGCTGGGAGTGTGGAAGCTCAGGCGGTATTGAACGATTCCCCAACGGCAAACAAAGTTTGGGAAGCCCTCCCCATAGAGGCCAGGGCCAACACCTGGGGAGACGAGATCTACTTCGACATCCCGGTTAATTCCCCACTGGAAAAAGATGCGAGAGAACTGGTGGAGGTAGGCGATCTGGGCTATTGGCCGACCGGAAGTGCTTTCTGCATCTTTTTTGGCCCTACGCCCATGAGCCGGGGGAATGAGGTACGACCGGCAAGCGCGGTCAATGTAATCGGGAAAGTTTCGGGCGACCCTAAAGTTTTCAAAAAAGTCCCTTCCGGGGCAAAGGTAAGGATAGAACAAGCGGAAGGAAAATAAGGATCTCCTAGATTCGGAAAGCAGGTTTCGGAAACCGGAAATTTTTACATTACTTACGGCCTATCGTTTATTCCGCATCCTGCAACTCAGTTCCGAATTCGGATATTGCTTTACCCCCTTTTCATTTGATATAATACAATAAGAGGAGTTTTTCTATGCCTATCTTTGAATATCATTGCTCCAGTTGCGATGAGGACTTCGAAAAGATCGTTTTCAATGGTAAAACTAAAGTTCAGTGTCCCCGGTGCAACGGCGGCAAGGTGACCAAAAAAATGTCGGCCTTCAGCTTTAAAAGCGGGTCCAGGGATGTCGCTTCTTCTTCAAAATCCACGGGATGCAGCAGTTGTGCCAGCCATCGTTGCAGCACCTGCCATTGATTT
>Ga0187882_1002093_pt1 | contig 18908 bp, 8 predicted proteins | sample June2016WEW_19_1_3_FD_132991 | JGI IMG/M metagenome (GOLD analysis project Ga0187882, IMG submission 132991) | Peatland microbial communities from SPRUCE experiment site at the Marcell Experimental Forest, Minnesota, USA - June2016WEW_19_150 | ecosystem: Environmental > Terrestrial > Soil >... | reverse complement strand
CCAACCCGGACACCCGTAAGAAGATTATTACCCGCAACATCCTTTATTTCGATTGGCGCATGGCGGTCAACATTTTTGATATCGACGTTTTCCACGCGTAACCCGATATTCTCATGCCATTTGTCTTTTTCTCGCTTGTCTAAACCGACAAAACCTTTTAATCTGCCCTCGTCGTATGATTCCCGCCATCTTGACCAGCTCGAGCCGGCCAAATCCAAACTGATGGGTTTGTCGTTGAGGTATGGCTCGGTAAAACTGACGGAATATGTGCTCAATTCAGTGCCCGGCTGCAGGGCGATTCGCAGGGTTTGCCCGCCCCCCTTTAAGGCCTTGCCTGTGACAAAATCTTCGAAACTTTCGGGCTTGTCGCCAATGTCTAAATTTCTCTGCTCATAGGTTAGCTGGCCCATAACGCCGCTGTCGCTGGATACACCGGCGCCCAGCATAATCATACCCGTTTTGCCCTCAATGATACTGACCTGGGCGTCCTTTTGGCCGGTGGTTGAACCAGACGGCGTAATTGTCGCCCCGTCGCGTTCGGTAAGCAGGGTCTGCTGGAGGTTTTTTTCGAGTTCGCCTTTACCGTCCCCGCGGGCGATATCGCCGTTATACCATTTGCCCGGCTGGAAGTCATACTCGTCGAGTACGCGTCGAACAACCTTGTCCTTGGTCTGCTCATTGCCGGTGATTGTTATCTGGCCTATGCGAAAACGGTTGCCTTCTTTGACCGTATATTCGAGAGCAACCGTCTTGTCTGAAACAAACTTGATGCTACGCTCGACCTTCGCGTCAATAAAGCCGGTTCCCCTGTATAACTTAGTAAGCTGCTTTGTATCGGTTTCGGCCATTTGCTCGTTATAGGTCTGGCCGTTCAGCAGCGTCAACTGCTCATACAGCTTCTTGCCGTCGTACTGCTCGTTACCGGTAAAAATGGTGTTTTCAACCGAATATGCAATGCCTTCTTCGATGGCAAAGGTGATGCGGATTTTGCTCTTGTCGGCGTTGAACTCCCGCTGGACCTCTATTTTGGCGTTAAGGAAACCTTTTTTCTGATATACCCGCTGGAGCTTCGAAACGTCCTCGTTAAGCTCCTCTTCGTTGTAGTATTTCTGGAACAATACCCAACTGCGGGTGCGGGCCTTGATGGCCTTCTTCAACTCGCCCGATTTAAGGAATTTATTGCCGCTGAACTTTACCGAATCGATTTTTACCCGCGGGCCTTCCTTGATGTTATAAACCAGCTTGCCTGTGGATAATTTTGCGGTATCAAGCGTTATCTCGGTGTACGGGAAGCCGCTCTGACGGTAGAACTCAAGAATAGTCGTGGCATAGGTATGCGCAAGGACCGGGTCAAGATAGTCGCCCACCTTGAAGCCGAGCTTTTCCTGCAGCTTTTTACCCTTGAACGCCTTATTGCCGACGAACTCAATCGACCTTATGAGATTTTTCTCGACAACGACAAATGTCAGTTCGGTATTCCCATCAACCGCTTTTGTGTTGTAATAGCAGTATTCGACGCCTTTGATTTCGGCTATCCGCTTCACATCCTCCGCTGCGACGCCCGGACTGAATATGTCGCCCTGCCTCGTGCGGACCTTCGTGAGGACTTCGGAAACCTTTACGCTGACGTTGCCTTCCACGCGAATGGCAGAAATTATCTGGTTGGAGTCCCTGCCTGTCGGACCGGCAGAAATTATCCGGTTGGAATCCCCGCCTGCCGGAACGGCAGAATTCGCGTCAGCAGCGCAGGCGGGCCGAACGCAAACCAAGGCAAAACATACCAACATCGAAACCTTACACCAACTTCTTTTCACTTTTTCCTTTCACCACAAAGATACCAAGACTCGAAGTTTTTCTTCCTACCTTTTTACTTCGCGTCTTGTGGTCTGCTTTTCGCTAATCAAAACGGCGTTTCTTCCCTCGATGGCTCCTGCTGCAAAGCCGTGGATGGCTCATCCACAAACGAAGCAGCATTCCCAAACCGCGTGAATTTATCCAGGAACGTAAGGTCAGCAGTCCCCGTCGGACCGTTTCGCTGCTTGGCGATTATCAAGTTGGCGATATTGTTCGGCTCGTAATCCTTTTCTCCGTTGTGATAATAATCTTCTCTGTGTAAAAGCATAACAACGTCGGCGTCCTGCTCGATACTGCCGCTTTCACGCAAATCGCTCATCTTCGGCAGGTGCCCCTCGCGCCCTTCAGGCGAACGATTCAACTGACTAAGCACCACAACGGGGATATTCAATTCGCGGGCAAGGGCCTTGAGGTAGCGGGATATGGTCGTGATTTCCTGCTGGCGCGATTCCACTCGCCCGCCGAGATGCATCAACTGCAGATAATCTACGAAAACGCATTTTATGTCATACTGGCTTTTCAGTCGTCTTGCCTTCGCCCGTAATTCCAGAGGCGTCAGCGTCGAGGTATCGTCGACAAATATGGGGGCGGCTGAAAGTATGCCGCAGGCATCGACGAGCCGGCGATAATGTTCCGTGGACAACATTCCCTTTCGCACAAGCTGGCTCTCAACCTGGCTTACACCGCACAGGAACCGCTCGGCCAACTGCTGCTGGCCCATTTCTAATGAGAAAATGGCAACGGGCGTCTTCTCGACGACACCTAAGTATTCGGCAATGTTGAGGGCAAGGGCGGTTTTGCCCATACTTGGTCTGCCGGCGATTATAATCATTTCACCGTTTTGCAGCCCGCAGGTCAACTGGTCGAGCGCCATAAAACCGGTAGCCAGTCCTGTAATGTGTTTCCCGTCACGTTTCTCGATAAGCTCGTATGCGTGCGTAACGAGGTCTTTTATATTTATCGCCTGCCCGGCGGTACGCTTATCGGTAATCGCGAAGATTCGCTGCTCAGCCTCGTCGAGTTTCGCGAGGGACTCTCCTGTGGGGTCATAGGCGTCGTTTAGAATCTCAGTAGCGGTCTGTATAAGCCCGCGAAGCAGTTGCTTGTCTTTTATGATTCCCGCGTAATAGGCGACGTTGGCGGAACTGGGAACTGAGTTGGCAAGCTTGCCTAAGTATTCCACGCCGCCAACCTGTTCGAGTTGTTTGCGGCCTTCAAGCTCATTACGCAACAGAACGCCGTCGATACCCTCGCCCCTGTTTTTTTCGTAAAGGGCAATTACTGCGTCGTAAATCAACTGGTGCTCAACACGGTAAAAGGAATCCCGGCTGAGCATCTCCACTACCTGGCCTATGCAGACCGGATCAATAATCATCGAACCAAGAACTGCGGCCTCGGCGGCAAGCGACTCAGGCATTATCCTGCTGGTCAACGCCGCCATACTCTCCGCCTGCGGTGAGCTTTGCCGGGGCGCCGAGCCAGCCGGCGATTTGCTCGCGCTGGTTACCGTCTCAAGACGCTTCTTCGCCGGTTTCCCCGTATTTTCCCTTGTCGTGCCTGCCATTTACCAGACATCCCGTCCCGCCTGAAGGCGAGGTCTCGCCATCCCTAATGGATGGCGGATGATATAAAATTTCCGCACAGAATGCTTCCGCTGCCAAGATAAGGATTGTAGATTGCCAAACCCGAACTGTCAAACGTTTATCCCGTGAGATAAAATTACATCGTATTAACGGCCGGTTGTGGGCAAGGTTAATATCTCACGGGTTTTATCCGCCAAAGGCGGATTTGTTTGGAATAGCGATAGCCATTATAAACCTGCGAGCCAGTTACTACTAAAGGCCGCAAGGTCAGCGATATCAACTTTACCGTCACCGGTGAGGTCTGCCCCGCCGCAGTAAAGATTCGAGTCGGCCTGCATCCATTTGTTAGCCAGCAGGGCAAAATCGGTGAAATCCACGTTCTTGTCATTATCCGAATCGCCTGCGATAAATTGCCATGCGAGTTTTGGGTAGCTCACCCCTTCGCATATCGCCCAGATATCATTCGGTCCATTAGCGGTTTCCCACACAAAATCCCAGCCGACGAAACTCGCCTGCTGTTTCATTTGGACATCTGTCAGCGGCGTCCCGTAGCCGTTGCTTGGTCCGCTACCGGCAAGAAAATAACTGCCGCTGACAGCAACACCAGACCCTACCAGCCCACCGAGGGGGGATGAGCCGGAGACAGGGCCTGTCGAATAGCAATCGCTGATACTACCGCCATTATCTCCCACCAGCCCGCCGAGGTATTTTGACTCCTTTCCGCCGGTGACATTACCCCTACCACTCGCATAACAACCATTGATACTGCCGCCATTGTTAAATCCCACCAGACCGCCGAGAGCGATTGAACGATATCCGCCGCCGACAGCGCCCGTCGAATAGCAATCGCTGATACTACCGCCATTATCTCCCACCAGCCCCCCAATATCCTGCGAATGATCACCTCCGCCGACGGTACCTGTCGAGTAGCAGTTGTTTATAGTGCCCTTGTTATATCCCACCAGCCCGCCGAGTATACTTGAACTATCTCCACTGGAGACAGTACCTGCAGAATTGCAGTTGCTGATACTGCCGGCGTTATATCCCACCAGCCCGCCAAGTCCTGTTCCACTGGAAACAGTGCCTGTCGAATAACAATTGCTGATACTGCCGCCATTATATCCCACTAAACCACCGATACACTCCGAGTAGCTGAGCCATAAACTACCTTCACCGGTGACAGAGACATTTTTGAGACCGAGATTTTTTATCTCACTGCCGTTCACATCTCCGAACAGGCCTAAATAATCGTTTCCAGCGCTGTTTGTATTTATGGTCAGATTGCTGATTTTATGCCCTGCCCCATCGAAAACGCCATTGAAGGCATTACCGTCGAAAATCGAGTTTGTGTTACTAATATCGCGTGCAATTACAGCGGTTGTAAAGGTTTGGTTGCCGGGTAGATTCGGTGCGAGGTCGATATCGGCAGTCATAACAAAACATTTGTTGTAGTCGTTGGCGTCGTTTGCCAGCGTCATAAGGTCGGCTGCGTTGGCGATTTGGTAAGGAGTGTTCGCATCGCCAGTTCCGCCGGAGTATTTGGCAAAACAGGGAGCCCCCACGCCAAGGATTAGAAGCGTCAAAACGACCTTCCTCATAACCAAACCCTTTGCCCCCCAACAATAATTCAGGAACTATTATACCGAATATAAAACCGAATCGCAATAAAAAAAAGACATTATACCCGGTCTGGAACAGCGTAAGGTCGGCGATAGTTTCGAGTCAGCATTTTGTCCGCCTGGCCGTCAGAGACGAATTTTTCTTTTTTGCCGTCGAAAATCACCGTCCTGCCAAGCCGATACGAGATATTCGCCAGATGAGGCAGCACCGTTGACATAAAGCCGGTCTCAATAGGGCAATTTAGGTCCTCTTTTTTGCCGCTGCGAAGAGCGGTTATGAAATTCATGAAATGGCCCTGGGAACCCGAACCCGCCGGGTCGTTCGGATTAGCCGATTCTTCTAATGTTTCAGAACAAGGCCCCGGCTCATTTTTCCTGCCGAAATACGTCTTCCAGACCGTGTCATTGAGATACATCCAGCCCTTGGTGCCGTAGAAAAGATTGCCCACGCCGACGCCATCCTGGATTTTGATTAGCTCTTTAACGATTTTCGGAGCAGCGTTGGGGTCTATATCAGCGACAGTTTTTTCAACAGTTGCGAACATTGCGGCCTCGTCATTGGTGTAAATTCCGCGCACGTCGAACTGCATAATTTTGCCGTCTGCGTATTCGAAAACCGCCGACTGCGTATTGGGCGTCTGCTGGTCGGACTCAGGACCGAAATAGCCCCCCAAAGAAGAAACCTTCACCGGGTGCTCGTTTTTATTAAGCCCCCAGCGTGCGATATCAAACTGGTGAGGCCCCTGGTTGCCTATGTCGCCGTTGCCGTAATCCCAGTTCCAGTGCCAGTTATAATGAAAGCGGTTATAGTTGAAAGGTCTTTGCGGCGCGGGGCCGAGCCACATATCGTAGTCAACCCTGCTCATATAATCCGCGTCGAAATTCACGCCCGGATTGTTCCAGACGGAATACTTATACTGCGGGCCGGTTCCGATGCCGTCGGGCACCTTTCCAATCGGGTCTCTCGCTTTGTAGCACAGTCCGCGAGCCATATAAACCTCGCCTATTCCGCCGTCGTGCAGAAATTTTATTGCCCGCTGGACATTATTTAGCGAGCGATTCTGGAAGCCGCACTGGACGATTCGGCCATACTTGCCCGCTGCCTCAATCATTCTCCGCCCCTCACGGATATTGTGCGAACAGGGCTTCTCAACATAGACATGCTTGCCCGCCTGGCACGCCCAAATCATCGCAAGCGCATGCCAGTGATTCGGCGTCGCCACCCCCACCGCGTCTATATCCTTATCCTCAAAAACACGCTGAAGGTTTTTCTCTGTCGCGGGCGCAAAATGCTGAATTTCATCGATTTTTTTGACCCGCTCAGCAAAAAGGTTCGCGTCAATATCACATAGCGTTTTTATCTTAACATTCGGGATTTTGGCAAAACCTTCCGCCAAGGGCATTCCCCGGCCTCTGACCCCGATTATCGCAATGTTAATACGGTCATTGGCCCCAAGAACACGCGATTTTGTGCTAACCGCCGCAGGCCTCGCGCACGAGGATAGCAAACCGGCCGCAATTGCCCCCGCCGCAAATTGTGTGGTTTTACCTAAAAACTCCCGACGTGATATTTGACTGCTGTTGGACGCCATTTGATTGCTCCTTAAAATCAGATTCGCTAATATGACACCTATGCTAATTGATTGACCGGGCTTGTCAAAAAGAAAAACAGACCCACCGAAAGTTAATGCGATTCTGCGCGGATTTTCTTTGACACATTCAGCGCAGGGTTTTTACAATACAGCTGCTGCTTGTGACCGTGCATACGACTTGAGAATCGTTTTTTGGAAAGCGAGGCGGGATTAGGCCGTGAGATGTCCCTTCTGCAAAGAAGAGCAGGATAAAGTAATCGACTCTCGCTCCAGCGACGGCGGGCGAATCATCCGGCGCAGACGCCAGTGCCTGGCGTGCAACAAACGCTTCACCACATACGAAAAAACCAGCGAGAGCTTCAGGATGTACGTTATAAAAAAGGACAGTTCCCGCGTTCCTTATGACCGGGAAAAAATTGTAGCGGGACTTCAGAAGGCATGCTATAAAAGGTCTGTTTCCGCCGAGCAGGTTCGCCAGATTGCCGACAAGGTGGAAGAAGACATATTCAGAAATTTCGACAAGGAGGTAACCAGTTCATTCATCGGCGAGAGCGTTATAAAACATCTTCGTGACGTTGATAAAGTGGCGTATATTCGTTTCGCCAGCGTCTACCGCGATTTCAAGGACGCCGGCGACCTGATTGATGAAATAACTCAGGCAATATCGCAGCCCGACGTGGCAGGACAGCCGAAGCTCTTCCAGTAAGCGGCACGGCCGAAAAGCCCGCCACATTAGGAATTGTGCAGAGAAGTAACTATGACGGCAAGGACGCCAAAATTGACAGTCGTCAAGACCGACGGCACAAAGGAGCCGTATCTTCATACCAAGGTCATCGGCTCCATCGCGAACGCCCTCGGCGCAGTGGGTAAACCTGATATAACCGCCGCGCAGGAGCTTGCGGAGGCAGTAACGTTTTTCCTTTACCGCAACGCCACAAACCGGGCCATCAGCACAAGCGAAATTCTTTCGGTAATAGAGGCAGTTCTTGCCGGCACCGGTTTCGAGGAGGCGGCAGTCGCACTTAGCGAACATCACTTCGAGCGAAAATTAAAACGCTGTCGCATTGAGGTTGTCCGGGGCAGGCACAGCGGACTATCGGATGCCGATAACCTTTATACAGACCATTCGGAGCAGACCAGAAGCAGATGGAATAAATCACGGATTGTCGAATACCTGGTCACTAAGCACCATCTGCACAGGCCCATTGCCAGAACCGTTGCCTCAATGGTGGAGGAAAAGGTCTTCAATATGGGCCTGCCCGTTGTCCCCGCTGGTTTAGTCAAACAACTGGTCTTAAACGACGCCGCCGCCGTCCTTCGAGCGCAAAATCAGCTGCAAACCGCCTGAATGAAAAGAAAAAATCTCTTGCACGAATCGCCTTTGATTGTTAGCTTACGGACACGGCAAAAGTGATAAGATGCCGACATAGCGTTGGGTTGAAGTTATCTTACAGACGAAATTTTTGGAAAGGAGTTGGATTATGAACAAGAGTCAATTTCGCACGATGATGTTAGTATTGTCCCTTGCAGCCCTGTGCGCGGTCATAGCCGGATGCCAGGAAGAGGCCGCAAGCCCCAAGGCAAAAGAAGTAAAGGCGACCACCGCAAAGACGCCTGCAGCCGCTGTGAAACCGGCACCAGCAAAGGCACCGGAGAAACCAGCACCGGCACCTGCACCAAAACCAGCGGAAAAACCAGCCGCTGCAGTCGCCGGCCCGACACTTGGCCCCTTTAACCTCGCAAAGAACTGGGCGGAAGAACAGGGCTTTGTCGTCAACTGGCTTATCTGCGGCACGTTCCCCAACCCCGGTGAAAGACCCGATAACGCGGGGTTCAACGTTGATTACCTGAAAAACTACGGCGGCGAAGCGGCCTTCACGCCCACAAACGGCATGGAAATCAAGAAGGACGACGGCTCAGCCGCGAAATTCCTGCCTTACAGCACAACAGGCACTGATATCATCTTCGGCGACGTCGCTCATCTCAAAATCGAAAGCAACCAGGAAAAAATCCTGGTTTACTGTGCCTGCTGGCTCGATTCGGACGCGGATAAGGATGTCGAAGTCAGGGTTGGCTCAGACGATGGCTACAAACTCTGGATAAATCACCAGCTCATTTCCGTCCAACACGTTTATCGCGCGATGGAAATGGACCAGGAAACCCACAAGGTAAAACTCAACAAAGGCAAAAATCTGCTCTTAATCAAAGTTGACCAAGACACGGGCGAATACCAGTTTATGCTCCGCGTCGTTGGCGCTGACGGCAAAGCAGCCCCGGGCGTCAAGGTCTGGAACTAAAATCATAGATGCTAATACAACCCGCCGGTAGGCATTTAGCTTATCGGCGGGTTATTTTTTATCACGACAAGCTGTACGGAATCGGTTAAAATACCGCCCACTATGCAGTTAATCGCAGGGAAATCCCGCTTGAAGGGCACAGTCGCCATTCCCGGCTCGAAATCACATACGATTCGCGCCGTGGCAATCGCCTCATTAGCCAAAGGCGCAAGCGCAATCCGCAGCCCGCTCGCCTCGAGCGACACCCTCTCCTCGGTATCCTGCTACCGTTCACTTGGTGCAAAAATAGACACCTCAAATAACGATTGCTGGAAGGTTACCGGCATCGCGGGGCAGGTCCTCGCCCCAAAGGAAATCATAGACGTCGGCAACTCAGGCACGACGCTCCGCATCGCTATGGGGTCCGCCGCCCTTGCGCCTGCAGGACAAACGACACATTTCACCGGCGATGAACAAATACAAACAAGACCCATCGGGCCGCTGATTGACTCACTAAACGAACTGGGAGCAAAATGCGTCGCCACCAAAAACAACGGCAAAGCCCCCGCAACCGTAAGAGGCCGGCTAACCGGCGGCAAAACATCAATCGCCGCATTCAGCAGCCAGTATCTCACGTCGCTGCTCTTGTGCACACCGCTTGCTGAAAAAGATACCGATATTAATGTTACACTGCTCAACGAACCGGGATACGTTCAGATGACGCTCGACTGGCTCGACAAGCAATCCATTAAATACGAGAACAATAATCTGCGGCATTTCAAAATCCGGGGCGGCCAGCAATACAAATCTTTTGATTCAGCCGTGCCCGCGGATTTCTCAAGCGCGACGTTCTTTTTATGCGCAGCCGCCCTTATCGGTGATGGCGTAACGCTCAAAGGCCTCGACTTTTCCGATAGCCAGCCCGATAAAGCCGTCGTCGATTACCTCAAGGCAATGGGCGCTAGTTTAATAATCGACAATGATTCGATAACGGTCAGGCAATCGCAGCTTAAAGGCATCGAAATAGATATGAACGCCACGCCCGACGCCCTGCCTGCTATGGCGGTCGTCGGCGCATTCGCCGAAGGACAAACCCGCTTGGTAAACGTCCCGCAGGCACGGGCAAAAGAAACCGACCGTATCAAATGTATGGCCGAGGAACTGAAAAAACTCGGCGTCGATACCGAGGAGTTGCCCGATGGCCTTATAATCAAACATAGCAAGCCAAAACCCGCTGTTCTCGATGGCAGAGGTGACCACCGCATCGTAATGGCGTTGTCGATTGCCGCGATGGCGATGCAAGGCCAGTGCACAATCGGCACCGCCGAAGCAATGAGTGTTACTTTCCCGGAATATGCTAAACTAATGCAAAACCTGGGCGCAAATATAAAACTAACGTTCAGCCCGTGAGATAATATCCAGGAATAAAAAGACAAGTCCGTGAGTTGGTTATCTCACGAGCTAAAGGAGAAACAAAAATGATTGGCTGCCACATCGGAAGAATGTTTCAGGTAACGGTAGCGGGCGGGTCATATCAGGAAGGTCTCACGGCTGTCGTGCAGGGCCATCCGCCGGCAATGCCGCTCTCGGAACAGGAAATCTACGGGGATTTACTCCTGCGAAAACCCGGCGCAGATGAGCTTTCCAGCCCCCGTAAAGAGCCGGACCTGCCCATAATCTACACAGGGCTAAACGCCGAAGACACAATTGAAAACGCAGGCAACAAAAACCACACCAACGGCACGCCTTTGACGATTCTGATACCGAACCTCGACCGGCACTTCGTTCACGTCAAGCAATATCAGGATACCAACCGCACGCCTCGCCCCGGTCACGCCTCCTGGGCGTCATTCGTCAAATACGGCCCCGACGACGATTCAATCGGAGCGGGAATCTTCAGCGGACGATACACCTCAACCATCGTCGCCGCCGGCTGCGTGGCAAAAAAAGTCCTCAAAAAATGCGGCATAAACGTCTTCGCCTATGTAAAGGAAATCGCGGGCGTCCGATGCCCCGATATCGACCATAACAAGGCGTTCGCATATACCGAGAATTACAAAAAGATGCGATGCGACCTCGACCCGTTCTACCAGGAAATTTACGTCAAAGGCCGGGTAAATATGAATATGCGGTTCCTCGAAAAAGCGGCCGTCTTCGCGCAAATCGAGAAAGAAATCGACGCCATACGCGACAAAACACCTAAAATGAGCGCAAAGGAAGTCGCAAACAAATACGGCGTCCATCATATCCTGAACTGCCCGGATATTGACGCCGCACAGGCGATGACCGACGCCTGCAATAAAATCTCCGCCTCCGGCGACTCAGCGGGCGGCCTGGTGGAGGTAGTCGCATTGGGCGTGCCAACCGGACTGGGTGAACCTGTTTTCTACAAGCTCGATGCTGAATTAGGCAGGATGCTGGGTATCGGCGCAGTCAAGGCGGTCGAGGTCGGTGCAGGCATGGCAGTTAAGGATATGACGGGCTGCCAGAACAACGACCAGATGCAGGCCAAAAACGGCAAAGTGATTTTCGATTCCAACAACGCCGGCGGTATCACCGGAGGTCTGGCGACGGGACAACCGATAATAGTCCGCCTCGCCGTAAAACCCACACCCACAATCGCAAAGCCGCAGCATACCATCGACAAATATACCCTCGAAACCAAACAATTAGCGACGATAACAAGACGCGACCCGACGATTACGGCAAGGATTTGGCCCGTCGCGGAAAATTATACCGCTATCGTGCTGCTCGACCACCTGCTGGCTCACTTCGGCTACCAGCACATAAAAGACCTGCACTACGCAAAATAAATGCAATAAAAAAGGCCCCGGTTTTCACCGGGGCCTTTAATTTTCACCATTTCAACGATGCCCGCTGCTATGGCGGAATCGAATGCGTACCGGTGCACGCTGCGTTTTGAGAAGCATCATAGACGCACACGTGCCAGCTCAACTGCCTGCCGTACGAGCCGCCCCACGCCTCAACATACACCTCATAGACAATTTGGTTGGTTCCGTTCCACGTCAGCCGGTAGCTGCCATAAGCAGCATCACTGCCGCCGTTGGCAGGAATCCTACCTCCAATAGCAACAGGGTGACCTATACGAATCGGACGGTACATCGCCGGAATCACGGTATCGCTGCTGTATGTAGAATTGCTGCAGATAAAGCGAACTTCAAGTTCACTTGTCGGGGTTCTATCATCAGTTACACCTGTCACATCAACTATGATCCTGTGCCACCAATCCCACTGGTAGTTAGTCGTGTCCCACTCAAACTGCCCGCTGGCAGTGTTCGGGTCAGTGCGAGCGATGTTTTGGGCCGCTACGGCGACAAATACCGGAGCAGGCCTCGGCGCGTTGACGTCGCCAATATCGCTTACACATGCCGGCTCAGACCAGGCGGTGGTGTTATTGTATCTGTCACGTGCCCTTACCCTGAAACAATACTGGCCCGTGGGGTTGATGCCCGTAGCCACGTAATATGGATCGGTCTGCCAAGTGCTTGAGGGGCCGTTGACTTCTTCAAACTGGTAATAAACTCGTCCGCTCGCATCGACAGCGGTGCTGGCCATCATTTCAACCGAGCTCCCGGTTAATGCGCGAGGCGGGATTGCCCAGGTCATAGGATTTGGTGTCGGAGCATTCACATCCGATCCCAACTCCTCCAGCCAGCAGTATGTAAACTCCTTCAGGTCATCTGTTCCGTACCCCATGTTCCCCAAATCACCAACCCACGCCGACGCAAAAACTGCGAAGTCCCTGAAGTCGATAATATTATCCACGTACAGGTCCCATTTCCTGCAATAGTCCGCTATGGGGTAATGATAACCAAGGTCAACTATGTTCGTGTCGGAGGTGCCAAGCGTGGAGGTGCTATACCTAAACAATCCGAGTGATACGGAAAGGTCTCCGCCCGCATCGATACAGGGGCTGTTGACCATTTGTCCCGCGGTAATCTGCTGAAGGTGGAAGTCATTGCCGACCGCGTTGACAAACAGCGGGTCAATATCTATATTGCCGAGGCCCCAGTTACTTGGACAGCTGGGACTTATATATACACCTGCCCGACCGCCTCTGATATCACTGTATGACACGTTGACGGTGCCGCAACGCTGCTCATGTTCGAAGCCCGTCGCTTCGGCAATCTCATTACCGAGCAAGCCATTGTTGTCCCAGAAAATGCTGTTTTTGACGTTGGTTTGGGCATCGTAAGAACAGTACAAGCCGCCGCCGAATCCCGTGTTGCCAATATCGCCGAACGTGCCGGTGGCCTGGTTATTGTAGAGTGTGCAGTTCTCGACCGAGACAACCGCACCCCAGTTGGAGGAAATACCGCCGCCGTCACGGCCCGCCTGGTTACCTGCCAGCAGACAATTCTTGATTATCGTATTAGCATCGCCAGGCCCGTAAATATGTATTCCGGCGCCCGACGTCGAAGAAGTGTTATCAGTCAGGAAGCAATCGACAATCACTGTGTCTATCGACGAGCCGAATATACCGCCTCCCTGGCCCGCGATTACATCAACGTCATTGGGCGATACGCCCGCAAAGTTATTGCTCAACGTGCAACCTCTGATTTGGCCTGCGCTTCCCGTTGCATAAATACCGCCTCCGAGGTACGCAGTGTTACGCATTATGCCGCAATCCAGCACTTCCGGCTGGCCACCCGACCAGAACATGCCGCCGCCCACCGCCGAGCTATTGTCGCTTATCGTGCAGTTTTCAAGCCGAATACTCGCGGTATCTTCGAAGGCGATGCCGCCGCCGTGACCTAAATACGGGTCTGTGTGGTAAGTAGCATCGGGTCTTGGCGTGACATTACCACTGATAACGCACCCGACAAAATTAATATCGGAGTTTGCTCCGCAATACACGCCGCCGCCATAGCTGGGTATTCTATAAGCGGTAACAGGGTCAGCACTTACAATACCCTGCGGCCTTGTGCCTCCGGCACCGCTCATACCGCCCCTGGCGATATTATTTGTTATACTGCAGTCGATGAAATTGGCCTCGGAATTTGCGTCGCAGAAAACGCCGCCGCCGTAGCCGCTGTAGAACCTGTAGTCACCGACATATTGTTGGCCATTGGAATTTCTAAGTTCTTGCCACGGCTGGGGAGGTATTTGATAACTTGGGTAAGGATTACTATACGAGCCGCCGTAATTGGCATCCCGATAATCCGCCGTTCCATAAACTGAACCCGAAGAATTACCGCCGTTACCGGCATTACCGCCAACAGCCGTACAATTCGTGATAGTGCAGTTGATCAGGGTCGGGTTGGCAGAATCTGCGATATAGATACCGCCGCCTCTTGCCCGTCCACCCCATCCGCCGCGAGTGGCAGGGGTCGTGGCATCGGCATTAAAACCATTGCCCGCGTTACCGCCGGTTATGGTCGTATCTCTGATTACACAGTTCCTAAGTGTCGGGCTTGCGCCCTGAGCAATATATACGGCCCCGCCTGCTATGCCGCCGCCGTCAGGCCCGTTTTGGCCCGCTACTGCGGCATCCTGAGCAGCTACTATGAACCAAGTGCCTCCTGTAATGGTAAAACCATCCAACACAGTGTTACCGGTCGCCCCGCTACCGAATACAATCGCCTGATGGGCAAATCCCATCGAGTCAATTATTGTCGCTGCGACCACGCATGGGTCATCCGGATTGGTGCTTACCAGCGTGATTTCTTTGTTGAGCACAATTGTGTCGCCGTGATATACACCGCTGGCGACGCTTACGATATCACCCGACCGAGCCGCCTCAACCGCCTCCTGAATCGTAGTGTAATCGCCCGGAACGGTCCTCGTCTGAGGCAAACTGAATGTGACTATTACAGTTTTGTCTCTATTCATAGTCACGGTGTTGGTTCGGGTAAACAAACCATCGTTGTCCGTGCCCTCCCAGCTCTCAATTCTATAACCGGCATCCGATGTCGCGGTAAGCGCGACCGCCGTGCCGCGAGGATAAGTGCCGCTGGTAGGCGTAACTGTGCCGCCGTGATTCCAGGTAACCGTCAGGTTACACGTATTCTTTCCAAAGCCAACTGTAACCGTTTTATCTCCGGTCATACGCACAGAGTTATCGCCGTTGTTAATATCGTCGTTGTCGGTGCCTGTCCAGACAACCTGGTAACCAGCAGGAGGAGTAATGTTTACATGGAGTGGAACTTTGCTGAACCAGACGTAATTTCCGTCGCTCGGCGTGACATTAGCCGATGTCAAACCGTCCCCGGCGATAATCGTCAGATGATACTGCGGCGGCGTAAACGCCGAATAGTGATAACCCATATCCACCTTGCCAACGTCAGGTACGCTATCGGTCCTGGTAGTATAACCTCCAAGATTAATATCCGGACTATTGGCGTTAGCGCTTCCCGCGTTCCAGCAGGGACTGCTGACATCCTGTCCCGCGGCAATCTGGCTGAGGTAGTAACCACTAACAAACAGGGGGTCTATGTTAATATTCGTCGTGACGTCCCATTCGAGGGTGGTGAGGGGGGCATGGTACACAGCCGCCACTCCGCCCTCAATGTCGCTGTAGGTCACTTTCACATCCGCAGGGTTGTCGGTCGTCCCGATGGCGATTTGAGGGCCTTGTGGGGCGTTGTTGTCCCAGAAGATTGAGTTGATTACATTAGTATAATTGTTATAGGCGCTATAAAGGCCTCCGCCCATCCCCTGCGCGTTGTTGTCTGTGATGGTGCAGTTGACGATGTTGGGGTCGGAATACCAGGTGGCAGAGATGCCGGCGCCGTTTTGACCGGCTGAGTTTCCAGTAATTAGGCAATTCTTGATTAGGACGCTGTTGCCGCCAGGCAGCTCAATGCCTTCTGCGTCTTGACTGGAGATATAGATTCCGCCGCCCGAACCTGCCGACGCGTTGGCCCATATATTGCAGTCCCTAACCTCGGCGTCGGCCCCGAGCAGCGTAATTGCACCGCCCTGAGCAGCCAAGACCGTGGACTGGTTGCCTGTAAACCTGCTGTTTATAATCTCGCTTGCTCCGCCGACACAGAGAATACCGCCGCCGCTATATGAAGAGTTGTCCTCGAAGTTGCAATCGGTAACTGTCCCATACGCCCACGCCTCAAAGGCCCCGCCACCGATTGTCGCCCGGTTGCTGTTGAACGTGCACTTCTCAAACACAGGGGCAGCGCCATCCTCAAAGGCCGCCGCGCCGCCGAAGCTTATATTCGGATATGCATTCACCGTCGCAATGTTGTCCTTCCTGCTTGTGGGCGGACCCTGCATATTCGCTTCGTTATTGACGAAGTTACACTCGACAAATTGCGGTGCGCTGCCTCTGGCGGCATAAACCGCACCGCCAAAACTCTCAATTTTGTAATGTTGGGTCGGCCAGCCGGACGGAACCGACGCACCGCTGATGCCGCAACTGCCTCCTATGGTGCTGTTGCCGGTAAACGTGCAGTTCACAAATTCGGCCGTACTGTTCACGTCGCAATAAATTGCTCCGCCATAGCCGCTGTATTTCCAGTATTCCTCAAGAGGATGAATATACCCATACAAAGTCCTCCATTCATCCCACCAAACTCCGTTTCTGTCACCCCACGCACCGCCGTGTCCGCCTGTGGCTGGAGCGGCGCTACCGCCGTTGCCGGCGTCACCAGCCCGTGCGGAGCAGTTTGTAAACGAGCAATCTTCAAACAAGGGGCTGCCGCCCTGGCCGCAATATGCTCCGCCGCCGAACGCTTTGCCGCCCGGTCCGCCGTTACCGCTATAGCCATCGGCACCCGACCCGCCGGAGCCGTTTGCACCGTGAATACCTCGAGCTTGGCAGTTAATGAACAGACAGTTGCGCACGGTCGGAGATGCCGTGCCATTTAACTGCATCCCAGCGCCGCGGCAGGTGCCGCCGCCGTAACCGTCCACGCCCGCACCCTGCGGTGTGGCCCAGTGCAACTCGTTGAACGGATTTTGCTCACCTGTAATATTGCCACTCTCGTAATCTTTCCAGTACATGGCGTCTCTGATGGTAAGCCCTTCGATAATCAATCTCCTATTGGCGTTATCAATCACAAAGCCGCCTATAATCTGGGTCGCATTCGCGTCTTCAGGGTTAGTGCTGGTCAGCCTTATGTCTTTTCCTGATATATACAGATACGGATGGTCCTTGCTCGACTCATATATGTTGTATGTGCCGGGCGTTATCATCACAATATCGCGGTCGTTTGCATCATCAATCGCAAACTGAATCGTCGGATAGTTGCTGTCGGTTCCCACATAGAGAACTCTCGGGGTGTAGAACTCAACCGTGACGTCCCTATGCCCGTTCATAGTTACTGTGTTCTGACGTGCTGTCGAATAATTGTCGTCGGTTCCGGTCCATATAATTGCATACGCAGGATTATTCGGTATTGCGGTAAGCGTCACGACGTCACCCGGGGTATGAAGGTATCTGCCGGCAGGTGGCGTAACATTCCCATCGCCTATTACGGTAACGGTCAGGTAATATAATCCGTTCGGCTCAAATCCAACGACGACCGTCTTATCCGAATTCATAGTGACGGTATTAGTCCGGGCAGTGGACGCGTCGTTGTCGGTGCCCGTCCAGAGCCTGACCCTGAAATTAACATCGGGGACGGCATTGAGGTCGACAACTCTACCGGGTGCCACTACACAACTGTTGGGCACCTGTCTTGCCCTGATGGTAAACGGATTGACCCCAGTCCCCGTTGCATCCAGATAGCCGTTTGGATCAACCCCACCACCGGCCCCCATAACCTCGATAGTCAACGTGTACTGATGAAATTCAACCTTGACCACCTTGTCTGAATCCATTGTTACGGTGTTGTTCGGGTCGACGGATGCGTCGTTATCGGTCCCGGTCCAACGCAATACACCATAGTTCGCATCAGCCAGCGCCTGCAGCGAAACCACGGTGCCTGCTCTGACCCGCCGGCTGTTGGGGTCTTTGATTGTGAATGCGTCATCGCCTTTGCCCTGGGCAGTGAGACGGCCTCCCACGCCATTGACCTCTATGGTAAGCGAATATTGGTGAGCCGTAAACAGCGGGTAATGGTAACCCATATCCACCGTGCAAACATCAGGAACGCCATCGGTCCTGGTGGTATAACCGGCAAGGTTGATATCCGGGCTATTGACGTCAGCGCTTCCCGTGTTCCAGCAGGGGCTGTTAGATATCTGGCCTGCGGCAATCTGGCTGAGGAAGAAACCGCCAATAAACAGGGGGTCCGCGTTGATATTATGACTATTAGAATCCCAGAACGTGTTCGAGTCCCAGTTGATTGCGCCGCCGGTTTCAACGAAAATAGGCGTCGCTATCTGCGATAATAGACTGATTGCATCAAGAACGGCGCCCGGCACCGCGTTGGAGTTCGTGGCCGGGATGAGTATGCCACCGGTCCCGACGGCTACAGGCCTCAAAGCGTTTTCTGCATCTGGGTCGCCGCGAATTACCACGGGAATTATATGAATTGGATTTCTGCCGTTCGCAGCCGTGATAATATCGTTGAGCACATAATTCGTATATGGCTCCGGATCGTGCGGAGACGCGTCGGTCAAAAGCAGAATCACCCTCATAACCTTGTTGCCTTGGCGCCAATTACCCAGCCCGGGGGAATTGGGATCGATATAGTTCGTATAACCATTGGTTGTTAATCTTGCCACAAGGGCATTCGCATCGATACTATGCATCAAGGCCGTATATATCGCTTCAGGCCCATCTGCCCCACCGCCGGCAACCATTGGCTGAAGGCCATTAATAAGTTGATTGGCACCGGTTGTGAACCTCACCCTATCTCTGTAGGCCCAGTCACCCAGGTCGCCATGGTTCCCGTCGGGGTAATCACGGAAATCGACAAGAGCAAGCCGGTAATCAGCATACTGCGCGGCAATCGCGTTAACAATTTGGCTGGCAGCGGTTCTAACCGCACTAATATCACCACCCATACTGCCGGTTGTGTCGAAACAGATAACAAAGTCCAGGGCATTGATATTATTGCT
>Ga0187882_1002085_pt1 | contig 18952 bp, 25 predicted proteins | sample June2016WEW_19_1_3_FD_132991 | JGI IMG/M metagenome (GOLD analysis project Ga0187882, IMG submission 132991) | Peatland microbial communities from SPRUCE experiment site at the Marcell Experimental Forest, Minnesota, USA - June2016WEW_19_150 | ecosystem: Environmental > Terrestrial > Soil >... | reverse complement strand
GAATGAACCCGCAGCGTTACAGCTTTTCCAGTTAGACCCATCCCAAAAAGCATCGAAAGATATGTCTATATTATCGTGCGCATACGGCAAAATTTGCATCAACGGGTAAGCGTCACTTGCAGTAAGAAACTCAACGTTAGGGCCAGCAGCGTAGTTACTAGCCGTTCCTAAAAGCGTCAACTTAGCGGTCGGCGTAGTTGTACCTAAACCGAGCCTATGCGTAGCAACCAACCAAAACAGGTTAGCGTTATCTTCAGTAATTAAGCCACTAGCACCCAAAAATGGGATTGACCCCAACGTTAACGGTTCGAGCGTAAGACTTCCATTCACATCAAGCTCCGTAGCCGGTGAAGTAGTTCCAACTCCTACAAATCCACCTGTCGGATTAAGCAACAACGGCAAATCGGAAAGGCCGAGAGTTGTAGCTACCTGAATCCATCCGACATTATGAGTCGTGTCCATAGCGATTCGCACCGATTTTGTCGGATCAGTAACACCAGAAACATTGAATTGACCATATCCAACTCCGATAGTGCCAGTGAAATCTAAAGCTACCTGCAATAAGCAATATGATGTTGCTATAGCGCCAATGCGTAAATATTTATGGACGGCATCCCAAAACAGGTTAGTGTTATCTTGATTAAGGCTCGAACCATCAAAGAAAATAATTGAGCCTGAAGTGTAAGCGCCAAGATTCGTGCCGCCCCTAGCGATAGGCAAGGTACCTGTTGTGATCTTGGCGGCGTCAAGGTTAGGAACATCACCACTCGCAAGCCCAATATTGATCCAATTCGAACCGTCGAACTTCAAGAAGTGGCCTGAAGAAAGAGCCGTAATTACAACGGGTTTCAATAGGTCAAAGGGGAAGTCTCTTTGAGTGAAACCGCTTTCACTCGGCATTTAGAAAGCCCCGCTTAAGTTGCGGTTGCTTGAGATTTCCGCATCCAGGTGTTATCAAGCGTCCGGTTCGTGCCGGCTGTCAGCTCCATAGTAACCTTGATTGATCTCTTACTGGCCTTCGTGATAATGTGCAACAGGGCTGGGCTTTGAGCGCCGGAATATGTTTGCTCGGCGTATTTAATATACGATCCACCGTTCTTCACTTTCAAATATTCACGGACCACCAAGGTTTCTGTAACCGTCATGGCCGTAAGATCAATGTAGCCTTCAAGGAACGACTGCAAGGCATCTGTTTTCTCGATTAGTATTTGCTCTGTGCCATCCGTCAAGGTGCTTGCCTCAGTGATCGCTTCGAAGGCGTCAATGTTCGCTACCCTGTCAAGGTTCGCTATTCTAGTTGAAGTAGCCGCCGAGAAGGCGTGATCGTCACCGATCAGATCGGTTCTCGGTTGACCTGTAAGGGCTGTAAGCGTCCTTGTCGCGTTCGCCCAAATGTCGTTATCTGCACCGACAAGATCGGTTCTAGGTTGCCCAGTGAAAGCAGAAAGCGTTCTAGTAGCATAAGCCCAGATCGTGGCGGCAGTATCGCCACCAACGGCTGGAAAATCAGGCAACCCTAGATCACCATTGGGGGATGTTTAGCTATTTGGTACATATTAAAGTTTAGGCTAAACGTAGGCTCCGCAGGCATGGTTTTTACGGCTAAAACCCCCAAAAACCCACACACACACGATCCCTGATAAATGGCTTTGTAACCAACCTGATCGTTCATCTTATTCATGATCACCACCGATCCGCAATGAGGACAAAAGATTCGTTGAATCTTTTCTTCTTCATTCAAGGTTCAAGCCTCTTTGAAGAAATCATACTCGAACGATCTGTTAACGCCGCCCGTTTGTTGTAGGGTGATCTTAACGCCGAATTGGGATTCCTTCGACCTAATATAGATGACAGGATCGGGTTGAACATCTGAATATGGTTGCTCATCATATTTCGAATATGAACCAAGGAACAGCAACTTCACGTACTGCTTCAGGATCACTGAATCGCCGGCCTGCAAATTGATCAAGTTAACGTAACCCATGATCCTGTTTAGGCCGGTGATCTCCGCTACTAATTGCTCCGATCCGTCAGCGTTTAATACGCCTGATCCTAAAGGTTGCGGCAAAATGGGCGCCCCAACATTCCACATCATCAATTTGTTCACATCTACGCCGGCCACGAATAAAACCTTATCCAAAAGGTCTAACTCTAATCCTTGTTGTAACCACTTGAACCTTAACAGGCTAGCCTCAAGCGTAAGTGTGCCGGCCTTGTATTTGCGAACAAGCAACTGAGCGCTTTCGGCCACGTAGAAATAGGCCAGTAGCTGAGTTGAAGAAATGTTATCGTTTCTGAGGGTTTGCTTCACTCTTTGCTCTAGCAAGGCGTTTCTGTTTATGGCCTCAGTCTCGCCCTGAATAGCTAGGGCTTTCGACTGTTGAAATTTAGCGCCTATCGTTTGCGGGTCATACTTGGTGGCGTACTTCTTGACGGCGTGGCTCAATGTTATTCAGCCAGTTAGTGAATGAACCATTTGGAAAGTAAACCAACAAGTGAACTAACAAGGAGCGCAATTATGCCCGCAGCCGCATAAATGCGATTGTCACTTTCAGTTTTCTTCTTCACCTTATCCTCAATTTCAGCTAAACGAATTTGCTCAATGTTGTTAACTCTAACCACTAAGCCGGCTGTTTCCTGATCGCCCCAAATAGCTGAAGTATTCTTCAATATGATCGCCTTCAATCCAGTATCAGGATCGTTCAATGCTACATCTATGCGAACGATCCTGTCATGGTCGGAAAGGCCGGTTTCATCAACCATGAAACACAGCCAACCTCACTATTGCTGGGATTTCACTCCGAAGAAGAAACCCACAACCGCCGCCGCAAGAGGCGTCATAACGCCGAGAATCTGCGAAGGGTCAGCGTTCTTCATCAGAGCCGTAACGGCTACGGCAACTGTGCCGCCGACAACGATTATTGCGACTACGCCTTGCGTATCGATCTTGGCTGTGGGGTTAGTTGTCACAGACATTTAATTTTCACCTTCTTCTTCAGTTTAAGTTCCAGGGTTACTGTTAACCCAATCCGCCCAGGGCGTGAAGATTTGGTGATAGAACCATCCGTGCTCGTCGGTTGCGTCTAACCCGAATTCTGGGTGCATCCCATACCAGGTGCTAAGTTTATGGTAAAAGGCGTCATGTGGGTTAACTAGTTGGCTCGCACTCGTGAAGGCGTCTAGCCAAACAAGCATAGGCGACGGAAACGGATCGTTAGCGATCAAGCCTTGAGGCAGATCATTAGTTTTGCATGCGAGCGTCCATCTGTCTAGCTCGGCGTCTTTCTGTTGCACTAGCTTCCGAATGATCGGCCAAGCTCGCAGAACAACAGGGAAATACGAATTGTATAGGCTTGGATCGGGCGGGCCAACTTCGTTTTCGCCAGGGCCAGGGATCGGTGGCAACCTTACATCGAAGTAGCCAAACGTTGTTTGCTCCATTTGACTGAGAATGTGCATTGCAACAACGTCGCCGGTCTTAACGCTCGTATCGTATTTCTTGGCGCCGACTGGGTAAGGCAGAATTCCGCTAGGTGTCTCAGCTTTGAAAGTGTTAATTACGTCCATTGGGACAATGTAGTAGAAGGTTCTTTTGCCGTAGTAACTCGAAAGGTTAACCCACGGTGAAACCGGCGCCGGTGTTCCTTCAACTCCGCCGTATTTCGCCCAGAAAGGTTGATCGTTTGAAATAACTTCATCCCTGCAATTCTCGAAAGTGAAAATATCCTGCATCGTGTCAAGGTTGATCACGTGGCCTTGAGGGGTAAGCATCCAGTTAGGCTCCGTGACACGGACAACTAACGGGCCATAAGACATCCAGTTGCACCACCTGTTAGAAGCATCCAATGAACCATAAATTTTCGGATCAGGGCCAGGTCCATCATACATGCAAGGCCAATTCTCAAAGAAAAGCATGACCTGAAGAAGTTTCAAACTAACCGTTTTCGATAAGGGCGGCTGAAGAAATTGGGGCGGCGTGTAATCCATAGGCTGAAAATTGCCCATATCCAAGGATTTCAGGTAAGCCGGCGAATTACGCCATAGCGCATCCCAGTCGATCTTTACGTTACCGGCGTCTTGCTCGTTACGTAACCTTTGAACCTGTAAACCACACATTGAAACTGCTTCCTTGTAGGCTAGAATTCAGCCACATAACGCTTATAAGGGTTTGCTAATGGCCGCAAACAGTTAATTCTAGGGACCGGCTCTGTCCTGTTAGTTGGTTCTGTTGCTTGGCTTTACTTGCAATGTTAGAAAGCAGTTTCGAATATCGCAGAATGTACGGCGAATATTTAGCGTTGAAGAACCGGCAGATTCCAACGAAACTGTTAGCAAAACTTTCCGGTGAGCTTATCCGTGAGATCACGAAAGCCAAAAACCATCCCACGTACAAGGGCGCAACCGCTAAACTCATTGAGAGGACAAGGATTAAAAAAAGTCGTTTACCTGAAGAAACTTAAGGCCTATCGGATTGACAAGAAGAATCCGAAAGATACAACCGTAACAATAGAACAAGATTTAGGTGATAAGAAAGAGGTAACAACCCTCAAAGCTCATAGCTTTGAAGAAGAAACTCGCATTATACCGAAGAAGAAAGGTGAAGATTTTGATATTGTCTGGCAGTATGGCGCTTACAAAATCAAGCGGTGTATTTCTACAGGAAAATATTACGCTTACATTGGTTATTATCCAAATGATAAATTCGATCAAGAGGTACATCTGGGATCGATGTACGATATGGCTGATGTTATTTTTAGTGATATTGGAGCAATAACTAAAACACTTGCAAAAGATGGTAGAGGTCATCCGTTTATGAGAATATCAGTGTGGACTAAGAAGCATTGGGAATCAATTATGAAACGAAAAGGCCGCCTCTAAAATGGCGTGCCGCATCGGCTACCGCATCGGTAACACGGGTAAACTGACAACGTAACGTTATATCTAATGTTTACGAGGTATGGCATGAACAGTTAGTATGATATCGACATCGTGTTTTGCACCATGCCAGGGTATAATCACTAATGATTCATGTCGAGTAACCATCAGTTCAATTAATTCGGAGGCCATAACTCGATCCATGTGCGGTGGATAGAATCCACCAACATGTTGAATTGCATGATGTAATTTGCAGGCGTAGAACCCAGAATTTGATTTATAGTCTACATGATGAAATCTAACATCAGTGAAATCGCAACCTCTTATTTGACATCTTTCTCCATTGCGATAAAGTTGCGTTATTTTCAACTCTGAATGGTGACAATATGGACATGTTAGTATATCTCCGTCATATTTCATTTTGATATGTGAAAGACATTTTGGGCATTCTTGTGAGGATGTTTTTTTTCTACGGGTCATTTATGAATTCATCTTACTGGTTATTTGGCGCTCCTATACGATAAAGCTAGGTTGCGGCTACCGCCTTGGCGTATTCTCCGTAACCGAAAAGGATCAGCATACCTATGAATTCTTCATCAGTGGCGCTGTTCTCTAGGCAGAATTTCACTTTGTCGAAGGCGGCGGGATTTAGAGCGAGCAATGTTAGATCACTATGCCACAAGCGGATGCTTCTTGGTATGTGTGGTCTCTGTTCTGTTTGCCGCAGTTCAAGCAGATTTTGCTGAGTCTTTCTTCAATGCTTTCAGGCAATTAGATCACTTTCTTGATTTCCTGCGAATTGCCTTTCTAGTTGGCAAGCGTTCACGGCCTAGCGCCTTTCGGATCATGTCCTTTATTGAATTACGTGCCTGTTCCTGCGATACGTTACGAGCCTTGAAGATTTCTTCATCCATATGTGTTACTATCGAGTCTCGTATGATCTGCTGTAGAACATCAGGTTCGATAGCGTCAAGCTCAACGGCAGAATTAGCGCCATATTCCGCAATGAAAGAGGCGCCCCTTGAATCGGTAGTTTTCACTGGCATAGGTGGAATATTGTATTTGCTGATCTGTTCCGGTGTTATGGCGATTTTGGTGAAGTTCATGTTCTCGGTATCAATGCCAAGATCGTTAGTTAGTCTTTCTTCAATATATCGTGGAATATCTTGACCGGATGGATCAAAATCTCCGAAATAAAGAATTTCAATCGTGCGGCCCTCGATCCTCTTCAGGTATTCTGATCCTTCCCATAGAAAGGTAAGGCTAGGGTAGCCTCGGCATGGCGCCAAGCGTACACCGAATTTCTTTGTTATCTGTTCGAACAAGGCCGCTAGAGCTTGTTTCTCTAACCATACCTCAACATAGACCGGTTGATTCAGCCATAGTGGATAGTTGAAGTATTCGCTAGAAGTCTCGAAATAGTTCTTGGCGGCGTTGAAGTGATTTTCAGGCGTGTCTAAATCGTGATCGCCGCCTATGAAGGCTCTAGTTCGATCTTCGATACTATCGTATGAGATCATTCCGTTAAGTCTAGCATAGGTTAGAGCGTTGACAGTGGCTTGATATTCGCTCACTTTGTTTTCGATGATATGCTTCGAAACCAGGCGGTAATAGATTTGTCTAACGGTGAGGCGGGTTGTGTATTGTGCGATAACTTGTTTTGCGTTTTCGACTATCGTTTCTTTCTTGCTCATTTGCCATCAAGTTACTTTCTTCTTCAGTATCTAGATAAGAACTTTGTGGTCTAGACCCATTGCTCAGTGAGCGTATTTAAAGGCCAATATGTCTATTAGGGAATGAAGAAGAAGAAGCAGCTTGCGGAAGTATGAAAATGTGCAGAAACCAAGAAAATGCCAACATTGCGGATATACCAACAAGGCTCAACGCAAGCAATGGCCGATCAAATGCCCACGGTGCAATAACCCATACAGAACCCTTCCACGCAAACTTAGGGTGAAGAAGAAATGAGCTACAGTGAATTTAGTGAAGCGCACAAGTCAACGGAATTTGCCCCGTTCCTAAAGGCGAAACACGTAAGATCGTTCCCGCTAAAGGTTAACGTTGTTAGCGTGGATCAGCAGAAGCTACCTCAAACCGGCGACAGCCTAGTAGCAAGAATCAGGTTCGATACGGCCCTGAAAGCCAAACTGAAACCTGAATACGTTGCATCCCTTGAAGCAGTCAAAGCTCAGGACATAGGTTTACCGTTGAACAAAACTAACGCCAAGGCGTTCGCCGCACTATTCGGTGACGCGATCAAGAATTGGAAAGGCGCAGTTACGCTTATGGCTGTGCCAGTGAACAACCCCAAAACAAACACCTTAACGCAAGGCCTAGTCGTTCTGACGCAAGGAGAAGCTAAGTAAGTTTCTCCTTCCCTATCTTTTTTGAGTTGAAGAAAATGCGAAAAGTCAAAGTAACAATTACTCTTGATAAAGCGTTAAGAATCTATGCGGAAGAACGGAAACTAAATCTTAGCGAGATATTAAACAGTATTCTGAAAGATATGCTCGTAAAAGATTTAGAAACTAAGAAGGCGCTCAAAGGATTAGGTGCCCTTTTCAGTTAGGAAATGAAGAAGATGCCTCGCAATCCTGCAGGTAAATGGTGTACTCACCAATACGGCAAAACGTGGAAATGCGAGCGTTGCGGTTACGAGCCACCAAAAGTCTTAGTTGAGAAGATTAATAGCGTAGGCTTACCAATTGACTATACGGGTGAATATTGAAATTGACAACTACCCTGAAAGTCGGCAAAATAGAGATCACGAGCGACGTACCGAAAACAGCGGCAGAATTCGCAAGCCTAATAGATCAGGTTCTATCAAGGCTCGACAAGCTCATTGCCGCTGACATTCAAATAGAAACAGGGCAGGCAGCGGCAGCAATCACAACAGCGCCAACAGCAGCAACAGCACCGGCCACTTCAGCAATAGGAACGGTAACGCAAGTCTAGGCTGAATTGAAGAAAGTAAGGGGATGCACCTTAAAATGAACAAGTTTGAGGGTTTGAAAATGGTGGTACATTGTTCGCTTGGTGCATCAAGCGTTAAACCTCAAAACTATTCAACCCTTACCTTCAAAGGATATTGAAGAAAATGGGCCGATGGTACCCAACAGGCAAACCGCCGGCGGCTCACTATTACGTTTGCGGAAATTGCGGCAAGGTTTGCTTCGTTCTTCATCTTCTGAATTGTCCTAGCTGCGATCACCCATTCGTCAAATATGATAAGCATATGATGGTTATGCAAGGGCAACTAAGCTTTGAGGAATGCGAGAAATTGAGCCTAGTGAAGAAGAAAGTGATAATCTAAATGATGTACTGTCGAAATCACGGCTGGATCAGAGGCGAAGATGTTATAGTTCTCGAAGAAGGATTACAGGTTTGCTCGGTTTGCTTCGAGCAAGTTCAAGCTTTCGTGAGATTCAAAACTGAGGCCTGCTAAATGACTGAAGAAGAATGGATTGAATTTATCAGAACTATGACTAACGCCGAGCATAGAGGCGTGTTAACCTACACGGAAGGCCGACTGATGATGTCCATGATCACTAAGATGCGAAATGAAGGTTACTGAAGCATGGTTCTGAAATTCAAGGTATGGCGCCTACAACCCGAAAAACGGGTTTACACCCGAAAAGGAAAGAAGAAGAAATATAGGGTATGGTGCCTAAGAGACAAAGAAGGCCACATAGTAAGAGTGGCCCGAAAACCTGAAGACGTTTACAGGCTAAGAAAACGGTACAAGAAATACAACGAAGAACACAAACTAGAGCAACTCTTAGCCGTTCGACGCCTCAAAGATCACGTTCGCAGAATCAAAGCCGGCGTCCGAAAACGTGGATTCATAAAACAACTATCAATCTACGGAATCACCAAGAATAAGGAAACAGGGAAGCGGGTTTACCGCCGATACGAAATATTCAAGGCCGTTCAATGGACTCAACAAGAGGTTGCGGCGATTCACGATTTCTTCAAGAAATCGCCGCCCCTAAGCCACGCCGGAATATTCATCTACCATAACGACAAGCTTCTGATCGTTGAAGGCGACAAGATCACGCAGAAAGGCACTAGCGAAGTCGGATATAAGGGCGAAAGAAGAAACCTAGATGTGGATTGAAGAAGAAAATGGCGTTTCCGTATTTCTATCATTTAACTTCCGCTAAGAACTGGCCTTCAATCAAGAGACACGGATTAAAACCACACCGCAACCGCCTAACGAAACATGGCCGAAAAGTAAGCTGGCTGATAGCCGCATTAGATCGTTCTGAAGATATGGCCTTATTGAAGAAATTTTCTCCAACAAACCCCCTCTATGAACCTATCGTGATCAAGGTTAACGCCGAAAACGTCTTAGTATATAAATTCGGTAACACATGCCAATATTACACGCCTGAAGAAATCAGGCCTAAAGCAATCTTATCGTTTGACTACCTAAACGGAAAGGTGTAATTTCAATGTCGTTTACACTTGACCTTTTTGGACTCATAGAAGTCGCAAGTGACATACTAGCAGGGGTTTCAACGCCTGAATCAATGATATTCGGCCCTAGCGCAGCCGAAATATGGGATTACTACGACGGAGTAACACCGGCATGACAAGTGATGATCATTCGACGCCTGAATGGTTAATGAAATACTTCAAGGACTGGTTCGATCCGTGCCCGCTGTACTCGAAGTTCGACGGCCTCAAAATTGACTGGCACGATCCTACGTACGCCAACATTCCATATAGCGATCCTGAATCGTGGGTGAAGAAAGCCATAAAAGAATCAAGAAAAGGCGTAAGAGTAGTATTATTAACAAGAGTTGATCCTTCAACTAAATGGTGGCTAGAACTGATCGCAAGCGGCGCTCGTGTTGCTTGTTTTTTCGGCAGAATCAAATTCACCGGCACCGGATCACCAAACTTCGCTAGCGCCTTGTGGTTCCTATGAAAGTTCTCTCATATCGTGCCATGTGGCTAGTGAAGAAGAACCAGAACATAGAACATGCTGAAGAAGTAGTTAACCCTGAAAGGGCCATAGTAGGCTATACAACTAAGGAGCATTTGCTTCTCGATCTCGATAAGTCACGTTCCTTATTTGCAACCGAGCGATTAGTCAGAATGATCCAGAAGGATTACCCTGAAGTGGGCGATTGCCTGATCTCACAATCATCTTATGATGGTTTCCACTGCATCTTCGACAACCGCCTTTCGTGGAGCCGAATAATGGCGATCAGCAGAACCTTAACGGGGCTGGGGATCGTGAACCGCAACTTCACCAAGGTTCGAAGTTTCCGAGAGGATTTAACCTTGCGGATTTCTTCGATTGACAGGGGCCGAGAAAAAAGCGAAGCACCAAAACCAGCGGAGATAATTTCTGCAACCGGAAACTATCTTAACTCAGTAGATTTCTTCATGTTCAAATGCAAGCGATCATTTAGCGGAATATGGGAATACCTAACTTGCCTATCGGCCTTCAGAGAGATACAGCCCATTCCAATAAATTAGGGGGGGACAACCCCTAGACCGTCTCTAGGACAGTTAGAGGGCCTCGATGATGATCTTTTGGCCGTCTAACTTGATTCTGAGAGGTTTACCTTTCTCCCAGCCCAATTCCTTCATGAAGATTTTCGGGAGCGTGATCCTGTACTGCTCATTTTGGTCTCTTACGAGCCGAACGAAAGTTGCACCGTCCACTAATATGGTTGGCAATACTCAATACCTTAATATGTCTATTAGGAATGACTAGCTTATAAGCATTCTTAAGTACTCGGAGCATCATTAATACTCTGAGTATTAATCGGGTGGTGAATTGAATGGTTTCCTCAGGCGATAAGAGAACCGCAAAATACCTAGCCAAATATGACGCCGTAACAGTCGGCACCCGTTACGGTCTAGTGAAGGACATTGCGACCGGCGCTTTCGCCGCAACCGCCAACAGCATGGCAATGTATGAGACCCAGGTCAAGAATGACATTCTTGCTGTTGTTTCGCCGGCAGTTCCCGCCTACCAGATCGCCGCATACCTAGCATTCATGCGTCAGTGTTTCAAGCGCTTCCGCAAATATTCTGGTCTTACTCTTGCCCTTGAACTTCAAGGAATAGCTAACGGCTGGGCGACTAAAGGACTCGACCCAACAGCGCTAATGGCTATTGCGGCCCTATTCGGCGCCTCATTGACAACGCCCCACTAGAAGCAGCCTTTTATGGCTGTTTTCCCCTTATTTTCTGTATGCCACTCATTGAGTTAATGATCGTTGCGGCCCCATATTTCGGGCCACACAAACGGCTTTACTTCAATCCTGAAGAAGGAAAATACTATATCAGAATCCAGTTACCGAAAGGTTTACCGAAAATGAATATTAGCTCATGTTGGCGTTTAGCTCACCCTTGCGGGAAGAAAATGAGGCGAATTCATTCAATCTGTTTTTCTTGCTGGTACCTGAAGAGGCAGAAGAAACAAATACCGGAATATAATTTGGTGCAACTGATAGTTTCACCGATACGTGTAAATCGGCCTCACTTCATCATAGGCGACAAGATCGGAAAACGGTTACATGAACTGCTGAAATATGTTTGGGAGTGAAGAAGCTTGAGTTACATGGATTATCAGCGCCGCCTGATCCATCAGGTGGAGAAGTATAAGCGAAAAAGCGGAGTTGAAGCAGTCGAAGGCATGTATAGCCGCTTTGATCCTAACATTAACCTTTCAGGCCTGAGTTTCGCTTGGCAACTGAACTTAGTTATTTCGATCTACATTGACATACACATTATTTGGTCATTAGGCTCGAAAGCAAAATATGGTACGGCCATTTATGGAAAAGACGTTTACGATCCGGCAACAGTTCTAGGCGTCTTAACAGCCGACACGTTAACGAAATGGCTCATGTTGCATATGGCCCGCCGGTTTCTGCCGGCTAACGCTAGAGGCTACAAGTACACTATGCCTCAAAGCTTGTATTGGTTGAACGCCGAAATCCCAATGTTAGAGGTTGCAGCTCAAGAACCTGTTTGGTACGTGCGAGTAAGGAAAATTGATCTGACAAGAAACTGGACAGCGTTCTATGATATGGCCTTCTATGATGTTAATGCCTACCCAACTGAAGAATACCACGATCCGATCCTTGGCGATGTTCCTTCTCAAACTCTAGTTAGATTCAGTGACATGCTCCGATCTCTTTTCGATATGGCCCGTTACGATGATGGATTATATGATCATCCGGTTAACTCTCTATTGACTGTTGGCGCTATATTCGATGATTCAACTAGGCCCGTTAATATTTCCGCTAACTTCTATGATTGCGCTAGGTATGATAGGGCACCCTACGCCGGCGTACCGATGCCTTACCCTGAATTGTACTTACTTAGCCCTAACCTTGTTGCTTACATGCCGCTTTACGATGTGGCTAACTACGATTTCGACGTTTACTATACTACTGTCACGTTCGATGAAGGTTTAGTTAACTCGATTGTGGAGAACGCAAGGCAGCACCAACAGCCGGCTTATCTTCAATTTCAGCGTTACGCTAGCTCAGAACGAATGAAGGCTCTTTACCAGGTTCACGCCGCCTTCCAGGTTGATCGGCAATACCGATTACAGAAAATCCTTAACGACTACTCAGTTCGCAGAATCGACGTTTCAATGTACCACGCCTTCATGATGGAGTACACCTACAAACACATGTATGAGCAATTACTGGACAAGGAAACCGTAATTCAGCGGTACATACGCCTAGGCCTAAACGAAACGGTTTTAAGGGCCATAGCCTTAATGACAGGCCGCTAAAGGTGTGACTCTTTGAGCCCTAATCCTGTAGCCTCACGAAGTACTGTAATCTCTAAAGAAGTCGCAGATCGAAAAGCGGTTCTTGACCATGCAAACGCTCTTTTCATGGCCTTACATGACATGGCCCTAGAAGCATTAACTTCAACGTGTAAATGCGCCACTTGCGAGATCATCCGCAAGAACGCCGTCCACGTTAAGGCTTTATTCAAAACCGGCGTTAAGATCAAACATATTGAGGCCGCATAGATGAACCTGAAAGCTCTACGTTTTTGTAGAAAGCATAGAGCTTCATTCAAAACCTTTCTCAAATTACAAAATGAAGGAATCTAGTTGCCTGAAGAAAAACCCGTTGTTAAGGTTGTTAGGCCTGAGGATTCTAAGCGGGGCCAGGAATTCAATTTCGGCGGCGTCATCATAAAACTCATTGAGGTTAACCGTATGAAGTTGAAGATGCTTCCCGATCAGTTCACGGTGGCCTACAAGATCATTGACAGCCGAGTTCAACCGGCCTTCGAGTCGCAAGTAGCTCACTTATTTCTGACGGCTACGAGTAACCTTAACGCTGAAGTCAAAAAGGTAGTTGACCTTTACGAGCAGCAGAGAGAAAGCATCTTCAACGTGAAGTTACCTAAAATTAAGCCGGTAGTTGAAGAAAAACCTTGATGCCGTTTCTTACACAATGGCAATGCATATTCTGTCGAAACTTCAATTATGGTGAATAGTATTTCTGTCAATTTTGTGGGGCGGCTCGCTAGATGAAACTCAAGATTATAAAATTCTTCAATAGGTTACTACATAGAGATAATGCTTCTGCTATTTGGGAGCTTTACGAGTTAGACACATTAGCATTATCTGAAAAACAGCAAGAGATCCTTGAGGATATGAGCGGCGCTAATATCGGTGATCCCTAATTGTCTGAAGAATTCACGCTGACAATGGACGACCTGTTAGCGTTAGAAGTGGATTGGAGAATAGGCGGTATTGCCGATCCTATCGGGCAGATTTACAATTCCGTTGTGGTTACACTTGAAAGCGCTTTCTCTGCTGCTGTTGGCAGTTTTCAGAGCATTGTTTCTTCAGTCGTTAACAGCGCCATAAGTGGCATTAGTGGCGTAATTTCTTCAATGGCAAGTAACCTTCAATACGTGATCGGCTCGATTCAATCTTTACCAGGCTTGATCTCTTCAGGTCTCAGCGGAATAATTTCTTCAATCTCTTCCATCCTTTACGGCGTCGCAAGTTCAATATCCTCAACGATAAGTCAAATTTCTTCAGTGGTTAGCAGCGGTTTCAGCTCAGTTCTTTCAAGCCTAAATTCTGCTTTCAATTCGCTTTCTTCTTCCGTTAATTCCACGATCAGAAGCATAGCAACTCAGATCACGAGTAGCTTTAACACGGTTGTTTCTTCACTTCAAACCGCTTTCGCTCAAGTCGGCTCTTCGCTTTCTAGCATTGGCGCTCAGATCACAGCCGGCCTAAATTCAGCCTTCTCGCAAGTTGTTTCTTCAATCAACAGCATAGTTTCGCAGATCAATTCTTTCGCAGGAACCATTTCGACCGCTATCAACTCGGCTCTTAGCTCGGTTGCGAACAGCCTTAACGCAGTTGGCGCTCAAATCATATCTGGAATAAACACCGCCTTCTCAAGTTTCACAACTCAGCTAAACGCATTAGTTACAGCGATCACGGCCCCGATTTCTTCAGCGGTTCACTCGGCCCTTAACGCCTTCTTTTCTTCTTCAGAGTTCAAGAACCTTTTCGCCTTCCCGAAAGCCTTAACGGATTTCATGACTTCAGCAACCTCATTCTTGAATCAGTTAACTGCAAGGCATTCACCGAGCATTCTGGATAACGTTGGCTCGTTCTTCGAGATTCTTGTTACGCTGTTTTCTTCAACCGGCGCTTTAGGGGCATTCTTTCAATCTGAGGCATGGAAAGGGATCATAGGCGGGAAAGGATTAGCGACTACCCTAAAGACCGATACGAATTTCTTCAAGCCGCTAACCGATTTTCTAAACGACATTGGCGCTAATATTCTGCCAACTTTACAAACATTCATAGGTGATGTTCAAGGCGGCCTTTTCGATTTAGGAAATTACATGGTTGACGGATTGATCAGCCTAACAGGTTTACCAATGCCTTCAGGTAGCGAATTAGTGTCAATAACAGATTTCAATGGAAAACAACATATTGATCCATTTCATAAATTCTTCAGTTCAATAACTGATGATCTACAACTTCAAGCGGCTAAACTTTCAAGTAAAAGCCCGATTACGCAAGATCAGGTTTTAGGCGCTATTGCCGCAATAGGTACCGGAGTAGCAGCAGCAGAAACAGCCGAATATTTAGGATTAACGATTGATCTTGCTCACCCAATGAAAGCTATGGGATTTCAAAAGAAATTCCATCAGTTTTTCCGGCGAATGGGTTGGGAAAGACTTAGCGGGCTATTGGTTGTTGCCCTAACGGCAACTACTTTTAGCCCAATTCTTAGAAGATACTTCAATAGCATAGCTCGCCAAACTTTACCTAATCCCGATAGTATTTTGACAATGCAAGATCGACTAGCCGTTAAGCCCGATGATGCAACAAAATATCTAAGTGAACATGGATATAGCGATAGTTTCATAACGGGTTTACGGGAAAACCACTTCGCTATTCCACAACCGGCGAATGCAGCAGATTCATATTTCCGAGCTGTGGCCTTCGAAGGTTTCTCAGCAGATCAGGCTTTGAAGGAAATTAGCGGATATTTCGATTTCTACGCCTTCAAGTCTGATAAGAGGCAAGGCTATTCATTCAGTGATAAGGATTTAGTAACGAAACTTCTTTATCGATTACCCAATTTCAGGCAGATGCGTGTCTTACTCGCAACAGGCCAGGCAAGTAAGGCAGATTTCACGAAACTACTAATTGCTGATAGAATGAAAACTGAGTATGTGGATAAAATCGCTAACGCTATGGTTCTTCAAGGGCAACTGCCTTACTTGAAAGCTCAAGAATCCGCTTTCATGTCTCAGGTGCAACATGGCTTTGAAACAGGCGTAACCTTCACGGATATGCTGAAGAAAATAGGCTATCCACAGGCCTTCATTGATCCTACTGTTGCCGCCGCTGAAATCAAAGCAGATGAAGAATTGAATATACTTCAAGTCTCAGAGTTTGATAAGCATTACACTGAAGGATATATGACCAGGGACGACTACGTTAAGAACGTGGAGCCACTTTTCAAGAACAAGGACATTTACGCCGCCCATTTGGAGATCGCAGACTTAGCAGTTCAAAGAATGACCGACAACAGGATCAGAACTGCTTCAGATCGAAGCATCTCTGAGGAGCTTACCGCTTTCGCTAATGGTGCAGTTTCCGCCGCTGAATTCGAAACAATCTGCAAGGCAGGCAATAAGACGGCTGACGAGATCAAGGCGCTTGAATCCGCAAGGCAGATCATCTACAAGAACCTTGTTCGCACCGTGAAATTCCGCAACTACCAGGGCGCTTTAGGTAAAGGCAACATTAAGCCGGCTCAATTCAAGGAGCTATCTTTGAAGTTGCCCATTGATTCAGTGATCGTTGATGCTACCATGCAGCATATCATTTTGGGGATGGTGAAAGCGGCTAAGATCACGCCGGCGGCAGCAAACGACTTATTAGCTCAAGCAGGTATTCCCTTGGTGACTGGATAATGTCATCTATTCCCGTTGATGTACTGGCCGGCGGCGTGATTCGAAGCTCTGACATGAACATAGTTCTTGCGGCGCTTAGACTTATGTACGGTGACCTTGCTAATCCACATACTGACTATTTGGTTAAGGCTACTGACTGGATTCTTCTGGTGGACGATTCAGGTGGAAACGTGAACATTACGCTGCCGCCTGCTATAGTTCTTGGCAAGACATATCTAATCTGTAAGACTACTTCAGACGCTTACCACATTATGATCTTGCCTAATGGTGGCGACTTAATTGATGGTAAAGCGGCAATGCAGATGGATACGCAGTATGATAAACTGTTTTTGATGGATGACGGTAACGGTAACTGGATGATCGTTTCTTCGATCGGAACGCCGCATTGAAGGCGACTTGAATGGTTTTCGTTCTTGAAGCATTGGAAACTGCGATCACGCTTACTGATGAAGAAGTTGCTATCGCCCTAATTCCTAAAGAAGCAGTTATCGCTTTAGCACCAATTGAAGTCGGAATAGCGTTAGCGGTGATTCCGTAATGGCCCTTTACACCGGCGACACAATCACGATCCAAGCTACCGTTGCCGGAGCGCCGACGATCACGGCTCACCTAATCCGGTTCTATGACGCTAACGGAAAACAGGTGGGGAAATATACGCAAGCCGATCCTGAATGGCATGATTTGACCGGCGGCGTTTACACTATCGCTCATCAGAGCCAAGAGCAAGATCAGGCCAGTTACACGACGCTTGATCCTTCAACTATCCCGCCGAGTGTGGTTAGGCATAATTGGAAGTGCCATTGGCAGATCACTGTTGCCGGCGTGGTGGACAGTGAAGAATTAGACATAGTGGTGAATGAGTAGGTTCGCAGTTGCCGATAAAAATATGTATGGGAAGAAGGCCGGCTTTTTGCCGTAAATGTAAACGGCAAATTCCGGTAGGCGAAAAATACCAGATGGGAAATAACGGTTGCGGCGATTTCCATCTCTGTAAAGACTGCTATGTGGATGCATACGGAAAACCAATTATCGGTGAATGAATAGACTATGACTGAAGATGAATGGAAAGAACTTATTCTAACGATAAGTCTAGCTCGTCAAAAAAATGCTTTGACAACTGAAGAATTTGACGTTTTAATTAATCTTCTGACAAAGGTTAGAAAAGCTGGTTACTAGGTTGGTTGATGTTACGGTTCTCGATGCCGCCATTGCCGCATGTCGAACTGTGACGGGTGGTGATTTCGTTTTGCCTACGGATCACGATAACTTGAAAGCCTGCTTGGTGGCTATCAGAAATATTCTTGCGGCTCTATGATCGCTTTTGGTCGATACAAGTCTCATTGACAGTGATATTGCTAGAATCCGATCTGTTTTTGGTAATGAAATTATTCTGCCGGCTGACATGAACGATATTCTCAGAACCATTAAGGACACTCGTAACGTGATTAAGGCGTTTTCGCCTCACGTTGAAACATATTCCATCGACTTCAACTATTCCTATACTGCCGAATGGGATTTCTCAGGTAATAGCGATGCCGTAGGGCAGATGTACGCCATTCTAGCTAGGAAACCGTTGTTTACGCTTCCTTATGAGCCTGACTGGTTGCTTCAAGAGGACATATCCATTAGTGGCAGCGGCGAGATCATCCTGTTTGATCCCGCTGTTATTCCTCAGTGGGTTAGATTGACGTTGTATATGAGTACATCTAATTTCTCTGCCGGCTCCGTTTTCATGGCTAATGATATTCCGTTTAATTACGCTGAAACTAAGAGGATGCTTCAGGCCGACTTGAATGATGGTATTACGGATCAGGTTATTGATTTTTGGGCGAGTGGCTCTAATAGCTTGTATCTCGATGATTACTATACGCCGCCTGCTGTCGGTGTGCCTTTGTACCTTTACGTTGTGGCTGAAGCCGATATTGGTGAAACATCTGGCCCGATGACTGTTAAGTTTGGGGTGAAGAATATTTCCGTTGCCGTTTCCGGTTTCTTCCACAGAGCCGGCGGCCCGTAGTCCGGCGCTCGTGTTACTTTCGAGATTGAATAAGATGGGAATTAGAATCGGACATCATGGGCCTAGTAATTGGCGAGCAGTAAATCCTAAGAAATATCGTGAGACTGATAGAAAGTATAGAGATTCAAACCGTGATAAGAGGCGTAATTCAGATAGAGTTTTAGAGCAAAGCATAAAGAAAGAAACAATAGCTCATTATTCTAAAACATCTTCATGTGTAAGATGTGGATTTAATGACATAATAGCGCTTAGTATAGATCATAAAACAGGCGGAGGCCACAAGCATATGCGTTCTCTTGGTCTATCTGGCGGCGAAAGTTATTATCGATATCTAAAGAGACTTGGATATCCAAAAGAGGATCCAATAGGATGTAAATTAGAAATTCTCTGCATGAACTGTCAATTTATCAAAGCATATGAGAATAATGAAAGAGGCAGATATAAACTAAAATAGGTAACATCTTCCCGCCGCCGTTGCTTATTAACTTCTTCAGTTGCCGCTTCTTCTTCAGTAATATAAAGGCTCCTAGTCTTATATAGTCGCCTCATATATAAGCTCGTTCCTTTATATATAGCAGAGGTATATAAGCAACGGCATCCTTATAT
>Ga0187882_1002069_pt1 | contig 19044 bp, 14 predicted proteins | sample June2016WEW_19_1_3_FD_132991 | JGI IMG/M metagenome (GOLD analysis project Ga0187882, IMG submission 132991) | Peatland microbial communities from SPRUCE experiment site at the Marcell Experimental Forest, Minnesota, USA - June2016WEW_19_150 | ecosystem: Environmental > Terrestrial > Soil >... | reverse complement strand
CATCGGCAATCCCGCCGCCAGCGCTTCGGCTGCGGTCAGTCCGCCCGGCTTGGTGATCAGGAGGTCGGCAACCGCCATGAGTTCCGGCACGTTGTCGGTCCAGCCGAGCGGATGCAGGTCCAGGGTGACCCGTCCTCGGAGCAATTCCAGCCGACGGCGGAGTCCGCGGTCGTGGCCGGCCACTGCCAGCACCTGCATCGGCACGCCACAGAGATCCAGGCCCGCCACAACTTTGTCGAGGGGCACAGGCCCCATGCCGCCACCCATCACCAGGACCACCGGCCGGCGGCCGTCCAGGCCGAGGGCCTTAATCAGCTCGGCCCTATCAAAGGGCAAGGCAAAAGCGGGGTCCACCGGGATGCCGCTCAGCAGGACGCGATTCGGCAGCACTCCCCAGCCGATCAACTGGCCGCGCGCCTCGTCGCTGGCCACGCAATACAAATCAATCCCGGATTGTACCCAGGGCGGCTCAGTCTGAAAATCGGTTTGCACCGCCAGAATGGGCGCGTTGAACCAGCCTTCGCGCCGGCCCAGCGCGGCGATTTCTGCGGCGCCGATCTCCGTGACGATCACGAGGTGCGGGGCGTGCTCCTTGATCTGGCGCAAGACCTCGCGGCAGCCCCGGCGGAACACCCAGTCGGGAGCCGTAGCTTGATGCAACTGGCGCTGGCGGCGCTCAAACAACCGGCGCCAAAGCCCGGGTGCATGCCGCAGCATCCACCAGTAGGGGTCCACGTAAAGCCAGTGGAACCAAGGCCGGGCCGAATCGAGAGCGTCCAGCAAGGTCACTTCGATCGGATCATTGCCGTCGCAGAGAGCGCTTTCGACGACTTCTGCAGCGCGCAAATGTCCCGAGCCCACACTGAGGGTCAAAATGCAAACGCGCTTCTGCATCATCATGGCACTCCAGGGTGCGGCCCGCCCAGCCCTTACTCAAACCGGCGAACGGCTAGCACCGCATTCAGCCCACCAAAAGCAAAAGAATTGGACACCGCCACCCGCACTGGTTTTTCCCGCGCCTGATTCGGCACGTAATCCAAGTCGCACTCCGGGTCCGGCTGCGTGTAATTGGCCGTCGGAGGAATGACCCCCCGCTCGAGCGCCTGGAGGGTGGCCACCATCTCGATCGCTCCCGTTGCCCCCATGGTGTGCCCGTGCATCGACTTCGTGGAACTGATGGCCAGGCGCCGGGCGTGATCCTTGAACACTTCTTTGATCACCTGCGTTTCCGTGGCATCGTTCAGGCGGGTACCCGTTCCGTGGGCGTTGATATAGTCCACTTCTTCCGGATTGATTTGTCCTTCCGCCAACGCCATCCGCACGGCGCGCGCCGGGCCGTCAACCGAGGGCTGGGTAATGTGGCTGGCATCTGAACTTAAACCAAAGCCCGGAATCTCCGCATAAATCCTGGCCCCGCGCTGCTTGGCGTGCTCGAGTTCCTCGAGCAAAAGCACGGCCGCGCCTTCCCCCATTACCAAGCCTTCGCGGTCCGCCGAGAACGGCCGGCAGGCGCGGCTGGGATCGCCGTTGCCCGGGGCCAGCACTCGCACCGACTCCCAGGAGCGGATCATCCCGTAGGTGATAGGCGCTTCGCTGCCACCGGCCAGCATCAGGTCGGCCATGCCGAATTTGATCAGATGGAATGCCTCACCGATGGCGTGGCCGGAAGACGAGCAGGCGGTGGCAGTGGTGAGTGACGGTCCCTGCGCGCCATACTCCATGCAAATTTGCGAGGTGGCGGCATTGTGCATGATCTTGGGAATAGTGAAAGGATGCAGGCGTACCGCCTGCTTGGCATAGAGACTGAAATACCCCGAGTCAAAAGTCCCCGCGCCCCCCATGCCGGAACCCATCACCACGCCGAAACGCGGGCGCTCCTCGTCGCGAAGCTTGAGGCCGCTCGTTTCCATGGCTTCTTTGGCGGCCAGCAGGCCAAACTGGCTGAAGCGATCGAGCAGGTCGAGCCGCTTGGCCGGGAAATAATCGGTCGGCTCATAATCCGGGATTTCGGCGGCAATCTGCACGCTCAACGACGCGGGATCGAATTGCCGGATGCGCCGGGTCGCCGACCGGCCCTCGACCAGCATCTTAAAGAAACTGTCCGCATTCTTTCCGGTGGAGGCAAACACTCCGATGCCGGTGATGACCACTCTCCGCACGATGGGCCCCTTGGATGTCGAGGATTAGCTGGTGGCAGCGGTAGTCTCGCCCTTCGCCATGGCCACCAGATCAGACACGTCTCTGCCTTCCAGCACGCGCGTGAGGCTGTCCACCACCTGGCGGACACCCCGCATGTTCTGGGCTACGGTGTCGGGGATGTCGAGTTTGAATTCTTCTTCCAAAGCGAAAAGGATGTTCACGCCGTCCAGCGAATCGATGCCGAGCTCGGCAAACGTCGAGTCCACCGTGATCTTGCTCGCGTCCAGGTGTTGCTCCCGCGCGATGATCTCAATAACCTTTTGGGTAACGTCCATCTGCACTCCTCATCCTGCAAAGTTAAATGCCCGCCGAGCCCGCCCGCTTCCTCACGAAGAAATCCCGATCGGATTCGGGGCGACAAGCCCCGCCACCGCCTGCAGCAATTCCGAAAGCTGGAAGGGTTTGTCGAGCAGCGCATAGGCACCCAGCGCTTGCGCCGCCTTCCTTTCCGCTCCGCTCATAAACGATGACATCAGGATGATTTGATGCTGGGAATTTTGCTGGCGTAGTTTGCGAAGAAGTTCCAGCCCCGATTCCTGGGGCATTTGGAGGTCAGCAATGACGATGCGGCACTCACCATCGCGGCTCAGCGCTTCCCGGGCCGCCGCGCCGTCCGCCACGGCACACACGACGTAGCCGTTGGCTTCCAAAACCTCGCAGAGCAGGTTTCGGCTTTCTTGATCGTCATCCACTACAAGAATTTTATTCACGAGGTAAGACCACACTCAATCTGGCAAGACGAGGGCCAAGTCTTCAGCGGGTTCGTAATCAACTGATTCGATTAGGAATCCTTAATTGTCATCACAAGGACTTTGGGAAAATGGGCAGGATTGTGGCTTACGAATGTGGCATACTGCCACAGTATTCCATAATTTGGACTTTTGACACTCTCGATCCGGACCGGCAGTGGGTTTTCAAATACCGAAGCCTGTGTAACTAATTGTAAATAAACACATAAAAACCATAACTAGAAATGCAGACAGTTCTGGTGCGTGGCATTATGCCACAAACGGGGATGAAGTCGAGCTCGACAGAGCCAAATCGAGCGGCAAAGAACCATGCGGCGCCAATCGACGAGATGTCGAGCGGGGGTTGACATGTAGGGCAGGGGCTCAGGACGAAGGAAGGAAATCCTGGAGAGGTACGAATTTGTATCCCCGCCCGCGGGCGGCAGTGATAATGGCGGGCAAGGCCTGGACGGTGAAGGACCGGTCGACCTGGCCCGCCGGCCGCGTCTCCCGGCCGTCGTGCAGCAGGATGACCGCGCCCGGCTTCAGTTCCTCGAGCGTGGCCGCGACGAGGCCCGGCGCGTCCTTCTCCCAGTCATAGCCTGTTGCCGACCACAGGACGAGATGCATGCCGCGTTCCCGGAGGGTTGGAACCAGGCCGAACCAGCGAGCCCCGTAAGGCGGCCGGAAGATCTTAGGGCGATAACCCACGACCTTCTCAATGATTTCCTGGGTGCGGTCGATCTCCGCGGCGATGCGCCGCCGGCTCTGGAAATAGAGGAACAGGTGCGAGTAGGTATGGTTGCCGACCGCGTGGCCTTCCGCCACGATGCGCCGAACCAGGTCGGGATTCCCCTCCACGTTTTTTCCGCAAAGGAAGAACGTGGCGGGAACCTGGTGCGCGCGGAGGATCGCGAGGATCTGTTCGGTGAAGGGCGACGCCGGCCCATCGTCAAACGTCAAAGCGATGCGTTTGCCCTCTTGCGGGCCGCGGATGAGTGCCGGTCGAAAGAACCTGGAGGTGGGAAACGTACAGGCCCACCAGAACCAGATGCCGAACACCAAGCCCACCACCGCCAGGCTCGCCAGCGCGATGAGCAGCATACGGGATCCTTCCTCAGACATCCTCGGCGCGACTATGAGCGCCGGGCCTAGCCCCAATACTGCTCACTTAAGGGGTTTCGGCTTTTCAATTTGCTCCTGGGTGACCCCCTCACCCGGCCCGCCCCGGCTGGTGAAAACGCCGGCTGCGGTCCACCCTCTCCCCCAAGGGGGCGAGGGTTGTAAGCTTAATTCACCACCCCCTGGGGCGGCCTTACGCGGAGAGCCGCCGCCGCGCTCACCGGATGCGCAGAAAATTCAACGCGGACTCGACAGCCAGCATGGGGCTATTCGTGAGGGCACTCACTTCGTACGGGCAGCCGATTTTGCACCCCTTGCAGAAGTCCCACAAAGTCGCTTCCTGCGCGATGATTTTCTGGGCCGCCTCCGACGCGAAGATTTCCCGCAGAGGCGCCTGCGATTGGTGCAGTGTCACAAAGGCGCAAGGCAGGTGAATCGAACCATCCGGCTTCATCGAGATGAGCTTGGAAGGGTGCCGGCACGGGAACTGCGGCCCGAATCCGCCCTGGCGATAGAACTGATAGTAGTGCGTATAGAAGCGGACGTTCCGCGGGTAGGCCCCGCGCAGTTCGCGCAGGAACATTTCCACGGTGTCGAGATCCTTGCCGTGCAGCTCGGCGTCGGGCAGGAGTTCCCCGAATCGCATCACGTTATGGACCGCCTCCGGGTGCAGCACCAGGTGGCGCTGTTTGCAATACTCTGCCAACTCCGGGAGATCGGGGAGGTTCTCAAGATTCACCGCGGCGTTGATTTGCGTGGTGAAGGGCCGGCGTTTGGTCAGCACGTAGTCAAGATTCTCCAGAATCCTGGGCAGCCCGTCCACGCCGCGACGCTTGGCAAACCGCTGGACATGAAGTGAGTCAATCGAGACTTCCAGCATATCCAGCCGCGCCACGCCCTCCGCGTATTTCTTGATGAGCAGGCCGTTGGTGGGCATGGAGGTCCACAGACCCTTGTCCGCGGCGTACGCGATGTAGTCGCAAGTGTTGGGGTTCAACAGGGGCTCGCCGCCGGAAAAGCTGAGCGCGAAGATTCCCATCTCGCAAAATTCATCGATACGCTTGAAGATGCGGTCGCGCGTGGCGCGTGTCTCGAGGTCGTTGAACTTGCCCTCTTCACCGAAGATGCAATACTCGCAAAACATATTGCACATCAGGGTGGTCTCAAACATCACCATGTAAGGCAGCTTAAAGCCGGACCAAAGATGCTGGGCGGCCGATTTGACAATATGCGAGTATTTCATTCCATTTGCACCATCACTACGCAGCGGATGGGGGCAGGGCCGCCATCACCGGGCCTTACCAGGATGCGGAAGAACGCCTTACACTGTCATCCTGAGGAGGCGAAGCCGACGAAGGACCTCTGTATTTGCTTGAAAATTCAACTACAGGGGTCCTTCGCTTCGCTCAGGATGACAGCATCGAAGCGTTTCCCCGCAGCCTGTTACGCCCTGGCGCGCCCTCCGAGGCAATGAGATTTTCGCTCGCCCTGAACCCGAGGCCGGTTTTTCAGAATAGTCGAACTTCCCGTTCCGCGCCGGAGTTTTTCAGACCAGCAGCTTGTACTTCTCCGCCTTGCGGTAGAGCGTGCGGCGATTGATTCCCAGGATCGCCGAGGTTTTCGCCTTATTGCCGCCGGTCACTTTCAGGACGTGCGCGAGATAGCGTTTCTCCACTTCCTCCAGCGGCGGCAGTTCCGCGTAGAAATCCTCCAGGCCTCTCACCTCACGGGTCTCGGCTCGGACCTTATCCGGCAGGTCCTCCGGCACGATCACGCCGGTGCGGTTCAGCGCCACGGCGGATTCCAGGGCATTCTCGAGCTCGCGCACGTTCCCTGGCCAGGCGTAACTCAACAGGGCTGAAAGCGTATGCGTGGAAACCGAGAAAGCGCGCCCGCGCTCGTGGCCGATTTTCTTCAGAAAGTGCTCGACGAGCAGCGGGACATCTTCGCGGCGGTCACGCAGCGGCGGAATCTCGATTTCGATGACGCGCAGGCGGTAGTAGAGGTCCTGGCGGAATTTCCCTTCCTCGACGCATTCCGCCAGGTTGCGATTGCTGGCGGCGACAATCCGCACATCCACCTTGACGACTTCATTGCTTCCGATCCGCCGCACCTCATGTTCCTCGAGGGTTCGCAATACTTTCACCTGCAGCGCCGGGCTCATTTCGCTGACCTCGTCCAGAAAGACGGTGCCGCCGCTCGCCTCCTCGAAAATCCCGCGCTTGTTTTCGGTGGCGCCGGTGAAGGAGCCGCGCACGTGTCCGAAGAGCTCAGTTTCGAGCAGGGTTTCGGTCAGCGCCCCACAGTTGACGGCGTAGAAGCGCTGCTCCGCGCGCGGGCCGTTATAGTGGATGGCCTTCGCGACCAACTCCTTCCCGGTGCCGCTTTCTCCGCAAATCAGCACCGTGGAGCGGGAGTCCGCCACCATGGCGATTTTCTTGTAGATCTCCAGCATCCGGGGGCTATTGCCCACCAGGCTGGAGAGCTGCACCTGGTTTCCCAATTGCCGCTTCAGGTTGCGGTTCTCGCGAACCAGTTTGCGATTCCCCAGCGCCCGCTGCACCTGCAGCACGACCTCGTCAATCTTGAAGGGTTTCGAGATGTAGTCGAAGGCGCCCGCTTTCACCGCTTCAATGGCGGTCTCCATCGATCCGAAGGCAGTGATCAGGATGACCTCCGACTCCGGCTGGATCGCCTTGTAGGCGCGCAGCACGTCCAGACCATTCAGGTTCGGCCCCAGGCGCATGTCGCTGATGATGACCTCGAAAACTTCCTGCTGGCCGATTTCCAGGGCTTCCTCCCCGCTCCCCGAGGTCATCACCCGGTAACCTTCTCCCCTCAGGACCTCGCGCAGCAGTTCGCGCGTATCCTCATCGTCATCCACCACCAGAATGTTTGCGGGGTTTTCCGTTTCCATGGTCATAGTCCAGTGAAGAGTGACAAGTGACCAGTGACGAGCAAGAAACTCCGTCGCGCCCGCTCCTGCTCGTCACTTGTCGTCGCTGTTGTCCCTTCTTGGTCGTTACTCGTCATTTGTGAATGAGTTCTTTCTCTTCCTTGTCACTCGTCACTTGTCACTCGTCACTGAGGTAAGGGCCGGCGCTTCCACCTTCTCCCGGCAATCGAGCGGCAGCCGGATGGTGAAGGTCGTTCCGCGGCCCGACTCGCTCTCCGCGTGAATGGTCCCGCCGTGCTGGCGAACGATCTGGTCCGAGATGGCGAGTCCCAGGCCGGCGCCCGTCCCGATTTGCTTGGTCGTAAACATGGGATCGAAGATGTGCGCCAAGGTCTCGCGCGACATTCCCGTGCCCGTGTCAGCCACTTCCACGGTTACCTCGCGTGGGTCACCGTCGGCAGGCGCTCGCAGCCCGATACGAAGCTGCCCTCCCCGGGGCATGGCGTCCGTGCTGTTATTGATCAGGTTCAGGAAAACCTGGTGCAGGTAGCCGGAATCGCCGTAAATCTTCGGACAGCCTTTGGCCAGATTCATCTGCACGCGGATCTTGCGCAGATCCAAGACCGGCGAGGAAAGCAGGAGGGTGTCTTCCAGCACGCGCCCCAAGTCCAGCCACTCCAGGCGCAGCTCGTACTTGCGCGTCCAAGAGAGCAACTGCTTCACCGTGCGCACAATGTTTTCCACCTGCTTTCCGATAACCTTGAGGCGGTGGGCGGTGGCTTCGTCATTGCTCGGGCGCCGCGCCAGCAATTGCACGTGCCCAAAGATGGAATTGAGGGGTGTGCCGATTTCGTGCGCCAGGCTGGCGGCGAGCTGCCCGGCCACCGCCAGGCGCTCCGAGCGCGCCAGCGTCTTCTGGGTCTCGAAAAGCTCTTCGTTGATGCGCTGCAGCTCCTCGTTCCGTTGTGCCAGTTCCACCGTAGCTTCTTCCACCTTGCGGCCCAGTTCGGTATTGAAATTCTCCAGGCGCCGCAGCATGCGGTTCAGGTGGGCGGCGAGCAATCCAATCTCATCCCAACTCCGCAGCGGGGCGCGCACGTCAAGCTGCCCGCCCTCCGCCGACTCCATGACACGGATCATTTCCTTAACCGGCCGCCGCACCGCGCGCAGGAAGAAAAGATGGACCACGAGGAGAATGAAAGCCAGGCTGGCCAGCATCAGCAGTCCGTTCTGCCGTACCAGTCTCCGCGTCACCACGCTGGTCTGCGATTTGGAAACCTGCAGGTTCAAGCAACCCACCGCCACACCTTGGTTGCGAATGGTCAGGCCCATGATCCAGAACTTACCGTCTGGGGTCTCGATCGTCAGCTCGTCGTCATCGGGTCGCTCAAATTCGTTGTAGGTGTCGATGTTCGGAATGTTATCCAGCTCGAGGTGCGCCACCTGTGGCTGCGCCGTAGCTTCCAGTTGATGCACCGGTTCGTGGAGGTATACGTCAGCCTGTCGCACGCCCGGCAGGTCGCGCAACAGTTGGCGGAGGGTTACCTGGAGGCGCTCGGGGCTCTTCAGCATGTCTTCATTTACCAACTGGTGAGCCGTAGCCCGTGCCTGTCCCAGCACCTTGCGGTAGATTTCCTCCTCCACCAGTTGCCGGGTGAGGAGCATCGCAATCAAGGTGGAAACGGTCGCGACCGAAACGACGGCAACGGAAATAATGACGATAATCTTAGCTTGCAGGCCAAAACGCGAACGTTTCATGACACCACCAGTAGTCATTCTAACATCCAGTGTGGCAAAAAGGAACACTGACGCCAAGATATTCATTATAATGGAGTTGACTACGGGCGGGCGCGCCGCAGCCTACGCACCATGCCCGCTTTGGGCCGAAAAGCGGTAAACTGGTGCTGGTGTCTCAACCACGGGATTGGAAGGGCGGGGCTGAACAGGCTCTGGAAGAACGCTTCGATGCTGTCATTCTGAGCCCTTCGCTGTCATCCTGAGCGAAGCGAAGGATCTCGCTCTGCCCGCTCAGGGTAAACTACGCGTAGGACCTCTGTATTTGCTTGGAAATTCAACTGCAGGGGTTCTTCGCTCGTTGCGCTCGCTCAGAATGACAGGGCCTGCGCGTTTTTCCGCAGCCTGTGTACCCCAGAACCCAGCCCTGGCTCTTTCCGGAGGCAAACATGGAGAACCGCGAGATCGCCGCTGTCTTCGAGGAAATTTCCAACCTCATGAAGATCCTCCAGGACGATCCCAAGTGGACCTTCAAGGCGGCGGCCTACGATCGCGCCAAACGTTCCATCGAGGGCTATCCCGAACGTCTCGAGGACATGGCCCGCGACCCCCATCGCCAACTCACCGACATCCCCGGGGTGGGCGCAGATCTGGCCAAGAAAATCGCGGAGATCATCGAGACCGGCCAATCCCGCTACCACCAGGAGCAACTCGCGAAGATCCCGCGCAGCCTGCTCGACCTCCTGCAACTACAGACCGTCGGCCCGCAGAAGGTGCGCCTGTTCTATAAGGAGCTGAACGTCCGAAGCGTGGATGACCTCGAAGCCGCAGCCCAAGCCAGCCGCCTGCGCGACCTGCCCGGCATGAGCGTGAAGTCCGAGGAGAACATCCTGAAGGCCATTGAGGTCTTTCGCTGCGCCGCGGGCCGCTTCCGCCTGGACACGGCGGCGGAGGCCGCCGAAGTGCTTACCGCCTGGCTGCGTGACTGGAAAGCCGTCGAGCAGGTCACGCCCGCCGGCTCGCTGCGCCGCGGGCGCGAAACGGTCGGCGACCTCGATCTGCTGGTGACCGGCCGCGACCACGCGGGCATTGCCGGGCACTTCGTGAAATTCCCCGGCATCGCCGCGATTCTGGCCAAAGGTGAAGACAAGGTCAGCGTGAAGCTCAAGAACGACCTGCAGGTGGACGTCCGCCTGCTCGAGACTTCCGCCTACGGCGCCGCGCTGCAGTACTTCACCGGCTCGAAGGAGCACAACGTGGCGCTGCGCGACCGCGCCAAACGCCGCGGTTGGAAGCTCAGCGAGTACGCCCTCTTCCACGGGGACAAAGTCCTCGCCCGCCGTACGGAAGAGGAGATTTACGCCAAGCTCGGCCTCCCCTGGATTCCGCCCGAGCTGCGCGAGAACCTTGGCGAAATCGAAGCCGCCGAAAAAGGCGAGTTGCCTAAGCTCGTCGAGCTTGGCGATATCCGCGGCGATTTGCAGATGCACACCACCGCCTCCGACGGCCGCGCCACGATCGAGGAGATGGCCGAGGCCGCCAAGCAGCTTGGTTACCAGTACATCCTGATCACGGACCACTCCAAAGCCGTCACCATCGCCAACGGCCTGGACGAAAAGCGCGCCGTCGAGCACATCCGCCGCATTCACGCGGCGCGGAAAAAAGTGACAGGGATCGAAATCTGGGCCGGCTCGGAAGTCGATATCCTGGGCGACGGCCGCCTGGATTATCCCGACGAGCTTCTCAAGCAATTCGACATCGTGCTGGTCAGCGTGCATTCGCGCCTGACCATGCCTGCCGAAGAAATGACCACGCGCCTGCTCCGCGCGCTCGAGAATCCCTACGTGCGCATCCTCGGCCATCCCACCGGCCGGCAGCTTCTGAAGCGCGATCCGTTCACTTTCGATCTCGAAAAGGTGTTCGATGCCGCAAAGAAGCACGGCGTCATTCTGGAGCTCAACGCCAACCCCGAGCGGCTCGACCTTTGCGACCGCCACGTGCGCCTCGCGCGCGACCGCGGCATGAAGATCATCATCTCGACCGACGCGCACGGTCCCGAGCAATTCAAGCTGATGTGCTACGGCGTTACCACGGCGCGTCGCGGCTGGATGGAGAAATCCGGAGTGCTCAACACTCTGCCGCCCGAGAAACTTCTGGCCAGCCTGCGGCCACTGCCGCGCTAGGCGATGCACGAAAATCTGATAAACTGGTGTCGTGTCACTTGAATTCGTTTAGTGATTTGTCAGGGCGCGCCTTCACAGGCTGCGGAAAAACGCTCCGATGCTGTCATCCTGAGCGTTGACAGCCTTTCGGCTGCCCATGATGGGCAGAAACTCGACAAGGAGAACCAATGCTCCTTGCTGTCATCCTGAGCGAAGCGAAGGATCCTTGTATTTGAATTTTCACGCAAATACAGAGATCCTTCGTCGGCTTCGCCTCCTCAGGATGACAGTGGGGGGGGGGAGGGTCCGCAGCCTGTGAAGCCCTGCCCTGACGGGCCGAGTTATTCAATGAGTTTCTGAGACACGACGCTATCAAGACGACGAAAACGCACGCCGAGCTTGGCGCGTGCCGTCCGGAAGGCCGCCGGTGCGGCGTTTTTCAGTACGCTGCAAGTATCTTATTGACACTATGACTCCAAACTCGTCCCTCCCCGCCGCGGTCATCTTTGATATGGATGGCGTCCTGGTTGACAGCAACCCTTTTCATCTTCGCAAGTGGGCTGATTTTCTCAGGGAACACCACATCCCCTTCGAAGAGGAGAAGCTGGCCGAAGTCGTCTTGGGCCCCGCCAACGAAGTTACTTTCCAGCGCTATTTCGGCGAACAAATCACACCCGAACGAATGCAGGAGCTCGGCGAAGAGGTGGAAGAAACATTCCGCCGGGTCATCGCTCCTCACGCCCGCCCGTTTCCCGGGGTGCGACGTTTGATCGAAGCCTGCCGCGCCCACGGCATCCCCCTGGCCGTCGCTTCCTGTGCGATATCCAAGAACGTGGAGTTCCTCGTCACGGCCCTCGAGCTGCGTCCCTACTTCCAGGCGATCCTTTCCGTGAACGATATCTCACGCGCCAAGCCAGATCCCGAAATCTACCTCAAAACCGCCGCCCAGCTCGGGCTCGAGCCCGCTGCCTGTGTAGTTTTCGAGGATTCTTTTGTCGGCATCGAGGCCGCCAAGCGGGCCGGGATGAAGTGCGTCGCCATCGCCTCGAGCTTCCCCGCTGAGGATCTTCGCCAGGGGACCCTCGCCGACCTCGTTGTCCCCAGCTTTGAGGTGGTCACGCTCGAAACCCTGCGCGCCCTCTTTGACGGCATGGCGGCAGGTCGCCCGCCTTCCTCCTGACTTTTCCCACCGGGTGCTGGTGTCATTTGGGATGGGATCCCTTTCGCAACCCTGGTCATTCCCGCGTAAGCGGGAATCCAGTCCGTCGGCGGCGCACTTCCCATGGCTTGCGGAGTAGGGGCACGCCATGGCGCGTCCCTACTTTCCGCGGGAATGACTGCACCTGGGAGCGCCCGTGTCTCGCAAATGACGCCAGTACCGTCCCAGCGTGCCCCGCCTCGTCCGCCACGTGGTATATTCGAAATGAGACAAGCGTGCGGGCTTCTCGAAGACCCTCGGTTCATTTCGCATAACCGCGAAAGGGCCGGCCCGGGGCGCGAAACATGATGGTGCAAGAATCCATTTCACAAAACGACTCGGGGCGCTGGGGAGTGCTGCTGCTGGCGCACGGCGCGCCCGACAAACTCGAGGACGTCCCGGAGTTCCTGCTGAACGTGCGCGGCGGGCGGGCGCTGCCTGACCCCATGGTGAAAGAAATTGTGCGCCGCTACAGCTTGATTGGCGGGGGGTCGCCATTGCTGCGGCTGACCACTTTGCAGGCGGAAGCTTTGGCGATACTGATCGCGCACCCGGTGTATGTGGGCATGCGAAACTGGAAGCCGCTTATTCCCGAGGCGGTCGGGCGACTGTGCGGCGACGGCGTGGAGCGTGTGCTGGCGGTGTGCCTGGCGCCCCAGAATTCCCGCACCAGCATCGGGCTATACCGCAAGTGCCTGCTGGACTCGATCGCGCAGGTGCGGCCCGGGCTGGCCCTGGATTTCATCGAGAGCTGGCACGACCATCCGGGGTTGATCGAGGCGTTCCGGGAGCGCGTGGCGGCGGCGCTCGGGCGCGCCCGGGAGGAAACTGGTGGCCCGGTGCCCGTCATCTTCACCGCGCATAGCGTGCCGGAACGGACGCTTGCCGGGGGCGACACCTACGAGCAGCAGGTGCGCGAGACGGCGGCGCTGGTGGCGCGGGCCGTGGGCCTCACCGAGTACCGCGTGGCCTTCCAAAGTCAGGGGATGACCGCCGAGAAGTGGATTGGCCCAACCGTGGAATCCGAAATCGACGAGCTGGCCCGAGCCCAGGTGAAAGACGTACTGCTGGCGCCGTTGGGATTCGTCTCCGACCACGTGGAGATCCTTTACGACATCGACGTGCTGTTTCGCGATTACGGGAAGGCCAGAGGCGTCGCCGTGCGGCGGCCGGAGTCGCTGAACGACAGCCCCCGATTTGCCGCGGCGCTGGCAAGTCTGGTGACCGCACGCATCCGAAAGGGACTGCCGGGCGCGGGTCAAGACTTCGTGGCTAGTGGTTCAGGAGGAACATAGGGCATTGGCGGGCACAGCCACACTTCGGCGCGTCGTGGTGATTGGGGGAGGCATCTCCGGCCTTGCCGCGGCTTATACGCTGGCGCGCGCACGCCAGGCCGGCGCGCCCGTCGAAGAAATGCTCATCGAGGCAAGCGACCGGTTGGGCGGCGTGATCCGCACGGAGACGATCGACGGCTTCCGGATCGAAGCCGGCCCTGACAGTTTCCTCGCCGAAAAGCCGCAAGCCGCGGCGCTGGCCCGCGAGTTGGGTTTGGGCGGGGATTTGATGGGCTCGAACGACCACGCGCGTCGCACCTACATTCTTCATCAGGGACGACTGGTGCCACTGCCCGATGGATTGATGTTTCTGGTACCGACACGCCTTTGGCCGATGGTAACCACGCGCCTCTTGCCCCTTAGCACCAAACTCGCGGCCGCGCGGGAGCTGTGGGCCTCTCCGCCTGTCGGTGATCGGGGCGACGAGTCGGTGGCCAGCTTCGTGACGCGGCATTTCGGGAAGGCGATGGTCGACAATATCGCGGACCCCTTGCTGGCGGGCGTCTATGGCGGCGATTCGGCGGCGCTCAGCGTGCGCTCCGTGCTGCCGCGCTTTTGGGAGATGGAACGCCGGCACGGCAGCCTGACGCGCGCCACGCTTAAGGCCATGCGGCAGCGCAAGGCGGGCTCGAGTTCGGACCCCGCCCAGGATCCGGATTCAGGCGGAACCGGCACGGCCCCGCCCCGCCAACTCCCCCTCTTCATGACCCTCCAGGGCGGGCTGCAGCAGATGACGGAAAAAGTCGCAGCGCAGGTGGAGAAATCACGAGTGCTCGTGGGCCGCCGCGTCGTCGCTCTGGGGTTTGCCCCCGGTGGACACGGTGGCGGCGCCGATTCCTGCTCACGGCGATTCCAGATCTTTTGCGAGGGCGAGGTCACTCTCGATGCGGACGCCGTGATTCTGGCCCTGCCGGCCTACGTCAATGGCGGCCTCGTTTCATCCCTGGACCACCGGCTGAGTGAGTTGTTGGAGGGCATTCCTTACAGTTCTTCGATGACGGTTTCGCTGGGGTTTGACGAACGTGCCCGGGCCACGCTCCCCGCGGGTTTTGGATTCCTAGTGCCGCGCCAAGAGCAGCGGCGGATGCTCGCCTGCACGTTTGTGCACGCCAAATTCGACCATCGGGCGCCGGAAGGGAAAGCCATGTTGCGTTGCTTCCTGGGCGGGTCGAGAGATCCCGACGCGCTGGGATTGAGCGACGAGGAAGTTTCGACCGTGGTGCGGCGCGAGCTCAAGGAGATTTTGAATTTCACGGCCGAGCCTCGGTTCTGCCGAGTGCATCGCTGGCCCGCCTCGATGGCGCAGTACCCGGTGGGCCACGCGACCCGCGTGACTGCCATTGAGCAGCGGCTCGAGAATCTTCCCGGCCTCTATTTTTCCGGGAACGCCTACTCGGGAATCGGAATCTCCGACTGCATCCGCACCGGCCGGGCCGCCGCGGAGCGGGCCCTGGCTTATGTGGCACAGGGATGGCGGGAGCGCAGAAGGCAGTAGGCAATCGGCACTAGGCAGTAGCAGCGAGTAGTAGCGCGGACCTGTTTTGGAGGTCCGCGGTTCGTCCCCCATTGTTACCAAAAAGCCGCGGACCTACCGAACAGGTCCGCGCTACGCTTGCTCGCTGGCGCGGCGGGAAATTGAGCGCGGCGGAGCCATCAGCCCCTATCGGGGCTTGAACCTGTGGCGTCGCTCCCTTATTCTTACGCCTATGCGCAAGACCCCTCACCCACCGCCCCCCTGGCGCCAAGTCGCACTTCGGAGGCCTTATGAAACTCAAATTCCTGATCGCCTTGATTCTGTTTTTCGCCGTTATTGGACAGGCTGCTACCCCGCCACAAGCCAGCGGACCCCTCACCAAGGACGAAGTCATGAACTTGGTGAAGTACGGAATGAGTGGTGCAGACTTGGCGAAGAAGATCATGGATCTCGGCATTGACTTCGACCTGACTGACGATTACCTCCAGGCTCTGCGCCAAGCCGGAGCGCAGGATGCGGTAATCCAGGCGCTACGCGCCGCGAGGCCGAAGCCCCTGACACGGGACCAAGTGGGAAAGCTGGTGGCGGGCGGCGTGCCCAGCCAGCGCGCGGCAGTGCTAGTAGAGCAGCACGGCATCGATTTCTTCCCGGACGAGGAGTATCTCAAGACCCTGCGCCTGGCGGGCGCGGACGACACGCTGATCACCGCGCTGAGGAAACTTGGGCCTGCGCCGGGGACCGTAAAGACGAATCCGAAAGATGGGCTGAAGTACGTGTGGATTCCGCCGGGCACTTTTATGATGGGCTGCTCGCTGGGGGACACCGAATGTCTCGATGACGAGAAACCGCCGCATCAGGTGACCATCACGAAGGGTTTCTGGCTGGGGCAGACGGAGGTTACGGTGGGTGCCTACAAACGCTTTGCAGCAGCCATAGAGCGGCAGATGCCAGATGCTCCGACCTTCAACAGCGGTTGGGCGAATGACAGCATGCCTATCGTGAATGTGAACTGGAATGACGCACACGACTACTGCACGTGGGCGGGAGGGCGACTGCCCACGGAAGCGGAGTGGGAGTATGCGGCGCGAGGGGGACACACGGAGGCGCGCTATGGGTCGCTTGATGAAGTCGCCTGGTATAGTTCAAACAGTGGAGGGCAGACGCACCCGGTGGGCGAGAAACGAGCCAACGGATTCGGGTTGTTCGACATGTTGGGGAATGTGTGGGAGTGGGTGAACGACTGGTGCGACCAGAACTATTACCAGAACAGCCCGCCGCTAGACCCTTCGGGCCCGATGAGCGGTCAGCAGCGCGTTCTGCGTGGCGGGTCCTGGGGCGTCGATCCCAGGGTCGTTCGGGTATCGAACCGCGGCGGGTGCAATCCAGCCGGCAGGTACGACGACGACGGGTTTCGTTGTGCGCGGGAAGTGTTTGCTCCTTGACCCTTTTTCCTTTTCCCCTGACGTCTTTATGAATTATGAATTCTGAATTATATATTATGAAACGACGGCGTCGGCTGTAGCAGGTAGCGCAGAGTTTTGCGCAGCAGCACAATACTCTGCGGCTCGTCGCTCCGGTTCGTCCGCATCGCCATCCGCCACGGACCATGCCATGATACGTATTTCACATCTGAGCAATCGTTATCGACAGCACAAGCCGCAGAGTTTGAACTGCACAAACTCTGCGCTACCGGCTCCACATGGAAATGCGGCGGCTCGTGCTCCTGATAGAACATCCGAATGACGATTCCGAAGAACGTCGAGATGATCGGCAGGCTTTAAACCGGTCGCGGTAGGAATACCAGTTGCCTGATGCCCCGGCACAGATCCGCCTTTGCGCTCGTTCGCGCATACGGGGGACAGATCTCCGTTTTGACTTCGCGCCCAACTGGTAAAATACACCTCATAACCTCTGTATGCAACGCTCCAGCGGGGGATCCCGTTGGCGCGGCAGGTGCTGGTCAGGGCTCTCACGCCACGCAAAGGCGAAGCCCTTCCCCCACAGCAGGGCGGCGGAGCCGCGGGGCACTGCTCGCCGACTCGACTACAGTTTGGGCGAACCTGGCATCAAATCACCCCATCGCTGAATCACCCCGTCCGCCCGATTCCCCCTGGGCCCGTGACACACTTCCCCATATCGGCTATCGGCAGTGTCAGATGAGAAGATGAATCAAATTGCTGATTGCAAAAATCGCAAATCACAGATCGCAAATCGCTCAATCACCCGATCTCCAGATCAACCGATCTCCCGATTCCGCCTGCGCCCGTGACACACTTCCCCGGATCGGTTATCGGCAGTGTCAGATGAAAAGATGAGTCAGATTGCTGACTGCAAAAATCGCAAATCACAAAGCGCTCAATCACCCGGTCTCCCGATGCTTCGACCGGGATCGCAGGCTAAAGAATTGGCCGGGACGGGAGACGAGGGCAGCAATCGGCGCGGTTCGGCGTTATTATGGTAAGCAGGGGTTGCGGAGGGACAATGAACAAAGGTCAAGACGCTTTTGGAGCGCGAGCCACCATCGAGACCGCCGGCGGGCGCGCCGTGATCTATCGCCTGGATCGCCTGGAAAAGTCCGGCCACGGCGCCATATCCCGCTTGCCTTTCTCGATCAAAGTCTTGCTGGAAGCATTGCTGCGGAACTGCGACGGCAGGCTGGTGACGGAGGGCGATGTGGCGTCGCTGGCCCAGTGGAACGCCAAGTCGCCGGCGGCCCGGGAAGTTCCCTTCAAGCCCGCGCGCGTCATCCTGCAGGATTTTACGGGAGTGCCCGCCGTCGTGGACCTGGCTACCATGCGAGCGGCGATCGAGCGACTGGGTGGCGACCCTGGCAAGATCAATCCTCTGGTTCCGGTTGACCTCGTGATCGATCACTCCGTGCAAGTGGACTTCTTCGGGAGCGCCAGCGCACTCGAGCGCAACACCGCCATCGAGTTTGAGCGCAATCGCGAGCGCTATGAGTTCCTGCGCTGGGGCCAGCAGGCCTTCCGGAGCTTCCGCGTGGTTCCCCCGGCCACCGGCATTGTCCACCAGGTAAACCTGGAGTTCCTGGCCAAGGTGGTTCTCGCGCAGAAGACGAACGGGGAAACCGTGCTCTTGCCCGACACCCTGGTGGGGACCGACTCGCACACCACCATGATCAATGGGCTGGGCGTGCTGGGCTGGGGCGTGGGAGGAATTGAGGCGGAGGCCGCGATGCTGGGCCAGCCTTATTACTTCCTGACGCCGAAAGTGGTGGGCTTTCGCCTCAAGGGAAAATTGCGCGAAGGCGTGACGGCCACCGACCTCGTCCTCACCGTCACGCAGATCCTGCGCAAGAAAGGTGTGGTGGACCAATTCGTGGAGTTTTACGGCGACGGCTTGTCCGAGATGACGCTGGCCGACCGCGCCACCGTCGCGAACATGTCTCCCGAGTACGGCGCGACCATGGGATTCTTCCCCATCGATGCCGAGACGCTCCGTTACCTGCGCCAGACGGGGCGCACCGACGCGGAGGTTGACCGCGTCGAGCGCTACGCGAAGGAGCAGGGGATATTCCGCACCGACCAGACTCCTGCTCCCGAGTTCAGCGAGGCGCTGGAATTGGATCTCTCGACGGTTGAGCCGAGCCTGGCCGGGCCCAAGCGGCCCCAGGACCGTGTGCCGCTAACGCAGATGAAGCAGGCTTTTCGCGGCGCGCTCGCGACCCCGGTGAAGGAGCGCGGCTTCGGGCTGTCCGCGGAGGAGGCAGGCCGCAGCGCGAGCGTCGAGTTCCCGGGCGCCAGCGCCCGCTTGAGTCACGGGTCGGTGGTGATCGCGGCGATCACCTCGTGCACAAATACGTCCAACCCCTCGGTCATGCTGGGGGCGGGACTGCTGGCAAAAAAGGCCGTGGAAAAAGGCCTCGCCGTCCCGCCCTACGTCAAGACCAGCCTGGCGCCGGGCTCGAAGGTGGTAACGGAATACCTCGAGGCGGCGGGGTTGCTCGCGCCGCTCGCGGCGCTCGGCTTCAATCTGGTGGGCTATGGTTGCACAACCTGCATTGGCAACAGCGGACCGTTGCCTCCAGAGGTCGCGAACGCCGTTACGCAAAACCAATTGGTGGCCGCAGCGGTCCTATCCGGCAATCGTAATTTCGAGGGACGCGTGCATCCTCAGGTGCGGGCCAATTACCTGGCGTCGCCACCGCTCGTGGTCGCGTATGCCCTGGCGGGAACT
>Ga0187882_1002068_pt1 | contig 19049 bp, 13 predicted proteins | sample June2016WEW_19_1_3_FD_132991 | JGI IMG/M metagenome (GOLD analysis project Ga0187882, IMG submission 132991) | Peatland microbial communities from SPRUCE experiment site at the Marcell Experimental Forest, Minnesota, USA - June2016WEW_19_150 | ecosystem: Environmental > Terrestrial > Soil >... | reverse complement strand
TGTCCGGTAGATGTCGTCCTTGATCGCCTTGAACGCCACGTCCACCTTGGCCACTCCCATGCGCTGCAACTCCGCGCGGATCGTCGCCGCCCGATCGGATTCCTCGGCCTGTTGACGGCTCCGCTTGTTCTCCTCGACCAGTTCGTTGAGCCTCCGCTCCAGTTGCTCTCTTCGCTTCCGCTCTTCGACCAGTTCGACTTTGTATGCCGGCTCCGTCTTCGATTGCTCCTTCTTCACGAACTCCTCGATCGTCTCCCGCACGATCGCCCGGACGTTGTCGCCCTTCGCTTCCACCGTCTCTTTTTCTTCGTCCATATCCCGTCCTCCACCCTCTTACTGCCCGTCCTCGATCTCTTTGGCAATCTGATCCTTGAGTTCCTGCCGCGCGTCGCACAGGTACTTGGAGGCCAGTTTCTTGAACACTTCCTTTCGCAGCGTGGCCGAATTGATCCCCAGCGCCAGCAGCTTGCCCGCATCCGCGAGCTCGCTCGCGAAGTCCCCCACGTCGAACTCGTCCAGCCCCGAAACGTCGATGATCAGCCCGTCCTGCCGCGCCGCCTCGATCGCCCGCAACACCCGTTTGATGCTGTCCTTCACCGCGTCGCCGTACCCGCGCAGCACCTCATTGGTGATCGAGAAATCCCACTGCTTGCTCAGCCCCGAAAGTGGCGCCGTGGAGTCGATCGCCTGCGGCATCAGGTAGCAGACCCGGTAGACCTCGTCCTTCAGCCGGGTTAGGTTCTCCAGCGCCACCTGATATACGTTCCCTTGCGGCTCCGTCCACCCGAACTTGTCGTTCGGGCCGAGCTGGATGTAGTACGAATCCCCGATGATCTGCTTCCACTCGCGGTCCGAGTACACCACCGGCATCGCGAACAGCCCCATCGTCAGCGACCAAGCCAGCGCGTTCGACTTGTTGAAATGCTCCAGTTGCAGCAGCGCCGCCTTGTTCATCAGCCACAGACCGTCGCTCACCTTGAACTGGAACAGCGGCACCCTCCGCTGGCCCGCCAGGCCGTGCCTACCCTCGTCCACCTGCTGGATCTGCGCTTTCTTCCCTTGCTCCTCGGTCGCCCGATAGATCTGGAACCGCTCCTTGTCGTAGTACAGCCACCGCGTCTCGCTGGTTTCCAGAGCCTCGCTCAGCGTCCCCTGCACCGGCCGCGACGTCCTCAGCACCACCCAGTCGTAGTTCCCCTCTTCGTCGTAGTTCCAGTTGATGAGGTCCTCCGCCCGGTAGTCCACCAGATACGCCCGCGACGCCCCCATCGCTTCCTCTTCCGCGCGGTTTGCCGGCGGCCTTCCCACGCGTGGGAAATCCACCAGCACGTAGCTCGCCCCGCCCACCAGCGCTTCCGTCAATTGCCGCCGGAAGAAGTCGCTCAGCGCCGTCTGCTTGCGGTCGCAGTCTTCCGTGAACTCGCAGAAGAACGCCTTGCCCGCGTCGTTCTCTCCTGTGAAGCCCAGGATCGGCTCCCGCCGGAACAGTGTCGCCGCGTACCAGTCGATGATCGAGCCGATGTAGTTCTCGTAGAACACCCGGTTCAGCCGCTCGCCGTACACGTCCGCGGGCTCTTTCTGCCGGCGCAGCAGGTACTCGTCCGCGTTCGCTTTCAACTGCTCGCCGCCCGCGTACAGGTCCCGGTACATCCGCCACATCCCTTGCCGCAGCTTGTATTCCGGATGCTCTCGGTCGATGTTCACCATACGTCCCTCTCCAGTAACTTCCCCGCAACCGAGGGACTGCCTCGGCCGTCCGCTGTGGGGACGGCCCAGGCTGTCCCCGGTTGCCCCAGGGGACACTTCTACAGCAGCCGCCGGCCCTGCTCCCCCACCGGCGCCTGCGGCCGGCACTCCTGCCAGATCAAGTACCCCAACGCGTCCGACAGGTGCGTCCGCCGCGGGTCCTTGTCCTTGTCGATCGCGCAGCTATCGGGTTTGTAAGTCACCTCTTCCAGGTCCTTGATCAGTTCTTTGCACTTCCGGCCAATCCGCAAATGGATTTCCCCGGATGCTGACTTCAACTTGGCATTCACCAGCGCCGTGCGCTCCCGCACCGGCGGGTTCGCGCGCGGTACCTTGTAACTCACGCTCTGGTACCCCTCGCGATGGAAGAACCCGCGGATCACCTGGTAGTCCGTGGTCCCCGCGGTCTGCATCCGGCTCCCCGACGCGTCCCCGTAGATACCCAGCCCCGCATCGTGCCGCGGGAACCGGGCATGGAATTCCTCGCATGCCTGCTCCGTGCTCGCCCGGCTGATCACGATCTCGTCCAAAACCGTCACCGCCCCGTTCGCGATCTGCGCCACCACCGAGCTCATCGGGTCCACGTTGAAGTCCAGTGCCCAAAGCAGCGGCAGCTTCGGATCGGCTCCTGTGTCCCCCACATGCTCGGAGCGCTGGAATGCGTGATACACTAGGCCACCGTGAATGCTGAGGTATTTCCCCAGGACTTCCTGCTGATAGAACTTCTCGTCATAGCTGCGCCGCAGCCGCTCATAGAAATCCGGAACCCGCTCCAGCAGATACCGGTTCTCGAAGGCCGCGGCCACGATTGCCTCGTAGCCCTCGACCGGGTCCGTCAGAAACCGGCGGTACACCCAGTCGTACCCCTTCGGCGTCCACACTCCGAACCCGCACAGCCGCTTCGCCCTCGGGTCTCTTAGTCGCCCTTCCAGCACCACCCAGGCCTGTTCCTGGCAGTAAGTCAGTTCGTCCACCCCGAACCACGCCAGGTTCGTCCCCCTCAGCCTCTCGAACTCATCCACGGGCCGGAACAGGATCTTCGACCGAGTGTCTCGCATGACTAGCGTGTTCTCGGCTTTGTTGTGGTCGTAAGGAATCCCGTTCTTTTCGAGAATCTCAAACAAGGTGCTTTGTGTAGCGTCCCGTAACATCGGGTAAGTCGGCGCCCCCAGCAATCCCACTCTCCCCACGTTCTGGTAGCTCAGCTTCACGGCCTCCTGGCACAGCGCCTGGCTCTTTCCCGTCCCGATCGGCCCGGAGAATCCCTTGAACCTCGCCACAGAGCAGTGGAATCGCGCCTGAGAAGGCAGTGGGTTGTACTCTATTCCTCGGGTGCATGTTCCTTCTCGTCTGGTTCTACCCATAAAACCTTGATCTCCTTCGGCTGCTCGGCCTCCAACTCCTTCTCCAGTTGCAGCAGCCGAAACAGGTCCCCCACCGTCGGCTTCAGTTCATCCGCATTCAGCTTCGCTTCGATCTTCTTGATCACATTGCTGACCAGTTTCGCTTTCGTGCTCCTCCGCTTCTTGACTGTCTTCTCCGCCCCCGCCGCCTCCGGTTTTTGGCCCTTTCGGGAGACACCCATGCGCTCGTTTCCTCAACCCAAACTACCTCTGCCTTTGCCCGCTCTCCCTGCGCGCCACCCCGCATCGCGCTGAAAACACGCCTATTAAAACACCCCCTCCCGCCGTGACCACCCATCCCTTTTGCCTCCATTTCCGCAACCGAGGACTCCGCAACCGAGAGACTGCCTCGGCCGTCCGCTGTGGGGACGGCCCAGGCTGTTTGAATGTATAGGTGAGGCGAAGCGGAAGAAGTTCCTCCCGCTGGCTAGAATGCCAAGACCAGCTGAATTTGGCAGCTGGCTCAGAAACCAGATCGGGAGGAACTATGAACAACATCGACTATATAGGATTTGACGTCCACAAGAAAAGCATCAGCTACTGCGCCAAGACGGCCGACGGCGAGATTCGGGACCAGGGCAAGGTGGCGGCGACGCAGCAGGCGCTCTCCCAATGGGTGGCCAGGCGGCCCCGGCCGTGGCAGGGAGCCATGGAGGCTACGCTGTTCACGGGCTGGATTTATGACTTCTTGAAGCCGCAGGCGGTGGAACTGGAGGTGGGCCATCCGGCGATGCTGCGGGCCATCGCCGCAGCCAAGCACAGCAACGACAGCCTGGACGCCAAGAGGATCGCCGATCTGCTGCGCGCCCATCGGTTGCCGGGCTGCTACATGGCGCCGGCCGGGTATCGGGAGTTGCGGCGGGTGCTGCGGTTTCGCAACCTGTTGGTGCGGCAGTCGGTGAAGCTGAAGAACCGCATGGCGGGGATGCTAATGGAGACCGGGGTGGAGTACAACAAGGAGCGGCTGCATCACAAGAAGTATTTCAGGGAGCTGCTGGGAACGCTCTCGGAAACGCCGCCGAGCGTGGTCGGGTTGCTGAAGTGGAGCCGGAAGGCGGTGGAGATGTTCGAGAGTTCGCAGCGGCAGTTGCTGGCCGGGCTGCGGCGGCACGGCGCCCTGAAGGAGCGCGTGGCACGGCTGACGACGATACCGGGGGTGGGCGAAGTGACGGCGCTGACCTGGGCGCTGGAGGTGGTCGAGCCGGAGCGGTTCGCATCCATCCGCCGGGCGGTGAGCTATTGCGGGCTGTGCAGCGGACAGCAGAGTTCGGCGGGGGTGGACTACCGGGGACCGCTTTCCAAACAGAGGAACAAACATTTACAGTCGGTACGGATTGAAGCGGCCAAGCTGGCGCCGCGCTGGAACGCGGAGTTGAAGAGGGTGCATGAGCGGGAGCTCACCCGCGGCAACCGCAACCGGGCGACGCTGGCGGTGGCGCGCAAACTGGTGGCCTATCTGCTGGCGGTGGATCGCCGCGGCAGGCCGTTTGCCGAGGGGGCCTCCCCTTCGTCTTCCGAATCGTCGCTACCGCAGCCGCCGGACGCGGTCAAGGCTCTGCGATGAACTCCGCTGCGCTGCGGCCTTGACCGCGGCCGGTGCCTGCGGAAAGAAACTAAGACGAAGACGAAGGGGAGGCGCGAAGGAGGTTTTCGACAAACACGACGCGTCGAGCTGGCGAGCTTCCAGCCGGGCCTCGCTGAACCGGGGCTGTGCAGAGGGGCGCCCAGGCGCTCCCGAGGCACCTGCATGACTGTTTCGAGGCCGGCTGGTCTTACCCAAACTCAAACTTCCGCCCGCTTCCCACTAGGCAAGCGGAAGGCGGCAAATGGATGTCTGGTCACGCCTCGCGTTGGCACAATGGCAAGTTTCAAAAAAGCCTGTGGCCGACCGTCGTCACGTTTCCGAAGCACCTGCTGAACGGGCGGGAAGGGAAATCTCCGTTTTCCCTTGACTTCTACCTATCATGGATGTCCCCGGTTTCTAGACGGCTTCGGCGGGGTTGTCAATAGGTCGTTGGGCGCCCCTTCGTCGCAAAGGAACCACAATGAATCCGGCGGCGACCAGCCAGGCGAGGGCGCTGAGGGCCGCGGCGCGTTTGAACAGAGGTGGCGCGAAGCGCATGAGGATGAGGTGGCGGCCGGCGGGGACCGAGAGGCCACGGAAGGCGACGTTGGTGTAGTGGAATGCCAGTTCCCGGCCTTCCATAAAGGCCCGCCAGCCGGGATAGTGCGCTTCGGATGTCACCAGGAAGGCCGGCGCGGGCGTGTCCACTTCGATTAGCACCGTGCGGGGTTCGTAACGGAGCACTTTGACCTGGCCGGGCGGGGCAGAATCGGGAAACATGGTGGCTGTCCCCAGGTTTACGATGGCTTCGCGGCGGGGGTCGAAATCGGGGGAGGTGAGGAGGCGGGCGGCTTCTTCCAGGCTTTGGGCAGGGCGGACTTTGTGGACCAGGAAGAAGCGCGGAAGCACCTTCGTGTTCTCGTAGACGTAGTCCTCGCGCAGCCGGGTGATGGGGGTCAGCCCCGCCACCGGTTGGCGCGAAAGCAGGTAGCGAACGTTCCCCAGGTCCAGCACCGGCGAATCGGTCTTCGCGACCTGGTAGTACGCGCCCCAGCGCTCGCCGCGGCAGAACGCCAGCCGCACCAGGATGGCGCGCGCCAGAGCCATCGGATCGTTGCCGTTGGCCGACGGGATTTCCAGCAGCGGCGCGGCCATCGCCCAGTCCTGCGAGGAGTTGATGGTGTCTATGCGGGCGGGCGGGAAGCTGCGCGCGGCGAGCATCCGCAGCCGCTCGACGTCCGTCTCGCTGCCGTGGAAACTGCCATGGCTGACGCCCGGCTCCTGCGCCACCGCTGCGGCGTTCATGGGACGGCCCGAGCCCACCAGAGTGAGGTCGATCGCGGCCAGAGCCACGGCTCCGTAAGCCAACGGACGCAGCTTGAAGAAGCCCTCGGTGCCCAGGCCCGCCAGAACCGCGATTCCCAGAATAAAGCACGGCGCGGAGAACTCGGGGTGCAGCCCGTTGCGGATGGAGGCCGGCAGGAGCAAGGAGAAGGCCTTCCCAACGGGCGTCGAATCGCCCAGCATCGCAAGGAGCGCGACCACCGTCATGACCGAGAATAGCCTCGTCTCTACCCGCCTGCGGAGTGCGGCGGCGCCCACGGCCAGGGCCAGACCGAGGACGCCGCAATACAGGTACATGAAGGTCAGTTCCCCGTGGAAGGTGTAACGGCTCAGGTCGAAGATGTTGTAGTAGTCCGGCCAGACCATCGAAACCAGGCTCTGGAGGGGAGCGCCGCCGCCCGATTTCAGCCAGCCAGTGCGGTATTGCGCGATGCTCAGACCGCTGAGCTGGATGGAAGGAAGCAGTTGGACCGCAGCCATCAGCGCCGCCCCAGCGCAACCGGCCAGCGCGAGCAGCGGCAGGCGGCGCGGCGCCTGCCGGAACAGCACGAGCAGGACGGAGAGCGAAAGCGTGGAGGCGAACACTACCGCCGTAAGCGGGGTATGCCCCGCCAAGACCGACATCGCCAGAGCGATAGCGAGTACCGGGAGCCAGCGCAGGCTGTCGCGCAACGCAATGACGCTCAGCCAGGCCAGCGGTATCCAGGCGGCGGTCGAGACGGCGCCCATGTGCTCGACGTGCGCCGGGAAGAAGCCGCCCAACTGGTATACCGTGGCGCCCAGCAGCGCTCCCGGAACACCCACACCCAGACGTTTCAACAGCAGGTAGGTGAACACCCCGCCGAGGAAGACGTGCAGGATGACGTTGCACTCGAGGAAATAGAGCAGGTGGCCGCCGAACAGGTTGCGCAGAACGATCAGCAGCGCCAGCGGCGGGTACAGCGCCTGGGTCTGGATGTTGGCCAGAAACGGCCTGCCGAAGTAGGTGAAGGGGTCCCAAAGCGGCAGGTCGAAGTGGCGGAACGACTCGGCGATGAACCAGGCGTGCGGGTAATGGAAGTAGCGGAAGTCCCAGGGAAAGACGTAGCCGGAGTAGAACAGCACGTGGCGATAGAAAACCAGCACCTCGGCGAGCAGCACGGCATAAGGAAAATACTTGCGCACAGAATCCGTACAAGCGTTCTAGCGGCCCAGGAACTGCTCGAGTTTGTCGGTCTCGCGCTCGGCGTTCTCCAGGTTTCTCCTGGCCGCGGCCAGATCCTGGCGCTTGAGGGCGGCCTCGGCCTCGTCCAGGAGAAACTCCATTCGTTTCCAGGAGGCGGAGATGTCGCCGCGGAGTCCCACGCCCATGCTGCGCTGCTGCTGCTCGAGGTTCTGGAGCGTGCCGCGCACGGCGTTGGCGCGTGCGGCGAGCATTCCCAGCCGTTCGCGCTGGCGTTCCAGGGCTGCCTGATCAACGGGGGGCGGACCTGGCTGCGGCGGCGGCGCAGTGGCGTGTTCAGGCTGGACGGGCGGCTCGACCGAGCCGGCCGGGGTTTGCGCCGGGGCGGTGCGGGAGGGCGGCGTCTGGCGGGGAGTCCGCAAGGCGCTCGAGGGAGGCTGCACCGAGGTCGCCGGGGTCTGCACGGCGCTCGAGGGAGGCTGCGTCGAGGTGGGGGTCTGGCCCGGCGGCTGCGCGGCCGCCTCCAGCGGCGTCTCGGTTGCAGGCGCACCCGACTGTCTCGCGGCTTCACCCTGCTGCTGAGCGGGCGGCTGCTGCTGATCGACCACGGGCGGCTGGCCGGCGCCCGCGCGCGCGCGGTACCAGCCCGGCAAGTAGATGGCGGCGAGAGCCAGGATGGCGACCACCAGCACCCCTCCTAAAGCCATGTAGAGCCCGCGGTGGCTGGCAGCCTGGGCGGGCGGCGGCGAAACAGGTGCGGCGTAGTACGGAGGCGGTGGAGCGGGCGCGGCGTAGGGCGCAGGGGAGGGCGGCGGCATCAGCACTCCGGCGGTCTGGGTCGGCGCCACATGGGGAGGCGCGGGAGCGGCGGCGGCCACGCCGGGCTTGGCGCCGGCTGGAGGGGCCAGGCTCTGCTTCACGCTCTCTAGCGCCCCGCGAAACGCCTGAGCGGTCTGGAAGCGGTTTGCCGGGTCCTTCTGAATGGCGGTCATGATGATCTCGTTCAGGCCGGGCGGCAGCGTTGGATCCAACTGGATCGGCGGCACCGGCTGCTGCTCCAGGTGCGCCACCATCAGCGAGTAGTCGCTGTCCCCTTTGAAAGGCCGCGTGCCAGTCACGATCTCGTACAGGGAGACCCCCACCGAGTACAGATCCGAGCGGGCGTCCAGCGTCGTGACACCCTTGACCTGCTCGGGCGACATGTAAAAGAGGGAGCCGAGCGTCGTGCCGGTCATGGTGAGCTTGCGGTCGGCCATGGCTTTGGCGATGCCGAAATCCATCAGCTTGATCTGACCCTGCGGCGTCACCATCATGTTGGCCGGCTTGATGTCGCGATGGACCACACCCCGCTCGTGGGCGTAACTCAGGGCCGAGAGGACCTGAGACATGTAGTCGACGGCTTCCCAAAGGGTGAGCGGTCCCTCGCGCAGCCGCTCCTCGAGCGTGCGCCCCTCGACGAACTCCATCATCATGAGGAGCTGGTTCTCCATGCGCAGCGCGGTGTGCAGCCCCGCGATGTGGGGATGGTTGAGACTGGCGAGCAGCTTGATCTCGCGGATGAAGCGGTCCGCCAATTCCGGCGCCTCGGCCAGATTGGGGAGGAGCACTTTCATGGCCTCGGTGCGGTCGGAGATGACGTTCCGCACCTTGTAGACCTTGCCCATTCCCCCCGCGCCCAGGATGCCGATGATCTGGTAATCTCCGACAGTATCGCCGATATTGAATGCCATACAGGCCCCCGTTTAGTGATTGCTCACCATGTCGCCGACCTTGGCCGGCGTAGTCCCCGTGTAACGTCCCACCGCGGACTGCTCATCCACCTCGGTGATGACCACCTCGCCCACTCTGTCCGCAATGCTGCGGAGAATCTTGCCGGTCGCCGGGTCGCGCACGTCGCGGATCTTGCGGCGGACCTCCAGGCGATCGCCCACCTTGAGACCCTTCCGGCTGCCGACGTTGAGAACCACCGTGCCGCCGGTCGAATCCGCCACCAGCCCGTCGATCACCACGGCTCTGGCCACCAGCCGCCCGGACTGCTGATCGAGCTGGAAGCAAAGCTGATCCACGGAGGCGTTGACCGCCTCGCCCAGAATGGTGTTCGCGAAATTCTGGCTGGTCATGCCCCCGCCGGCGCCGCCGACCACCGAGCCGCCGCCGGCGCCGAGCAGCGAGGTTCCCTTGCGGGTGGATTCCCCCACTCCTTTGGCCGTGGCAACGATCTCCGCGGTGTCGGTGTTCACCATGCGCGCGCTGATGCCCACCACGGCCTTGGCTTCCGTGTGCTTGACGCCGCCGAGGCCGAACGTGCCGGTCACCCGGCTCAGGGCGCCACCGCCGACCCCGGTGCTCTTGTCGTCGCGGCCGAATTGAGTGATGCTGCCCATGATGATCGCATCCACCCCCAGCACCCGGCCGATCCTGGCGGCGGAGTTGGAGTCGGCCCGGTCGCTGTTGGAGAGATTCTGCTCGCCGAGGATCTTGTCCAGCGCCTTGCGTTCGATGACGGAGTACTTTCCGCTAGCTACGAGCTTCTCGACGATCAGGTCGGCAATGCCCTTGCCGATGTCCTGATCGGTGCCGTAGATCGCCGCCACAGAACTGCGGACCGTGGCGTAGTCGAAGTTGACGACGGCAACCCGCTTCCTTTGCTGCGCGGCCGCGGACGTCGTCACCACAGCGGCCAGAACGAGCGAAACCACAAAACGGCGCATCGTGCCCTCCTCGGAGCTCTCAACGATAGTAATAGCACTATTGTAGCGAAGCGACAAGCTACGCCGTCTTCAACTCGTCCTTGTGCGGGACCAGCTTGCCGTCCGCGAGGTCGAAGCGCAGCAGCGCGCCCGGATCTTCCCCTTCCAGCACCCAGGTCTTGACAGGGCCGAAGAATTCGGTCAGTTCCCCGGAGTTGCAGGAAGGCAGATAGGTCCGCAGCACACGCGGGTCGTAGTAGCGGAAGTAGAACGCCTTGCCGTCGCTGCCGTGGACCATCAGGAAGCGGCGCAGGTGGTGGCGCATGGCGAGGAAGTCCACTGGCGCAACCACGAAGACGCCCCAATGCTTGCCCCACCCCTCTTTGATCACCCACTCGGTGAACTCGCTCTTGGGCTCGAGCCGGACCAGGTAGGGCGCCACCTCGGCCAGATCGGGCTTGATCTCGCCGGTGTAGAGACACTCGAACTGGGGCCGCTGCGCGCCATAGAGCTTGTCCAGGAGGTCGGGGACGGAAGCCCCGTCCAGGACGGCAAACACGTTCGCCCCGTCCTCTTTGAACAGGATCGGACTCACTGCCTCGACGATTTTGTCCATGTTCCCCCGGTTACTGCGACCTCTGGCAGTACGGGCAGACCTGGCACAGCGCCGCCCCTCGCGCCGCGGCCTGCGTCAACATGCTCGCGGCAGCGGAGTAGGTGGTCGGCTTCGGCGGACGCGGTGGGGGCGGCGGAGGCGCTGACTGAGTCGGCGCGCCCGGGCTCACTTCTTTCGGATCCTCCGGCGCCGTCGGGCTGGAACCCGCGCCGGAACCAGCGGCGCCGCCGCTGTTGATCATCACCATGCTGCCCTTGATAAATATGCCGCCGGAGTTGATGTTGATGAAATTGCCGCCCACTTTCAGAGTGAGCGTGGTCCCGGACTCGATCACCAGGTTCATGCCGGCCTTGAGATGGATCTCCGTGCCCGCGTCCATGGCCCAGTTCTGGCCCACCTTCTCCTGCTTGTTGGTGCCGATGTTGAGCGAGTGCGTAGAGCCGACCTTCTGGTTCAGGTTCTGATCGACGTAGACGTGCCGGTCCATCTTCGAGCGCTCGAAGTGGTTGCCCTTGATCAGGTGATGGCTGTTTCCGACGATGGTTTCCTTGCGGTCGTGGTCGACCAGCATGTCGTAGTCGTACGCGGCGTGAACGTAGATCTGCTCTTTGCTCTTGGTGTCGTCGTACCGCATTTCGTTGGAATTGCCGCCGCCTTTGGAACTGCTGGAGCGGAAGGTGCTCATCACCTGCTTGTCGGGCAGCGGATAGGGCACCCATTGCGCTTCATTGTACACGCCGCCGGTGATCAGCGGCCGGTCGGGGTCGCCTTCCAGGAAGCTCACCACCACTTCCTGGCCGATACGCGGGAGGCTGATGAACCCCCATTTGTTCCCGGCCCAGGGCCAGGCGACCCGAATCCAGCAGGAGCTTTTCTCGTTGTTCGTGCCAACGCGGTCCCAGTGGAATTGCACTTTGACGCGCCCGTACTTGTCGCAGTAAATCTCCTCCCCGGACGGCCCCACCACCACCGCCGTCTGGATGCTGTGGATGAGGGGCTTGGGCGCGACGCACGGGGGCCGAAACGGCGTCGAGGCCTTGATGCAGGTGAAGGTGTTGCTATAGGTCGAGTCGCTCACCGAGCCGGCGCCCGAGTAGAAGCCACCCTCCTCGGCGTGGTGTGTCAAAGATGTCAGCACATAGGTGTCGTTCTGGTCCCGGCGATCATGACCGTACAGATCGAACTTGTAGCCCGAGACGAAGGCGCGGACGTCGCTGTGGCCGCTCACCACGGCGTGCTCGGCCTCTTCATGCTCGATACGGAGCTTCACCAAGTTCTCGCCCTGCGGCCGCGTCTCGTACTCGCCGGGGTAGTCGTAGATCTCGAAGCGCTGGTTGCCTCCCTGGTTGATCTGGCTCTGCGTCTCGGACTGAAGCTTGGTGCCGGGGGTCTCGAAGTTGTAGTCCATGTATGAGAACTTCCCGCTGCGGAGCGCGTTCTCGTAGCGCCAGGAGTACACCACATCCTCTTCCCGGAGCGCGCCTTGGCCGGTGGTGCGCTCCAGCATCGCGCGCGGCTGGTCCGGACAAGGCTGGAGCGCCGATGGCGAGTCGGCGATGATCATGGAGTGCTTGCCGTTCTCGTGCTTGAAAAAGTAGAAAATGCCCTCCTCTTCCATCAGGCGAGAAACGAAGTTGAAGGAGGTCTCGCGGTACTGGACGCAGTACTCCCAGGGATCGTAGGACCCCCGCAACTGGAGCTGGTAATCCGTGAAGCCCAGATCCTTGAAGATCTTCTCGATGATATCGGGCACCGTCTGGTTCTGGAAGATGCGACAATCGGCGGCGCGAGTGAGGAACCAGAGCCACGGCACGATCTCGGCCTCGTAGCGTGTAAGGCGTTCCTCTCCAGGCAGTTGCTGAAACCGGCTCACGTAACCGTTGAAGTACCGCGCCTTGCCGGTGTCCGCCAGCCGCACCGAGAAGCTCACATTCTGCCCGACCATTTGGTCGAAGTCGATGGCCGGGTCTTCCGAGAGCAAGTCCAGGTGGAAATGGAACAACTGCGAGATCCCCTCGTTGCCCGAGAATTCGCGCAGCAGGAACTTGTCGTCGCCGAGTTTCGTTTGCAGGTTGAGAAAGCGGTCTTTTTCAGTCCAGGGCATATCGCTATCCAATGATGACCGTGGTGCAGCCCATCGAGATGGGGTTGGGGGGACCCAACGGTTCAATCACCTTGTCCCCCTGCCGCGCCGCGGGCAGGTTGCCGATCATGACGGTGGTGGAGCATTGGAGCACCACCCCCGGACCGTGGGGCGGAACGGGCGAGGGCGTGACGCAGGCGTGGATGTCCGTGCCCAAGGCCGTCATCATGCTCGACATGGAGGCCAGAAGGCTGGCCTTGGTGGCCTGCTCGGCGGCGTAGGCGGCGGGCATGGCGGGTCCCGCCGCCGCCTTGGTGGCCGATTCCGCCGCTTGTACGGCGATGTCCGCGGCTTGCTTAGCGGCTTGGATCCCGGCGGCCGCCGCCGCCGGGACCCCCCGCCAGGCCGGAAGGAACCCGATCATACAGGTCGGGCAACCGGGCCCCGGCGTGAGCATCGGCGGCAGCGGATGCGAAACCGGATCGGTTATTCTTGCGGCGGGGGGCATACGGTCTCGTAAACGAAGGTTTTCTCGGGGCCTACGCTGACCTTGATTCCGGTCACTTTCTGCCCCTCGGCCATCCAGCCCAGCAACTGCCTGGAAACCTCCGGCAGCAGCGTGTTGGTGAGGATGTTGTCCACGTTTCGCGCGCCGCTCTCGACCTCGGTGCAGCGGCTGGCCACTTCGTTGATCATGTCGTCGCCGTACACCAGCTCGATCTTGTGGTTCTCCATCAGGCGCTTCCGGATCTTGTTGAGCTTGAGCACCACGATCTTCTTCAGGTTCTCATCCCGGATGGGATAGTAAGGGATGATGACCATGCGGCCGAGAAACGCCGGCTTGAAGATCTTGTTCAGCTCGGGCTTGAGGGCCTTGACCAGCGCATCCGAACTGGGCATGGTGTCCGGATCGGCGCACAGCTTCATGAAGGTATCGGTGGCGGCGTTGGTGGTCAGGATGATGATGTTGTTCTTGAAGTCGATCTCGCGGCCCTCGCCGTCTTCCATCATGCCCTTGTCGAACACCTGGTAGAACAGCTCGAGCACGTCCGGGTGGGCCTTCTCGACCTCATCCAGCAGCACCACCGAGTAAGGCCGCCGCCGAACCGCTTCGGTCAGCACGCCGCCCTCACCGTAACCCACGTATCCGGGAGGCGAGCCCTTCAGGGTCGAGACGGTGTGCGCTTCCTGGAACTCGGACATGTTGATGGTGATCATGTTGCGCTCGCCGCCGTAGAGCTGGTCGGAGAGGGTCAGCGCGGTTTCGGTCTTGCCCACGCCGCTGGGCCCCACCAGCATGAACACACCGATCGGCTTATTGGGATCGTCGAGGGTCGCGCGGGAGGTCTGGATGCGCTGGCTGATCAGCTCCAGCGCATGGTCCTGTCCGATCACGCGCTTGTTCAGGATGTTGTTCAACTCCAGCACGCTCTTGATCTCGTCCTTGACCATCTTGCCGACGGGAATGCCGGTCCAGCCCGAGATGACTTCGCCGACGACGTTGTCGTCCACGCAAACACCGATCAGCGGGTTTTCGCCCTGCAACAGGGCCAGCTCGAGGTTGAGCTTCTCCAACTCGGCGCGCGGGTTTACGGGAGCGGGCGCCGGCTGCGCGGCGGCCGCCTCGGCGCCGTCGCCGGAGGCCGGGGGAGGAGCCGGAGCCGCGCCGGTCTCGATCTGGGTGCGCAGCTCGCGGATTCGGGAGACCAAACCGCTTTCCTGCTCGAAGCGGGCGCTCAGTTCGGCCAGGCGCGCCTCGATCTTGGTTTTTCGCGCGGCGATCTGCGCCAACCGCTCGGCATGGTCCGCGCCAAGTTTTGCCTCGCCGGTCAAGATCCTCTCCTGCACGTTCAGGTCGTCCAGTTCCCGGCTGGCGTCCTCGATCACCGGCGGGACCGCGGCCTGCCCCAAGGCCATCCGCGCACAGGCGGTGTCGAGCACGCTGACCGCCTTGTCGGGAAGCTGCCGGCCGGCCAGGTAGCGGTGCGAGAGCTTCACCGCCGCATTAACCGCATCGTCGAGAATGCGCACCTTGTGGTGTTTCTCGAGGGCCGGCACCGTGCCGCGCAACATCACGCTGCACACCGCCTCGGTCGGCTCGTCCACCTTCACCACCTGGAACCGCCGCGCCAGCGCCGCGTCCTTCTCGAAGTACTTCTTGTATTCGGACCACGTGGTTGCCGCGATGGTGCGGAGCTCACCGCGGGCCAGCGCCGGCTTGAGCAGTTGCCCGGCGTCGTTCTGCCCGGCCTGTCCTCCTGCCCCAATCATGGTGTGGGCTTCGTCGATGAACAGGATGATGGGCGTGGGCGAGGCCTTCACTTCCTCGATGAGGCCCTTGAGCCGGTTCTCGAACTCGCCCTTGACGCCCGCGCCGGCCTGCAACAGCGCCAGATCCAGCGTGCGGACCAGGATGCCCTTCAGCGGGGGCGGGACGTCGCCCTTGGCCACTCTCTGGGCAAACCCCTCGACCACCGCGCTCTTGCCCACCCCGGCCTCTCCGGTCAGGATGGGGTTGTTCTGGCGGCGGCGCATGAGGATGTCGATCATCTGCCGGATCTCGTGATCGCGTCCCAGCACCGGGTCGAGCTTGCCGGTTTTGGCCTTTTCGGTCAGATCGATGGTGTACTGATCCAGGTTGGGGGTCTTGCCGCCAGCCCTGCGCGGCCCGCCCGGCCCCGGAGCGGCAGCTTCTTCGGCCGTCGCCGTGATGGCGTCCTCATGCGAGCCAGCCACGATGGCCAGGAAGTCCTTCTTCAGCGCGTCGGCCTGGATCTTCTGGAACTCCTTGGGGCTGATTTCGCGCATCAGCCGGGCCAGGTCGTCGTGGGTGGCCAGAGCCAGCACGGTGAAACCCGTCCGGACCTGCCCGGCGCCGTAGTCGATCGAGCCGATGGCCCAGGCTTCCTTCATGGCGTTCATCAGCGTCGGGCTGAAGGCCGGGGTGCGCGCGTTGCCCCGCTTGAGCTTGTCGACGCTGCGCGTGATTTCGGCGGCCAGCCGCGAGGGGTCCACCCCGAAATGCTTGATGATCTTGGCCAGATCGCCGTCGGTCTGGTCCAGCAGCTTCATGAGGTAGTGTTCCACCTCGATGTCATAGTTGGTCCGCGACACGCAAAGCCCGGCTGCGGCTTCCAGCGCGTTGCGCGTGGGGTCGTTGAGTTTGCCGATCAGTGACTTGAGATTAACGCTCATAGAAGACCTTTCCCTTCAGCGCGCCGACCACTCGCTGACGCTCGTGGCTCGGAACCGAGCCGCGACCGTGAGGGAGCCGCCAATGCGCGCCATTCTGAATCATAACTCCAGTACAGCATCGCCGGGGTCGCGGCGCATGGGGGCCGACTTGGCCCAACTGACCCAGCCCAGAAGCGGGGCCTCGGAATCTTCCCGGCCCAATTCGCAGACCGGGACCTCGCCGCGTTTCAGGACCAGTTGAACTTCGAAGTCCAACTGGTCCCCGGAGTAAAACCTAGTCAGGCCGCGGAGCGGCTCGCAGGCCGTCCCATTCGGCAGAAAATCCAGATATCGATCCAGGGTGAGCGGGCCCATCACGATGCGCACCCGCGTCTGCTCGTCCCAGATTTCGTCGCCTACCACCGCGCCGACCGCCACCCGCTCGGAATCGCTAGGCGGTCGCTCGAGGCAGCACTGCATCTCCGGGGTGAGCCGGTACCAGGCGCCCGCTAACTGCTCGATGGCCACCGGGACGTCGAAGTAGTCCTCCAGCAACTGGCGCAACGCCACCGCCGAGCGCGGCTGCTGCGCCAGCAGCCCGGCGTAGTACACCAGCGACAGGTCGGCCACCTTCTGGCGGTTCTGGAGGCCTTCGGTTCCCAGGCCGATGAAGTCCAACAGGTGGTGCGAAAACCGGTCGGGGCCGCCGCGCTCGTACTCCACAGAGAACCGGTATTTCTCCCAAGCCTGGTAGAACAGCGAGATGAGGCGGTGGTTGAAGATATCCAGGAAGTCGCGCAGGGCCGTGTCGCGCACCCGGATGCGCTCGCTCACCAATTGCGTGTAATAGAGCGGCAGCGCGCCCAGCGGGCCGGTCAGGCCCATGAAGTTCACCCGCATCAGCGGGGGCCCCTCCTCGCGCCAGGTGAGCGACAGAATCTCGCTGGCGGGAAAGATGAGCGTGTTGTGAACGCCGAAGCGCACCACCTCGTCGCGCGGGTTGGCAAACAGCCCCACCGGCGTGCGGCCGCGCGTGAGCCGCTCGATCAGCCGCACCGCCTGGAAGAACTCGAAGCAGTACGGCTCGTCGGTGAGCTGCTGTTCCAGCGCCCGGTGTGCTACAGCAAGATCGCTTCGCCCGCCCTCGGCGCCCATTTCCTCAAGACCTCTTTCCGCTGCTGCGTCCTGGCAACGAGCTGGCTGAAACTGTTCATCGAAACGTACAGCCCGAGGAAGTGCTCGAGGACGCTGGCGAACAGATAGACCCCGCCGCCCACGAACTGCTCCTCGTCGATCAGCATGTCGACCTCGGTGCCCCGGATGAACGCAATCCCGTTCTCTGAAATCACGCGCGCGAAGTGTTTGCGGCTGTTCAGCTCCAAGATCCCCTGGATCTGCTTCTCCAGGTAAGTGGAATCGGTGAAATTGTAGAGCCGCAGGATTTCCTGCAAGGCGTGCTTGCCCTCGCTCACCAGCGAGAGGTAGTTGAGCGAGAGCTGCGAGATGAGCCGCCACAGCGCGCCCTTGCCCACCGGAGCGCGCAGCGTGGGCGTGGGCTTTTTCAGGGTGAGGACGCGCTTGATCGAGGGCATGCCCTCGAGTTCGAAGTCCCCGGCCTCGCTTCCAAAGGGCAGGCGAGCAGGCAGGTCGCGGCTGGTGCAGAGGCAGCGCACGGTGAGGGTCTCGACGTTGGCGTGGGCCGGGCGCCCGCTCAAGTCCACCAGCGCGAGATACACCTCCGTGCCTTCGTCGCCGCGCCGCGCCGACGGCCGCCGCATGGCGTGCCAGAAAGTCTGCTTCTTGTCGCGGAGCGTGGCGTGGCGGTAGCTGTAGAAGGGCTCGAAATCCGTCACCTGCTGCGTCTGCGGGTTGGCGCTCACCACCCCCTCGATCGAGAAGATCTCGTAGGCGTGCCGCCGCCGCACGTCCGGCACTACCGGATACTCGTGCCGCAACTGGTCGATCAGGATCGGCTCGGCGGTGTGGTTGAACAGGTTGATGATGGGGGTGCAGTCGGGCCGCAGCGTCTTGGCCGAAACCCCGCCCTCGAGCATCTGCTGCCGGTCCGCGCGCTCGAACTCCGAGACCAAGAAGATGATCTCGACGCGATCCTGGAACCCAGTCGTGGCAAGCGGCTCGAGCCCGCCCAGCTCGAGGAAGAAGAACTTCTCGGGAAACGCGAAATACTCCTGCAACAGCCGGTAGCCGACGAAGGAGCGCCGCGAGTAGGGCAGCATGGACTCTTCCTCGGAGAATCCGCAGGGGCGGATGCCCGAGGGCGGCAACTGCACGGTGCGCTGGGGACGGGACGGGTCCCGGACCAGGATCTGGACGCAGTTGTTCGAGAGCAGCTCGTAGAGGGCGTGGACCAGGTTGGCTTCGCCGTTCAGGTAGAAGCGCAGGGCCCGCATGGCCAGCTTGTCGAAGGAGACATCCGGCAGGCAGCGCAGCTCGATCCGCAGAGCGGCCACGGCGTCGGCCGCCTTGACAGGCGGCTGCAAGCGGTCCGGGGACCTCCACTGCGCCTCCGCCACCCGAACCGGCCAGAGCGTGGTCTCGTAGCAGGTGCGGAAGCGGCAGGGCACTCCGTCCACCGGCCGCGAGTACAGCAGCGAGCCGCGAGGGACTTTGAAGCCGGTGCTGAGCTTTCCCTGCTCCGGATCCAGATGGAACTCGACGATCGACATCGGCGGAATGGGCCGGATGTAGTGGGGATACAGAATGCCCAGCAGCGACTCGGTGATCTCGGGGAACTCGTCGTCGATCTTCAGGTGAACGCGGCCGGCCAGGAAGGCGAAGGCCTCGATCATGCGCTCGACGTGCGGGTCCTCGCAACGGTCCGCCTCCAGCAACAGGCGCGAGGCGATCTTCGGGTACTTCTCGGCAAACTCCGCTCCCATCTGCCGCAGGAACGTCAGCTCGCGCTCGTAGTAGTCCAGAAGTTCGTCGCGCACCAGGTTGCCTTTAGTCTCCCTTCACCTCGTACTCGCCCTTGGTCAGCTCCAGCACGGTGTCGAAGGAAACCCGCTCCGGGGCGGGATCCACTTTCAGCAGGCCCTGGATCTGAAAGCGCAGGATGCGCGTGCTGCCGGCCACCGGCTCCAGCGTCACCCGCATTCCCATGATGCGGGGCTCGAAATTGGTCACCGCCGACTCCAGCATCCACAGCATACGGTTCTGGTCCTGGACCGAGTGCACCCCCAGCGAGGTGGTATCGGGCAGGCCATAGTTGAACAGCGAGCGGCTCAACTCCGTGGGCCCGTCGGG
>Ga0187882_1002052_pt1 | contig 19153 bp, 17 predicted proteins | sample June2016WEW_19_1_3_FD_132991 | JGI IMG/M metagenome (GOLD analysis project Ga0187882, IMG submission 132991) | Peatland microbial communities from SPRUCE experiment site at the Marcell Experimental Forest, Minnesota, USA - June2016WEW_19_150 | ecosystem: Environmental > Terrestrial > Soil >... | reverse complement strand
GGTGTCCCCATCTGCATCGACAGCGGCAACAACGATGTGCTGGTCGCGGCGCTGAAGGAGTGGTATGACACCAATGAGGTGGTGAGGCAGCCGCTGATTAACTCCGTCAAAATTTACACGATGGATAAATTCTTCTCGCTCAAAAAGGATTACGATTACGCGTTCATCGGTTTATTGATGACGGAAGACAAACCGACAGGGCCTGGCGGGTCGCATTCAATGGAAGAATTATATTCGCTTGCGAAAAAGATTTACGCCGAGGCGGTCGGGCAGTATGGTTTCAAGCCGGGGGAGATTTTCTTCGATTCGACGGTTTTTCCGCTGGCGATAGATATGCCGATGGAGCCGGGCGTTCCGGGATATACTTACCGGGCGTTCGAGGCGATAAAGAAGATAAAGAGCGACCCTGCGATGAAGGGCGTGCATTGTTCGCTGGGCATCAGCAATTCGGTTCGCGATTTGCCGGGGCGCAGGATTGGCGTTTGCAGGGCTTACGTGGCGAAGGCGATGGAATACGGGCTTGACGCAGGGATAGTCAACGTGGCTCATCACTATGGGCGAGTGCCTGCGGACCCGGATTTGGTTGCGCTGGTCGATGCCTTCGCGAAAATGGACGGCTCGGCGGAAGCGACCAATAAATCGATGATGCTTATGGGCAAGTTCTGCCAGGAGAATCGCAAGGCGAGCGTTTAGCGGGCGATAGTATTCGGCAGTGGGAGATTTTGGCCCTCGTAACCGTTGACCTTGCAAAAAGGGGCCGGCGCGGCTATTATTTGCCAAATGTCCGCAAAATCCCAGAAAAAAGACGCGGCGGCGGGTTCGGTCGCGGTCAACAAAAAGGCCTGGCACAACTTCGAGATAGAAGACAAATTCGAAGCGGGTATGGAACTTTTGGGCAGCGAGGTGAAGTCGCTCCGCACGGGGCAGGCTGACCTGAGCGGGTCATACGCGAGAATCGTCAACGGCGAATGCTGGCTGGTGGGCGCGAAAATATCCCAGTACCAGGTAACGGGACTGGCAGGCCACAGCCCGACACGAAAAAGAAAACTTCTTCTGCACAAGCACGAGATTCACAAAATCTACACCAAGCTTGAGCAGCGCGGCTATACTCTTGTGCCGCTGCGGATATATTTTAATCAAAAGGGGCTTGCGAAGACCGAAGTCGCGCTTGCGCGTGGCAAACGGCAATATGACAAACGCCGGGCGATTGCCGAACGTGAACAGAAACGGGACATTGACAAGAGGATGAAAAAATTTCGTCACTAAAAGTAAGGAGCGGGTAAGTTATGGCTGAAAACAACAAAAAAGAAGAGAAGAAAATAATTATCGATGAGGACTGGAAGCAGCAGGCCAAAAAGGAAAAAGAAGTGATGGCGGCAAAGGAGGAGGCAGAAAAACAGGAAGTTGAAGGGGATAATCGCCGGGGCCCGCTGCCCGAAGGCGACTTCGCGGCCCTGTTGAGCATGCTTTTCACGCAGACGCTTTTTTCGCTTGGGTTTATCCAGGTGAAGGGGCAGGAAAAACGTGCGCCGGACCTTACGCTTGCCAAGTACAATATCGATATGCTGGAGATGCTCGAAGCGAAGACAAAAGGCAATCTCAACGCCGAGGAGCAGCAGGCCATGACTTCTGCGCTCAATGAGCTTCGTATGGCTTACGTCAAGGTCGCGGGGACAACTGAAAATTAGCGAATAAAAAGTGCGAAGGGACATTTGTGACCATACTGGAACAAATCATCGCGGACAAGAGGAAAGAGGTCGAAAAGAGAAAAAGGGAGCAGCCGCTCGAAGAACTTAAAGAGCAGCTTGTGCTTCTCGGCAAATGCCGGAATTTTTATAAGGCCGTGACAAAAACAAATAAAAGAGGTCTGAATGTTATCGCCGAGATAAAAAAGGCCTCGCCCTCCGCGGGCGTAATATGCAGGGATTTCGCCCCGGTCACAATCGCAAAGACGTACGAACGCTGCGGCGCGGACGCCATAAGCGTTCTTACCGACGAAAAGTATTTTCAGGGCAAACTCGAATACATCGACCACGTGAAACACGCCGTCGATTTGCCCATCCTGCGAAAGGATTTTATCATAGATATCTGGCAGGTTTATGAATCCCGCATCGCCGGCGCTGACGCGATACTGCTTATAGCCGAGGCGTTGAAGCCCGCGGAGCTTATCGACCTGATGATTGCCGCCGCCGAATTGACGCTGACGGTGCTTCTGGAGGTGCACGATTCCGACTCGCTTTTGGCAGTGCGGGGCGTTATCGGCTTTCCCAGAAAGGGTTACAGCGTCCTTGGTATAAACAACCGCGACCTTACGACAATGAAGGTGGATTTGAACACCACTTCACGTCTTGCCGGTTTGCTGGATAAGGAGGTCGAGCTTGTCGCCGAGAGCGGAATCAAGACGCGGCAGGACGTGGAAAAATTAAAAGCAGCGGGCGTCAGCGCGGTCCTGATAGGGCAGGCGCTGTGCGAAAGCGGCGACATAGCCGTCAAATTCAAAGAGCTTTTTGACTGAGATGGATATGGATATCAAGAGTGATAAAATGGCCGCAAATACTCAGGGGCGGGGTTTGCCATACCGCGGCGAGGTTGTTTATATCTACGCTTATGACATCGCGTACGATATAAAAAATGAGCCGGTGGAGAAGATTTTAACGCAGCCGACGAGGGATTATCTTGTGGGCCCCAGCAAGCGAATTCCCCGGCAGATGTTTTTCTATCGGCCGCGGATAGCCGATTTTGCTCCGGAAAAGCGCGTGCTGCGCAGCGGAGAATCACTTGAAATCCGGAAAAGCGTTAAAATTTTCGGCGTCGGCGCGATGACCGTTCAGGTTCGAGTGCCGTTCGAAGTTAAGCAGCTGGAGGACCTTGTCGGTTATCACGATTTGAAATTCGCCCAGGGGAGTCTTGAGGAAGAGGTGGCGGAATTTGCCGAAAGTGTTCGAAGTGACCTTGTGCCTTACTGTGTTCGACCAGTCCCGGTGCTGATGCAAGCAGAAGCATATACGGTATTTTGCGTGGCAGGTCTGCCGGGGGTGGAAGGGCAGGGGGTTCGTGCGGAGGACTGGCTGACGGCCAACAGAAGGCGGGTGGCGGCGCTGCTTATGCAGGAGGAAAACGCCGAAGCGCTATCAGAGCAGGAGGTCCGCGAATCGACGGGATTGTACCTGAGCTATTACGGGGACGACCTTGTTGTGGTTGACTGGGATTCGGCGATTGTCGTCGGCCAGCAGGATGCGCTCGACGACGTTCTGCACATAATGGAGCTTGCGAACGTGCAGCTTGTTGAGCTTGCGGCTTACGACAGGGTCCTCGACGAGGCGCTTCAGGTTGCCTACAGCGATATGAACAAGCAAACAGTTCGTTCCACCCGTAAAATGCTGGAGAACCTGCGGGAGCTTCGTATAGACTTGGCGAGAATAAGTGATGAATTGTCAAACATAACAAAATTTTTCGGCGACTGGCACCTTGCGAAAACGCACAGGAATCTCGCGGACAGGTTCCATCTCGGCGACTGGCAGCGCATCATCGGGGAAAAAACCCGGACGCTCGACGGTCTCTACCAGATTCTGCTTCAAAACAGGTTAAACTCCGTGATGCTGCTGCTTGAAGTGACGATAGTCCTGCTTTTTATAATCGACCTTGTTGTGCTGCTTATCAAGTAAGTACGCAAACTCAATTAATTTTATAAGGACGAATAAAATGACGATAGCACTTTACCTGGCGTTCGGACTGGCTGCGGGGATTCTAAGCGGACTTTTAGGTATCGGGGGCGGTATTTTTATTATTCCGGCACTGGTCTTCCTGCTGGGATTTTCTCAGCAAACGGCACAGGGGACGACGCTGGCTATGATGGTGCCGCCAATCGGCCTGTTGGCCGCTTGGGCTTACTATTCAAAAGGTTACGTGGACCTCAAGGTCGCGGGCCTGATGTGCATCGGATTTTTCATCGGCGGGTTCTTCGGGGCCAAATTCGCGACGGCCCTTTCGGGGGTGACTCTTTCGAGAATTTTCGGCGCGGCGATGCTGGTGGTCTCAATCAAAATGATTTTAGCTAAATGACCCGTGCCTCAAAAGCAGCGCCGGTCTGCCGGTTTATTTTTGCTGCCCTGTTTTTTTGACGGGCTTGATTAACGATATTTTCCCGTTCTTCACAAGCCATTCGCCTTTTGCCGTGGCCACATACAAAGGATATCCGTGAAGACGGTTTAGAAATACGTGAATCTCCGAAGGGACGTTTCCAATGGGGTAACTCAGGGAAAGGGCCTGTGATTCTCCGGTTTTGCCGGCAGCCGGCTTTGGCAGCACAAAACAGGATTGATAAAGCGGAGTTACCGCCAAAACATTTTTCCCGTCCGCCGACACTTTTACCCGGCTGTGCCCTCCAACCACAATTACATCCTCCGCCATTGCCGCCAGGACATAGACCAGCCATCCGCTGGAATCGATGTCTTCCATTACCGCGGTATTATAGGCCCTGGCGCAATCCTTTGGCGCGGCACGCATCGCGTTTCGCCTGGCGAGGAACATCGCCATCTCCGTCGCCGACAAGGGCCGCAGGTTATCCTTCGTAACCCTGGCGTTGCCCTTAATGTCAATCTGCACGTCATAAACGACGTTTGCATCCTCTACTGTCCCCTTGATGAATCGCGTCAGGTTCCCGCCTCCGTCCTTAATGACAATCCAGCCGTTCAGGTCGCCCGGTTTTATCGAGCCAACCACTCGCAGCAGCGCATCCGTTGCCTTCGCGGCGATTACATCCTGTAAATACAGTTCCTCCCCGAGGCGTTCCGCCTTCATCGCTTCCCTTGTTTCGGCGTCCGACAATCCCGCCTTTTCGGCTTCCACGACCATGTATTTCCGTTGGCATCCGCCCGCAAAAACAATTGCCATCGCAAACAGCGTTACGTATCTCATTTTTCGCACCCCTAAACTTTCTGCGTTTTCTGTATTTTCGCCCATTCGTCACGGAGAGAGACGGTTCGGTTGAAGGTAAGTATGCCGTTTGCAGTGTCGGGGTCAACGCAGAAATAGCCAAGTCGTTCAAACTGATACCGGGCGAGCGGTTTTGCGTCCTTCAAAGCTGGTTCGACAAAGCAATTTCTCAAAACCTCAAGCGATTTGGGATTCAGGTTTGCGGTTAAGTCCTTGCCTTCGGGGACATCATCGGGATTTTCTTTGGTGAAGAGATTCTCATACAGCCGGACTTCTGCCTGTATAGCGTCTTTTGCGGAGACCCAGTGAATTGTCGATTTTACTTTTCTGCCGTCGGGTGCATCCCCTCCTTTTGTGGCGGGGTCGTAGGTGCAATGCAGTTCGGTGATATTGCCGTTTTTATCTTTTATGGCGTTTATGCATTTGATGAAGTAGGCGTAGCGCAAGCGGACTTCTTTGCCGGGGCTTAGTCGATAGAATTTGGGGGGCGGGGTTTCCATAAAGTCATCCCGCTCGATATAAAGCTCTTTTGAGAACGGGACTTTGCGTGAGCCTGCTGACGGGTCTTCGGGGTTGTTTATCGCATCTAATTGGTCAACCTGTCCTTCGGGATAGTTGTCGATAATCACCTTCAAGGGTTTTAACACCGCCATAACGCGCGGGCTGGTTTTGTTCAGGTCCTCGCGGACGCAGTGTTCGAGCAGCGCGACATCAATGGTGCTGTAGAATTTATTGACGCCGATTGTGGCGCAGAAATTGCGAATCGCTTCGGGCGTATAACCCCTCCGTCGCAGGCCCGCAAGCGTGGGCAGGCGCGGGTCGTCGAAATCGCGGACATGATTTCCGCGGACGAGGTCGATTAGTTTGCGTTTGGACATCACCGTGTAGGTGAGGTTGAGGCGGGCAAATTCGATTTGGCGGGGGTGATTGATTTTTTTGCCCCATGGGCCTGAGCCATCGTCGGTTCTGCCTTCGTTTACCGCGTCGATGAACCAGTCATACAGCGGGCGATGATTTTCGTATTCCAAACTGCACAAACTGTGGGTAATGCCCTCGATTGAATCCTCGAAACCGTGCGCCCAGTCATACATCGGGTAAATGCACCACTTGTTGCCCTGACGGTGGTGTTCGGTGTGCAGGATACGATACATAATCGGGTCGCGCATATTGAGGTTTGGGTGCGCCATATCGATTTTGGCACGGAGGGTCTTTATACCGTCGGGAAATTCGCCGTTTTTCATGCGGGTAAATAAGTCGAGGTTTTCCTCGACGGGTCTATCTCGGTAAGGGCTGTTTTGACCAGGGGCGGTAAGTGTGCCGCGGTGCGCGCTGACCTGGTCAGGGGTAAGGTCGCAGACGTATGCTTTGCCTTTTTTGATTAACTCGATTGCCCATTCATACATCTGGTCGAAGTAATCGCTTGCGAAAAACAGCCGACCATCCCATTTTGCGCCGAGCCAGCGGACATCTTCGATTATGGCGTCAACGAATTCCTGCTCTTCCTTCGCGGGGTTGGTGTCGTCGAAGCGGAGATTGAACTTTCCGCCGAATTCCTCGGCTATTCCGTAGTCAATCCAGACGGCCTTTGCGTGGCCTATGTGGAGATAGGCGTTCGGTTCAGGAGGAAAACGCGTGCAGACGGTCTTTCCTTCGAACCGTCCGCCCGGGGCGATATCCTCTGTAACCGCATCGCGTATAAAATCACGCCTGATTTCTTTTTCGTTTTCTCCGGTCATTTCAATTCCTCATATTTATAATTGATTGCGAGGCAGCGGGCATTGGTTATGAAAATCTATCAGATTATCTGCGTCCTGTCCAGTTATGCTATTTTGCTTTTGGACTCCGGAAATCAGGTTGCATTAGACAAGCGAACAGAATAAACTTATAGTAAGTATAAAGGAGATTATTGGGAAAACCGAGGGAATGATTATGGATAGAATAGACAGGCGCACTTTTCTGAAGGCCACCACGGCTGCGGGGGGCGCTATAGTCGCCGGGCCGGTGTTATTCGACGGATGGCTGACGTTTGCGGGGACCGAAAAGGCAGGATACTTTGAAAAAGAATTCGGCATAACCGATTCTTTGTGCAAAAAAGTTCTGGCTAAGGCGCTTGCGAAGGGCGGGGATTTCGCGGACCTTTACTTCGAGCATACCATATCAAACACGCTGGGCCTGGAAGACAAAAAGGTTGACCGGGCATCTACAACGGTGAATCTCGGCGTGGGTATCCGCACGGTCAAGGGCGACCAGGTAGGGTTCGGCTTTACGCAGGAATTGACAGAAAAATCGATGATGGCCGCTGCGGCGATGGCAGCGACGATTGCGGACGGTTCGGCGACCACCGTGTCCGGTAAATTTGCGGCTGTCAAGACGGATAATTACTACCCGCTGACGGGTACAAAGCCTGCGCCATTGGCGCCCCGGCTTTCACTTGTCGAATCGACCGCTGGAAAATGTTTCGCTCGCTCGAATTATATAGTCAAAACAATCGCCCGTTTCGGCGACGCGAGAAAGCGAATAATGATAGTTACAAGTGACGGGGCCAAGGCGGAGGATTTGCTTCCGGGCAGCGCGCTATCCAGTATGGTTACGGTTGAGAAAGGTGGTCGCAAAGAGCAATTCTGGTTTTCGCGGGGAGGCAGGTACGACTTTTCCTATTTCACGGACGATATCGCCAGGGAAGTAGCCGAAGGTGTTGTCGATGGCGCTGTGATGCTTCTTGACGCGGTGGTTCCGCCTGCGGGCGAGATGCCTGTTGTTTTTGCGCCGGGCTCTCCGGGCGTTTTGCTGCACGAGGCAGTCGGCCACGGTTTCGAGGCGGATTTTAACCGCAAGAAGACATCGATTTACAGTACGATGATGGGACAGAAAGTCGCTGAGCCGATGGTGACGGTTGTTGATGACGGCACATGGCCTGATGCGCGCGGCTCGATTAACTTTGATGATGAGGGTACACCCAGCCAGAAAACGGTGCTTGTTGAAAACGGCATATTGAAAAGTTATCTTCACGACAGGATTTCCGCCAAACATTACGGATTATCATCCACGGGCAACGGCCGGCGGGAAAGTTACGAAAACTATCCGATACCGCGAATGCGAAATACCTATATCCTTCCCGGCACCAGCAAGCCGCAGGAGATTATCGAGAGTGTCAAAAAGGGTATATACATTCATGATGTCAGCAACGGGGAGGTGAATATCGGCCAGGGGGACTTCGCGTTTTATGTTTCACAAGGCCGGCTGATTGAAAACGGTAAACTCGGCGCGCCAATCAAGGACGTCAACATAATGGGCAGCGGCCCGAAACTGCTGCGGGATATCACGATGGTCGCAGACGACCTGAAGTTAAGCTGGAACGGTTTGTCCGTCTGCGGCAAAGATGGACAGTTGGTGCCGATAGATTGCGGTATGCCTACTGTTCTCGTGAAGTCATTGACTGTGGGCGGCACCAGAAAACAAGGAGCATAGTATGAACAAACAAATGTATGACCTGTGCAAGTGGGTTTTGGATACCGCGGGCAAGGCGGGCGCGAAGGATTCACGAGTGTCGCTTAGCAAAAGCCGGCTCGTGGAAATCCAGTACAGGGACAAAAAGCCCGAAATAATCAAGCAGGCTACCACGCTGCAGATGGGAATAGACCTTTTTGTCGCGGGCAGATATTCTTCGCAGAATACCTGCGATTTACGAAAGGACGCGTTGAAGGAATTCATTTCGGACGCCGTTTCGACTACAAAACTTATTGCGGAGGACCCATACAGAACTTTGCCCGACCCGAAGTATTACAAGGGTCGAGCCGATATTGACCTTAAAATTGCGGACTCGTCAATCGATGAGTTATCCGCGGAGCAGAAACATACAATAGTAAAAGCCGCGGAAAGCGCCGCCTGGTCGGCGGGCGGAGAAAAAGTCATTACTGTCGAGGCCTGGTTTAACGACGAACTGGGCGAGTCGGTTACACTGACGAGCAACGGTTTTTCAGGCGACTCCCGGTCCACAAATTTCAGCGCCGGGGCTTCGGTAAGTGTCAATGGTGACGACAACCACAGGCCGGAAGCGTATGACTATGCGGAATGCCGTTTCCACAAAAAACTGGCGAACCCCGAAACCATTGGCGCTAACGCCGCACGCAAGGCGCTGGCAAAACTTGGGGCTAAAAAAATAGAGACGGCCACATTGCCCATTATCATCGAGAACCGAAACGTCCGCCGGATTACGAGAGGTTTTTTCGATGCGCTCGACGGTCGCAACATTTATCGCAAGCAGTCGTTTCTGGCCGACAAAAAGGGGCAAAAAATAGGCAGCGATAAATTCGCTCTTGTTGACGACCCCCTTATCCCGGAAGGGCAGGGGAGCCGGCTGTATGACGGCGACGGCTTCGCGGCGAAAAAACGGACCGTTATCGAGGCGGGCGTACTGAAGGATTTCTACATCGACTGGTATTACAGCAGAAAGCTCGGCTGTGAGCCGACTTCCGGCTCGACCGGCAATATGATTGTCCCGGCAGGCACCCGCTCGGTCGATGAGATAATCAAAGACCTCGGCAAAGGAATCCTTGTTACAGATTTTCTTGGCGGTAATTCGAACCCGACGACGGGCGATTTCTCAGTCGGCATATTCGGCCAATACTTTGAAGGCGGCAAAATAGTTCACCCCGTTTCCGAAATGAACATAGCCGACAATCACCTCAAGTTCTGGCACAAGCTGACCGAATGCGCCAACGACCCATGGCTTTACAGCGAGTGGCGAACGCCCAGTATGGTCTTCACCGACGTTGTCGTCTCAGGCGTTTAGGCCTCTCTCACGGGACAGAGAACGCTAAAAATCTGAATCCTGCTGTAAGAAATCTTCCCCTGCTGTTACTATTACTTACGAGAACAGGCAAGGTAAATTGTGGCGGCAGATTTGGAAACAATCTTTAAACAATGGTTTGGTGAGCATAAGGGCCTTCTATACCGGGTGGTCCGGGCATACGGCAACACCGCGGCGGATCAGGATGACCTGTTCCAGGAGATTTGCCTGCAACTGTGGCTGTCAATTCCGCGCTTTGAAGGCAAAGCCAAAGTATCGACGTGGATATACAGGGTGGCTTTGAATACAGCTCTGGTCTGGAATCGCGGCGAAAAGAACCGGCGAAAGCATCGAGACAGATTTATAACGTTTGCGCCGCAACAACAGAGAAACGATTCGCAGCCGTCACAGGAAATTATCGAACGACTGTATGAGGCAGTCAGGAAACTGCCTAAGGTTGATACATCCGTAGTCCTGATGCACTTGGACGGACTTGGTTATGACGAAATGGCCCAGATACTTGGAATTTCAGAAAGTAACGTTGGTGTGAAATTGAATCGAGCAAAAAAGCAACTTGCCCAGTTATTAGGAGGGCTTATCGATGACGTTTAATGAATTACAAAAAAATTACTGGCAAAAAGACACGGCCGTTTCAAAGTTAACCATCGATTCGGATATGCTGATTCGAGAAGTCAAGAGGAACAAAGATGCCTTTGAATCTTCCGTATTCTGGCGTGACTTCCGCGAGGTTGCCGTTGGGCTTATTATGGCGGGCGTGTTTTTGAGGGGCGCATTTAAACCCGAAAACAATATCTGGATAGCCGGCTCACTTGTGGTTACGGCAATCTCGATGCTTTATGTGGCCGCCTTTTTCGTTATTGACCGTCATCTTCAAAGAAAAAAGGAAGCCAGGCATACCGACCCATTGCTCGCATGTGTCGAATCATCTTTGATGCAGGTCAATCACCAGATTTGGCTGTTGAAAAACGTTTTATGGTGGTATTTGCTTCCGCCTGGAGTCGGGATAGCCTTGGTTTTTATCGCTGTCGACGTGGATTTGTTTAAGGTTTTGCCTGCGAAGCTGGTATTGCCCGGATGCCTGTCCGGCACGCTGTTTGTGGTGCTTATATTTGTGGGAGTATATTGGCTTAATCAATACGTCGTTCGCAAAGGACTGATGCCTCGCAGGGAAGAGCTTGAATCGTTAATGAAAAGCATCGCAAACGGCGGAGACGTCAGGCAGTCGTAACCATTTCCGCGAAATATGAACTGCGGGCAAACGGCGCGGAGATGACCCAGTTGAAGCCAAGGTCAATCGCTTTTTGTTTCCACCAGTCAAATTTTGCGGGTATGACATAATTGACAACATCGAGTGAATCTTTGGAGGGTTTGAGATATTGCCCGATTGTCAGGCGAGTGCAGCCCACGGCCCGTAAATCTTTCAGTACCTGTTCAACTTCTTCGTCAGTTTCGCCCAGGCCTAACATAATCGATGACTTGGTCGGCATGTTCCCATATTTGTCTTTCGCGGTTTTAAGCAGATTCAGCGAGCGATTGTAATCGCCGCCCGCACGGGCTTTTTTATACAGCGAAGGAACGGTCTCGACGTTGTGAGCGAAAACAAACGGCGTCGCCTCCGCGAGAATGTCGATTGCCTCAGTTTGGCAATCGCGGAAATCAGGCGTAAGGATTTCAAATTTGACCTGGGGACATTGTCTGCGGACTTTGTTAATACAGTCGCGGAAATGTCTCGCTCCGCCATCTGGCAAATCGTCGCGATTGACGCTTGTGATTACGAGGTAATGCAATTTGAGCTTTTTCGCCAGTTCCGCAATTCTTGCCGGCTCAGTTGTATCTACGGGCATCGGCTTGCCCTTTGCGACAGAGCAGAATTTACATCCCCGCGTGCAGATATTGCCAAGAATCAGAACAGTGGCTGTGCCTTTAGCCCAGCACTGGCCGCGATTGGGGCAATTGGCGCTCATACAGATTGTCTCAAGGCCAAGCGAATTTACAATATCGCTTGTTTTGCTGTATTCGCCAGTCGTTGGCATCGGCCTTCTTAACCATTCCGGCAATCTTTTTATTGCGGATTGCGGATTGCGGATTGCGGATTTAAAATGGCGCACAAGCAGTTGCGATAATCGGTTTTTTATTTCCTGTATCGAGCATTTTTTTCCCGTTTCGTTAAAGACCGAAGTCATTTTAATGTTTTCAAGGCCGCAGGGGACGATTGTCTCGAAGATGCTCAAATCGTTTTGTATGTTTATCGCCATCCCGTGATGAGTAATCTGCCTCGAAACCCGCACGCCTATCGATGCGATTTTACGTTCCTTAATCCAAAGCCCCGGGAAGCCCTTACGTCTTTCACTTTTGACGCCAAACTGGTCGAGAAGCCCGATTCCAATCTGCTCAAGAGTCCTGATGTATTGATTTATATCGAGGCGCAATTCTTGAAGATTCAAAATCGGGTAAAACACAATCTGTCCCGGGTTATGCGCAGTAGCGCCTCCTCCTCTGCGGATTTCGACGACATCGATACCGCGTTGGGTAAGCTCATTTTTTTCTGCGAGCAGTTTATTTGCGCTTTGCCTTGCCCCAAGCGTAATCACCGGCTGATGTTCGACAATCAAAACCGTATCGCCGATTTGGTTTTGCCGTCTCTGCTCAACTAATCGATGCTGCAAATCCAGCGTTTCGCGAAAATCCTCCAGTCCGCAATCGCGTATCTGTAATGGCCCGCAGCAAATTTTATCTTTAAGCATCTGCATCCTTATTCTTTTGTGATTATCGTTTGAGCTGCGTGGAACATTCTGATTCCGCCAGTGTCTAACTGCAAAACAAGTCCATTTTCGGGGTCGATGCCGATGCAGTTGCCGGCAAATTTTTTCCTGTTGTAAATAAGCGATACCATTTGTCCTAACTGGGTACTTAATCGCCGCCAGTGTTCGATAATTTCTTCTTTGTTTTGTTCCGCGAGTTCAAGCCAGTTATCAATCGAGGTCAGGAGCCGTTTGATGAGCGAAATTCTGTCGATTTGGCCGCCGGTTTCGATATCGATGCTCGTAGCTGTTTTCCGCAATTCAGCGGGGAAATCCTGTTTGCTTTGATGACAGTTGATTCCGATACCTATAACAAAAACATTAACTTTATTAACCTTCTTTGATTCGACGAGAATGCCGGCGACTTTTTTGTTGTTCAGGATTATATCATTAGGCCATTTGATTTTTGCCTCTGCTTTGGTGCATTTGCCAATTGCCTGGGCGGTTGCAACAGCCATTGTTAATGACAGCAATTCCGCGTTTATGGCGCAATCGGTCAGGAGTATCGAGCAGATTACACTGTCGGCGAAGCCCGCGACCCATTTGTTGCCGCTTCTGCCTCGCCCTGCCGTTTGCTGTTCCGCGAGCACAACGAGACCGTCGTTATTTTTGTTTTTGGAGTATTTGGCGGCGACGTCATTTGTGCTTGCGGTGCTGTTGTAAACGACGACCTTTTGACCGATGCGTTTTGTCCTGAGATGCGATTTTATCCTGTCGGGGTCGAGCGCGTCCGGCGATGGTGTTGCTTTACTCACCTGTCAACCCCGATATCGACGGCCGTCGCCGAGTGCGTAATCGCGCCGACTGCTATCCGGTCAACGCCTGATTGCGCAATCGCCGAGACGTTGGCAAGCGAGATATTGCCCGATGCCTCCAGCAGCGGTTTGCCCTTGCCGCACATCTTGCGTTTCATTTCCACGGCGTGCTTTAACTGCCACTGACCCATATTATCCAGCAGCACTATGTCGATGCCGGGTATTGCCAGCACGTAGTTGAGCTGGTCGTCGACGTGGTCAACCTCTACGGCGACAAATTTGGCGTGTTTTATTTTGCGCGCCTTTTCGATAATCTTTTTCAGCCTGGGCTGAAAATTTCTGCCCAATTGCGCGATGTGATTATCCTTAATCAATATCCCGTCATAAAGTCCGAGGCGGTGATTGTATCCGCCGCCGCACCGCACGGCGTATTTTTCAAGCAGTCGCCAGCCGGGCAGTGTTTTTCGAGTATCGTAAATTTTGGCTTTTGTCCCCAGCACCGCTCGAACATATTTTTTGGTAGTAGTCGCTATGCCGCAAAGCCGCTGCATAAAATTCAGCACCACCCGTTCAGCGGTCAATATCGAGCCAAGAGGCCCGGAGATTGTTGCAAGGTGACATCCGACGTAGGCCTGTTGTCCGTCTTTGACATGCGCCTCGAGTTTCAGACGTTTGTCATACATCCGCAGTATTGTTTTTGCTATCTGCATCCCGCATACGATAATTTCTTCGCGGGAAACGATGTCAGCTTTGTCGATGGTGTTGCTCTCAAAGAACAGGTCGCTGGTCATGTCCCCCTGTCCCATATCTTCCTCTATCGCCAGTTTCAGCAGCGGCAGTACTTTTTCGAGCTCAAGCTTGTTCATATCACCTTTCGTTTTTATTATTGAATCGCTTCAGTTTCTTTGCAGCTAAAAAATTACTCTTTTTCTTTTTAGAATCTAAAAGCACCAACTGCGGCAGCTCTTTCAGTTCTTTGAGCTTATCGCGCAAAAACGCTGCCCGCTCGAAATCAAGCGCGGCTGCGGCTTCGAGCATTTCCTTTTCAATTTCGCCGGCCAGCTCGACTTTCTCGAATTCGTCCGGCTCAAACCGCACCGCCTCGCGCGCTGCCTGCCGGGCTTTCAATTCCACGGCCAATCCCGACCGTATTTCCTTGCGAATCGTTTCCGGGGTGATGTTATGTTCCCTGTTGTATTCAAACTGAATTTTACGACGTCTGGCCGTTTCGTCAATAGCTTTCTGCATCGATTCGGTGACGGTATCCGCGTATAAATACACCGTTGCGTTGACGTTTCTAGCGGTCCTGCCTATCGTCTGTATCAGCGATGTCTCACTGCGCAGGAATCCTTCCTTGTCCGCGTCCAGAATCGCCACCATCGAGACCTCAGGCAAATCCAGCCCCTCGCGCAGCAGGTTTATCCCCACTAATACGTCAAATTGCCCCAGCCGGAGGTTCCGCAGGATTTCAACCCTTTCCAGTGTCTCAACCTCGCTGTGAAGATACTGGCACTTGATTCCCTTTTTCGCGATAAACCCCGACAAATCCTCCGCCATTTTTTTCGTCAGTGTCGTTACCAGAACCCTTTCGCCGACCTTGATTCGCCTCTCAATTTCGCTGATAAGATGCGCCACCTGGTCTTTCGCGGGCTGAACAAAAATCTCCGGGTCAATCAACCCCGTTGGTCTGATTATCTGTTCTACCACCTCGTTATTGCACTTAGCCATCTCGAATGGCCCGGGTGTCGCAGAGACAAAAACCACCTGGTTCCATTTTTCCTCGAATTCCTCGAAACGCAGGGGCCGGTTATCCAATGCGCTCGGTAACCTGAACCCGTGCTCGACCAGAACGTCTTTTCTGCTCCTGTCGCCCGCCCACATCCCGCGCAGTTGCGGAATCGTAACGTGCGACTCGTCGATGAATAACAAAAAATCCTTTGGGAAATAATCTATCAGCGTGTATGGTTTCGACCCGGCAGGCAACCCCGCGAGGTGCCTGCTGTAATTTTCTATCCCGCTGCAATACCCCACTTCCTGAAGCATCTCGATATCGTATTTTGTGCGGGCCTCAAGACGCTGCGCCTCTAACAGTTTGGCCTGACTGCGCAGTTCCATCAGTCTCTGTGATAATTCCGCTTTTATTCCTTCTATTGCGCTAAGTAATCTGTCCCCGCCTGTAACGTAATGCTGCGCGGGGTATATAAAGACCTGTTCCTCTTGTGCGAGGATATCCCCGCTGACGGGGTTTATGTAACTTATTTTTTCAATCTGGTCGCCGAAAAACTCGAATCGAATCGCGAACGATTCATAAGAAGGGTGCAATTCGACCACGTCCCCCCGAACCCTGAATTTACCCCTTTGAAAATCAAAGTCATTCCTTGAGTATTGTATATCGGCTAATCGTCCAAGCAGGGTGTTTCTGTCAATCGTATCGCCCACCCTTACGCCCACAACGCTTGCCTTGTAATCCTCAGGGCTTCCCAATCCGAATATGCAAGACACTGACGCCACGATGATGCAATCCTCGCGGGTTGATAAGCTCATCGTAGTCGAAAGTCGCAATCGGTCCAAATCTGCGTTTTTCGAGGCATCTTTTTCGATGTATATATCTCTTTGCGGTATATACGCCTCCGGCTGATAATAATCGTAATAGCTCACGAAATACTCAACCGCGTTATTAGGGAATAATTCCTTGAACTCCTCATAAAGCTGCGCCGCCAATGTTTTGTTGTGTGATACGACCAGCGTCGGCCGATTATACGCCGCGATTATATTTGCCATTGTGAATGTCTTGCCCGAGCCGGTCACGCCCATCAGCGTCTGGTGTTTTTTCCCTGTGCGCAACCCTTCCGTCAACCGGCTTATCGCCGCCGGCTGGTCCCCCGCGGGCTTCATCGTATTACTCAGCTCAAACTTCGCCATCTTTACCTGATTTTCCGCTAACGTGCAAAACCTCACGATTATACCTCAAAATTGCATCCTGCTCAATAAAAGCCCATGTGTTCTTGTTGTCAGGCCCATTGATAGGATATATTACGTAGAATCAAGATGAGTGGAAGAAGCAATATTATAGACAAGCTGCGTGAAAAGCTGGCGATTGCGGCACAGCAGGGCCGGCGAGGGGTGATTTTGCAGCCGGGGGCGATAGGTGATTGCATCCTGACGCTGCCTCTGGCGGAGCTTATGAAAGAAACGGTCTGCCCAGGCGGCATCGATATAATCGGCCATACGGAATATCTTGGGATGCTGCCCGGCAGAAGCTGTGTCGATGCGGTCAGGTCGCTTGATTCGATAAGTTTGCATCGGCTGTTCGAGGACGAAGGCGGATTTGAGCTTGCCGACGGCGACCCGCTGATTATGGCGTTTGCGGGTTATTCCTGGATTGCCAGTTTTCTTGCTGAGCCGGAGAGCCATTTCGAGAAGAACCTGATTTTCACGGTCAACTGCAGCCACAGCGCGGAAGTGATTACGCTGGCGATGAAACCCGTTGAGGGAAGCAATATTCACATCAGCGATTTTTACAGGAAGCAATTTGTCGAGCAAAATGAATTGTTGAACGAGGAACATAATTCGGCGGTAGGTATGCCCCTGATAAGACCGACACAGGCGGATATATACAGGGGCAAAGAAATATTGGCTGAGAATGGTATTATGCCCACACGCAAGCCCGTTGTTATTCATCCCGGCAGCGGCGGGGCACATAAATGCTGGCATCTTGATAATTTCCTGTCGGTCGCGCGAGTCCTCGCAAAAGAAGGAGTAGAAGTGGTATTTCTGTTTGGGCCTGCCGAGGTGGAAAGGTTCAGCGAACCGGCAATCGCCCAAATCCGGGCCGCCGGAAAACTGCTGACAAATCTGTCTTTGGCTGAGGTGCTCGGCGTTCTTGGCTGTTCGCGCGGTTATATCGGTAACGACAGCGGCATAACACACTTAGCGGCGGCAGTTGGAATCAAAACGGTCGCGGTCTTCGGCCCCAGTGACCCGGCTGTTTACGCACCCATTGGCCCAGCGGTAACAATCCTGCGAAATGACGAGACGGATTTTGCCAAGGCAATCTCGGAGGAACTGCAACAAAAAGTGGTAGCGGCGTTGCTGGCATAATCGGCTGCTTCAAGGATTGGCAGCGGATGTTGACCGCTGTGATGTATCTGCTATAATACCACCGGCCCCAAGTAGAATGGGCCGCAAACAGGCAACGACTTTCCGAAAAGGTGGTTTTATGGTAACCAAGACCTTAGGCGAATTAGCTCAATACGTTGGCGGGCGGGTCCGAGGCGACGCAAACGTCAAGATTAGCGCCGCGGCAACGCTGGGCAGGGCCGGCACAGGCGATATAAGTTTTCTCAGCAATGACAAATACGAGAAGCAGCTGCTGACAACCAAGGCCAGCGCGGTGATTGTGGGCAAGGACACTATTGCGGCCTCAACTCCTCTGCTGGTTGCGGATGACCCGTATTACGCCTTTATGCAGATTATGGTGCTGCTGCACGGGCACCGCAAGCACAAGAAAATCGGCATCAGTCCGCGGGCGATTATTTCCGACAGCGCCAAAGTAGGCGCCGGCTGTCAAATCCACGATTTCGTTACAATCTCAGACGGCGCTAAAATCGGCGACGGCTGCGTAATCTATCCCTGCACTTTCATAGGGGAGAATGTTCAGATAGGCAATGACTGCCTCTTGTACCCGAACGTGGTGATTTACGAGGGCTGCAAAATAGGCAACCGCGTGATTATCAACTCCAATGCTACAATCGGCGAAGACGGTTTCGGTTTCGCCACGCATAACGGAGTTCATCACAAGATACCGCAAATCGGCAGCGTTATAATCGAGGATGACGTTGAGATAGGCGCCTGCTGCGGCATTGAGCGGGGAACGCTGAACGACACCATCATCGGGCAGGGCAGCAAGCTTGGCGATTTGATTGCGATTGGGCACGGGACAAAGGTCGGGGCGCACTGTCTGCTTGTAGCGCAGGTGGGCATCGCCGGCTCAACGACGCTTGGGCATCACTGCATTGTCGGGGGCCAGGCGGGTATCGTCGGGCACATCACCGTAGGAAACCAGGTCGCAATAGGAGCGCAGGCGGGCGTAATCAACAACGTCTCGGACGGCAAAGTGATATTGGGCGCCCCGGCGATAGACGCCAATCAGGGCAAGCGTGCCTACGGTATGATTCAGTATCTTCCCGAGATTAAACAAAGCGTCCGCGAACTTCAGGAGCAGATGAAACAGCTTTTATCCGGCGGAAAAGATAAGCCGCCCCATCCCGAAGATTCGCAGAGTTCCGGTAAACCATAGGATTTTTTCGCGGTTCGGAAAAATATGGATAGCGCCAAAGTTATCGGATTGATTGCGGGCGAAGGCCGACTCCCCTTTATGATAGCACAAGGCGCAAGGCAGGCAGGGGCGAAAGTTATTTGCGTTGGTCTTGACGGAAGCTCAGAAGCATCGCTGGCGGAAGAAGTTGACGTTTTTTATACGGTGCCGCTGGCGCGACCCGGCAGCTGGATTCGCAAGTTAAAAAGACACGGCGTGACAAGCACGGTTATGGTAGGGCGCGTCGCGAAGGGGCGAATTTTTACGCCTTGGCGAATTCTGAGGTATCTGCCCGACTGGCGGGCGGTGAGAATATGGTACTGGCGGCTCAGGGCAAAAAACAAACAGAACGAAACGCTGCTGTCTGCCCTGGCGGATGAGCTGGCAAGCGGAGGAATAATCCTGGAAGATTCGACAAAATACTGCAAAGAGCACCTGGCGACAAACGGCCCGATGACTGGGCGGGGGCCGGGCGCATCGCTTGCCGACGACATCGAATTCGGCTGGCCCATCGTTAAAAAAATTGCGGAGATGG
>Ga0187882_1002046_pt1 | contig 19168 bp, 13 predicted proteins | sample June2016WEW_19_1_3_FD_132991 | JGI IMG/M metagenome (GOLD analysis project Ga0187882, IMG submission 132991) | Peatland microbial communities from SPRUCE experiment site at the Marcell Experimental Forest, Minnesota, USA - June2016WEW_19_150 | ecosystem: Environmental > Terrestrial > Soil >... | reverse complement strand
TGTGCCGGCGGGCTTTCAGCCAAGGCGGAGCCTTGAGCCGGCGTTCAGGCCGGGCGTTAGCCCGGATACGGGCGCCCACCGCTTCGGAGAAGCGGGGGCATTAGAGCGGGTAGTCATCTGTGGGAAAAGTGAGGTGCGCTGTTAGTGGAACAGGAGATTGACCAGATCAGAGAGAGGGCGCTTAAAGACCTGTCAGCGGCACAAACTATGGAGGCGCTCCAGGATGTCAGGCTGAAGTACCTCGGTAAAAAGGGTGATCTGACCAGGGTGCTGCGGGGTATGGGCGGCCTCTCTCCGGAAGAGCGGCCACGGCTGGGCCAACTGGCCAACGAGGTGCGGCTGCTGCTGGAGAGCGAACTGGAACAGAGGCTGGCGGTCTTAGCCAGGCAGGAGAGGCAGCGGCAACTGGCGACGGAGGCGGTGGACGTCACCCTGCCGGGGCGCCCGGCGCCCCGCGGCCACCAGCACCCGCTGACCACGGTGCTGCGGGAGATCGAACGGATCTTCACGTCCATGGGTTTCGAGGTGGCCGAGGGCCCGGAGGTGGAGTGGGACCATTACAACTTCGAGGCCCTGAACATCCCCAAGGAACACCCGGCCCGGGATATGCAGGACTCTTTCTACATCACCGGGGAGATGCTGCTGCGAACCCACACCTCGCCCGTGCAGGTGCGGACGATGGAGAAGACGGCGCCCCGGCTTCCGGTGCGGGTGATTGCCCCGGGCAAGGTCTACCGTCGGGACGATGACGCCACCCATTCCCCCATGTTCCACCAGGTGGAGGGGCTGCTGGTCGACCAGCGGTGCACCCTGGGCGACCTCAAAGGGGTGCTGCTGGCCTTCGCCAGGCAGATGTTCGGGCCCGACCGGGAGATCCGGATGCGCCCGAGCTTCTTCCCCTTCACCGAGCCCAGCGCCGAGGTGGATATCTCCTGCATCAACTGCGGGGGAGAGGGCTGCCGGGTCTGCTCCGGCACCGGCTGGCTGGAGATCCTCGGGTCTGGCATGGTACACCCCCGGGTGCTGGCCAACGTCGGCTACGACCCGGAGACGGCGGTCGGTTTTGCCTTTGGCATGGGAGTGGAGCGGGTGGCCATGCTCAAGTACGGGATCAACGATCTCCGCCTGTTCTTCGACAACGATGTGCGGTTTCTGCATCAATTCTAGACGAACCCCTACCTTGTCAACGAGTTCTTAGCTTCAGTGGGGGAAGGCAAGCCCCCACTGAAGGTCGCTCGCTGCTTCCTTAGTGGTCGGCGAGGCGGCCCCGGGTGCCTTCCGGGGTGGGGTTCCTGGGCGCCCGGGTAGTATTCCCGGACAGCCTCAAACGCCTTAGGGGCTGCGGAGGTCATTTTCGGAGCGGACATTGAGGAGGAATTGTTGTGCGGGTTTCTTACCGGTGGTTGCAGGAATATGTGAATGTCGACCTGCCGGCGGAGGCGCTGGCGGATAAGCTGACCATGGCCGGGCTGGCGGTGGAAGGGATTGTCGAGCCGGCGCCCGGCCTTGACGGTATAGTTGTGGGCCGGATCATCGAGATGAGGCGACACCCGGATTCGGGGCGCCTCCAGATCTGCCGGCTGGACATCGGGGCGGAGGTGGTGCAGGTATTGAGCGGCGCCCCGAACCTGGCCCCGGGCGCCAATGTTCCCTACGCCCGTCCGGGAGTAGTGCTTCCTTCGGGACCGGAAGTTGGTGTCCGCCAGATCCTGGGAGAGCGATCAGAGGGGGTTCTCTGCTCCGGTGCGGAACTCTGCACCGAGGAGTGGGGCTTCGGGGATGCCCTGGGGGTGCTGATTCTCGACCCCGGGTTGCAGCCGGGGATCGGCTTGGTTGAAGCCCTGGGGCTGCATGACCGGATCCTGGAGTTCGAACTGACCCCGAACCGGGGCGACTGCCTGGCGGTGCTCAACATCGCCCGGGAGGTCCGCGCCCTGACGGGGGGTGGGCTTACCCTGCCGGAGGCCTCGGTCCGGGAGACCGGGGAGCACACCGAGAGCCTGATCAGTGTCCAGGTAGAAGAGCCGGAGCTGTGCCGCCGCTATGCCTGCCGGATCGTTCGCAACGTGAAGCTGTCCGCCTCCCCCGGATGGCTCTGTTACCGGCTGCGGGCTGCGGGCGTCAGGCCGATCAACAACATCGTCGATGTGACCAACTACGTGATGCTGGAACTGGGGCAGCCCCTCCATGCCTTCGATTACGACCGCCTGCAGGGCCGGCGGATCATCGTGCGCCGGGCGCGCCCGGGGGAAGAGATGGTCTCCCTGGACGGAGACAGGCGTGAACTGGATGAGGAGATGCTGGTCATCGCCGATGCCAGGAAACCGGTGGCCCTGGCCGGGGTGATGGGCGGCCAGGCCAGCGAGGTGACGGAGGAGACCCGGACGGTGCTTCTGGAATCGGCCTATTTCAACCCCCAGAGCATCAGGCGGACCGCCCAGAAGCTGGGAATGCGCACGGAATCCGGGCAGCGGTTCGAGAAGGGGATCGACCTGGATGGGGCAGTGCGCGCCGTGAACCGGGCGGCGCACCTGATTGCCGAATTGGGGGCCGGGGAGATCACCTGCGGCGTGGTCGACCAGTACGTGCGCCCGGCGGCGCCTCTGGCCATCCGGGTGCGTACCCCCCGGGTCAATCAGGTCCTGGGGACGCACCTGAACCGGGCGGAGGCGCAGGAGATCCTCTGCCGCCTGGATTTCGTCTGCGAGCTCTGCGGGCAGGACAGCCTGCTGGTCAACATACCGCCGTACCGCCAGGACCTCCTGGAGGAGATCGACCTGATTGAAGAGGTGGCGCGCCTCTACGGCTATGATCAGATTGCCGCCACCGTACCGGTAGGGGTGCTCGCCCAGTCAGGCCGGCGCCCGGCGCTGGCCCGGGTGCGGGAACTCGCCGGCAATGCCATGCTGGCAGCCGGCCTGGACGAGGCGATCACCTACAGCTTCATCGGCGGGCGCGATCTCGACAGGCTGAACATCCCCGGGGACAGCCCCCTCCGGCAGGTGGTGCCGGTCCAGAACCCGCTGCGGGAGGAGCAGGGGATCTTGCGGCCGCTGCTGCTGGCCTCCCTGATAGAGGCCCTGAACACCAACTACAAGCGGAAGCAGACCAGGGTCGGGCTGTTCGAGCTGGGGGCGGTGTTTTGCCCGTCCAGCCCCGGCGCCCTGCCTGAGGAGCGGCTGCATCTGGGGTTCGTGGCCTGCGGGGAGGTCGACCGGGGCTGGCAGGAGCCGGCCCAGGCAAGAGACTTTTTCTATGCCAAGGGAATTGCGGAGCAGCTTCTGGAGGTGCTGGGCATCAGCGGTGTCTCCTGGGAACCGCTGACCGGCAACCCGACGCTGCACCCGGGCCGGGCCGCCGGGATTCTGGCTGAAGGTATGGCAGTCGGCTTGGTGGGCGAACTGCACCCGGAGGTACTGCAAAACTACGAGCTTCCTACCAGGGTGGTGGCCTGCGAGATCGACCTGACATCCCTGTTGCCCATGGCGCAACTGGATGCCAGGACTCGGGCGCTGCCCCGCTATCCCGGCAGCGCCCGTGACCTGGCGATCATCGTACCGCTGGATGTGCCAGCCGGACGTGTCCGGGACGTGATCATGGCAGCGGGAGGGGACCTGCTCCGGGAGTGTCGCCTGTTTGACCTCTACCAGGGCGCCCAGGTGCCTGCAGGCCGCCGCAGCCTGGCCTACAGCCTGCTGTTCCAGTCCCTGGAGCGCACCCTGACCGACGAAGAGGTGACCGAAGTGTACGACCGCATCCTCAATGCCCTGTCAACCCAGGTGGGGGCGCGCCTGAGATAGCAAACCGTCAGGGAGAACGGCCTGTCGTTATATACTTTAAAATCGGGTGGGGAAGCCTCTGGGATGGTTCAACGAGTTCTTGGCTTCAGTGGGGGATTGTCTTCCCCCCACTGAAGCTTAGAACTAGTTAATACGGTGACGTATCCGCTCTTACCTGTGTGCCCGTTTTCCCGGTGTGCCGGCGGGCTTTCAGCCAAGGCGGAGCCTTGAGCCGGCGTTCAGGCCGGGCGTTAGCCCGGATACGGAGAAGGAGAAGCGGGGCATTAGAGCGAGTAGTCATCTGGCAAACCACGGCAGGATTTCCATAACCGGTAGAGAACACTGTAGGAGCAGAAAAATCCATAGATCAAGTCCGGAGAGGAGACCGCTGATGAGCGAGCCAGAAGAAAAAACCAAGGTCACCGTGAAGATCTACGGTGAGGATTATGTGGTCAAGGGCTACGCCAAACCCGGCTACATCGAGGGGATTGGCGCCTACGTGGATAAGAAGATGTGTCTCATCGGGCAGAAGAACTCGCACCTGTCGCTCACCAAGGTGGCCGTGCTGGCTGCCCTGAACATCGCCGATGAGCTGTACAAGCTCCAGGAGGACTACGACAGCCTGGCCAAGCTATTGGAGGAAGAGAAGTCCATTAAATAGAGCGAGGCGTCAGCGCCGCATGACCAACCGGGAAGTCTGCGAGATTTTCAACGAGATTGCAGAAATCCTCGAAATACTCGGGGAAAACCCCTTCAAGTCCAGGGCCTACCGTAACGCGGCCCGGGTGCTGGAAAACTCCGGTCTCGACGTCCAGGATCTGGTCCGGGAGGGCCGCCTGGAGGAGGTCCCAGGCATCGGCAGCGCCCTGGCGGCCAAGATCAGGGAATTGGTGACCACCGGCAGGCTGGCTTACTACGAAGACTTGAAACAGAAGGCGCCCCGGGATGTCCGGGAGATGTTGAAGATCCCCGGTGTTGGGGCGAAAACGGTGCAGGTCTTCCTGCACCACAACATCACTTCCATCCAGGAACTGGAGGCGGCCGCCCGGGACCAGCGCCTGCGGTCACTGCCAGGCATCGGCAAGAAAACTGAAGAGGAGATCCTGCGCTCACTTGGCGCCATGCAGGAGCGCCAGAAGCGCTGGCTGCTGAGCGTGGCCTCCATGGCGGTCAAAGAGATCGGCGGCTACCTGGCAGGCCTGGACAAGGTCGACCGGGTAGAGGCGGCGGGGAGCTACCGCAGGGGCCGGGAGACTGTAGGCGACCTGGACTTCGTGGTGGCCTCCGCTGATGCCCCGGCGGTGATCGCCGGGTTTGTAAACGCCCCGTGGGTGCGGGAGGTGGTGGCGGAAGGTGATCTGAAGGCCACCGTCATCACCGTGTGGGGGATCCAGGTGGACCTCTACGTGGTGGCGCCGCACCTTTTTGCTTCCACCCTGCACCACTTAACAGGCTCCAAGGAGCATAACGTCGCCCTGCGGGAGCGGGCGCGGCAGCACGGATGGAAGATCAGCGAATACGGGATTGTCAAGGAAGAGGAAACTTTTCACCCGGCCAGCGAGGAGGAGTTTTTTCAGTTGCTCGGCCTGTCCTATATCCCGCCGGAGATCCGGGAGGACCGGGGTGAGATCCAGGCGGCGGAGCAGGGGGAACTACCAGTCCTGGTGGACACCGGCGACATCAGGGGCGATTTGCACGTGCACAGCAGCGCCACCGACGGCGCCAATACCCTGGAGGAGCTGGCGGTGGCGGCCATGGCCAGGGGCTACCGGTACCTGGCGGTCACGGATCACTCCCGGTCGCTGGCCTTCACCAACGGTCTGAACGATGAGAGGCTGAAAGAGCAGTGGGAACAGATCGACAGGCTGAACCGGGAGTTTCAGAACTTCCAGTTGCTGGCGGGGACCGAGGCGGACATCCTGTCTGACGGGAGGCTGGATTTCGACGACCGGGTGCTCTCCCAGATGGACGTGGTGGTGGCCTCGGTGCATTCCGGGTTCCGGCAGGGCCAGGAGACCCTGAACCGGCGTTTCGAGGCGGCCCTGAAGAACGAGCACGTGGACATCATCGGGCATCCCACCGGGCGCCTGATCGGCAAGAGGGACCCCTATGCCCTGGATGTGGGCAGGGTGCTGGAACTGGCGGCAGACACCGGGACCGCCCTGGAGATCAACGCTAACCCGGAACGGCTCGACCTGAACGACACCTACATCCGCCAGGGCCGCGACCTGGGGGTTAAGTTTGCGATCAATACCGACGCCCACCACGTGAACTCCCTGGATGACATGCGGTACGGGGTACTCACCGCCCGGCGGGGCTGGGCGCGGAAGCAGGACGTGATCAACACCATGGACATGGGTGATCTGAGGAGGTGGCTGAAGGGACACGGACGGTAGATGAGCGAAACTGCAAGGACGCGCCCGGGGCAGTGAACACTTTGGCGGAGCCGGGGGCGCGCCCAGGAAGAAAAAACAGCCGGCGGGCTGTTTTTTTGGCAGCAGATGGCTGGTACAGGGGCTATTCTTCTGCACCGATACGCATGGCTGATCCAAACTTCGTTTAGCACGAAAATCGTTCGTTTGAAACTGGAAAGGTGTGGAGACGGGCTGCCACCCAGCCTGCAAGAATGTGAGGTACGAGCCATGGCGAAGCCTCGAGCCAACGTTCAGGCCGGTCGAAAGTCCTGGATGCAGAAGAAAAAGTACGTATTACATGAAGCAGTGGAATAAGCGGGTGCCCTATGACCGTGTCCCTGGATGGGAACGATCGCTGTGATACCTGTCCAGCATCAATGATAGATAAAGGTGCATGGCGCCGTAAAAATTACGGGGATCCAGTCCGGTTATTTTTTTAATTTGGTTGAGCCGATAGGTCAAGGTGTTACGGTGGACGTATAACTTTTTTGCAGTTTCATTGACGCAGAGGTTGCAATCGAGAAAAACTCTCAAGGTATTTACCAGTTTGGAGTCAAGCAATTCAGGCAGATTAACGCTTTTCTCGAAGTATTCCGCCACCTCTCTCGATGTGGTCTCCAGCAGGAGCCCCAACCCGATATCATGCCAACAATGAATATCACCTTCATAAGATAACTTATCGGCAATTTTTAAAACTAGGCAGGCTTCCTTGTAGGTTCCGCGAGTTTCTTGAATATCGTGTGCCACTCCACCGATACCGATGCTGACTTTTACGTTGTATACCGTCTTCAACTGTTCCAGGTATTTTAAAGCAAAAGTACTGGCAATTTCTGCAGCACTCTTGTCGTCGTTTTTGAACTTGGTTGCAATAAATTGCAGAATAACGATCCTTTTTGTTCCGATGGATGTGATGATACTCTGGCTGGTTTTAGTGTTATTCAAGTGTTCAATGATATTGGAAACGATATTTTCCAGGTCGAGTTCACGCCTGGGGGTTTGGCCAAGCCACTTTTTCAGCGGCATATTGCCGATTGCCTGGATATCAATGGCGATCACAACTAGAGGGAACAGGATTTCACAACCTACAAGCCTGGCTTTCTCTATGAAGTCCTCATCGTAAGCCAGATTACCTTGCAGCAGTTCGTGCAACAGGCGTTCCCGCGCCTTGGTTTCTGCCTGCAGTTGTTGCAAAACGAACGATTCCTTGAGCATCAATTCTACCGAGTTTTTGACCAGTTTCCCGAAGATCCGCACCTCGTCCGGATCCCCGGTTATTCCCACCACCCCGATGATTTGCTTGTTGAACTCGATCGGCAGGTTGATCCCGGGGGCCGATCCCTCAAACTCTTCATCCTTGCTGATCTCCAGCATCTCCCCGGTTGCAATCACTTTAGCGGCGCCTTGATGAAAGGTATTGATCCTGGCCCGGTTTCCGCTGGCCAGGATAATCCCGCTTTCATCCATGATGTTGATATTCTTGCCCAGAACCTCCATGCTGCTGATGACAATGTTCCTGGCCAATTCAGCCGTCAGCTTCACCAGATCTCCTCCTTGGCATCGATTAGGCAGCAAGAAAATGTTGAGCCACAGTCCTAGTATTCAACAACAAGACTAACCCCCACTCTAATCTTACTATATCAGGATCTTATGAATTAGCAAAGTGCACAAAATATTTAGGCTTAAAAGGCTAATACTTTGTTAATTTTGCGGCTTGTTGCTGAATACGAAACAGGTATTATGAGGATAGAACAAGTGTAGGCGGGGGATAGGAACGTGTTGACAATTCTGGTCGCACCAGACTCGTTCAAGGGCTCTCTGACAGCAAAACAGGCAGCCGGACAGATGGTTGCCGGAATTACGGATGTCATGCCTGATGCCCGGATTTTTAAGTTTCCCATCGCCGACGGCGGGGAAGGTACTACTGAATGTATTATCGATGCTGTTGGTGGGCAGATAATCGAGAAGAACGTTACTGCTCCCCTGGGTGACCCCGTGATGGGATTTTACGGGATTTTAAAAGATTCCCGGACCGCCATCATCGAAGTGGCGAGCGCCTCCGGCTTATGCCTGGTTCCGGAAGGAAAAAGGAACCCGTTGCTGGCGACAAGCTATGGCACTGGGGAATTGATCAGGGCGGCGCTTGATTCTGGATGCCGGGAAATTTTTATCGGCCTGGGCGGCAGTGCCACCATCGATGCCGGGGCCGGTATATTGCAGGCCCTGGGAGCGCATCTCCTCGACCGCGAAGGCAGGGAAATCGGCAGGGGAGCAGCAGGGTTGATCAGGCTGGAACAGATCGATCTATCCACGGTTGATAACCGTCTGTCACAGACAGCGATCACGCTCGGCTATGATGTGGATAATCCTTTATGCGGCCCTATGGGGGCATCTACGGTCTACGGACCGCAAAAAGGGGCGACGCTGGAAATGACCAGGAAGATTGAGATCGCCTTGCAAAGGTTTATGGACGTAGTCAGACAGATGGGAAAAGACCTGTCCGGGATTCCAGGAACCGGCGCCGCCGGAGGCATTGCTACGGGGCTCTCGCTGGTGGGCGCTACCACGGTGCCAGGCCTGGAGAAGATCTTGGACATGGTGGGGATCAAGAAGGTGCTGTCGAACTACGGCGTTCATGTGGCCTTGACTGGAGAAGGGGAGTTCAATTCTCAGTCGTTCCGTGGCAAGGCGCCGGTTGGCGTGGCCAGGTTGGCAAAAAAGTATAACATTCCCACTGTGGTCCTGACAGGCAGCATCGGCCAGGGAATCGAGAATGCTGCAGAAGAGGGGATCGAGGCTATCGTGTGCATAGTGCCCAGGCCGATGGAATTGGGCGATGCGATCATCGGCGCCCAGGAGTATCTCCGGGCGGCAACCGCAAGAACGATCAAGTTGATCGGACTGGGATACAGCTTACGATGCGACCAGGCCGGCCAAAAGGGGGCAATGATATGAATGGCTTGACACCTGATTTTAGGCGTTTGGAAACTGCTTTGCAGCACCGGGAACCCGATCGCGTTCCCCTGGTGGAGACGACAATAGCGTATGAGATCATGAGCCGCCTGTTGGGCAGAGAGGTTACCGCCACAGACCTGCAAGCCCAGGTGGAGTTTTGGGCAAAGGCCGGCTATGACTTTATTCCTCTGACGGCGGGGATGATGCAGCCGGGAAAGGTGACGGAGAATTCGGCGATCTCCAAGGTGATCAAAAAAATGATCATTAAAGATCAGGATAATGATGACGCCTGGAATTTGGAGAAAAGAGCTTTCATTTTCAATGAGGACGATTTCAATCACTTTCCCTGGGATGAAGCGGCTAAACTGGATTATAGCGACTTTTACCAGGTGCAGCAATACTTGCCTGAGGGAATGAAAATTATCGCCCTGTCAGGCAAAATCTTTACCTTGAGCTGGCTCTTGATGGGATACGAAAACTTCTGTATCAACCTGATGCTTAACCCCGGTTTGATTGAAAAAATAATCATCAGGGTTTCGGAAATACAATTCGCCGGGATCGAGAAGGCGATCACCATACCGAATGTTGCCGCCGTGTGGTGTATTGATGACATTGCCTTCGGAACGGGCACCATGATTGGCCCCAAACATTTGCGCCAGTATATTTTTCCTTGGTACGAAAAAGTGGTGAAACTCTGCCATGACAAGGGTCTCTATGTTTTTTACCACACGGATGGCATGATCCGGGAGATTTTGGACGACCTGATCGGTCTGGGGTTTGATGCTTTGCACCCGATTGACCCGACTTGCATGGATATTGTCGAGCTCAAGAAAAAAATCGGTGACCGGATCAGCCTGTTTGGCAATGTGGCCACCGATTTGTTGCAGAATGGGACGCCGGAGGAAGTAGAAGCGGTCACCAGAGAAAAGATCAGGGTATTGGCTCCCGGCGGCGGCTACTGTCTTGCCAGCGGTAATTCAGTGCCTGAGTGGGCAAAGTTCGAAAACTATCAGGCGATGATCACTGCTGCATTAAAGTACGGCAAATATCCCATCAGCCTATGAAGCGCTCGTGTAAACAATACGGGGAGTGAGTTGCATTGGCGATACTGGAGTCGATAAAAAATGCAGTTTTCAATGGGGACGCCGAAGCGACCGTTAAGTTTATCGAGACGGCGATCAGGGAAGGCGTGGGGATTAGGGTCATCCTGAACGACGGGCTGATCGCCGGGATGAGCGATGTCGGCGTCAAATTCAAGAACAATGAAATATATGTTCCTGAGGTGTTGATTGCCGCCCGGGCGATGCAGTTCGGGATGTCTGCCCTGAAGCCGTATATTGGCAAGGCAGGCATCAAGACCAAGGGCACTGTGATCATCGGAACCGTCAAAGGGGATCTGCATGATATCGGCAAGAACCTGGTGATCCTGATGTTGGAGGGCGCCGGCTACAAGGCGGTTGATCTGGGGATCGATGTGGAGGCGGAGAAGTTTGTGGCTGCTGTTAAGGAATACGAACCGCAGGTTGTCGGTCTGTCGGCCTTGTTAACGAGTACCATGCCGGAGATGGAGAAGGTGATCGCACTCGTCAAACCATATCAGGTGAAGGTAATGGTCGGAGGGGCGCCGGTTTCTCAGGAATTTGCCGACCGGATCGGTGCCGATGCCTATGCACAGGATGCTGCAACGGCAGTGGAAAAAGTCAATCAATTGCTTGGTGGTTCTTAACCTGAACAACAGCATTAATAAGTGCAGCACGGCGCCCAGGCATCGCCGGAGCCGGATCCTGGCCTCTGCCAGAACATTCACCGGTTGTTGCCGATTACCAAATGATCTAGCGTGGCCGATGTACTATGCTTTGTTGGACGCGACCGGTAGTGCTGTTTCGATGGGGCAGGGCAAGGCGCTTGACGAGGTACCAAAAACCCAACTAGGAGGTCTTACCGTGAATTCAGTGGTCAAGATTTTGGACCTGGGACATATCAACGTGGATAAATCGGTGCTGACAATGGGGAGAGGCATAGGCGAGATCGTGATCTCTCCTTCATGGGCGGCACTGATTGATCACCCGGAAGCAAAGATATTGGTCGACACCGGTTTCGGTGACGTCAACCTGCCTCATATTGCTGCCTGGAATGTCAAAAGGAGTGAGACGCAAGAGATTGCATATCAGTTGAAGGGTTACGGCCTGGAGCCGGACGATATCGACATCGTGATCAATACCCACTTGCACTACGATCATTGCGGAAACAACGCTCTATTCAAGAAGAGCCGGTTTATCGTCCAATTAACCGAGCTTAGAGGCGCATATGTCCCTCCGATATTCAACAAAGATGCATACAACAGGTTGGATTTCGATATTGATGGCATAGAATACGATACCCTGGAAGGAGATTATTTCAATCTGCTTCCCGGCATCGATATCGTCTATACTCCCGGTCATTCCATGGGTCACCAGTCTGTGATGGTAAAAACCGCTGAAGGCCCCATAATTCTCCCCGGAGATGCTGTATATACCAGGGAGAACTACGAAGAATTGATTTTGCCGGGCTATGCCTATGATTTGGAGGATTCCTTGCGGTCGATCAAGCGAATAAAAAAACTTGCCTATGATTATCAGGGACAGGTTCTTTTTTCGCATGATTATACTTTCCTCAATACCAAGATGAAAAGAGTCTATGGCTTATAGAATGGCTTACTTTGCACGTAATTTCTTATTATTACCTGAATGTCGCTGTTAAAAAACTGATGTGGAGGTGAATCATAAAAGATTGATGACCAGGAGATGATACCCAACTTTTCATAGTGCATTGCTGTAGTCAAAAGAGGTGATGGCAGGGGGAGCGAGCGCAATTGATTATGCACTCCGGACAAGTAGTTGCAGTGATCAAAAAATTTGAGGAGGGGGTTTTCTCGTGAGCAAGGTAAAGATATTTCTAGTATTTGTTTTGGCATGTGCGATTGGGATAATCATGGCGGGATGCGCATCCAAACCTGCCAGCACCGGAACTTCTTCCACCTCGGGGGGAAAAAATTATGTGATCGGCTTTAGTAATTCCTACAACGGAAATTCGTTAAGGCAAGAGGAAGAGTCCGCTTTCAAGACAGCTGCAGATCAGCTTATACAAGAGGGCCAGATCGGAAGCTACACGATTGTCGAATCAAACAACAATAGCGAGACGCAGGCTGCCCAGATCGAAAATTTGGTTTTGAAACATGTCAGCGCCATTGTTCTCGATCCCGGTTCACCGACCGCCTTGAACGGAGCGATAGCCAAGGCGCAGGCTGCGAATATTCCGGTGATCGTCATTAACGACGGGCCTGTGACCACCACCTACTCGTATCAGCTTATCAATGACAGTGCCGCCGTTTCCAGGGATACGACGCTCTGGATGATCAAGCAAATGGGTGGCAAGGGCAACGTCCTGATCCTGCGCGGTATTGCCGGTACCTCATATGATATCGATTCCTACAATGCGACGATGGACGTGATCAACCAGTACCCCGGCATCAAGGTTGTCGGCACCGTTTATTGCAACTGGACCGATTCGGTGGCGCAGACCGCTGTTGCCAATATCCTTCCCAGTCTCCCCAGGGTTGACGGAATAGTAGGACAGGGCGGAGACGAATACGGGGCGGCGCAGGCTTTCATAGCTGCAGGAAGGCCGATTCCGGTTATTACAGGCGGCAACCGTGGCAACTATCTCAACTGGTGGATTCAAGAATCGGCACAGAATCCAAAGTTCGTTTCGTTTTCAGAGTGTGACGACCCGTCTTTCGGAGTGGCCGGCCTGTATCTGGCAGTTGACATCCTTAACGGCGTGAAGGTTCCGCAGAACATGATCTATCCGAACCTCACCATCACCCAGGCCGATCTGCCAAAGTATGCCGCCATGCACATGTCGAACAGCGACGTCGCTATGAGCAGTCCTACCCAGCAATCGATCAGGCAAAATATCGAGTCCGAGCCGCCTGCCGATCTGTCGAAATATTTGCCCACAAGTTAATGATTCGCAGCGGCCTGGCCGCTTAAAAGATCTGGCAACCGTTCCGTCGTCAAGCCAAGAATGAGGGTGCTGTTTATCTGAGGACGAATCTATTTCGTCCTCAGATAAACAACGAAATGTTACGGGGCGAGGGTCTCAAGGCTTTATTCAAACGTAGCGAAGCGAAGTTTTGTACTCCGCATTCTTTCCTCCGAATCCGGGCGTGCCGCCCGGCCCGAACGGAATTCGGAGTACAAGGCCAGGCCAAAGGCCTGGATGCGGAGAAGAATCTCAACTTCGCCGTATAATCTGAAGGAGATTGAACTCCTACTGATTACTTAACTTCGAACCCACCGCCTATGGATGCCGGGGATTCCCAGGCGATGTTGAAGGGGAAGGATAATGAGCCGCGAAGAACTGGTTAATACAAATGCTTCAACTTCACCAATGCTGGAATTAATAGATATTCATAAATATTTTGGTATTAGCCATGTTTTACGAGGGATTGCCGTCAGAATTCTTCCGGGAGAAGTAATCGGATTAGTTGGCCCCAATGGCGCGGGCAAATCCACGCTGATGAAAATTATCACGGGTGTTTTTGCGCCGGCGTCCGGGACGATCAATATAAATGGGAAAGAAATCGCGTTCAAAGAATATAACACTTTGACGGCGCGTTTGAATGGGATTTCCTGCGCATATCAGGAATTGTCGTTGTGCACGAATTTAAGTGTCCATGAGAATTTTGAAGTTTCTAACCTGACTCATACCTTAACCGGCTTTTTCAAAAGAGATCATTGGCGGGAGAAAGCCAGAAACACGGCGCGTGTCATGCTGGACCGGGTGTTTCCCGGCAACGGCATCGATGTCAACGATGCTGTCGAGGATTTGACGCTGGGACAGCAGCAGATGCTTGAGATTGCCCGCTCCATGAACTTTGACAACTTGAAGGTCTTGATTTTGGATGAGCCAACCTCTTCTTTATCGGATGACCGTATCAGCCAGTTGCATCTGGCCATTAAAAAATTAGCCGCCCGGGGCATCTCGGTCTTTTATATTTCACACAAGATTGAGGAAATTAAAAGGATCGCCGATCGCATAGTGATCCTGAAAAACGGATTGATTACCTGGGAAGGGCTGGCCGGGGAAACCTCACCGGAGGATCTGATTACCAAGCTTGGCGGAGTTATTGTCAAGGATGAACGGGATAAGGGCGAAAGCGCCAGTGATTCTGAAAAGATAGTGGAAGTTTCCAACTTGGCCGCCAGGCATCTGGATAAAGTCAGCATGAATTTGAAGAAGGGAGAAATTGTGGGTCTGGCCGGTCTCGCCGGCTCAGGACAAAAGCAACTGCTCGGAGAGATCTTCCGTGCGGGGATGGGGCAAAAAAATCCCGCCATCAAGATAAATAGATCAGTTTCATATATTAGCGGCGACCGTCAAACCGAAGGCATCTTCAGGCTGTATAACATTGCGGAAAACATTTTCATCTCCAGCCTGGATCAGATCACCAGGTGGGGGCTGATCAGCAAGCGCCATTCCGAGAGCATGGCGAATTATTGGTACGGAAAACTGAAGTTCGGAGCAGAGGGCATTCACACCCCTATTACCAGCCTCAGCGGCGGGAATCAGCAAAAGGCCCTGGTCGCCAGGGGGCTGGCGGCGCAATCCGATATCTTGCTGTTGGACGACCTGACGCGCGGTGTCGATATTGAAACGAAGCAGGAGATTTACCACTTGCTCCAGGAAGCCCGGAGAGACGGGAAAACGGTATTGTGGCACAGCACAGAAGACTTGGAAATGAAAGAGTGCGACCGTGTCTATATCATGAGCAACGGGGCTATCGTTGAGGAATTGAAGGGCAGTTCCGTTACCGTCGAGAACGTTGTGGGCGCATGCTTTAAAGAAAAGGATCGCGATCTTACAGCAGGGCAGGATGAAAAAAAGAGCACCGGTATGAGCAGACTCCGGGAAATAGCAGCCGGGCGTTCGACGATACCGTTTTTGCTCTTTATTATATTATTATGTCTCAACGGTTTATTTAACCTGAGCAGTGTGTCCTATACGGGAATTGATTATCTGATCGGTGCGGCCGTCCCGCTGGTTTTTGCGGCAATTGCGCAGATGTTTCTGGTAATGGCCGGAGACATCGATCTTGGTCTGGGATACGGGGTTGGCCTGATCAATGTCCTGGCTGCAACCTATATGGTCAGGAGTACGGGACTGGGGCTGCTGGCGTGCTTGGCGTTTATCGTCTGCTATGTCCTGATGGGCGCCCTGATCCATGTGCGGAAGATGCCGGCGATTATTGTGACCCTGGGCGCCTCTTTCATCTGGCTGGGCGTTGCCATGATCATTCAGCCGGTGCCCGGCGGCTCCTGTCCGAGCTGGTTGCGGTTGTTTTATGAATACAAGTTTCCCCTGATTCCATTTCCGATCATCTTTTGCATCGTGGCGGCGATCGTGCCGCTGTGGCTGATCAAATACTCCCGGTACGGCGTGGTGTTGCGCGGTGTCGGCAACAACCCGAAGGCAATCGTAAGCGCCGGATGGTCATATTTTAAGGCTCATATCTCGTTCTATGCCCTGGCGGCTGTTTTTATCGTCCTGTCCGGCCTTGCAACCACCGCTGTCAGCTACGGTTCTGATGCCAACGCCTCCAGCGCCTTGACGCTGAGCGCCGTTGCCACCGTTATTATTGGAGGCTGCGAATTTTCGGGAGGCATTGGGGAACCGATCGGCGTGGTATCTGGCGCCCTGTCGCTGTCGCTGGTTTCATCCCTGCTGACGTTTATGTCCGTGGATTCCAATTACCAAACCGCGGTGATCGGGTGCATTTTAATCTTAGCCCTGGCAGTTAAGTTATTCACCAGAAAGAAGGTTCGGTAAATTTGAAATTCAAGAAATGGGTGGAGAGGTATCCCTGGGTGTGGGCTGTGGTCGGCACGCTGGTGTTATGGATGCTGATCAGCATTATTGCGGGCAGTGTCTCACTGCAAAGCTTGCTTCTCAACGCCACCCTGGCCAGCTTTCTCATCCTGATCGCCTTTGGGCAGATGACCGTGATCACCAGCGGCGACGGGGCGATCGATCTTTCCCTGCCGTATATCGTTACTTTGGCGGCTTTTGTATCGTCTAAATTTATGATGGGGGGCAATATAAAAATACTCCCCGGACTGATCATCACCATTTTGGTATGCTGTTTCATCGGGCTTCTGAACGGTCTGATCAATGTCTATCTAAAAGTCCCGGCCATAATTACGACCCTTGCCATGGGATATATCGTATTTTCACTGACCCTGATCTATTCCTATACCACCACAGGGGCGCCCAATCCGGGGATCGCCCTGTTCACCAAATTGAGATATGGAAGCCTGTCATCCTTGACGGTGCTTTGCGTCATCATTGCGGTCCTCTTGGCAATTGTGATGTATAAAACGAAATTTGGCAAACAACTGCACGCCACCGGGCAAAGCAGGCGGGCCGCAGAACTGGCTGGGATCAATGTTAACAGGACGGTGATCACCTCTTTCCTGATCAGTGCTTTTCTGGGCGCTGTTACCGGTGTCCTGTTAATACTACAGCGTGCGTACATTAGTTCATTGACAACCCCATAATGATATCTCACCCCTAGCATGGCCGCCTTGCATGTGACACTACGATTTATGAAAGCCGTGGTGGACAAGGAAAAGATTTTATGCCATAATGTCTCCAGGGGCACGGTAGCGTCGTTTAACATACAGACAAACCAAGGAAGTGCGACATGCGGACGGTGAAAGAACCTGTTCTTATTGAAACACGCCCTCTGACCGGCAGCCTCAAGGAGTTCCAGCCGATCACCATCCATCTGGTAAACAAAACGGACCTGGAGCCGGTCTGGGATCATATGGTGAGAACCTACCACTATCTCGGCTATCACCGGATGATCGGCCCCCGGATCAAGTATCTGGCCTGTCACGGGGATGTTCCCATCGCCGCCCTGAGCTACAACCGGGCTGCCCTTAGAGTGAGGGCGAGGGATCGATACCTCGGCTGGGACGAGGAACAGAAATTGAAGCTCCTCCCCCATGTGGTCAACAACAACCGGTTCCTGATCCTGCCCTTTGTGCATATCCGTTACCTGGCCTCGCACCTCCTGTCACGGACAGCGAAACTTCTATCAAAAGACTGGCCGGCTCTTTTCGGGGCCGAACCATATCTAGTGGAAACCTTCGTGGATACCGACAAGTATCGTGGTACCTGCTACAGGGCCGCCAACTGGCTCTATCTGGGCGAGACCCAAGGCTTTTCAAAAGAAGGCAAATCCTTCGTCTATCACGGACACAAGAAGGCCGTCTATGCATACCTGCTCGACAGGCGCTTTCCATCTCTGATTGCGGAATGCCCCCGCCGCTACCGAGCCCCCAAGGTGCGGGAGAGGGTGGTAAACATGCAACTGGCCATACCGGATTGGAACCCGACGCTGCTTGATGATGTAGGTCTCGGCGCCGACAGGGTGAGCGAACTTGGCGATATGCTGAATGACTTCCTCGATCCCTTCCGGGACTGCTACAAAAGAAGCGAGCAGCGTGAAAACGGCGAGGCCCTCGTCAAGGGATTCCTCTCGGACCTCGACCGGAAGTCGATCGAGCCGATCGCCCTGCGCTACGGGAGAAACCCGCGGGCGATGCAGAACTTCATGCAGGACGCCCCCTTCGACGATGCCAGGATGTTCAAGATCTACAAGGATGAATTGTCATCCAGGGTCGCTGACCCGGGTGGTATGTTGAGCTGTGACAGCACGGAATTCGTCAAGAAAGGCAAGCACTCGGTCGGAGTCCTCCGGCAATACTGCGGGCGGTTGGGCAAGACCGAGAACTGCCAGTCCGGGGTCTTCATCGGCTACGCCAGCCAGAGGGGCTACGGCCTGGTGGACTACGAACTGTTCATGCCCGAGAAGTGGTTCACCGGTGAATACAAGGACTTGCGAGTGATAGAGTGCAGCGTCCCTGTTGATGTCACCTTCAAGACCAAGCCGGAGATGGCGGCGGAGATGCTAAGCAATGCTTTCCACTCCGGCCTTTTCCCGGCCAAATGGATTGGCTGTGACAGTTTCTTCGGCAACAACAAGCCATTCCTGGACAGCCTGCCGAAGGAATGCTTCTACTTCACCGACATCCATTCCCCCACCATGGTGTTCACGTCCATGCCGGAGGTGGCGGTACCAGAGTACAGCGGGCGGGGAAAGCGTCCCACTAGGCTCAAGGCATCCTTCCCGGCGGTTCAGGTCTCCCGGATAGCGACGGATGACAGCCTCTCCTGGGAGAAAGTGATCCTGGGCGAGGGGTCCAAGGGACCGATCATCGCCGACGTCAAGGCGCTCCGGGTGATCGAATGCCGGGACGGCCTGCCTGGCGCAGAGGCCTGGCTCTACATCCGCCGCCTCACGAATGGAGAGCTGAAGTTCTCTTTCAGCAACGCTCCGGCCGATATTCAAAGGGCGGAGCTGCACCGGGCGGCGATCATGCGCTGGCCGATCAAGCAGTGCTTCGAGGAGGGCAAGAGCTATCTCGGAATGGACCACTGCGAGGCTCGCTCCTGGACTGCCTGGCATCGCCACATCATGTTCGTGCTGATCGCCCATCTCTTCATCTTAGAGGTGCGCCAGCGCTTTAAAAAAAACTGGTGACCCAGTGCTGACGCTGCCGCAAGCCCAGAGACTGATCATTGCCGGCTTATCCGGTGATGAGAAGGCGGTCAAAAAGGCCTTGAAAGATGCTAACTACTACATGAAGCGCAACATGGTCGCCTATCGGTCACACCGGAAGACCAAGCTTCAGGAGTTGGGTGACGCCATTGTTCAAGGTTGTCAAAGAACGTTTACCTGAGTTCACCACCTTGCTTATCAGGTACGGGATGTCGAGTGGGGACTAAACAAACGTAACTGCTCAGGCTGCCCGCGGACAGTTTAACGCTTAGGTGAAACCTGGGACAAATGGATTCCCGAGAAGGGCATCCCGGATTGCTCCCAATACCGGAACAGAGTTCTTCTTGACCGTGGAG
>Ga0187882_1002044_pt1 | contig 19175 bp, 11 predicted proteins | sample June2016WEW_19_1_3_FD_132991 | JGI IMG/M metagenome (GOLD analysis project Ga0187882, IMG submission 132991) | Peatland microbial communities from SPRUCE experiment site at the Marcell Experimental Forest, Minnesota, USA - June2016WEW_19_150 | ecosystem: Environmental > Terrestrial > Soil >... | reverse complement strand
TGTAAACCTGTGCTGCAGGCAGCACCACCACCGGGGTCTCCTTGATCAACCTGGCCATCGCAATCATCATCCAGACCATTACAAACTTCAGAAGAAGGCTGGACGTTTTGCACGCATTGTAGAGAACCACCGACGCAGTGCATTGTGCCGGCGGCGCATACTCCTGGTAAACCTGTGTTGCAGGCACCACCACCACCGGGGTCACCTTCATCAACCTCGCCATCGCAGTTAACCATCCAACTACCCGAAAATAGCGCAAAGTCAATGAAATCAACCTTCTCGTCGCAGTTCAAATCCGCCGGGTTATCCGTCTGCCCAACAGATTCTGTCCACAGCCAGTTTGCTGCAAATACCTTAAGGTCCGACATATCTGTAATGCCATTGCCATCAAGGTCGCTGCTTTTTTGGCAGGGATGCGGTCTCATATAAATCGTGGCTGGGCCAACAAAGCTGGGCTGCCACGACATACCACCATCAGTACTTACTTCGGTGTAGATGTCGAAGAAACTATCCATCTGGTAAGTCGCGCCGCCCCCTACAGCACTCGAGGTTGTGCGACCAAGCGAGGCATGCGTCGGGCTTTCGCGGATTTGGACGCCCGCAGGCAGCGTCCCGCCGCTGATGTCCAATTCCGTCATTTCCGTATCGTAGTATTCTGTGGTGCCATCATCACCCAGCCGGGCCGTTATCTGAACGCCCACGGTCGCTGGCGCAGTTGCATGAGTGGACGTCAGGCCGCCGTCGTACGATACCTCTAAATCCACTTGCTCGCCGAAGGTGTGACTGGTGGTTATGCCCGGCAACGGCGGCGAAATCGCCGCCGTAAAGATATGCTGGTGTACATTAGTTATCACAATACCATCTGCATAAAAAGCAAACTTTCCGCCCTTATCGAGATATTCACCGCTGAGCGGAGGCCACAAATTGTTGGCGTAAGTATAAACCGGTGCCACCCGTTCCAGTTCCAGGTGCTCCGGGCCGCTGGTCGCCGGCCCCCACGTTACCCCACCGTCCGTGCTTACCTCGGTGAAGATGTCGAAGAAGCTGCTTATAGCAGCACCGCCGCCGCCTCCACCAGCAAGCATGCTCACCCCGCCTTCAGAAACCTTCGTCGGGCTTTCGCGAATCATTACACCAGCCGGCAGGTCGCCGCCGGAGATATCCAATTGTGTCACCTCGGTTTCGTAAGTCGCCCGGCCTTGGAAGTCACGTGTGTGATTGATGGTTTCCGTAACCGTAGCCGGAGCGCGAGCGGCCGTGAAGCTCAACCCGCCGTCGGTGGAGAATTGGAAGTCCAGTTGTGAATCAAAGGTGTGCGTGTTGCTGGCCCCGAAGAGCGGCGGTTCCATCCAGTCCGTGAAGAGCTTGTGGCGGATGTCCTTGATGACGATGCCACTGGCGTAAGCCTGACCCACGCCCGACAGCGAGGCGTCTTCACCGTTGGGCATCGGTAACACCGTGCGCGGCGCGGCCACAGGCGGATAGAACGCTGGGTCAACTTTCAGTTCCACATGTGCGGGCGAACTCACCGGCATCCATGTACCGCCGTTATCGGTGCTGATTTCTGTGTAAATATCAAAGAAACTGCATATCATATATCCACCCGGGATGGGCTTGATGTGCGTCTGACCGGCCGAGACCAGCGTCGGGCTTTCGCGAATCATCACGCTTGGCGGCAGGCCGCCGCCGGAGATATCCATTTGTAACATCTCGGTTTGATAAATATCTTCCCCGCCGCTACTGCTTTGATAGGCTATCTGCATCGTATTTGCCGCATTGGCCGTAATCGACGTGTAAGTAGTGCCGTCATTGAAGGAGATTTCAAACTCTACCTGCGAGCCGAAATTGTGTGTTACCGGCGAGCCGGGCGGCGGCGGTACAACGCCCGCAGTGAAAGCACGAGTGCTCCAGTTTCTGATTAAAATCCCACTTGCGTAATTCGCAAACAGTGAACTTTCGCAATTGTATCTGCCGTTGAGCGGAGGCAGAATATTGTTTGCAAAAAAGTGTGGTGTACACGGCTGCGGGCATACGTATGTAGCACAAGTGGTTCCTGAACCAGCCGGCATACCACCGTAAGCAGTACATTCACTTCCCGGCAAATCCGTACAACTTCCGTCAGGGAAACAGCAGGCGCCTGTCGACTGCGACTGGCATTGACTACAATCGCTGCCGGGGCCTTGCCACTGGCCGTCGCATCCAAACTCCGGCGTTTGCCAGCAGGTGCCATCCTGTCTACAGCAGGCACCCATCATTGGCGGCGGACACATATCGCAGGTGCTGTCCGGGCCCAGCCATATCCCGGTGCATTGGTATTCGGGCATTTGCCCCATACATCCCATTATTGGGTCGCAACAGGCTCCCATTGGGTCTGCTATTGCATTGGATGTGGAAAAAAGACCAGAAACAAAACAAACGAAAACCACAATTGAGAATATCTTTCGGCAATTCATTTTTATACCCTCCTTAAATGTACTTTTACCACTATATTGAGTTGTTTTGGTAATACACACAAACAATACTTAAAATAATTTTACTATGCCTCAGAAAATATGTCAAGGAAAATCGTCTACACGATTACCTGTTTTACGTCGGCCTCTACTCTACTCCGGTTAGTGTCTCTGCATACCAAACACCGGCAAAAACGTGCCGAAGACTGCTTTTAAACGCAATTTACTGCATATTCGTACAATATATGGTTTGCATTAAACATAATTACCTACCTATGGTATGGCCATCTGACAAAATGGCAGTCAAGCTTACGAGAAGTCACAAAGTATAACCGACATTCTAATTGTAACTGGCACGGTTTTTGAGGGTAAGGTCAATTCAATCCTCTGCGCATCTGAGGGCATAACAGCCGAGAGTGTTGAACAACTGCTATCGGATATATAATCCGATTTTCCTTGAATAATTTTTTCAAAATGCGTTTTTGTCCAGTTATTGCGGCTGGATTTTAACTGTTCAGTGATGGTCCACCCGTCCTTGGAGACAAATTGGAGACACAGCGACAAACCTCAAAGGTTCGCCTTTCTTACGAACCCAGAACGTTTTTTGTACCCGCATCGCTTCTCTTTTCAATTGTCGCTGTTTGTCCATCACTGCCTTTATGTACCAAGGTTGCACTTAAGGCGTTAGTTCAGGAGAACAAGCAAGGGCAAGGGGTTCTATAGATCAAGAACTCCATTCTCTTTTCCTATTAACTCATTGGTTGCCATTAAGCTTGATACTCTCAATAAACGGTCGCAAAAATTCGGTGTCGATTTGCTTAAATTCGTCCTGAGGTCCCAAGCAAGAAACGGTGAACGTATTTCCTTTGTGTGTAAAAAGTATTTGTTTGTGCAGTAGTATCGTATCCATTCTCTTTGACTGCCATATAAAAACTATTGCCTGAGTTTTATCAAGGGTAATTTTTTCTGAAGATATCTTTTTGTAGTTGCTCGCCATGCCCGCAAGTGCTTGATCCAACTCATTGACAACACTTTCCAAGGATGGGGGTGTATTTCTAACCACTCGAATGTTAAAGTTATGATCGCGATTTCTCGGGTTAAGGCACATAACCAATCCCTTATCCCCACTCTCCTCAACGAAGAAACCAGATAAAGGACCCGGGTTTTTCTCATCATAGAAATCCCATCCCTTGGGGTATTGAAAGAAGAGACCGTAGTTTTTATCTTCAAATATAGGCCAATCTTTTGTGTTTCGATCAGAGTTACTCTTGTCTTTCTGTGCCAATAACGCTAATTGTCGCTTGGCAATTTCCTTGTTCCCTTGCGCCGAGGGTAGCAAAAGGCACTTTTCGTAAGCATTCTTAGCCTCAGCATCTTTGCCTGTAGTTAAAAGCTCGTCCGCCATCCCCCGATATGCTTCTCCAAGCTGTGGATCAATAGAGATACATTCCTTGTAGAGAGCTATAGCTTCATCATGTTTCGAACGAAGGGCTCCCAGCATGCCTGCCAGACCAACCTTTGGTGCAAGAAAGTTGGGGTCTAATTGCATGGACTTACGAAAAGCTTCCTCAGCCTCTTTGAATAGGTTGTCGCGGTCTGTTGTATTTAATCTGAGCTGCAAAGACCCCTCATATGCCTTTCTGTTTTTGCTCAAGCCCAAGAGAAACTGGGCTGGAGCATTGTTTGGATGCCGAGCCTGTAGGTCCATTGCGTAGGTACCAATCTCGAGAATCGAGTTATAGTCTTCTATTTGGCTCATTTGGTTTGCACTATCATCATACCGACGAAGTTCATCTAACCCCAAAGCCAAGAGACAATGTCCGATCGGGTTATTAGTATCCAACTCTGTTAACTTGGAACTAAAGTGAACCAACCCGTCCCAATTCTTCTGCAGAAAAGCCTCTTCGGCCTTCTTAAGCCACTCTTGCTCCATCATGTCACCGAAACATGAAAGAGGCCACACAAACAACATTACTAAAGTAAACACAGAGAGAAATAAATATCGCATTTTATATCCTCCTACTACTGTCTTAATGACAGACAAGTCAGACCGAAATTACTATTCTTAACATTTATCTAGCGGCTTTCTTAGTACCCCGTACATATTCAATACAATTCCAACACTTGTGGAGATAATAAGTACAAACGCGATGAGAGAAGCAACAAAGAACTTGTTTTGGAACTCGACTCCCAAACCAGGAAAATATATAGGTAAAAAGAAAAGAATTCCGGGTATTGCATCCGTTAAGTAACGTCGATAAGTTCCTCCCAAATATATTTCTTTTGGTACTTTTTCTAAGTCCATTTTTCCCTCATTTTTCTTTTTCCCCAACAAATCAGTTTTCCAATTATATAGACTATAGCTTCTTAGAACCGTTCTTCCCCTCCAATGAAGTGAAGAAGCATGCGGCGACAAATCCGAGAAGGAGGGGGATAAGGACTCCCAACAGCATTTCCTTGCCAGGAACCGCGGCATCGGGATTGCTGGCGGTGGCACAACGAATGAGGAACCATATAAATAGACCAACGCCGAGGAGTCCGCAAGTGGCACCACCAGCGACCCGGAGAATGACAGATGGAGAGATGCGAGCTTTATGTTTGTCTTGCGATTCATCGGTTTGGGATGTGCGTTTTAATGATGCAAGTTCCCAGATTGGGCCACCCACCATGGCACAGATTATCGCAACAGCCTTAAACCAAAGAGGCCATGGATGTGGTGATTTGTAGATACCGAGGTAGTTCAAGGCTGCCTCACTAATCACGGCGAAGAGCGGGACAAGCAAAATGCCACCGACAGTTCTGAGAATTCGTTGTTTCATTGTGTTTGATACCTCCTTTCCTAAAAATGATTATATGGGATAAACTATGAAACCGGAGCCTCCAAGCAATGGTTATTGGTATTTCCCATATTAAACGCTTGGCTATGCAACCAATCCTTCCAATACTGCAATGATATCCAAATCTTCCTCAGATTACAATAATCCAAAGTATTTTTCACGAATTTTATTGCTTCATCTGCCAAAATCCAAAATATCGGCTTTATCCATAGAATCAATTCTGCAAGGGAGCATGCTTATAGGCACAGTACTACTTTGACGGCACCAACGACTGCATTGGCGGCAAGGGTAGCTTCTTCATGTCCTCGTCGGTCAAAGGATTCCAACTCTTCATCAATTCTTCGCCACCGCCACCTTTGCCTTGTAGGACGCGTCGGTATATGTCGAGATTCGTCTCGAATGCTGCAATTCTCTCCTGGTTTTCCCCATAGATTACAAAGACAGCTTTGGAGACTTTGATGTCCCTTCGCGTTACTTCGAGGCTTAGCGCTCCGGCATGTGCCGACATTAGTTTGGTGAACCGGCCTCGGCTGTCGGTTGCCTCAAAATCGGTTCCATCCTTTATGAATCCCAACACTTTCGTCCAATCCCGGCAGATGTTCTGACAATCAGGATTAAGAAACCGGAGGTGGATCAGCAACGTGTCTTCTGCGTCCTTGACATCTCTTCGCGACAGCGCCAGCCCAAGGACGGCCATACTCCATGGGGCCTTCTCCGTAGCATTACCTTTCTTGAGGATTTCCCTCAAATACTCCAGCTTTTCGCCGATTTCACCGAGTTGAGGCTTGGGCACAGCTTGGATAGGGCAAAGGCTATTAGCAACCTGGGAAAAGGCTTTTCCACAGCGTTCCGCCATCTTCTGGTGGTAAAACGTGGCTACGCCAAACCAACTATCCTCTTTCTCGGCCATGATGAGAATCATCTCTGTGACTATCGGGCCATCCTTCTGGGGTCCCTTCGCGCTAACATCGCAGGCAAGCCTGCCGGAGATGTCCCGCAGTTCACTTTTGGCCGGAAAGACCTTGAACCCTCGCTCGGCGGCTAGGCGCTGAAGAACTAGCATAGCTGTATTGGCAGTTCCAGCTTCGGGGCCAATCCTCCGCATCAACTCCGCTGAAGGTACCGGCCCGGGCATCTCATTTACTTGGATGAACGGCTGGGGCAGGTCTTCAGCACCTTCCCACGGCCAAGAGGCGGGAACCAGCATGGTAAACTCTGGTTCTGCCTGTTGTGCTGCTGTCTGCTTGTTGGGTCCAGTTTTTCCGGAATCAGCAGCGGGCTGGTTAATCACCCGTTCTATTTTCCAGCCCTCCGGTACCTGAAAAACGCATGCGCCTGAAGGCGAGTTAGCCATCTTAGGTGTAGTATCGTCCACAGCGGGCAAATCGGTCACGGCAAAGAATCCAAGGCACAGAAATACCGCTAACTTGGTTACCCTAGTCATATGATACCCCCTTTCTGAGATGCCTGCAGGTACCGGGGCCAGAAAGCCTACTGAGCCTGCAAGCTCTTGATAATGGTCTGAAAACAACATTCGTCGATCTTCCCGAAGGTTTCCATCTTGGCAGTGCAAGTAAGGATGAGCGTTCGGTCTCTCTTGAAAACAAGAATCTCTTTCGATTGGAACCATACGTTCATTCTTGTGTTGACCATAATATACTCGAGCGCAGGAGCGCCATCAAGCTGAAATACCCTATGGGAAACTTTCATAAAGTCTTTGCAATAAACTGGCATCTCCTCATCCATAAGCTTTGCGAGTTCATCTATCTGTTCTTTATCTGGATTTTGCGTGCCTAGTGCTCCAGGATTAATCTGCAACGTCGCGTTTTCATCCCAATCATCCGGGTTACCAATAGCGAGCACAAGGTTGGGGTTCGCTTCAGTTATGATGCCTTTGGTCTTGGCAGAAAGTTCATCACGCGTCAATACAGCCCAGTTACCGGGGTAATCGAAGCTAAAGCGACCTTCTCTGTCCCGGTATGTCTTGCTTGAATGGCCTTCCTCAGTTAATGTGCTTCGCTGTGCCAGCTGCCTTTGTTTAAGTTCGTTAATTAATTGGCGGGCCTCACCAGCAAACGAACCTTTGCTATCGTGTGTGAGATATTGAGAATAAAAATCAATAGCACGTTGAAAATCGCCTTTATCCTTCCATGCAGTTCCTAAGCCATAGTAGGGATCAGGATAGTTTGGATCCGATTGACATGCTTTTTCAAATTCACGAATTGCTTTGTCAGTTTCACCGAAAGCTCTAAGCGTCACGGCCAACTCGTAGTGACCGGGTGCAAAGTTTGGCCTCGTTATAATACACTTTTCAAAAAGGGCGATTGCTTGCCGAATCCTATCTTCACCAAGAGACCCTGGCTTGTTGTCCAGCCCTACGGCCGTAGAAAGGCCATATTCCCGAAGCACAATGGCCTTTGCCCACAACACTTCAACGGAAAGTTCTGGACATCGTTGGATGAGAGTGTCAAAGCACTCTATCGCATCGTCGTATCGTTTCTTTTCGTGGAGAAAACATCCTTGCAAAAAAAGCTCGGTGGCCTGAGCATAATCTGTAGTCCCTTGGGGCAATACTATACCTTTCAGTTGACCATCCTGCCACTCTGTTGTAAATTCCCAGCTTATTGTATTTGCAAGAGGACGAGTATCGAGTACTAGCTTTCTAAACGCGCTTGAGTCTCCTCCCCTTATTCTCATTGCAAGGGCCATCAAATCAACTCCACCTCGAAATTGAAACCCAATATCATGGTTCTCCACCGCGAGAACTTCCTTTTCCTTGGGTGTGTTTATCCTTTCTGTAAAGTAGCCTGATAAAAGCATGCTTATCGGTAGCTTCTGTTCCACCTGCGTTAGCCCCTTTGCCAATGCTGTCAATCTTGTCAGGCCTCGTAACGTCTCTAACACTTCCCTTACCTCAGCAGCGGCATTATAATTTTCACTGAACGACCGGGAAAAACCCTCTGAGGGGTAGTGCTCAAACTTGTCTATTTCCGCAACAGGTTTTCCATCTACTTCCGCATATAACACCTCAGTAAACACTCCCATCTGGAACTTCTCCAACAGCACCATATCACTAAAGACATTCACGCGATTCACAATTGGATAAAACCAAAAGCGAGAACCAACGTTCGAGCTATGTGCCCCAGTATTACGATGCTGCTCTACCGACAAATCATAGTAAGTCTTGAGTTTTTCTATTGGCAGTCTCTCAAGTCCCAGACCTATCTTCTTCATTAACCAGTCTGCTTCAAAGCAGACTTGTCCGAAGTGGGTATTCTCGATACCGCCAAAGAAACGGACGTCTTGTTTTGTATAGTGGCTGCAGCCTTCCTTCTTGCCAGCTTTTAGACATTCTTCACAAGGTCTGGGATCAATGGTTACTCCCGGGTCTCTTTCAGAATGTATAAACCTTGCCCGCAGAGCTACCACCCAGTCGTCCAGTGTCAGCACCGAGGACTTCGGATCGCGCTCACCCACAAGAATCCAATCCCCATCATTGGCATCAATCACTATAGCCCAAGGTTTGGTGATGCCGCCAAGGTAATAAAGGTCTGGCTGTTTTTTACGAAAATCCTCACCTGTTTTAACTGCCTGTTCCACCCGTGACTGTGCCACTTTCATCGAGTAAGCGACAAAGGTTTTGGTTTCCGCCTTTTCGCCGAAGGCTATCAATGGCCAAGTGAGGCATAGCCAGACCAAAAATCCAAAGATAGAGCGATTTCCCAAATTCATCTTATTTCACCTGCGATTGTCTTCTCCTCGATTTGCTCCTCGATAGAGTAAATACTATCCCCAAACAAAGCCAGATACCTAAACTTATCTGGTCCGTCGAAGTACACTTTTGCATCTCCAACGTTTAAAATCACGGCATACAGCACTTCTTTTTGTACACCATCTACAACAACAACCATTTTGCCATTGTTAGAAGCTGTATAAGCAAAATGTTTATTATCGGGACTAAATGCAATTGGTAATACAATTTTGTCGAATCGCTGTTCTTCTTTGCCATCTACAACTAAAAATTGTCCACTCTCATCCTGTGCACTAAATGCAACGCGTTTTCCATTTGGGCTAATCGTTGGAAACGCAATGCCTCTGTACGTCTTTAACTCTCGGTCGCTGCCGGTTACTAAATCACGCACGATAACACGACATCCATCGTCTTTCTTAACTGCAAAGGCCATCAGATTGCCGTCATTACTAAATACAGGATCTGTATGTGCCTTGCCATATCGCTTGTCTATCTGTTCGCCATCGATTACCAAAGTAGACGATTGTGAATCCTCGGAGCCCCAATACGCCACGTGCTTGCCGTCCCGGCTAAACACTGCCAAATGTCCTCTGCCAAATCCCGTCTCTTCCTTTCCGTCTATTACAGCGTGGCACATTGTACCGATCACAGCCAAAAAGGACCACCTCTGACCATTTGGACTTATGTTTACTAAAGCCACATGTTTATAATACTTGCTCTCCTTACCATCGAGAACCGCGCACCACTCATTACCCATTTTTGCCGCAAATCCCAACTTCTTACCGTCTTCGCTAAAGACCAAAGACTCAATATTATCGTACGAGGCCCCCTGTTCTTGGGAGTCAATTACGACGTGCCAATTACCTCCCTTTCTCGCGGCATAAGCTACCTTTTTGCTATCTGAATTAAAGGTTATGCCCTTAACCGCGTCATATTCATCACCGACATTCCCGTCAACAACTGCATACTGTTGCTGCTTGCCAGTATTCATCGTCATGCCACCAACAGTGACCCATGGACCAACGGTGTTTACGTACGCAATGCGTCTGTTATTCGAACTCAGCACAACCGAATCCCTAACATAAGACGAATGCATTATGCAAATGCGCGACTCCTCTATGAGTTTGATTGCGATTTTTGTTCCTGTGTCGCGGTGGTCACTCTCGCTCATTGCCGCAAGCATCGACGTAGGCAAAACTACCGCGAGCAATTCGATCAGTACTAATCTTCTCATGGTTATCCCTTTCATTGTGTTCTGTTTGCTGGTTCCCATTTCCTGTCTGCAGCCAGAATATCTATACACCTTACCATGCAGTGCATTACCTCTCTAACTCGCGCAACGCTTCTTGAGCTTGGCGTAACAATTTGTCCGCGTAATCTTTGTTGAGTTCACGCAACTTCATGCCATTTTTTGCCATGCTAATATATTTACGATAATACTGCATTGCCTCGGTTGATTTATGTGCTTTTTCTAGAATCTGCGCCTTATTAAAATACGCTTCCAGCAACTGCGGGTCGAGGAGCAGTGCTTTCTCTATATCGCGTAATGAACGACTATAGTTGTCATCGCCGGCAAGATAAGCAGCCATGCCGTAGGCACCGCCCCTTGCGTTATACGCCAGAGCAAGGTCGCTTTTTTTGGCACTGCCAAAGCTTTCAAGCAAGGAAATGGCACTATCATAATCCCGTATGGCGCGCAGGTAATCGTGCAATCCATCGGCGTATGCTAAACCTCGGTTCAGGTATGCCTCCGCACGATCGGGGGTCATGGCGACGACCTTGTCGTAGTCGCGAATGGCTTCCCTATAGTTGCCAGCCTTCCGATAAGCATTGCCACTGACAAAATACAACTCCGCATCGTACGGGTTCCTAGCGATAGCCTCAGTCAGGTCAGCGGCCGCTTTGCTGTATTGTCCGGTCGTGTAATATGCCATACCGCGGTTCACATAGACTTCTGGAGAACTCAGACCCAGCGCAATTGCCCTGTCATAATCGGCGATAGCCCGCTCCTTCTCACCACGGAGGTAGTATGCGGTGCCCCGGTTATTGTACGCCTGAGCCAAGCTATTATCCAGCCGGATAGCCTCATTGTGATCGGCAATTGCCCGATCGAAATCCTTCTTCTCCTGGTAAGCAACTCCACGGTTAGTATAAACTGCAGCGTCGCTAGGATTGATCGAGAGGGCCTTTGTATAGTCGGCAAGGGCTTGATCGTAGTTGCCCTTACAGCGATAGGCAATGCCCCGGTTGTTGTAGGCGTTTGCATAGTTGGCTTCAAGACTCAGAGCCCGATCGTAATCTGTAATGGCACTTTCATAATCAGATATGTGCGCGTATGCCACGCCGCGACGACAATAGAGCTCGGGTAAGCGGGGCTCCAGATCTATTATCCTGCTATAGCACTCAATTGCGGCAGCGTACCGAAGCTTCTTTTCTAGAAAGACGGCTTGCTGAAAAAGAGACATGACAGCGCTAAGATCAGGCGACCGCTGCAGCAGTTTCACATCGGCAGGTTGATCCTGCCACAACACCGTGCCGAATGCCCACGTCAGGTCGGTGCGTTCAGAACGGCCTCTCAACACCAGCTTCTTCAATGCACTTGCATCTCCTTCCTTAATCTGCGTAACCAACGCCATTAAATCTACTCCCCCCGAAATCTCAAAACCCACTTCTTGGTTCTCAACTTTGAGCACATCCGCTTCCTGTGGTGTCTTTGACTTGTCCAACAGATAGCCTGTGATGTAGAAACCCAAATTCAATCTTAAATCAACCTGTGTCAACCCTTTCGCTAACGCCGCCAGCCGGGTCAAGCCACGCAAGGTTTCCAACACTTCTCTGGCCTGTGACGCTGCATCATAGTTGTCGCTAAATGAGCGAGAGAAACTCTCCGACGGGTAATGCTCGAACCTGTCCAAATCTGCAACCGGTTTGCCATCCACCTCGGCATATAGTACCTCTGTAAACACGCCCATCTCAAACTTTTCAAGTAGTACTACATCGCGCAGTACATTCACACGATTGACGATGGGATAAAACCAGAAACGAGAACCAACGCTGGTTCTGCTAGCGCCGCTATTACGTGCCTGCTCCACTGATAAATCATAGTAAGTCCTTAGCTTCTCAACAGGTAGCTTCTCCAGCCCCAGACCAACCTTCTTCATCAGCCAGTCTGCCTCAAAGCAGACTTGTCCAAAGTGGGTATTCTCGATACCAGCAAAGAAGCGAACGTCCTGTTTTGTATAATGACGGCAAGCCTCTTTCTTACCAGCCTTGAGGCATTCCTCACAGGGGCGAGGGTCGATGGTTACTCCCGGGTCTTTCTCGGGATGAATGAACCGTGCACGCAATGCCGTAACCCAGTCGTCCAGTGTCAGGACTGAACATTTCGGGTCACGTTCGCCAACCAGAATCCAGTCACCATTGTTGGCATCAATCACGACAGCCCAGGGCCTGGTAATACCGCCGAGGTAATAAAGGTCTGGCTGCTTCTTGCGAAAGTCCTCACCTGCTTTCATTGCTGCCTCAACCCGTTCCTGTGCCACCCTCATTGAGTAAGCAACGAAGGTCTTGGTCTCCACCTCTGCGCTGCGGCCCACCGTTGACCAAATGAGGCATAGCCAGACCAAAAATCCAAAGATAGAACAATTTCCCAAATTCATCTTATTTCACCTGCGATTGGCATCACACAGAATATCAAGAATGGATAAATTAAACCTTTCCGTCCAACGTTCATAGAACCGGTGATCGTACTACCCCAAAATATGCCACTTGTTTTTTGTTATCTAAAAATCCTTTCCGCATGGTTTACTCCTTGATTGCTCCCTTTTCTCTCAGGTATTTCAATACTGGCTTCGCAGTCAATCCGGCAGGCCCGTCAGGATCAAGCAGTATCGCCCTTTCGAGGTCGTCCTTTGCCTTGTCGTATTTGCCCATATCTCCATATACAGCTCCGCGCCTTGAGTAAGCCAAGGCAAGCTTAGGATCAAGCTCGATAGCCTTGGACAAGTCCGATATAGCCATATCGTTCTGCGCAGTGAGTGCCCAGACCCATCCTCTTCCCATGTATGCTGGCGCATATGTTTGTTTCAACTCAATGGCCTTTGTGTAGTCTCCAAGAGCCGCTTTCAGATCCAGCTTGTTCTCATATGCGAATCCTCGAATACAATAAGTCTCCACCACCAGTTCAGGAGTGAACTGCAGTGCATGGTCACAGTCGGCAATTGCTCGGTCATATTCCTGTCGTTGTTGCGCAAAGATGGCAGCACGACTGGTATAAGCCTCGCTAAAGGTAGGGTTGCTCTCAATGGCGGCAGTAAAGTCAGCCAAGGCTTTATCATAGTCTCGTACCTCCAAGAACGAGAGTCCCCTGTAGAAATAGACCCTGTCAGGCGACCACTTGAGATCTAAGGCATGGTTAAAATCTGCAATGGCCTCTTGGTATCTGCCTTTTTGGTGATGTGCGACACCCCGATTGTAGTATGCTCCAGCGAGACTGGGGTCTATTTGGAGCGCCTTGGTGTAGTCCAAGATAGCGTTATTGTATGAACCCTTATAATCATAGACGTTTCCACGATTGCTGTACGCAAGAGCGTATCTTGGGTTAATTGCCAGCGCTTTTGTGTAATCGTCGATGGCTCTGTCATACTCATGCTTGTACTCCAACGCCGTGCCTCGGCCATTATACGCCTCCACGGTTTCCGGATCGAGCGTGATTACGGCAGTGTATGCCTCGATGGCTGCGTCATAGTGTTTCTTATTTTCAAGGAAGATGGCCTGCATGAGAAGAGGTGCTACTTGTGCTGAGTCCGCTCGGCTGGCCGGAAAGAGAACACCGACGATCTGCCCCTCGCGCGATACCAGTTCAAATGTCCACGTCAATGCTGTGAGCTTAGGGCGTGTGTGCAGTACCAGTTCACTGACGACATGGACGTTACCACCGTTCAGGCGTGTAGCTAGTGCCTTCATCTCCACCCCGCCCGTTATTACGAATCCCACCCCGCGATCCTCCGCTTTGAGTACCTCGACATTTGTGCACGTCTTCAATGACTCAGACTTGTATACGGTCAGCCAGAACTCCACTTTTGGTAACTGATCAACATATGGAAGCCCCTTTGCCAATGCTGCAAGGCGAGTCAGGCCACGTAGCGTCTCCAGTACTTCACGCTTTTCTGCTGCAGCGTCGTACTCCTCGCTGAAAGATCGGGCAAAGCCTTCTGATGGATAATGTTCGAACTTGTCCACATTGCTCACAGGCTTGCCGTCCACTTCGGCGTAGAGCACCTCAGTAAACACCCCCATCTGAAACTTCTCAAGCAGCACAATGTCGTCGAGCACATTCACACGGTTCACGATCGGGTAGAACCAGAAGCGTGAGCCAACGTTTGACGTATTTGCTCCACTATTACGATGCTGCTCTACCGACAAATCATAGTAAGTCTTGAGTTTTTCTATTGGCAGTTTCTCAAGTCCTAGACCCATCTTCTTCATTAGCCAGTCTGCCTCAAAGCAGACTTGTCCAAAGTGGGTATTCTCGATACCGCCAAAGAAACGGACGTCTTGTTTCGTTCTGTGGCTACAGGCTTCCTTTTTGCCCGCTTTGATACACAGCTCGCAGGGCCGCGGATCGATCGTCACCCCCGGATCCTTGTCGGCGTAGATGAATCGCGCCCGCAGAGCTACCACCCAGTCGTCCAGCGTCAGAATTGAGCACTTCGGATCGCGCTCGCCGACGAGAATCCAGTCACTATCGTTAGCATCTAGCACGACTGCCCAAGGCTTGGTAATGCCGCCGAGGTAGTAGAGGTCAGGCTGTTTCTTGCGAAAGTCTTCGCCAGCCTCAGTTGCTGCCTCGACCCGTTCCTGTGCCATCCTCATCGAGTAAGCAACGAAGGTCTTGGTTTCCGCCTTTTCGCCTAAGGCTACCAATGGCCAAACGAGGAATATCCAGACCAAAAATCCCAAGATAGAGCGATTTCCACCCTTCATCTTATCTCGCCTCCACTCGGCATCGCACAGAATATCAAGAACGGGCAGACTAAGCCTTCCTGTTGAATACTCGTCGCAACTGTGCTGGTTTCCCCGCCGAACATCTCACTCGTGTCAGCCTTTTCGCCTTTGACAACATCGGCTTTCATCGCTACACCACCACGCTTTTCATCAGGCATTACGTTGGATGGAAGACGATAGCTCCCAGATGGCACTCCCGCACCGCCAAACTTATCGGGTGGGAATATCGGAAAAGAGGGATTTTTCCAGATTTTTTTCCAAACCTCGTCCTGTCGGGGTGTGACGATTAATGAAATGTTACGAATAGACTGATCTGGTAATCTGAACTGTTGCTGAGATTGCTGTTGTGCAACAGGGTGCATGATATTTGCTATTTTGGCCGCGTTGTCCAACTCTGCAACTACTCCTTGGTTAAATCCAACCTGCTTTATGAACTGGGATCCAAACATTTCGGAGAAACTCTTTACGGGCACCCCGTGGGACGTGGCGGCTTCAAAATACGTGCGCCAATCCTGCATCATTTGTTTACGAACAGGGGTCTGTGCCCACTTATCAAAGACCGGTTGTGTTATTTCGCGCAAAACATCGGCAGTCAAGCCGGCAGAAGTAGATGCAATTGCTGCACCTTTCGGCCCTGCAATCATAGCTCCGACCGTTGCCCAACTTGCCTTACTTACCCCATCCAAGTAATGCTGAACCTCGGGTATGGACGGCACAGTTTTGCCTCGCCCAATTTGAGACGCCGCGCCAGCCGCAATATCTGGAAGACCAGCCATCGCCGGCGGCAAATTGAAGGACGGTGATAATTTCCCCTGTTCTTTCAAAATGTCTACAATTTTCGGTAGTTCCTTCAGCCCGAATTGGCCGACGCGTTCCAAGGACTGAGATGTAAAAAGACTATATCGTCCTTCTTGTGCAGCTCTCATGTCTTGGATAATCGGTGAGGTAAATGCTAGAGGAAATTTAATTTCTGGAGGTATATCTCTATCCGCAAGCTTGTACAATAGATTTACTGCCGTGTTGTACCTATCAATATCCTTTGCAAACGAACGAATTTCGGGAAGGGTCATAGGTTGCGACAAGGTGCGATCATCAGATACTCCTATACGTGATTCTTGGGCCACAATGTCTGCTACTATATTTATACGTGTGAAGCCACCTTCGTATGCCAGTTGTTGTAACTTGCCAGAATCCGTTTCGGGAACTACCTTAACACGCCATGAGTCGCCATACTGATCCTTCATAACCTCGCCAAGTTTAGCATCCTTGCACCCGATAAGGACGCCATCTCTATCGGGGTTGGTAAGCCCACGTCGAGTCATTGAAGCCATGCTGAGATGGACCGTCGTAGGATCTGTCACGAAAGAGGTATACATCGGTACCTTGTTTCGCAATTGATTTGCATGATCCTGGATAATCGAAGGTGCTGTTCCACGCAGGTAGAGTCCTGCAATATCCGGAATGGGATTCATCTGTCTATTCTTCCACTGTTCTGCAAAAAGCAATCCATGCGATGGAGCCTGACCATCCCGCATCCAAACTTGGACTGCGGATACACCTTTCAACGGCTCGCTGGCGATGAAAGCGGTCAAGGAGGGGGTTGTAACAGCCATTATGTCGCTTATACAATTCTTTCTAAAACCATCATTCACCGCCTGATTACGCATCGGCACGCCGATGACCATAACCTTGCCCAACTTAAAGTCAGCGTGTAGGCTTTGTCGAGCGTATAAATCAGCGATAGTAACCGATCCGCCGGACACACCATTCAGTAACATCCGGGTTGCTTGCGACTCCAAAACCACATCAGGCGCTTTTTGCCAGACATGGTTAGCTGCCACTATTCCTCGTTCAAAGCGTCGGCTGACATCCTCATCGATTTGGAGCATCCGGAGGTCAAGCGATTTGTCCGGCCATTTGAACTTGTCGGTCATATCAATACAAACAACAAAGTCTTTACCTGCATTAAATGCCATCTTTGCGAAGTTTGTTCTCTCAGCATAAGCGCTTGACCCTAATCCCGGCTGCACGAAAAGAACATCTGGTTTCCAATCCGCTGGCAATTTCGCCTCATTTCGAAATTCGTTGGTAATGTGCCGAAGCGTCGCTTCCATCCCCCCTATAGTAGTTGTCTGTGGAGTGTTGTTAATGTTGATGACATCCACCCTTCTACCATCGCCAATGTCAACAGAGTAGCGATCGTAGGCCGATGCAACCAATGTTGTCCCGCGTCCTTCATTTTGATCCGCAGTTATTCGGGATGCACGGAATTGCTCCTGTCCTTTTACCCATAGGAGTAGGTTCAGATTACCACTGACAAACGACAGTCTCGGTGCCAGTTCCTTAGCCTTCTGGAAATCTACTTCGGACTGTTCCCAAGACTTAAGGTTACTGTAGAGCACTCCCCGTGCGTTGAGTGCGAGTGCAAAGTTCGGGCATACATCAATCGCCCGATTTAGATACTCCAGTGCACCTATGAAATCTCCATCAGCTAATCGGATGATCCCAAGATTAGCAAGAGGGTCGGCAAATTTAGGGTCGATCTCTACAGCCTTCTCAAAGTCGGACTTGGCTTCGTCGGGCTTGTCGGCAAATGCCCTGACCACCCCGCACACATTGTAAAGAAGCGCAGAAGTGGGGTTAAGCCGCACAGCTTCGTCTAGCGAGACGACTGCCTCCTCATATCTGCCGACTCGTGCCAGCGCATCTCCTTTGAACATCAAAGCTATCGCGTTCCGGGGGTTCTGACCTGCACACTCAGTTGCCCACGCAACCAACTGCTCTCGAGTCTGCGGCTTACCCAACTGCAGAAAACTCTCGGTCGCCAGTTTATAGTCTCCTGTTGCCAATCCCGCATATCCAGCAAGCCAGTCAACAATTGCAGTACTTGTGTCAGATCGTTTCAATTCGGCGGAGATCTCAGCAACTTTGGCCCAATCGGCGCCAATCGCTGCTTCCTTAATCTTCACCTCATAGTTTTCTTGCGACTGTGCAGGTCCCGAATAAAAAAACGACACCAGTAATATAACCGCCCATGTTCCCTTTACATGCGTTGAAGTCTCCATTGATACCCTCCATGTCCACGGATGCCAAATTGGCAGTACCACAAGACCATCTAGCAGTATATCATACCTGCCTAACAGCGAATACAAGACGAATCTTAGCAAGCTTTGTATCTAATGTCAAACTTGTTTTTCATCGACGGCGGGATGGACAAGGAACATCGTATCTCTCTGGTAAGGGTAAGGTGTATGACTGATAAGTGCTACGAAAGGGTAAAGAAGATATGGCGTGGGCTGGGGGGTAAGACCCCGCGGCGAACCCGAAAAAATACTTGAGAAAGGAGGTCCTCAAAAAACTATGATGGTTTTTTTGAGGGCCAACAATGAACCCCTTTAATTACTATGAGTAAATTGTACGAATGAAGGACAAAGGCGGCGAGTTCGATTTGAGATTGTGGATGGTGCTTCACGCCATACAGTGCGGCATCAAGCCCACAGCCCGGCTGTTTGATACTGTGCCTAAGACGGTGTGGAAGTGGGTGAATCGCTATAAGCAGGAGCGACTGACAGGGTTAAATGAACTGCCGAGGATATCGCATCATTGTCCCGCACCTTGCAACAGTAAGCACACGCCTAATAGTTGCGAAATTTGAGATATGAGTAAAGAAGACAGAAAAAAAATAGAGGATAGCGTTTAGCGTATAGTTTTTTGCTCAAGATACCGAGACGCAAAAGAGCTTTAACAGTAGCTCGCAGATCCAGCTGAAAGATGCAATCCGCCTGCAAAGCGGAACCATCCTAGTGCCACAGGCGGCATGCGGTTCACCGCGTCGCCTCCACCCTGTTGTTCAGCAGTCTATTTTCAAAAAAGTGTCACTTCTTCTTTTTTCCTATCATGGCGAAAATGCCAATCACTAGACCAATTCCTGCACCAATTAGCAAGTTCTTGGGGTCGCCGTAGTTGTGAGCAAGTCTCTTCCAAAAGCTTGGGTTGTCCGCTGCGAATACGAATGCGGGTGCGGACAGGACTATCAGTACTGAGAGTGACGAACTCGACAAAATAGTTTTCATAATGTTCCTTTCTTTTGTTTATCTATTCCCGTCAATTTCTTGTCCCGTTTCTGCTTAC
>Ga0187882_1002019_pt1 | contig 19338 bp, 22 predicted proteins | sample June2016WEW_19_1_3_FD_132991 | JGI IMG/M metagenome (GOLD analysis project Ga0187882, IMG submission 132991) | Peatland microbial communities from SPRUCE experiment site at the Marcell Experimental Forest, Minnesota, USA - June2016WEW_19_150 | ecosystem: Environmental > Terrestrial > Soil >... | reverse complement strand
GAGGCCGGCTCAGTTGAGGAATCCTTGGAGCCGCGGGTGCCCCGGGTGCCCTCTGGGCGCGGGCGCGGAGACGAAGTCGCCCAGTAAAATTTGTGAGTAAATAACTGGTTGTAGCACCGTTATAAAGATATAAAGCGGTCTCGGCTACTGGTTGCAAACGATCGGCACTTCAGTCTGAAGCAGCATCAGGCTGAGATCAAAATCGCGAAAGCGACCGGGCTGCGCCGGCGTGAACTAGAGACCTTCAGGCCGATGGATGTATATCCCATGCCGGACGGGAAACTTTCAGTCTATGTCCGTCAGGGCAAGGGCGGCCGCCCCAGGGCAGCGCAGGTGCGTGCCGACATGCAGAATCAGCTCCTGGAGATCATCGATGGCCGGGATCCGGAGCAACCGATCTTCCCGCATATCCCGAAGGCCATGGACGTGCATGCGGATCGTTGCGAGTAAGTGAAAAAGTCTGTTGGCAGAGCGGAAGGCGAGGAAATGGAGTGAGGTGTACGACAACGGGAACGGCTCCCGGATGCGGATTCTTCCCCACCATCGTTGAAGGGCTGCATCACATCGACAGAGGCCACGAGAAACTGGAGTCGAAGCTTCGCATGTTGGGGGCCAAGGTGAGGCGGGAGGCCTGATTCGAGGTTCGATATTCGAGATTCGAAATTCAAGGGAGTCCTCAAGGTTAGAGTTTCGATTGAAGAAGGAATTGGCTAAAGGCCGATACCTTCCTCGAGGTTCGAGGTTAGAGCGCGCCCGGTTCGAAGGAAAAGGCCAGTAGAACGTCGAGCTTCCATTATCGAAAGGTCGAACATCGAACATCGAGCTAATGGCGCCGTATGGCGTCGGACACTATTTTGGTGAACAGACCTGCCAATTCCGGGTCAAACTGCGTTCCTGCGCATCGCCCGATCTCCTCTATGGCTTCCTGGTGGCTGATTGCTTTCTTGTAAGGACGCCCGCCGGTCATGGCGTCATAGGCGTCTATGATAGCCAGAATACGTGATGTCAGCGGGATCTGGGCTCCTTGCAGCCCACGGGGATAACCTGTCCCATCCCAATGTTCGTGGTGGGATAATATGGCTTCACCGATAGCAACGAGATCGGGCACAGATCTGGCGATATTGTTGCCGATCTCCGGGTGCTTTTTGATGATCTCCCATTCTGCCGGCGTCAGGCTGCCGGGTTTAAGAATAATATTTTCGGGTACCGCAATCTCACCAATGTCATGCAGGGCTGCCAGGATGCCCAGTTCTTCTTTTTCTTTGTCCAATAATCCAAGAGCGCCCCCAAATTTTAAAACAAGGCTCTGGATGCGCCTGCCCTGTTCCGCTGTCTCCTGAGTTCTTTCCGCCAAAGCCCTCTGGAAATATGAAACAACGGAGAACCGGGTTCTCTTGCTCCCCATCATCTTGTCCCGGTACATGTCGTCTTCGGCTTCACGCAGGATATCCTCGATATTTTGATCAGAATCCTTTTTTGTAGCAACCCCCAGGGAAATGCTGGCAGGTATCGAGCCCTCCTTTGTTTTTTCGCATTCTCTTCTGATTCTATCAATGATCATTTCGGCAGTAGCATTATCTGTTTTGGGCAGCAGGATGGCAAACTCATCTCCACCCCACCGGCAGACCATGTCTTCGGCGCGGCACATCCTTTTCAGGACTTCGGCGACCTTGATAATAAGCTGATCGCCCTTGCGGTGGCCGAGGGTGTCGTTGACCGTTTTGAGGCCATCGATATCGCCGATAATGATGCTGAGAGGTACCTGCCTTCTTGTATCAAGCCTCCTGAGCTCTTCCTCGAAATAGGTCCGGTTGTAGCTTCCTGTCATTATATCGTGGAAACTCAAGTATCGCAGGCGCTTCTCCGCCTGCTTGCGCTCGGTGATGTTCCGTACCACCACGATGACCTGATCCTCGATCAGCGGCAGGAAACGCGCCTCGAAGAATCTCGTCTCTCCCTCTAAGGGCAAGGGGTATTCGATCACTTCGAGTGATTGAGTTCGCAGCACCTGGTCTATCGCCTGCAGAAACTGCCGGCCAAGCCACTTGGAGACGTCCTGCACCCGCTTTCCAAGCACATCATCTGCGGTCAGATACAAGTCGGAAGGTCGACCGGCCAACAACTCCTGGTACGTTCCGTCGGCACTGAACCTGAAGAACAGGTCCGGAATAGCGTGAAAGACCGCCTGGAGCTCCAGGGCCACCTGGCGCATTTTCTCCTCAATCAGCTTACGATCAGTGATGTCACGGCCGCCAAAGACGGCGCCTGTAACATTTCCCTCGTCGTCGGTCAGCGTCTTGCCCACGACCTCCACCCACAGGTAATGGCCATCAGCGTGCCTGACGCGGTACTCCTGTTTCCCTTCTGCAGCTGCGCTTATGCCAGTCTGGAAAGCGATCTTGGTGCGATCCAAATCATCGGGGTGCACAAGATCAAAAACAGACCTGCCTTGCATATCTTCAGGCTTGTATCCCAGGATAGTTTCATTCGAGGGGCTGGCATACTGGATAATTCCCCAGGCGTCTGTTTGAGTGACTATATCGAGCATGTTGCCGATCATGCTGCGCAGTTGCAGCTCTCTTTCCCGAAAAGCCTGCTCCGCCCGCCGGAGCTCGTCATTTTCCCGCCGCAACTGTTCTATCTCTTCGAGCAGAAGGCCGATGCCGGTATTGTCCTGCATTTTTTTGAGCCTCCTTCGGTACCAAAGTTACCAGTAAGCCTTGGCAGCCCTCTGGCATGTTTGAGGAACACGGTGTTCATTCAGGTATTTCGGTCGCAACGGGGGGATAGATTAATGGCATGACATGGTCTAGATGATATTGATTGCATGGAATAAAATACCTGAAAACAAGGCACAAGCCGGTATTGTAAACACCCACGCCCAGACAATATTTCTGGCGATGATCCATCTGACGGAAGAGAGCCTCTTTGAGGCAGCCACACCCATGATCGAGGTTGAGATGATATGGGTGGTGCTTACGGGCGCGTGCAGCATGGTAGCAGTGAAGATCACCGCGGCAGCCCCGGTTTCCGCGGCAAAACCGTTCACCGGGACGAGGCGCGCCATGCTGACCCCCATGGTCTTGATAATTTTCCAGCCGCCTACCGAAGTCCCCAAAGCCATAGCCAGAGCACAGGTGGTGATTACCCACAGAGGGATAGTAAATTTCGCGATCAGCCCGCCGCTCAGAAGAGCCATGGAGATGACACCCATCGACTTCTGGGCGTCATTACTGCCATGGTTCAGAGCCATCAACCCTGCTGAAATAATTTGAGCCTTGGAGAATATCTTGGTTACCGTTGCCGGTCTTAACGGCCTTAAAATCCAGTTCAGGGCCGTCATCAGGATAAAACCGGCAATGAAGCCTACTACAGGGGATAAGAACATCCACAGCAGCACTTTCCACAAAAAAGACGGCCAATTGATAATTGTGAATGAGCCCTTGAAAACAACTGCGGCGCCCAATAACCCTCCAATCAGGGCGTGGGACGAACTGCTGGGAAGACCGAAATACCATGTAGCCAGATTCCAAATAATTGCCGCCATCAATGCTGCCATGATCACCTTCTGCGTTACCTGGTCGGGGTTGACAATACCGGAGCCGATGGTGATAGCGACATTGATACTGATAAAGGCACCGATGAAGTTACAGGCAGCGGACATGGCAATCGCGGCCCGCGGCGACAGAACCCTGGTAGCTATAGAAGTGGCGATGGCGTTTGCGGTATCGTGAAAGCCGTTGATGAAGTCGAAGACTACGGCTAACAAGATCACCATAGCTATTGAAGCTATGGTCGCGTTAAGCATACTTCATGACAACCCCTTCAACGATGTTAGCCACGTCTTCGCAGGCATCGATGCTTTTTTCCAAACGTTCGTAGATATCCTTCCATTTGATAATCTCCAGCACGGGCGTCTGCCCACAGAACAGATCCTTGATGGCCTTTCGATAAAGAGTGTCGCATTCTTCCTCGATCCGGTTGATTTCAATAATCTTGGCATTGATCTTTTTGCTCTTCTTCATCCTCTTGAGCTCTTCCATCAAGGCGATCATTTCCCTGGTGCAATCCACGATCAGGTCGCTCATGATCTTTGCCTCATCCGTGGCCACAGGGATGTCAAAGATTACGAACCTGCTGGCTGCTGCCTCGATATGGTCGGCTATATCGTCCATCTGCTTGCCGATCCCGTAGATGTCTTCCCTGTCGATAGGTGTTATGAAGGTACGGTTCAGTTGTTCAAAAATGGCGTGGAGGTGTTGATCCCCCCTGCGCTCCATTTCCTTTATTTTTTTAAATTCGGCTTCGGCATCGCCGAGGTTCTCCATCATTTCTCTGAGCAGTTCCGCAGCCTTGGAGATTGTCCGGGCAGACATGATGAACATGTCAAAAAACTTTTCTTCATTGGGAGATAGATTGAACATCCTGGGCCTCCATCCGATGTACATTAACATAACATTCTACCGCAAAAGTTTCTTTGAGCCAGATCCCATGCTTCATATAGCGACATCTATCTATGATAGCCACCATATATGTTAGCACTATTTACCACGATGACTACCCGCTCTAATGCCCCCGCTTCTTTGAAGCGGTGGGATAAGAGCCGGGTGCCCTCTGGGCGCGTCCCTGGATCAGTGCAACTAAGGCTTCCGCCTTCGCGGGGTACCCGACCCAGAGGGTACCCCGGTCGGCTCGGCGCAAGCCAAGTTTTACTGATAAGCTTCAGTGGGGGAAGGCAAGCCCCCACTGAAGCTAAGAACTCGTTGACAGTAATCGATACTGGTAGTTCACCATCAAGATTTTTTCTGCATCGCCGGATGAAATCCTGCCTGTCCTTAGAATAAATTGCTTAAATAGTAGCAGATCCTGGTTGTAATTCCGGATGGTTCTTGCTATAATGCTTAATAATCTAAATGCAAAGTGGCGATGACGGGGGCCAGTACGGCAGTGACTGAATCAGCAGAGAGTTGGCGGCCGGTGCAAGCCAGCATCAGATTGCCCGAATCCACCCCGAAGCCGACCCCGCAAACGGCTGGACGCCGGCAAAGGGGTACGCCGGGCCACGTTATGGCTCATTGAGAGGGCTCCGGCTGCTAGCCGGCGCCAACTTGGGTGGCAACGCGGGTATCACCCCTCGTCCCAATCAGGACGAGGGGTTTTTTTGACCCCTCTGCGGGCGCCGGGATAAACCGGGCAGCCCGCATCAGTAGCAGACACTCGGGAGGTGCCATGATGGAGACAGAAAGACCCAGAATCCTGGTCGGGGACAAGATTGTGGACGAGGCGATCGCCATGCTGCGCCGGGATGCCGATGTGGACATCAACATCGGCATCGGGCAAGAGGAATTGGAAGGCGTGATCGAGAACTACGACGCCCTGATCGTCAGAAGCGTGCCCCTGGTGACCGGGGCAGTGCTGAGCCGGGGAAAGCGGTTGAAGGTGGTCGGGCGCGCCGGCAACGGGGTGGACAACATCGACGTCGATGCGGCCACCCGCCATGGCGTCGTGGTGGTCAACACCCCCGACAGCAACAGCATCTCTGCCTGCGAGCAGACTATCGCCCTGATGCTGGCTGCCGCCCGCAATCTCCCTCAAGCCAATGCCACGCTCAAGCAGGGCGGCTGGGGTCGCAACCGCTTCATAGGCAATGAACTTTACGGGAAAACCCTGGGTATCGTCGGGCTCGGCCGCATCGGCTCCCTGCTGGCCATCCGCCTCAAGTCTTTCGGGATGCGGGTGATTGCCTACGACCCGTACATCACTCCGGAGCGCTTCAAACGGTTTGGGACGGAGCGCATTGAGACCTTGAGCGACCTGATGCGCCAGGCCGATTTCATCACCATACACACCCCCAAGACCGAGGAAACCGTCGGCATGATCGGGGAAGAGCAGTTCAAGATCGCCAAGCCCGGGGTGCGGGTGGTGAACTGTGCCCGGGGCGGCATCATCGACGAACAGGCCCTGGCCGATGCCCTGCGCCGGGGAACCGTCGCCAGCGCCTCCCTGGACGTGTTCAGTGATGAGCCCTGCGCCGGCAACCCGTTGCTGGAGTTTGACAACGTGGTGGTGACGCCGCACATCGGAGCGACCACATATGAGGCCCAGCACCGGGTGGGCACTGACGTGGCCACCTTTGTGCTGGCCGCCCTCAGGGGCGAGATTGCCCCCAACACCGTGAACCTGCCCTGCCTGATGAGAGACGAATTAAACAGCCTGCGGTCCCACCTCCTCCTTGCCGAGAACTTGGGCAAACTCTACTACCAGCTTGAGAAGGGACCTGTCGAACGGGTCGAGCTCACCTACAGCGGTGAGATTGCCAACAAGGAAACGGGGATCATCACCCTGGCCTTCCTGAAGGGGCTGCTGACCCCGGTGATGGGAGAGAACGTGAACCTGGTCAATGCCTCCTGGCTGGCCGAGAACCGCGGGGTTAAGGTTTTTGAGAAGAGAGAGGCCGAAGCAACCGGCTATTTAAGCCTGATCACCGCCTGCATCGCTCAGGACGGGAAACAGATCAGTTTTGCCGGAACAGTCAGCCTGGATAACGGCTCCCGCATCGTCCGGATCAACCGCTACCAGATGGACATCGCCCTGACTCCATACATGCTGTTTGTGGAGCATTTCGACCGGCCGGGGATGATCGGGTTCCTGGGCACGATCCTGGGCAAGGCCAACGTCAATATCGCCACGATGCAGGTCGGACGCGTCACCCGAGACCAGGAGGCCATGATGATCCTGAGCGTGGACTCCCCGGTGGATGAGGCTGCCATGGCGCAATTGTGCCAGCTCGAAGGGATCCGCAGTGTCAAGGCGATCTCGCTTTAACAGCGCCGCGACTCACCCTTTTAGACTTGGGCAGCGGCACGCATAAAACAACCCGGAGCCCGGTCAATACCGGACACCGGGCCAGGACGGACAACCTTCACTCTATCCAGACTGCAATCTTTTTGCCGTTATTTTCATCGACCGCATCGACGATCTTCCCCTCGGTTTTCTCATCGAGGTTCTCCACGTCAAAGAAAATGTTTTTGAATTTCTGGGACAGAGATTTACCGATCTTTTCTCTCCACTTGAGCATGCCGATGGGCAGGCTGAGGTTGACCAGCGCCTGGTCGGTCTTGCTGTCCGAAACCTTGATCCGCAGCAGACGGCCCTTTTCTCCCCATTTCCAGGGCGGGTGCTCTCCCCCATGAAGATGATGATGCGAGAACCATTCCCAACGGGGGTAGCAGTTCTCCCTTCTGGATGATCCGCCGCCACCCATGGCCTCCAACAGGGAGGCGCCCTCTTGCGGGGTGATCTTGCCTGAGGCGATCATGTCCAATATCTTCATCTGTTCTTCCTGCACGCGTCATCCCTCCAGTTCTTTGGCTTATATACGTTTCAACAATCTGGCGGCCTCATCCGCCGTAAGTTCGCCCCTGTCCAGGGCATCCAGAACATCGTTGCGCTGCTGGCTGCAATCTTCCGCCAGATCGGCCTGGTATCCCAGCGCTTCCAGGATGCTGTCCAGGCGGCTGCGAACCGTCGGGTACGAGATACCCAGCTCACGCTCCACCTCCTTGATGTTCCCCCGGCCTTTGAGAAAGACTTCCACGAAAACCTGCTGCTCCTGGCTGAGCTGGCAAAACTTGCAGGTGTCAAAACTTCCCTCCAGCGCGGAATCACAGGAGTCGCAATGAAGCCGGGTCACGCTCATCCTGTTTCCACAGACCGGACATCTTCCCAACATCGGCCTACTCAAACAAACCATCCTTTCATCACGGTATACCGCGCGGTATATGGATATATTAAATCTAGATATTAAATATGTCAATATTATTATTAATATTTTTAACTTTATTATTCATCAGCCAAGAACTCGTTGAACACCATCGCCCGCCCGATACCCTGTCGCCGGAAAGAATGATCCGGGCCCGGGGTGATCAGTTTTGTTTTCTATGTAATCAAGGCCATACCTTTTTTGAATCGGTTCAATAACATCTCCCCGGCGCCCGCCGGAAAAGTCACACCAATTTTGTATCATGCAATTTACCCGCGATGACTATCCGCTCTTATCCCCCCGCTTCTCTGAAGCGGGGGGAAGACAATCCCCCACTGAAGCCAAGAACTAGTTGAACAAGCGTGGTAAAATATTAATTAACCAAGAGGGGTGCGGACAAATTGAACCTGAATCTAGTCACCGTAGAAACCGCAGATCAGGTTGTCTTGCATGGAGTATTCTATGAAGGAGATTATAACAAGCCGGCCGTAATCATCATGCACGGTGCGGCTATGAATTTTTATACGGGAGTGGGACGTTTTTTACCGGGAATCATTAACCCCCAAGGTTATGCCTGCCTGAGCGCCAATAACCGCGGGCATGATTTTGGCACAGCCCCGGACGGCGATAAAAAACCGGTGCTCGGTCTGATGAGGGAACGATTTCAGGATTGTGTCCATGATGTGAGGGCCTGGGTAGATTATTTGCACCGGGGCGGGTATCAGAAAGTTGTGCTGCTGGGGCACAGCCAGGCGATACCCAAGATCCTGTACGCTCAAAACCTGGAGCAGTTTTCCCGGGTAGCGGGCCTGGTCCTGGTCGGTCCACCGCCCTCTGTTTCGAAAATGATGCGCTATCTGGTCAGTGATAACTACTATGAAAGAGGTCTCTTCAAAGCCAATGAGCTTGCAGAATTGGGCATGGATGATCAGTTGATCGTCCTGCGTGGCAGGGGCACCATGCCCTGGATTTTTACTCCAGGCACCTTCCTGAGCTTTTATGGACCCGATACGCCAGCCGACACAGAAAAGTTGATCAGGAAGGTGTTTTGCCCGGTTTTGCTTGTCAGGGGCTCCAAGGATTTCGAACCCGTAAGCAGGGAGTTGCTGCAGAGCATCAAGAAAAACGCCGGACAGCCGGAGGATTGTGAGATCGTGGAAATCGAAGGGGCTGATCATTTTTATTCCCAGCACGAGGAAGCGCTGGGCCGCATAATCCTGCAATGGTTAGGCAAATTGAACCTTGCCCCGTCGCCGGCGGCGATATAGTTACTCCTCAAGAGCCTGACGCAAAGCTATGACGTTCCCTTGCTCCGTAATATTGTCATCCTGCCACTAAACCGGAAACAGCCTGGCTATTTGCGGAGTCAGTGGATAGAAGCTCAAGCCCACCGTTCCCTGCCCTCCGTGGGCGCCGACCACCGGTCCCATCGGGCAGAGTTCCGGATTCAGGTGGGGGTAGACCGCCTTCACCCGGGACAGCAACTTCCGACCCGTAGCCTCATCACCAGCATGCGCAACACAGACCCTGATGTCGGGGCCCTGTTTCTGCACCACTTCCAGGATTCTCTGAAGGGCCCTTTCCCTGGTGCGTACCTTCTCGTAGACATCGATAATGTTTCTCTTCCGATCGAAGAACAGGATCGGCCTGATCTGCAACAGGTTGCCCAATACGGCGGCGGCAGCGCCGATCCGGCCACCCCGGCGCAGATACTCCAGCGTATCGATGGTGAAGAGCGTCAGGGAATGCCCGATGATGTGATCGACAATCTCCAGGACCTCGTCCTTGGACAGACCCGCTTCTACCGCCCGGGCCGCAGCCTCGACCGCCAAATAGAGGCCGACGGATGTGGTATGGGAATCTACAACCGTGATGTCCAGCGGGTGCAGCATTCGGGCGGCCACCCCGGCGGTCTTGACCGTACCGCTGATCCCCTCGGTAAGGTGGATGGAGATGATGCTGTCGGCGCGCTCCGCCATCCGCCGGTAAGTATCCAGGAAATCTCCGACAGAGGGCTGCGAGGTGGTGGGAAGATGAGACACCTGACGCAGCCTGTCATAAAACCAGCCATAGTCCATCTCGTCTTCCGGCATGCTCACGCCTTCAAAATTGATGATCAGCGATACCACCTCGATCTGGTACAACTGCTTGAAGCTGCGTGGCAAATAAGCGGTGCTGTCGGTCACTATCCCGATCCTGGCCATGACTCATCCCTCAATCCGTCTTGCACCATGTCTGCCCCTTATCTTTCGATACCAAACAGGATATACCTTGTTGCCGGCTATATTTCTGTTCAGAACGCAGTTATTTGAATTATGTTGTCACAAACGGTGCAGTACTGATACAGACCTATTGGAAACCTGGACGTTCAGATAAACTGAGAGCTACTGAAGACCAGGTTAGGGGTATATTCCAGGGTGCATTCCCGGGGCGCAAGATAATTGGTATTAATGCTGAAAGTGTAAACTTGTGGGGAGGCGGACTTCACTGTATAACTCTGCATATGCCGGCATACTGACAAGTGATGGCCAAAATTAACAGAAGAACATGATCCAGGCTGGATCATGTCGGATAGTGCTTGCTAGTTTCTTAAAGTATCGTTTTATTCAGCAATGCCAATACTTTGAGCCGGGGGCAAATACCTACCCGTACCTGTTTGTATCGTTCTGAATTTAATTTTTCGGTAGCAATTTGCTGGGGGATACAGGCACATCAAGGACAGTACCATCAAGGCTCCAGCGGGTGCCGATCTGCTTCATCATTCCGGTTGCAGCTTTATCCGCCCTATTGCCTTCCCTACATTATCTACTCTACTGCCCCTGGTGGCCTGAGAACAATGACGGTGCTAGTCAGGGACACTATTTCGGCAGGCGTAAGTTCCGTTGTAGTGGAATCCTTTTCCTCCACCCGGCTCATCAGGCGCAGGAAGTGGTCAACCGGTTGCAGGAAGTTGACGGCGGGCGTCGCATAGTGCATGGGGAAAATGAGGTGCGGAGCAAGTACATCCACGATCCTGGCCGCCCCTTCCGCATCTACCGTGGGCCCCTTTTGCGGATCGCCACCTACCGGCAAGAATAGAATATCCACCTTACCCAAAGCCTCGACCTGCTCCGGGCGCAGGGCCTTTTGCCCAAAGTCCCCGAAGTGGCACAGGCTAAGCCCGTCCATCTCCCAGCGCAAGAGGAGATTGGCGCCGCGTAAGGCTCCTCCTTCCGGATCGTGCTCGCCGGCCACGGCCCGCACGGGAACACCCGCCGCCAGGTAGTCCCCCGGCATCCCTGATGACCGTGGGTGAACCGCTTACCGCGCCGACGGCGTTGTGGTCGAAGTGTTCGTGGGATACCAGGACCAGGTCAGCTCTCACACCGGCAACAGACGGATAGGCGAACTTCAGCCCCCGTCCGGCAAAGGCTGCCGGGTCAACGTCAAAAGGATCGGTAAGCACCCTGGTTCCCCTGGCGTCCTCCACCAAAAAACAGGCATGCCCGAGCCACGTAATTTTCATGTCCATCCCTGCCTTCCTGTTCTCACGTAGAGTTGTTTTCCGTTTTAGCCGGGGTAAAGCATCCTGCCACTAATGCCTGGTCCAGTTCGAGGCCAATGTAATCAGGCAACTTTTTTTAGTTTTTCCTTCCTTAAGTATTTTAAATGATTATTTTTCCATCCTACAACTTTTTTGGGCGTGAACAAAATTGCTGACCGGGGGTTCGGCTGTTCTTCTCAGTAGGAAGTAAATTTTCAGTATTACTCGGAAGCGCAAAAGTGCAAATAGGAGTAACCAAGGATGGCCGTTGCTATGTAAAGGTCGTAGGGAGCAAGGATGAGGCTGAGATTATTCGCACCGGGTCACCCCCTTGTTGTGCTTTGATCTGATTATATCATGTTATATTACGCGCCTGCACGGCCAGGAGATTGACAGCACGAGAAATCCTGGGCCGAAAGTGGAATTAGCGGACAAGGTAGATTATAGCTACTGCAACCCCTATCAGCACCACAGTCAGACGCAGCACATCCGGTTTCACACGACCCGCAATTTTTCCGCCCAGCGCTCCGCCTCCTAGCGCCCCAACAAACATTACCAGCGCCGCGGGCCATACCACCCTGCCTGAAAATACGAAAAATACCGCTGCAGCCACGTTGGTGCTGAAAGAGATCACCTGCTTGAGAGCGTTCAGCCGCGTCAACGAGTCATCGACGGCAAGCCCTAAAAAAGCCAGCACGATCACGCTCAATCCCGCACCAAAATATCCACCGTAGATGGCAGCCAACCCTACCGGCAGCAGCCCCCATGAATCTGAGCCGCCTGGGGATCCGGCTGCCTCTGCATGGCGGGTCAGCCAGGCGCGCACCCATTTTTGCGATGCCAACAAACCGGCAGCTATTAATATCAAGTATGGCACCAGTTCACGGAAGACATGCTCAGCTGTTAATTGTAAGAGCAGGGCGCCGATCAACCCACCAGCTACGCCTGCCGGGATGAACACCCACATTCGCCTCGTTTGCCCCTGCAAGTCTTTTATCTGTGACAGAATGCCTCCCAGGTAACCGGGGCACAGAGCGACGGTGTTGGTCATATTAGCTGCTACCGCAGGTATGCCAAGGGCAACAAGGATGGGGAAGGTGATGAGGGTGCCGCCGCCGGCGAGGGCGTTAACAGCACCGGCCGCCATAGCTGCCAAAACTATTATTGTATAATCCAAAAAGTTGAACATCTTGTATTTCCTTTGCTGAGTTTAGCTTAACCGGCGATCTCACGTTTTAGGGCCACGACCAGGCTTAAAGAGATTCCAGCTATGAAGATAATACCCGCAAACGATTTCGCATATGCAAGAACTGTAAGGCGTTCGATGAGTTCGACCAGAACTGTGGTTATGGTCACACCCCAGAATACACGCCAATCTCCACAAAAAAAGTTAAAAACTTCTTTGAGTACACGAAGGATGATATTCATTATCGAATCTCTCCTGTCCCGGCCCTGAGTTTATAACGACTGCGGCAGAAAACCTGACGCGCCCGGTGGGTACCCGCTTTAGCGGGTGGGGCGCCCGGTGGGTCAGGATGAATGCCGCACAAAGTTTCAAGAGAATCTACCTTAAATACCTTAAATACCTTAAATACCTCAAATACCTCGGGCTTTATGTCCGAGGATTAGAATCAAAGATTCTTTTATTTTGCGCAATTCCATAGGGTTTGAGCCACCAAACAATTACGGCGCTCAGAATAAGATAGAATGCGACCAACACTAGCAGGAAAAGATCGGAGAACAGCCATTGGATGCCCATGCCTTCCCCGGCCCAGAATGTTCCGAATGTGACCAGCATGATTCCGACCATGAACTTGAGTGTGTTTTCCGGGATCCTGGTGAGTGGGCTGCGAATTGTGATGCCCAGGGTAACGACAACCAGAAAGGCTAAGAGGGCGCCGATCGACGCCTGAAAGATTCCCTCTACCTTGTTGTTTGCAGCGGCAGCGCCAAAAGTTATAACGATAAAGGCAACTTCAAGTCCCTCGAGGAGGACGCTTTTAAATGAGGCCAGAAAACCGAATCCGCTAAACTTGCCAGGGTCAATATCGCCGCGGTTTTGGAGTTCGCGTATCTTGTCTTCGTAGATCGCCGCTTCATCGTGGAGGGCCTTCAGGCTGCTGTAACGGAGCAAGGATTTTTTAAGCCACTGCATGCCGAAGAACACCAGTATGATTCCAACGACAATGCGCAGGATGTCGATGGGAATAAAAAGGACCAGGGTTGTGCCAAAAATGGCAACCATGGCGATCAGGGCGAGCATGGCAGTGCCTGCCCCCAGCAAGCTGCTTTTCCAATTGATAGTGACCCCGATTGCTATCACAATCGTTAGAGCTTCAACAAATTCAACCATCGAGGCGAAGAAAGCTGGCAGTATAGAGGGCCATACCATGATGATTTTCCTTTCAATTTGGACTGCCTGAGGAAATGACCGGGCGCATTCTGCAGCGACGCTTTATTCAGATAAATGGCGCTCTCATCCTGGCCTGAATATCTTTTACCAGGACCCCTATAAAATATCTATATAAATAATATCATAGATGTCTGTATAATTATTCTAAAAGATTGTCTGTGCCTTCGTAACTCCGGGTCAGCTTTGGCGAGATTTGAGACCATCTGTTCTTGAATCGGCTTTTCCGCATGGCAGAGCGAGCTAACGATGTTGTCAACCAGGTGGTCTTGGTCCATCTTGCCAAGCAAACGGTATCGTTCCCCTGCCTGGGTGAAGTCATCGGTGAGGTGGATCTTCCGGTGCACCATCCCGCCCTCCAGATGGCCCGTCTCCACCGTTCCGGTTGGCGCCTCATGCGGCTCGCCGCCAGCCAGGATGTTGGGTTCGTAGTTGACGGTGCCACCGCTGTACGGTGCATACTGCATCGCCCCATCCCGCTGGTTGTTGTGGACTGGCGCCCGGGGCCGGTTGACCGGCAGCTGCAGGTAGTTGGCGCCCAGGCGGTAGCGCTGGGTGTCAGCATAGGAGAAGATCCTGCCCTGCAGCAGCTCATGACTCCAACCACTCGTTCCTGGTTCATCGTTCACTGCCTTCCGAAGAGAGGTCTTACCGGAACTCCACAGGCTATCCCCGCAGTTCCTGCGGTTCATTATTGTCAGGCTGCGAGAATCCGCAGGCCTTCTTTCAGGATATTTACTGCGGCGTTCTGGTCCCGGTCGTGAATTGTTTTGCAGATTGGGCACTGCCACGAACAATGGCGCAAAACTAATTGTATACATAGCCGTGCTGAGCTATAATTTATATGAGGTGGGAAAACCTGTATGCGTACGGACGCTAAAGAATGGCTCAAACAGGCGAAGGAAAACTTGAAGGATGCCCGGGCCATGCTCCGTACTCGGAGGTATCTATTCGCTTGTTTTGCCTGCCAGTTAGCCGTTGAAAAGGCCCTGAAGGCCGTCATAGTCGAACGAACCGGCGCACCACCACCCCGAAGCCATAACCTGATGGATCTCGCAAAGACCGGGCAAACTACCTTGAACGAAATTCAAACTGAGTTCATTGCCGAGTTGAACATGGCAGCCATTGGCACCCGCTACCCTGAGAAATTAAGCCAAGCTGCAAAACAGTACACGCGCCAGACTGCTTTAGATTTTGTCAAAAAGGCTGGTGAAATTATCAAATGCTTAGAGAACGCGCCACCGTTGAAGAAATAATCAAAACATACGCCCAGGCCATTAACGACCAGGGCATAAAGGTGGAAAAGGTCTTGCTTTTTGGTTCCTATGCTCGGGGTGACGCCAGATCAGAAAGCGATATTGATCTAATAATCGTATCCCCCGACTTTCAGCGTATGCCTGCCCCGAAACGATGGAAAGTTCTCGGTAAAGCAGCAGCAAAACTCATGGAACCCATTGAAGCACTGGCCTACACCCCTGATGAATTATCACTTAAAAACCTAAGCCCGGCCAGTTTCCTTCGCCAAGTGCTGACCCAGCCTGAAACCGTGGAGTATCGCTTGTGAACCGGGCAGGCCAGATGGAGGTGTTTTTCGTTGAAAACAGCCTTTGCTTATGCCAGGGTGAGCACGAAGGACCAGGAGAAGCAGGGTAACTCGATACCGGAGCAGTTGGATAGAATCTACGATTTCGCAGCCGAAAGAGATATCCAAATCATTAATACTTATCAGGATGCGCTGTCTGCCTATCACGATGATGATCAAAACAGAGAGCATTTTGATCAAATGATCGCTGACACCTTGAGAGAAAAGCCGAATTACATCATCGTAGATGATTCCAGCCCAGCCGGGACACGTACCTACCTATAACTATTCGTATCTACTTGTTTTTAATTTTTCAGTAGCACGACAGTAGCATATTTTAATTCGATAATTACTGCTCATGGCAGTTTCAATAAAGCAAAACTGCCGATTGGCGCACAGCAGTCTCCGAATCTCATATAAGTCCCAGGCGTTAAGCGCAAGCCTTTTGTGATCGCTCTGGTTTCGGACTTAAAAATCCATTTCATTATTCATCCTCTTCCGGCTCCCATTTCTCTCGGTCTTTGACGCTATGGAGCAGGAACCGGGCGCCCTGGTTGTCCGAAGGGTTAAGCCAAAGCATCCGCTCGAAGACATGCCCGGCTTCCTCAAAACGGCCAAAGCGCCAAACGCACAGCCCATAGCCATGCAGGCAGCGAAGAAAGGGGCGGTTATCGATAAGGCCCCACGGCAACACTCCGTCAAACCCCTCGCCAAGAGATAGTTCCCCAATTCGCAAGCCGACCTCGTAGTGCTTGATGGCCAGTTCGGGCCTATGGTCGAAGGCGAGGTTCCCCAGGTGGCAGTGGGCGTCGAGGCAACGTAGGTCGGATTCCAGCAGTTCCATGAGGATCTTGTATGCGCCGCGGCGATCACCTGCCTCTTTCAGTTCATTGGATTCGGTAATTGGGTCTGAGAATGGGTCCTCCGGATCATCGCCGGGCAAGACCTGTTCCATCTCATACAACAGGCGCGGGCCGCGGGCGATGATCGGTTTGGCCCACTCCTCTACCGGTTCGTCCTCCTCACCCCAGTATTCGGCCTGCGGATCCCACATGCCATGATCGTTGAGCGAGAGCGGCTTGAGCCCGAGCGAAGAAATTTCGATCCGGGTAGACTCGATCTCCCCCGAGAGGTATGAGTGTCCAGCATAGCGCCAGAACTTGCGGGGCTGCACCATGACGATCTCGCCGGGCACAATATCCCATACGTTGGTGCGCAATGTAACTATGAGGTCGCTTCCCAACACGCGGCAACGGACATTGTTTGTCTTCACCGAGATGGCGGTAAGCTCTACGGTTTTTCCCATGCCCAGGTCTTCAACGATATTGATGTCCGGTATTGCTTGTTCCAGCAGTTTCCGGCAGGAACTCTCCAATGGCTTGAGCTTGTTTTGTATTATATCCCAGATGATGGGCAGGCTGACTCCATAATACTCGTGAATCAAGATATTGCGCAGCCCGGTAATCTTCCGCCAGTCGTTTTCGGGGGTGGCGGCACGATAGGGGTTGGGCAAGCGGCTGGCTGCCTCGCCAATGATTTCTAAATTACGGACTACTGCGTCCTGTGTTTTCCGGTCCTTTTGGAAGGCAGAAAAATTCAGGCCAACCATATAGTCCTGAATGTTTTCTATGGCATCCAAGATATCGTCCAAGTACAAGCGAGGATCTCTAGGCATAGACAGTCTCCCGCTCGATGATTGGCCTGAGACGCGGCTTGACCGTCTCGGCCATCACCAGATCTACCGGACGCCGCAGCACTTCTTCCAGCCGGAACTTGAGGTCCATATAATGATCGAATGTCGGCGCACCCAGTTCCACAATAATATCTATATCGCTTTTCGGTCCCTCGTCACCCCTGGCGCATGATCCAAAAACACCGATTCGCTTCACAGTATACTGATCGGCCAACTCCTGCCGCATTGAGGCGATTTTAGAAACCACACGATTATTTTCACTCTTTGTTATGGCCATATTTACCACCGCCTTCCAACGTTCATTTTAGGGGTAAAAAGCATCCTGGTCAAGGACGCTTTAAGGCCGCGTGGGTGTTTGATCCCCAGGATCGCGCCACCGATTCTAACGTAAAAAAGATTGGCATATTTACGCCTATCGCCGCCAGACCGGGGAACAGATCCGGATGATGCAGGCTCCGGGTGGCATCAACGGCTGGCCTGCAGTCGCAGGTGATACCTTTGTGATACCTGTTGGCATTGGAGATAATCCACAACTGGTCGCCTACCGGCTCAGGCGATAAATTGCTAGCGTAAATGTAGGGGCACTATGAGCTGCACGTTCTCGATTGGCCTGTAAAATTACTTTGTTTAGAGCTTCGATGTGCGGGAGGCGCCGCTCATATCGGAGAAAGTTGCCTCGCCTTCATCCACGCAGAAGATTTCAAAAATCGAATCATCCACACTATACATTCTCCCGAGAGCAGGCCTGGTATCCAGCGCCGCCTTTTTGGATTCCCGGCTCGTGATAAAAACGGCTTTGCCCTTCAGGCGCAGCCACTCGCCCGTTTTCGACGTGGTGCTGATCTCAAATTTGGGGTTGGCTTTCAACTGCCTGTATACATTTTTTTGATTATTGGTGCAGAAGCAAAGTTTTCCGTCATACTCCATCACAAAACCGAACGGCCGCACCTTGGGCGTATCGCCATCCACGGTGGCAATATAAAAAACAGGGTTATCCTTTAGGAATTGAAGAACTTCATTCATGGTCTCGCCCCTTCCGGTTTTTTTATAATTTTACATGCCAACGAACCGATAACGCAAGTATGGTTCATAAGGACCATCTCCTGAATAATAGCTGGAAAGTTGCTGCAATCTACCTTCCCGGAATTATCTTCAGCATCCTGGAATTGCTTTGCTATAGCTTTGCCAGCAGCAGACTTAAAAGAATTCACCGCCACAATAATGCGGAACAATTTCCTACCTTCCCTTGGTCAGTCTTTCTGTCTGATGATGCCAGTAAAAACGAAAATAAGGAGATCCGCCATACTGGACCGTGTTGCTCCGGTTCTCGTTGAGCATCCGGGTCAACAACTCCTCTTCCTGGGCCCAGGCTGTGGCCATAATGCTCCGCATGGCTTTCTCTTATCAAGACTTTCATTATCCTCCAGTCTGGTATATAATATAGTCAGAAGTTAGAAAGGGGGAGATATGAATGTCGGAAATCCAAAATGGACTGCGCATGGGTTCTGAAATCAAAAAGGTTCGGCTCCGGGGCAAAGGTCAGTTTACAATTCCTTCGGAAATCAGGGATAATCTGGGAATCGATGAGGATACGATATTGGAAGTGTTTCCGGTCGGCAATGGTTTCATAGCTACACCGGAAAAGTTGACCGTAAAAGAGTTAGCCTCCGCCGTCCGTAAAGACATGAAGTTCAGTCACATCGACCTCAAGGAGTTATTGGCTGAGTTGAGAGAGGGCGGCCATGAATATGAGGAAGACTAGGATCTTTCTGGATAGCAGCGTGATTATATCCGGGCTGGCATCCGTTAAAGGGGGTTCGCATAAGGTGCTAGCTCTGGCCGAGGTAGGAATTATCGCTCCCTGCATTTCAGCGGAGGTCGAAAATGAAGTGCTGCGAAACGTTGCGAAGAAACTGCCAAATGCAGTAGTTTATTTCGAAAGGCTCCTGAAAGAGCTTTCCTTTGTGGTGATTGAGGCCTCAAGCGAGGACCATGAACGCGCAAAGTTGATCATCAACGAGCACGACGCCCCGATAATGGCGGCAGCTATTTCGGGAAAGGTGGATTGGTTATTGAGCCTCGATAAGCACTTTCTAGCTGCTAAAGAAAGAGTGGGGTTGGATATTACCATTTCTACCCCCGGTGAGTTTTTGCAACAGCTTGTCGATATCTTGAAAGAACCAGAATAAAGATAGGAGAGCGATTACTATGCTAAGGCTGAACAGGATGGCATCAAACGTTATTAACTGTAGGGTCGGAGGCTGGCGCGGTAGCAGTGCAGACCTTGTGAGGCCGAGCCGTTTCTCCCCTTTCGGGCGAGTGTCCCCCTCAAGCGGGTCATCTACCCCGTTTCCAGCGACCGCCACAT